>Ga0207707_10004200_pt1 | contig 12754 bp, 9 predicted proteins | sample KBSC83BmetaG_FD_184336 | JGI IMG/M metagenome (GOLD analysis project Ga0207707, IMG submission 184336) | Corn rhizosphere microbial communities from Kellogg Biological Station, Michigan, USA - KBS C8-3B metaG (SPAdes) (version 2) | ecosystem: Host-associated > Plants > Roots > Rhizosphere ... | reverse complement strand
GCCCTGATTTAGAGGGAACCACCTCGGGACGCTACCCAACCGCGGCCCATGAGCAGTTCGACAAAGAAAGAATTCGTTGATTTGGCGGACGAATTCGTACACGCGTGATGGAGCGGTCAGCAGTTTCCGATGAATCCGCGACACCTCCTATCTGGATGCCGACGCGGTCAGCGCACGGACCCTTGCTTACCGCACGAGCTTCCCACCCCGCACCCAGGTGTCCGAGCCAACGGCAACCGTCGCGTCGGTAAAGAAATTCCAGCGGACATACCCACCACCAACGTTACCGCCAAGCTCCGTGTTGTCGCCGAGCGACAAGCGAATGACCCCGGCGCCGTAGCCGTAATACGGAATCCACCGCCGTCCGTCGGCCGGCATCGCCAGCAGCGGATTGAACCCGACCGCGAGCTCACGGAACGCACGCGCTCCGCTTCCGCCGCTTGCCAACTCGCGGTCTACCGCCTCGCGCCCGGTCGTGGCGCGAATTCCGGTCACCTGGCCGCGTGCGAACGTCAGCACCAATCCTTCCACGCGCGTCCCACCCCACGCGGTCGGCGGAAACGCGATCGTTCCCTCGACGCTGCTCTCGATCGGCGCGACGCGGACGGCGCCTGCGGGCAGCTCGACCTCACGGTCGATGAGGTTCCGGGCGACCTTCGCCCGCGCGGCTGACGCGTCCCCATCCTGCTTGGTGACCGGGCGATCTCCAATGCGGAACCGCAGATCAGTACCGAGCGGGGTCGTGACGTGCACGACCTGGCCTCGCATCGCCGCCTCGAACGCGCGCTGCTTAGCGGCGAGCGCTTTATAGTCGGTCTCGAGCAGCGCGTGCAGGTAGACGCTCGCGATATCCGGGGTCGTTGGAAGAAGCACCCCCGCCTCGTCGTAGGCGCCAGCCCAGTGAAAGTGCACCGTTCGGCCGTGACCGGACTGAAGCACGCTTTGCATCCCCGCGTACGCCGCGTCGGTCACCGTCGCTCCTGGCATCATGACCGCGGCGTCGACAGTGCGCAGATACTCGTCGAACGCCTCGCCTGTCCGCTTCGCGAGCTCATTCGTGAAGTCAGTCGACCACGCCGGCGGTTGCGCGCCCTGTTGGGCCACGGCACCGAGGTCGGTGCCACCGGCGGCGCGGATGGCTTCTCGCAGTACGGGGACCAGCGCGTCGGCCGCCCCGGGGACAGCCACGAGGAGTACGCGCTCTCCGCGGACGAGTGCCAGGCGGCTCACGATCTTCGCGGCGGCCGCGTGCCAGTCAGTCGGGTTCTGCGCCATCAGCGAATTGTGCGGACCGAAGGCGCCGAACAGAAGCGCTGCGACAATGGAGGCCCGAGAGCTCATATGAGCTGTCCTTATAACCCTCGTCCGCCATACGATTCAAGCCGCGCTAGCGCCCGGCTTCCCGGGAGTCCATTCTACGAGAACCGCAGCCTTCCGCCGTCATGACGCAGTCGCATCACGATCCTTCCGGTGATGATCTCATGAGACTCGCCGCCCCGTTCTCCAGTCGCTCTGCCGCCGCCGAGGGAATTCGTCCACGCGACGACGAGCTCGACCTCTATGGGCTGACGCATCCCGGGCGCGTTCGCCAGGAGAACCAGGACCATTTCCTTCTCTGTACCGTGCATCCGCAGGTGATCATTCACGGTACTAGCCTGCCGGCAACCGACGGCCTCGCACTCCGCGGGCAACGGCTTGCGACGATCATGCTCGTGGCGGATGGCGTTGGCGGCAGCGCCGCCGGAAGCCGCGCCAGTCGGATCGCGACAGAGGCCGTCACGCAGTACGTGGCGACGGCGCTTCGGAGCTATCACACCGTCGGTTCCGCCGGCGAGCGCGAGTTCACCGATGCGCTCCGCAAGGCGGCGATCGAAGCGCACGACGTCGTCCGCGCCGAAGCGGTGGCCGAGCTGGGCGGCCGGCAGATGGCGACGACGCTCTCGCTCGGGATCGTCGTCTGGCCGTGGATGTACGTGCTGCAGGTTGGCGACAGCCGATGCTACTACTACCAGGGTGGCGCGCTGCGACAGGTGACGAAGGACCAGACCGTCGCGCAGGGCCTTGCGGATGAGGGTGTCCTCAAGCCGGAGCAGGTCAAGTCTTCACCGCTGAAGCACGTGCTCGCGAGCGCGATTGGCGCGTCGGCGGCGGTGCCCGAAGTGAGTCGGGTGAACGTCGCGGAGCGTGGGTCCGTCATCCTCGTCTGCACCGACGGCCTCACGAAGCACGTCAGCGACGACGAGATCGCGCAACGACTCGGTGCCATGGAATCGGCGGAGCAGGTGTGCCAGCAGCTGCTGGACCTCGCGCTGGAGCGTGGCGGTTCCGACAACATCACGCTCGTCGTTGGTCGCGCGCGAAAGGCGGAACAGAAGTGAGGGGCGGGGCGGAACGTCTCGTCGCTCAGGTCATCGTTTCAACCCTCGTCGGCCTGGGCGGGGCTCAGGCTCGGGGGCAGGCCGCGGGCAGCGCCCCGAAACTCAGCGCCGCCGAGCGCCGGATCGCGGCGGCGGTGGATCAGCGGAACGCCCAGGCGCTCGCACTGCTCGAGCGCGTCGTGAACATCAACAGCGGCACGATGAACTTCGAGGGCGTCCGCAAGGTCGGCGATGCGTTCAGGGCGGAGCTCGACGCGTTAGGCTTCAGCACGAAGTGGGTGGACGGCGCGGGGTTCAAGCGCGCCGGGCATCTGGTTGCCGAGCGCAACGGGCGCGGCCCGCGCATCCTGTTGATCGGGCACCTCGACACCGTCTTCGAGCCGCGAAGTCCGTTCCAGAAGTTCGAGCGGCTCACCGACTCGACGGCGCGCGGTCCGGGCATCATCGACATGAAGGGCGGCGACGTCATCATCGTCGAGGCCCTGCGGGCGCTGAAGGCGGCGGGCGTGCTCGATGGGCTGAGCATCACCGTCGTCATGCATGGTGATGAAGAGGACGCCGGCGCGCCGCTCGACGCGGCGCGCGCCACGCTCACCGACGCCGCCAAACGATCACAGATCGCGCTCGGCTTCGAGGACGGCTCGGGCGACCCGCACACCGCGGTCATCTCGCGGCGCAGCGCCGGGTCGTGGACCTTCAAAACGACCGGCACGCCCGGCCACTCGTCGCAGATCTTCCGCGAGGACATCGGCGCCGGCGCGCTGTACGAGGCGTCGAGAATTCTCGATGGATTCCGGACCCGACTCGGCGGCCAGCAGTACCTCACCATCAACCCGGGTGTGGTGCTCGGCGGCTCCGAGGTGAAGTACGACACCGCGCAGAGCGGCGGCACGGCGTTCGGGAAGACGAACGTGATCGCGGGGCAGGCGATCGTGAGCGGTGACATCCGCGCGCTGTCGCCGGAACAGCTCAAAGAGGCGATGGCGACCATGAAGGAGGTCGTCGCGCAGCATCTGCCGAAGACGACGGCGGAACTCACGTTCGACGATGGCTACCCGCCCATGGCGCCGACGGATGGCAACCGCAAGCTGCTGGCGGTGCACGACTCGGTGAGCCGCGCGCTGGGATTCGGGCCGGTGGTAGCCGTCGATCCACAGAAGGCGGGAGCGGCCGACGTGTCGTTCGCGGCGCCCTATGTGCCGATGGTCATCGACGCGTTAGGGCTCGCGGGTTGGGACGACCACTCGGACAAGGAGACGGCAAACCTCAACTGGCTGCCCCGTCTCACCAAGCGCGCCGCGGTGCTCATCTACCGACTCGGCTCCCGCGAGTCGAACGTGCCTCGCACCTGACGCACCTGACGGTGGGCGTCCGCCTCGGTGTCATCGCGAGCGCGTTCGGCCTGTTCGCGTTAGGCACCGCTGGCGCTCAGGGGCCGCGGTCATCCGGCCGCACCGCCTTCACCGTCGGTATCGGCGCGATGTACGGCAACCTGATGGGAGGGGACTTCAGCGGATCCAAAGCGGGCGCTGGCATCGACGCCAACGCGGGGATCGTGCTGCACCGCTGGCAGCTCGGCATTGGCTACGACCGAACCAATCACCGGCACGACGGTACCGACGGCGACTACGTCGTGAGCAACGCCTACCTGGAGCCGCGGCTCTCCTTCCCGGGCGACCGCCGATGGACGCCCTATGCCGCGGCACGCTTTGGCCGCTCGATGGCGTCGTATCAGGGCGTCGAGGGGCTCACGGACAAGGGGAAGGGATACATGGCCGGCCTGGGCGCCGGTCTTCTGTGGTCTCTCGCCGCCCACATTCAGGCCGACGCCGCCGCACACTATGCCCGCCTCTCGCACGACTACGATACGGCCGGATTTTCCGCCGCGGAGAAGGGCAATCAGGCGGCCTTCCGCATCGGTGTACGGTACGGAACGCGTTGATTGGATGCGTATGGGGTCAGACTCCTTACGGATCGTTCCAACGCAAAGCGTTGGAACGATCCGTAAGGAGTCTGACCCCTATTTCATCATCTGGTTCTCTCAGGCGTCAGTGGTGGTAATGGGAGGGATCGGCGCGGCGCTCTCCATCGAATGGCTGATCAATAGAGACCGAAGGATCCCTCGTGCTCTGCTGATCACGATCCCGCTCTGGGCGAGCGCGTCGCTCGTCGCGGTCGCGGCAGGGCTTCGAAGCATGACTCCCTCGACGCGCGAATTCATGGATGACTTCTGGGGCACGGGGTTCATGCCGTTGCCCTTTACGGTGACCGGCTTGGTTCGCTGGCTCTGGTCACAGACACTGTCGTTTTTCACGGATCCAACGCTGCTGCGCTATCCGCTGCCTCTCCTGTTCGTAGCCCTGAGCCTTCTTGGCGTCGTGAGTCTGTGGCGCACGCGACGCGGCGTCGCGTTGACTCTCCTGGGTCCGTTCGCGCTCGCCACCCTGGCTGCCGCCGCACATCAGTACCCGCTTCGCGGGCGCCTGATGTTTTACCTCGCCCCGGGTGTTCTCATTGCGATCGCTGCGGGTATCGAGCAGCTCCGACGGTGGACGGCGGCGCGCGGTCGCCCGTTAGGCGGTGTCGTTGCCGCGGCGGCGCTGGTACCGCCTGCCATAGCGTTTGCCAACGGCCACCCGCCGTACGAGATCGAGAACAATCGCGCGCTTTACGCTCAGCTGCAGCAAAAACGTCAACCCGGCGACGTCGTGCACATCTTTCCACTCTCGCGCATCGGGACGCTCTATTACGGCGAGCGGTATGGACTGAAGCTCGGGGAGTGGAGAACCTCGGTGTGCGACCGGAACGATACTCGTGCGTTCGTGCGCGACGTCGACCAGTACCGCGGCGTTCGGCGACTCTGGCTCGTGTCCGGTGGCTCGCGGCCGTACAGGTCGGCACGGCCCGCCGTCCGCGACTACCTCGCGACGATCGGCGTCAGGCGCGACTCGATGGTTTTCCCGTCGCTCACCCGGGAAGGGATTTGGCTCGACCTCTACGACTTGAGCGATACGGTCCGCCTCCGATCCGCCGACGCGGAGTCCTTCCCGGTTGCGCCCATGCCGAAGGACCCACGGCCCGGCTGCCGGCCGTGGGTGAAACCGTCACCGCTCGACAGTCTGCGTTAGGCGGCCCGCAACCGTCACACACTGTACTGCGCCTATGAGTCATCTCGCAGGGAAGATCGCCCTCGTCACCGGCGCCGGGTCCGGGATCGGGGCCGCGGTGAGCGCAAGGTTCGAGCGCGCGGGTGCCCAGGTGTACGCCGCCGACCTGAAACCGCCCACAACCTTGGCACCCGATTCCCGCTCACACGCGATCAAGCTCGATGTACGCGACGAGGCCGACTGGATCGCGACCACCGAAACCGTACTCGCCAACCACGGCCGTCTCGATATCCTCGCCAATTGCGTTGGCATATCGGCGGGAACGCCCCTCGCCGACACCACGCTCGACGAGTGGCGTCACGTGTTGAGCACGAATCTCGACGGAGCCTTCCTGGCAACCAAGCACGGCATCCGCGCCATGCGGGCGACAAGCGGCGCCATCGTCCACGTGGGTTCGGCGTCCGGAATTCGACCCGCTGCAGGAGCGGCCGCCTACTCGACGAGCAAGGCTGGCCTGCGAATGCTGGTGAGGACCGCCGCGAAGGAGTGCCGCGACGCGCGGCTCGCGATCCGAATCAACGTGGTGAGCCCGGCAGGCGTGAAGACGCCGATGTGGAGCACGATGCCGTTCTTTCAAGATCTCGTGCGAACGCACGGGTCCGAGGACGCTGCGTACGCCGCCATGGAGGCAGCGGGCGGAGGTCGCTTCATCGAGCCGGATGTCGTCGCACGAGTCGTGTGCTTTCTCGCGGGCGACGAGGCACAGCACATCACTGGCGTCGAGGTTCCCGTGGATGATGGCTACGTCCTGTAACGCTAAGCTCGAGCGTTAGGCAACGCCGGCACGACTCGGTCGAATGGGTAGCTCCGCGACGAGCTCGTCGAGTCGTCGCCGCTGCGCCGGCACCGTCACGTGCGCGCGCGCTCGCTGATACGCGGTCGTCGCATCGCCATACGCCTGGATGCTGACCGCCCGCGCTGCCGCGAGCAGCGCGTACTCGAACGCGCGGTCCGCCATCCCCGCCCGATCGTAATGCTCGGCGATCTCGAACAGCGCGACCGGCCGAACCTGTTCCAGACCACGGGCAATGCGTTCGTGAACGCGACGCAGACGCATGCCATCGACCGTCTCGCGTGCGGCACGCGCTACCTCGCGATGCGTGAACGCGAACGCCGCTCCCGGTTCCGCGCCGTCCTCACATACCAAGGCGGCGGCGAGCGCCTCGTCGATCGCGTCGAGCAGCTCCGCCTCGTCGCCGATACCGGCGGCGAGTGCCACGTCCACCTCGAAGCCATCGCCCAGGACGGCTAGCTCGCCCAGGATCGCACGAGCTTTGGGCGACATCAGGTCCAGCCGACGAGCGAGCACGCCAGCCGCATTCGGCTCCGGCGGTGCCCACGCGAGGCTAGTCAGGTCGACGGCGCGCCACGTTCCGTTGGCGTACGTGAGCGCCCGGCGATCCACGAGCGCATGCAGCGTGTGGGCAGCCAGGAGTGGCGTGAGCGTACCGCGCTGAGCGAGATGCGTCGTGCAAGCGTCGGCCGTTGCGCGCTCCGCGAACAGGTCACCGATCCACTGTCGCAGGTCGTCCTGGCTCAGGTTCCCCAGCCGAACCTCGTAGTGGCGTCGCACCGTCGCGAACCGGGCCCGCGATTCCGACGCGAACGAGTCATCGCCCGTTAGGCAGAGCAGGATCCGCGAGTCGCCGAGGTGCGTCGCCAGCCGTTCGCAGACGTCCCATGAGGCCTGGTCCGCGTGCTCCAGGTCTTCGATCACCAGCACGAGCGGGCGCGAGCTCGCCACCGTCGCGAGCAGCTCGCAGATCTCGTCGGTCAACGAGACGTCGGACACGGTGCTGGATTCGTCAGCGAGCCGGAGCGCGCGCTGGCTGCCGGCCAACGACGGCACCAGGCGAGGGAGTGAATGCCAGCGCTTCTCCGGGACGACCCGCGCCATGCGAAGCGCGTCGATCAACTGGATCCACGGCGCGTAGGGCGCCGGGAACAATGACGGACGGCACTGGGCGACCGCATGCGCGGCGCTACGCCGGCGCGCATCGAGCATGAGCCGCGACACGAGCGTGGACTTGCCAATACCCGACGGTCCGACGACCGACACGACGCGTGCGTCTCCGCGGAGGCTCGCGTCGAGCATCTGCTCGAGCCGGCGCAGCTCGGCCACACGGCCAACGAAGCGCTCGAGAACAGGACGCGGTGGCTCGGCCGCGGCGTCAGCCATTGCCAGCGCGCTCGTGGCGTGTTGTGGTTGCGATGCCACCGCGCGCCGCGCCGCAGCGACCAGGGTGTCGAGGCTGTCGCCATGCTCGGGAGCGGTAGCGATGCCGATCGCGACCGGCGCGACGTCGGCGGAGAGCGCGAAGCCGTCCGTGAGCTGCGCGCGCACGCGACCAGCAACACCGAGCGCCTCCTCGCTGCTTGCTTCGCTCACGAGCAGGACGAAGTCGTCGGCCCCGAAACGCGCGAGCACATCGCCGCGGCGACAGACTCGCCGCAGCACGCTCGCAACGGTCGCGAGCACATCATCCGCGCGGGCCTGGCCGAGCCGCTGCCTAACGTCGCCCAGGTTGGTGGCGCGGAGGTAGATGAGACTCGCCACGCCGCCATCGCGCCGCCTCGCGGCGAGCAGTCGCGCGGAGCCGGCGGTACAGTCGCGGCGGAGTGGCAGGTGAGTGAGATCGTCCTGGCTCGGACGTCGACCAACCGAGTTCGGCGTGTCATCCGCTCCGGCAACCGGGGATTGTCCACCGGCGCGCTCGGCGATCACCAGCTCGAACAGCTCGAACAACGAAGGGTCGAACGCACGTCCGATGTCGCGGCGCATGATCTCGACCGCGTCGGCGATCGACATGGACTGCTTGTAGCTCCGCTGCGACGTGAGCGCGTCGAACACGTCGGCGAGGCAGAGAATCCGCGCCGTAAGGGGGATCGCATCACCAGCGAGGCCGTGTGGGTAGCCTCTGCCATCCCAGCGCTCGTGATGCGACTCGATGAGCGGGCGCACATCCCACGGGAACTCAATGCCCGCGAGCAGCTCGACGCCCGCCTCGGGGTGCCGGCGCATGAGCGCCCACTCCTCGTCGGTAAGCTTCGCCGGCTTGTTGAGCACCTCCGCCGGAATGATGAGCTTTCCCACGTCGTGGAGCAGGGCACCGATGCGGAACCAGAACAGCGTACGCTCGTCGAAGCCCGACCGGGCCGCGAGCGCACAGGCCAGGTCGGCGACACGCTCGCAGTGGCCCTGCGTGTATCGGTCTTTCGCTTCGATCGACTCGCCCCATCGCCGGACGACATCGATGAACTCATGCTCGAGGTGAGTTGTCTGACGGTCGACGTCGGCCAGATCGCGCCGCGCGCGCAGCTGGGTGAAGAGCTGATGCGCGCGGTTGAGCGCCTGCAGCGTCTCGCGATTCCGCCCTTGTCGCCGGTGCACCTCGGCCTGCTCTCGCGATGTCTCCGCCATGAGCAGCATGTCCTGCCGTACCGACGCGAGCTCCGCGGCGCGCTCGAGCATCGATTCCGCCCTCGCGAGGTCGCCGCTCTCGCGTTCAATGACGCCGAGCAGCCGATAGGCATCACCAGGGATATGCGCGTCGCCGAGTTGTGTCCCGAGCTCCATGGCAGCGTCGGCGGCTGCACGAGCGCGCTCGAACTCACGACGTGCCACCCACATCTCCACGACATTGACTTCGATCTGCACGCGCAGCGCGATGTCGCGAAGATCGCGCACCACCTCGATGGCTTCGCGATACGATAGCTCGGCCTCGTCCCATCGCTCGGTGTCGGTGTAGACCATGCCGAGATTGTTGAGCGCGATGCAGACGTCACGCGCGAGTCCCATCGAGCGATAGTCGGCGAGGCTCGCCTGATAGAACTCCAGCGCTCGCGTGAAGTCGCCGCGGATGTTGGCGATGACGCCAAGGTTCTGCGCAGTGATCGCCGCGAGCCGGGCATCCCCTGTACGGATCGCGCGCTCACGCGCGTCATTATAGAGCCGAACGGCCTCGTCGAGATCGCCCTGCTGCCACCGGAACATGCCGAGCATGTTGACCGCATACCCGACGGCGAGGTTGTCGCCCCACGCCTCGGCCGTCGCGATCGCCGCGATCACACAGTCTTCAGCGGCGGCGTGATTCGCGTCGGCGAAATGGCTTCCGGCGATCCAACGGAGGATCGTCGTTGCGGTGGGAAGCTCGTCGCCGCGGGTCAGCGATCGGAGCGCCTCCTCGTAATGCGATCGTGCGAGGTGGCGCTGGCCCACGCGCTCGGCGGCGCGCGCCGCGTCGATGTACCCGGAGACAGCGGGGGATGGCCCGAGGTCGCCAAGGGGTCGAAATCGGCGGCGGAGGTCCGTGTTCGTCACACCATAAGACGATCGGCTCGCGCTCGTGGTCTCCGGACACGACCCGGCCGAGCCACGTTCGCGGGACGTGGCTCGGCCGGGTCACTCGACTTCTGAAGACACCGCCTGGGTGTCGCCTTAGTGCCACGATACGAGGTACCCCGAAAAGTGGTTGATTGGGAAGCCAACCCGCAGTCGGAGGAGGTCGACCGTGGCTGGCAGAATCTCCGTAACAGCTGCCCTCCCAAGATTCTCGTTGAGTTTTCCGGTGTCGGTGAAGTAGGCGCCGTCGAGGACGGGCGCCGTCAGAACGCTGAGGAGCGAGAGCTTCTGCAGGTCCTGCGTGAAGCGCAGTGGGGCGGCGAACTTCATCCCGTGTGGCTCGAACTCGTAGGCAGCGAGACGCCCGGCGAGCGCCGTGGCCGTGAAGGTGGTGCTCGACGTCACTGCCCCCGGCGGCACGACCAGCGTTAGGCCGGCGTCGGGGATCGAGATCGTCCCGCCGTCCGGGCCAATGACTGCGCTGACCGAGATGTTCTGACTGAGCGGTATGATACGTGTGACGCCGCGCACAGGCAGCAGGCCGAGAAGGGTGGCCGACTGCTCGAATTGCTCGGTCGAGGTGGTGGTGCTGGGGCTCGTGTTCGTGTCCGGCTCGAGCGGCGTCGCGGCATCGCGAGCGCAACCAGCGAGCAGGAAGACCGAGAGGAGGCGGGCTCCGAACCGGGAGAGCGATCGGAGGTTCATGGGGTCGAGCTCCGTGAGTGGAAGAAGGCGGCCGACTTCGCCGTGCGTCTGGTGCGGCCCATGGAGAAGCAACCCTGGTGCCGCTGAACGTTAGGCGCCGGCCCTGATTTCACGCGTTTTGAGCGGGAGGGTCGACCGAAACCATCGGACAATCGCAGAATAGTTCGGGCGATTTGTCTCCAAACGGACCAGGGAGTTTTTGGTCACTGGAGTGCTGTGATATCGGATGCGACGCGATTTGTGGCGGTGTCGTGGAGACACGCCAGCCACCCGACTCGGGTCGGACGTGTCGCTGACTGGTCCTTCAGGCAGCAGCTACCGGATCTTCCTCTTGACTTCTACAGAAGCACGGTGACACCTTCTTCTCTCGAAATCGTAAAATCCCGCATCCTCCGGGGTGACCAGCGATGGGTGAATCGTCCAACGAGCCGCTCCGCGGCACGATCGACCTGCTTGTTTTGCGCACGCTCTCCCTCGCGCCCATGCACGGCTGGGGCATCACCCAGCGCATCCAGCAAGTGACGGACGGGGTCCTCGAGGTCAACCAGGGCTCGCTTTATCCCGCCCTGCTGCGGCTCGAGCAGAAGGAGTGGATCGACAGCGAATGGCGGGTCACGGACAACAACCGCCGCGCCAAGTACTACCGCCTGACGCCGTTGGGCCGCAAAGCCCTGGGCGCCGAAACCCAGAGCTGGCGGCGACTCGTGGTCGCGGTCGAGCAGCTCCTGCGCACCACGTAACCGCGAGGTTGGAATGCGTGGCACGAAACGAATCGCCATGTGGCTGCGCGCGCTCGCGTCGCGTCGGACGATCGAATCCGAGCTCGATGAGGAGATGCGCTTTCACATCGACATGGAAGCCGCCAAGCACGCGCGTCGTGGCCTGAGCGACGATGAAGCGCGGCGCCGCGCGTCGCTCGCATTCGGCAGCGTGGAACACCACAAGGAGGCGATGCGAGAGGGGCGGGGCGTTCGCGGGATCGAGCGCGCGGCGTTCGACCTCCGCTTCGGGTTCCGCCAGCTGCGCAAGACGCCGGGGTTCACGGTGGCGGCGGTGTTGACGCTGGCGTTAGGTATCGGCGGCAACGTCGCCGTATTCAGCGTCGTCGACGGCGTACTGCTCCGGCCGCTCGCGTTTCCCGAGCCCGACCGTCTCGTTACGATTGGCCACCGCACGCGGGGCGGCGACCTGCCGGTCTCGCTGCCCAACGCCACCGCGACGGACGTCGTCTACCAGGCGAGCCACAGCTTCGACGCGATGGCGCTCTACACGGGCTGGCAGGCCAGCCTCACCGGAGGCGATGCCGCCCCTGACTGGGTGGATGTCACGGCGGTGACGCGCAGTATCTTCGACGTCCTCAAAATTCGACCCGCGTTAGGCAGGCCCTTTACGGCCGACGAAGACCGCCCGCGCGGACCGCGGGCCGTCATCCTGAGCCACGCACTGTGGCGCCAACGGTTCGGGGGTGACCCATCGATCATCGGACGCACCATCGCGGTCGACGGGACGACGCACGAGATCGTCGGCGTCATGCCGGCGGGGTTCGCGTTCCCGACTCCCGCGGTTTCGCTCTGGGTCCCCATGCGTGTCGATCGCAACGACCTGGGCGGATTCAACACGCCGGGTATCGCGCGCCTCCGTCACGGAGTGACGCCGGACCAGGCGACGCGCGAGCTCACCCAGTTGCTGCCGGGCGTCACGAAGCTCACGGACTTTCTGACGGAGAAGACGATCCGCGATGCGGGGCTCACGGCGGATGTCCATCCGTATCTCGATGACCTTGTCGGCCGAGTGCGCCCCGTGCTGTGGACGCTCTGGGCGATGGTCGGGCTGGTGCTACTCATTGCCTGCGTCAACGTCGCCAGCCTCCTGCTTGTGCGGGCCGAAGCGCGTCGTCGCGAAGTGGCGCTCCGCGTGGCGTTAGGCGCCGAGCGGGGGCATTTGTTGGCGCAGTCGCTCGCCGAGAGTGCGATGCTCCTGATCATGGGCACCGGGCTCGGCGTGCTCCTGGCGTGGGGGGCGGTATCGGCGCTCCCGCGTCTTGCGCCCGATCTCCTGCCGCGACTTGCCGATATTCGGATCGACGCTGTCGTTCTCGTGTGGACGACGCTCGTCGCGGCCGTCGTGGCCATCGCGTTCGGTGTCGTGCCCGTTATGCGAAA
>Ga0207707_10004199_pt1 | contig 12760 bp, 6 predicted proteins | sample KBSC83BmetaG_FD_184336 | JGI IMG/M metagenome (GOLD analysis project Ga0207707, IMG submission 184336) | Corn rhizosphere microbial communities from Kellogg Biological Station, Michigan, USA - KBS C8-3B metaG (SPAdes) (version 2) | ecosystem: Host-associated > Plants > Roots > Rhizosphere ... | reverse complement strand
TCGGATCGTTCGTTGCGAAGCGGACGCGCACCGCCGTCACCGGCTTGAAGAGGTATGCGCTCTTGGCCCCTCGTGCTTCGGCCGCCTGACGCAGCGGCGTGACGTCGTCGAGGATCCAGAAGCCGCGACCGTGGGTCCCCGCGATCAGGTCGGCGCACAGGCAGGCGGAATCATCCTTGACCTGAAGGTCGCGCACCGAGATCGCAGGCATGTTGAGCCGGAGCGACTCCCAGTGGTTGCCGTCGTCGAAGGAGACCCAGACCTGAGTGTCCGTTGAGGCGTAAAGCAGACCGGGCTTGCGGGGATCCTCGCGGATGGAGTTGGTGACCGCACCAGGGGCGATGCCCGTGTTGATCTCGGTCCAACTGCGGCCACCGTCGTGGGTGCGCCAGAGGTGCGGGTTCATGTCGTCGACGCGCATCGTGTTCGCGGCTGCGTACGCGGTGCGATCGTCGAAGTGTCCCGCCTCGATGTTGAAGATGCGCGTCCACGGCTTGATCGCCGCGGGCGTGACGTTGGTCCACGTTCGCCCGCCGTCGCTCGTCGTCTGAATCTGACCATCGTCGCTGCCAGCCCAGAGGATGCTCAGCTTCCGCGGCGACGGCGAGAATGCGGTGATGCTGCCTAACGGCGCCGGCGTCACGCCGCTCGCGTACTTGCCGGCGTTGGCGGGGACGGCCCACGTCTGCCGCGTGAGGTCGGGGCTGATGCGGGCCCAACTATGCGCGTGGTCGGTGCTCTTCCAGACGACGTTCGAGACGTAGTAGAGCACGGACGGATCCAGCGGCGACCAGGCGATCGGCATTGTCCGCACGTTGCGGTTGGCAGCGCCGCCGTTAGGCAGCTTCTCACTCAGGTCCGGCCCGACCTGGGTCGTCTGCCCGGTGTGCCGATTGTAGAGCGAGACGCCCTGCCGTTGACTTCCGTACACCAGGTCCGGATCGCGCGGATCGGGCGCGGCAATGCCGTACTCCTGGATGTTGACCGGATGCCAGTCGTGGAAAGTGATCTCGCCGTCCATCGAGCGGCTGGCGACGCACGCCGAGCCGGAGTCCTGCTGGCCGCCGCACACGCGATACACGAAGGTGTTGTCCGTGGAGACGTGATACATCGCCGCCGTCGGCTGGGTGTACCAGTTGCTCCACGACGCGCCGCGATTCGCGCTGATCACACCACCCTGATCGCTGACGAGGATGAGGATGTTCGGATCGTTGGGATTGATCCAGAGCTGCTGATAGTCATCGCCGCCTGGGGCCCCGCGAACCGCGCTCCAAGTGACGCCGCCGTCCTCGGTTCGCCAGAAGACGGTCGAGCAGGTGTAGACGACGTTTGGATTCTTGGAATCGACGGCGAGCTCCGGCAGGTCGCCGCCGCCGATGCGCGCGAGCGGACGGTTGTCCGGCTCGCGGCCAGTGACGCCGGCGCCGTTCACGAGCGTCCAGTGCGCACCGGCGTCGGTCGTCTTGTAGAACCCGATTACACCGCCGCCGAATCCGACGGGTGCCGCGGGAGTGCCCGGCGCCGCGCCCGCGATGGTTGCGTAGAGCGTCTTTGGATCGCTCGGCGCGATTGCGACATTCGCCTGCAGCACGGTCGGGAGGCCTTCAGTGAGCTGCTGCCACGTTGTGCCACCGTCGATTGACTTGAAGATGCCGCCGTTCGAGCCGCCGAACGATCCGCCCTCGATGAAGCTCTGCTGCTGCTGCCAGAGCGCCGCGTAGACGATGTTCGGGTCGCTGGGGTCGATCTTGACGTCGTTGGCGCTCGTGTACTCGTCCTTGTAAAGCACCTTCTGAAACGTCCGGCCGCCGTCCGTCGAGCGGAAGACGCCACGCTCCTCGTTAGGCCCGTATGGATGGCCGAGTGCGGCCACGAAGAGGCGGTTGGGATCGCGCGGGTCGACGGCGATCATGGCGATCATCTGCGTATCGTGAAGGCCGAGGTTGACCCAGGTCCGGCCACCATCGGTCGACTTGTACATGCCGTTGCCGGTGGCGAGGTCGGGTCGAATGATGCCCGCGCCGCTGCCGACGTAGATGATGTTCGGGTCGGACGGCGCGACCGCGATCGCGCCGATCGAGCCGGTGCTCTCCTGGTCGAAGAGCGGATGCCAGGTCGAACCGTAATCCGTAGACCGCCAGACACCGCCATTGTCGAAGCCGATGTATGCAACGTTGGGCTGGCTCGGCACGCCAGCGACGGCGCGGGCGCGGCCGGCGCGGGTCGGTCCGATCTCGCGCCAGTGCATGTCGGCGTAGACGTCATTCTGCGCACGAGCCGTCGTCGCGAGGACGAGCAATGCGATGAGAGCGATTGAGCGAGACACGCGAAGGTTCTCCCCGGGAGTGACGCAGAGGATTATCGCCGGTATATCGGATGGGGCCAAGAGGTCCTCACAGCGCGTCAGCGGTCAGGCGGTGGCCGAACGCTCGACTCGCCGAGGACGAATCGCGACGTCGCTGGACCAGTCCAGGTGCGAGAGGCCAGTTGCGAGAGTGCCGGCGTCAGATCGGCGGCGGTCTCAGTCATTAGGTATGTCGTTGACCCCTGACATCGCTCCTTGTCTCACGCCTGGCGTCTCGGCCCTGGCTTCTCGCCCCTGGACTCGCTGTCGGCGTCGAGATAGCTGCTCGAGTGCGAGGAAACTTTTTTCGCGACGGTCGCGTCGAACCGTTACTGCCCCATACCGAGGAGCCATAGATCATGAGACTCGCCATCGCCGCATTCGCCGTCGCGACCGCGGTCGCCCCACTGGGGGCACAAGCCACGCAGGCCGGACAGGCCGCCGCGCCCGACACGCCCGCCGGACGCGTGCTGAAAACATGGCTCGACGCCTTCAATAGCGGCGACGCCGCGAAGATGGACTCGTACTACCAGCGCTACGAGCCCGAGAAGTCCGCAGAGGGCCAGATGGGCTTTCGGAACGAGGTCGGCGGCTTCGATCTCCTGAGCATCGAGAAGAGCCAGCCATCCCACGTCGAGTTCCTCGTCAAGGAACGCAAGGGTGACCGTCGCGCGCTCGGCGCGTTCGACCTGCCGTCCGAAAGCGGTCAAGTGAAAAACTGGGTGCTCCTCGCCATTCCGCCGGGCGGCTCTGTCGCCGATTTCCGCATCGATGCCGCCGAGCGGGCCCGCGTCATCGATGGCGCGATCGCCAAGCTCGACGAATCGTACGTCTTTCCCGAAACGGCGAAGCGAATGGCGGACTCGGTTCGCGCGCGCCAGAAGCGCGGCGAGTACGATGCCGTCACCAACGGCGCGAGCTTCGCGCGAATTCTCACCGACAACTTCCAGGACGTCAGCCACGATCGACATCTGCGGGTGAATTTCAGTCCGCGGGCGCTTCCGGTGCAGAACGGCTCCGGGCCGACGCCCCAACAAATCGCGGGCATGCGCCGGCAGATGGAGCAGATGAACTGCGGCTTCGTCAAAGTCGAGCAACTCGAGGGGAACGTCGGCTACGTGAAGTTCAACATGTTCGCCGACCCCGATGTGTGCGGACCGACCGCGAGCGCGGCAATGAACTTCGTCGCCAACTCCGACGCCCTCATCATCGACCTGCGCGACAACGGTGGGGGCGCTCCCAAGATGGTCGCCTACATCTGCTCGTACCTGTTCTCGCAGCGAACGCATGTCAACGATCTGTGGACCCGGAAGACCAATAGCACGGAGGAGTTCTGGACCTCGGACGTTCCCGGGAAGAAGCTCGGCGACAAGGTGCCGGTCTACGTGCTGACGTCGAAGCGCACCTTCTCGGGCGCGGAGGAATTCACGTACAACCTGAAGAGCCTCAAGCGGGCGACGATCGTCGGCGAGACGACGGGTGGCGGCGCCCATCCGGTCAACGGGCAGCGCATCGATGAGCATTTCATCATTGGCGTCCCGTTCGCCCGCGCGATCAACCCGATCACGAAGACGAACTGGGAGGGCACCGGGATCGAGCCGGACGTGAAGGTCCCCGCGAGCGAGGCCCTGTCGACCGCGCAGAAGCTGGCGGCGGACAAAAAGCCAGCGACGGATTGACGGGGGTGAAAAGGTTGCGCAAATAGATCGTCTGGTGTGTGCAGACCGTGGGCCGGTGCTCGGCGCCGGCCCTTCCCCCTCCCCATAAGGAGCTGTTATGCGCACCTCTCGCCCGGCATCGCTCCTCGTCGCGGCCGCGATCGCAATGATCCTTGCACCAGCGGCGCGCGCCCAGGATCCCACCCAAGCCGGAGCCGCCAAGTCCGCGGCGACCGTCGAGCTGTCCGTTGGCACCGCGGTGGCAGACCACGCGCTCACGGGCGCGGCCGAGTCGTTCCCGAAGGGGACGGCGAAGCTGTACTGCTTCAGCAAGGTGACCGGCGCCGCTGACAGCGAGGTCGAGCACGTGTGGTACAAGGGTGACGCCGAGCAGGGTCGCGTGAAGCTCAAGATCGGCGGCTCGCCCTGGCGCACCTACAGCACGAAAACGCTCGGCGACGACGCCTCCGGCGACTGGCGCTGCGACGTCGTGCAGAACGGCACGGTGCTGCAGTCAGTCAAGTTCAAAGTCGAGTAATTACTGCGCTCGACGAACAAGTTCGGGTCCAGCGTCCACGACGCTGGACCCTTTTTTCGCCCGAGAGGAATCGCGACGTCGCGATGCCGGTTCGGACACCCTGATGTTCGCTGGCGTTAGGCGCGCCGGCCCGCCGAGGCCGAGGCCGGGACACTACCTTCAGGCGGCGCGGCGTAGATCTGCCGCAACTCGCACTCGCCGTCGCCCGCGACGGCCATGAAGCGCTTGCACTGCTCGATCGCGTGCTCCTTCGAGTCCGCCTCGAGCAGGGCGAAACCGGCGATCAGCTCCTTCGACTCGGTGAACGGCCCGTCGGTGACGCTGATCTTCTTCCCTGCCTTGCGTACCCGCGCGCCCAACGCACTCGGCAAGCAGCCTTCCGTGGCGATGAGCTCGCCCGACTTGGTCATCTCCTGGATGAGCTGACCCATCCGCTCCATCATCTCCGGCGTGGGCGGAACGTTGGTCTCGACAGCCTTCCAGATCGACAGAAACCGCATGAACTCACTCCTGACGTGGTTGTACAGAGGCGTCGAACGAGTTCGGGCGAAATCGACAATAGGCTCAGTCGCCAGCGTAGAGGCCGAGCGAGACGTGGGCCGGCGGAGCGACCGCGTCGTCGATGCTCAGGCGGACGCGACTGACGGCAGTCGGCGCGAACCGAAGGAGCCTGCGAGAGCCGATCGTGGTGCCGCTCGCGAGCGGTTGCCATGCTCCGCCGTTCGATCCACTCAGAGTGAACCGGGCGACAGCCTGGCCGCGGGTGACGTCTTCGCGGAGGTCGGCGAGGGCGATCGTCCGCGTGCCGCCGAGGGCGATTTCGAGCGTCGCTGTTCGGTTACCGGTCGGCCGCCAGCGGGACACGCCGCGGGCGGCGAGGTTGTTGGCGAAGAGACTCGTTAGGCGCTGGCGGGCTGCAAGGAGGTTGGCTGCGTCTCGCTCGTACAACCGGCCGGCGCGAGTCGGCGGCACGTTGAGGAGCAGCTTGGAGTTCCGGCCGACCGACGTGAAATAGAGCTCGACGAGATCGTCGACGCTCTTCGCACGATCGTCCTCGGCGGGATGGTAGAACCACCCCGGCCGGATGGACACGTCGGTCTCCCCCGGACGCCAGACGGTACCTCGCGGGTCGCCGTGCTGGAGCATCTCCATGACGGCATCGCCCGAGGCGCCGGGGTACGGCACGACTGCGGGGTCGACGGTGGCCCAGTTGGTCTCAGCCGCGACACCGCGCTCATTGCCGATCCAGCGGACGTCCGGCCCGGCGTCGGAGAACATCACCGCATCTGGCTGGTGCCGCCTAACGAGCGCCCAGGTCCGCGGCCAGTCATAGACCTGATGCCGTCCGTTGGGCCCCTCGCCATTGGCGCCGTCGAACCACACTTCGCGGAGCGGGCCGTAACGCGTCAACAGCTCGGTGAGTTGCGCGCAATAGAAATCGTTGTACCGCGGGGAATCGCCGTAGGAGGGAGCGTTCCGATCCCATGGTGAGAGATAAAGCCCGACACCGAGGCCGTCGGCGCGGCAGGCGTCGACCAGCTCGCGAACGACATCGCCCTGGCCACCGCGCCACGGGCTGCTCGCGACCGAGTGGTTCGTCGTCTTCGTGGGCCAGAGACAGAAGCCATCGTGGTGCTTGGCTGTCAGGATGAGGACGCGCGCCCCGGCGTCTCGCGCCACGCGCGTCCACTGGCGCGCATCGAGATCGGTTGGCAGGAAGATCTTGGGATCCTCCTTGCCATCGCCCCACTCGCGATCGGTGAAGGTGTTGACGCCGAAGTGGAGGAAGATCGCGAGCTCGTCACGCTGCCACTCGAGCTGCGACTTCGTGGGACGCGGCCGCGTGGCGGCAGTGTTGACCCGCGGCGCGAGGAGCGCAGCGGCGCTGGAGAGAAGGAAGTCGCGACGAGTAACCATGGGCAGAGTGCAGAGCGCAGTGGGCTGAGAGTTAAAGGCAAAGGGCGGAGAGCAGAACCCTCTGCCCTCCGCCCTCTGCGCTCAGCCCACTGCTCTCTGCCTTAGATGCCCGGCACCTGCGTACAACCCACCGTCGGCTGGGGATTGCGCTGATTGCACTCGTCCTGTGGGAACATGATGTACGGGAAGGTCTTCTCGTTGATTGCCGTGTTGATCTTCGGCAATTGCGCGAGCCTGCCGTACCGACGATAGTCGACCCACCGATGCCCGCCCTCGAAGAGAAGCGAGTACGTTCGGTTGTACAGCAGCTCGGTGATGAACGCGTTAGCGTCGGCGAAGCCGGCGAGCGGAGCCAGGCCGCCAGAGTTGACGCGAATGTAGTTGATGTCGTCGAGCGCGCCCTGGACGTTGCCGTTCTGGTAGTTCGCCTCCGCGCGGAGGAGAATGAGCTCTTCGTTCTTGAGAATCGGCACTGGCGTGGTCGACGTCGGATAGATCGTGAACTTGTTCGTTCCCTGCACCTGCTGAACGACGCGCGAGACACCGACCGCGGTCTTGCTCGACAGGCGCAGATCCGGCTGACCGTTTGCCCGCAGCTGCGCCCCGTTCAGGATCGACGGATGGACGTAGAGCCGGGTCGGCGTGGGATCGAAGAGGGGATTCGTGATGTCGCCCGAGGCAGTGCTATAGACGTGGTACACGCCCTTCGACAGCGACGCAGTCGCCGACGTGTCGATGAACGACTCACCCAACGCCGCGAGCGCGAGCGCCCACTGCTTCCGGTAGACCTCCGTGCGCGCCTTGATGCCCCGATTGAACTGGAGAAACGTCGCGGGCGTGCTGAAGCCGGTGAAGCCGGCGTGCAGCGGGAACGGGAAAGCGGATCCGCCGGCCTGGAGGTGGACCTTCGCCTCGTCGAGGAGGGCGCTGATGCGGGTGAGCGCCGCGTCGGGGCCAACGATCGCGCCTAACGGCGCAGACGGGTCGGCGGAGATATCGACCATGATCCCGGCGACGTCGCGGATACGGACCTGGGTCAGCAGCTCCATCGCCATCACCGTCTTCACGAAACCACGAATCGCTTCCTTCTGAGCGTTCGTGTACGTCGACACCTTGTCGACCGCGGCGAGAATCACCGCGGCCTGCCGCAGATTGCGGTATCCCGCCGTCCAACTCAGATCCTGCACGAAGCCGCCCGGCTCGATCGGACCCTGCAGGTATCCAAGCACGTTTCGCGGCTCGGCCTGATCGAGGTTGTACGACTCCTTGCCGAGAATGCCCATCGCCGACGCCTCGGTACCGACGCGATCGCGCAGGCTGATGACGAGCCCGACGACGGCCGTGTTCACCGTGCTCGCGGTGGGGCTGTTGAGGAGCTGATCGAGATTCGGGTTGTTGTAGTTAGGCACCGTCACTTCCTGACAGGCGCCCACCAGGACAGCGGCAACCACGACAACCGCCTTCCTCAGAGATGATTGTCGCATGGTTAGAACCTCACCGAGAGATTGACGAAGTACTGCTTGCTCGCCGGGTATGCGCCGAGCTCGCGGTTACGCTGCACGGCGTCGGGTGTGCCGCCGAAGTTCTGGAAGTCCGGATCGCCGCCGCGGAACTTCGTCCACGTCTTCAGATTCCGTCCGCTCACCGAGATCTTCGCGTCGCGTCCACCAGCGAGGAAGCGGCTCGTGTATCGCTCGGGGATGTCGTAGCCAAGCGTGAGCTCGCGGAGCTTCCAATAGGAGATGTCCTGGTAGTAAATGCGTGTGACTTTCAAATAGGTATCGGTGCGCCACTTGCCTAACGTCTTCGTCGGATCCGGGCCCGGATCGTCGTAGTCGCGCGAGTTCTGGCCGAGGTCGAAGTGACGCCACGTCCCGGCAGCGACCATACCGCCGTGCTGGCGGTCGAGGAGGCCGTACAGGCTCAGCCCCTTCCAGCGAACCTCGTTGCCGAGACCTGCCGTGTAGTCGGGATTGCCGTCGCCCATGTACACGGGGACGGTATTGCCGACGACGCGCGACGCGCAAAAGGCCTGATCGGCCGCGGCGTCGGTGCCCACGGGAACGTGGTGCGCCGGACATGTCCCGGCGACAGCGACCGTGTCGTTGCCGACGAGCTGCGTGGCCGATTGACCTTCCTTGATCTGAACAGCACCAACCTGCGCGGTGCTGAAGAGGAAAGCCGGAACCGGCAGCTTCGTGATGACCGCGCGGTTCATCGCGAAATTCACGCGCGTGTTCCACGTGATGCCGTGGTAACCCTGGAGTGGGAACGCATTGAGGACGGTCTCGAAGCCGCGGACGCGCATCGACGCGCCATTGTAGACCTCACTGGAGAAGCCAGTCGTCGGCGCGAGCGTGCGCGAGATGAGCAAATCCGAAATGTTGCGCTCGAACCCGGTGAGCTCGAGCTGACTGCGATTACCGAACAAGGCGAAGTCGATGCCGCCCTCGAGCTCGCGTTGGCGCTCCGGCCGAATGTCGGCGAAGCCGCGCGTGCCGCTCAGCGTGAAGCCGCCGAGACCCGCGATGCTGCTCGAGTTGAGGTTCGTGAACTTCTGGCCGTAGAGCGGCAGATTGCCGGTTTCGCCGTACGCAACGCGGAATTTGACCTCATCGAGGAGACCCGGCTTCGGTGAGGCAAGACGATACGAGCTCGCGAATTTGGGGAAGTAATAGAGCTTGCCGACGTCGCCGTTGTTGCTGCTCCGATCGGCGCGTACCCCGGCGGTAAGCAGGAACTTGTCCCAGAGGAGCGCTTCGCTCTGCGCGAAGATGCCGTAGTCCACCGTGTACTGCTTGAAGTTGTCGAGACTCTGAACTGTGCCCGCCTTCGGCTCGTCGAGTCCGCCGAGCAGGTTCTGACCGACCGTGCGCGCGATGCTCTGATCACGCACCTCGTATTGCGTTCCGAGCTGGGACGTCAGCGACAACCAACCCTTCGGCGTGTACACGTGCACACCGTTCAGGTTGAGATTGTACTGAATGTTCTGGCCATAGGATGCAGCCGCCGTTCCCGGAAGGCCGTCGTTGGTCGGCTCGAACTGCAGCTCGGGCGGCGAGAAGATGTCGTTCCGCTGCGTGAAAGCGTCGACGCCACCCACGGCGCTGAATCGCACCTGGTGCGCGCCACGCTCGAAGGCGTTGTAATTCAGCCGACCGCTGTTCACGACGCGCCAGACGACCTCGCGATTCTTGAACAGGTCGATCGTCTGAAATGGATTGCTCGGATAGAACGGATTCAGCGGATAGGTGCCGTCGTCGCGCTGACGAAAATCGAAGAAGCTCGGCATCTTCGTGATCGTGTAATAGATCGAGTTGCCGGAGTTGTCATTGCCGAACAACCCACGATCGTTCGCGTTGCGCACGACCTCCGTGCCGACGTCGAGCGTCGCCTTCGCGCCGAGATTCTGCGAGATATTGAGGCGAACACTCTTCTTGTCGGCGAAGGTGTTCTTGACGATGCCGTCGTCACGCTTGAGCAGCGTCGAAACGAAGTAGCGCGTGTTCTCACTACCGCCGCTGACGTTGAGTGCCGTCTCGTAGTTGAGTGGCTTCTCACCGAAGATCAGGTCCTCGTAACTGAAATTGTTGTTCGGATTGTACGCCGAGGCCCAGAACGCATCGCCCAGCGTGTTGCTGGGGTCGAAGACCGCCTTGGCCGCCGCGAGGCTCGGGAAGGTACGAGAGCCTTCCTTCGAGGCGAGGCGTGCCGTGTTCAGGCTCGAGCGAATCGAGAATTCGGGCGCGCCCGAGCGGCCACGCTTCGTCGTGATCATGATGACGCCGCCGGACGCCTTCGATCCGTAGATCGCCGCAGCCGCCGCGCCCTTGAGCACCTCGATGTTCTCGATGTCGTCCGGGTTCAGATCGGCGATGCGATTGACCGGACTCTCCTGGCCGGGCGCGGTGATGCTCGAGCCCGAGGCACGTGTGACTTTGTTGGTACCGGGATCGATGGCGACATCGGCCGTGATCACGCCGTCGACGACGTACAGCGGCGTCGCGTTGCCGAGGATCGAGGACGTGCCACGGAGGCGGATGCGATTGCCGCCGCCCGGCGCGCCGGTGTTCTGCTGGATCTGCGCGCCGGCGACCTTGCCCTGCAGCGCATTCTCGATGCTCACCGCCGGCACCTTCGTCAATTGCTCGGCGTCGACGCTGGCGACGGAGTTGGCGAGGTTGCGTCGGGAGATGCCAGTCGCCTGACCGGTGACGACGATCTGATCGAGCTTGAGGACGTCCTTCCGCATAACGATGGTGACGGACGTCATGCCGCTCGAGACCGCCACCTCCTTCTGCGGATAGCCGAGTCGCTTGACGACGATCACGACGTCCTGCGCCGGAACGGTGAGCGAGAAGTTGCCGTCGTCGCGCGCCATCGTGCCGACGGTTGGATTCCCTTTGATTGTGATTTGTGCGCCGACCAGCGGCTCACCCGTGTCCGCGTCATGCACGGAGCCTGACACGGAGCGTGTCTGAGCCTGCGCCGTCGCGGACACGCCGACGACCAGGCACGCGAGAAGAAAGGATGTGAGGCGGGACATGGGGGGTGGGTATGAGTGACGGGGAGGGATGGCCGGGCGCGACTCGTTATGCGTTATGCGACGCGCCCAGCCGCGGGGAGCGTGCATGCCGCGTCGCCTTTCGTCAAGAGCGATACTCGTGGCTCAGCCTGGCGAGCGCACAAAGATCGTGGGCCGATGGGCACCGATCCGCGCGCACGATCTTGATAGTCTGGGGACGGCTCGCGTCAGGCATCCGATCCTTCGAACCGCGCGGTTGCCGTGCTCTCCCTGATCGCGCCGATTGGCCAGGCCGCACCACTTACAAAATTGCCTCTGCCGCCTCGTAAAGAACCATCGGCTCATCGCCTGGGACTCGAACGAATCCGGTGCCCGGCGGCCCGCCGTAGCGTTTGATCCAGGCGGCGGCGAGGCCCCATTCGTCGAGGCCGAGCACAGTCGTCACACCGGCGGGAGCCACGGACCACGAATCTCTCCAGCGCGCGGGAAGACCAATGCGCGCTCCAATGGCGGTGGCGCGCGCGCCGCGCATGTCGAAGAGCGCGGCCTCGTGCGGCACGCCGAGCAAGTCGTTAGGCGCCGACCAGTTCATCGCCGTCATCGACGGATACTTGCCCGAGGCAAGATCCATCGGGAAGATGAGCGGCGGCTTGCCTGGCCAGACGATCTTCCCGCCGGCCTCGAGATAGCGGCGGAGGAGCGATTGCGCGAGCGGCGCGGCGACGATCGCCTCCGGCGGGTGGTCGATCGCAAACACGATCACGCTCGACGCGCGGTCGGCGATCCGGTCCGTGAGGAAGGCCGCGAGCGCGGTGGCATCGAGGGTCTGGTAGCCGCGATTGGCGAAGTAACGCGCCGTGACGTCGGGCTGCCTAACGGTTCCCGCTTTGACGTAGGCGCTGTCGAAGAAGACGGCGCGGCGGATCGGAGCGCCTGTTCCCGTGCGCAGCGCGTAGACGCCGCCGTCGGTGCTGCCGACGATGACGAGATCACCGGCGATCACCGGCGACGAGTAGACCTGCGCGCCAGTGCGGAACATCCACCGTTCTTTGCCTGTGTCGCGGTCGACAGCATGGATGCGACCGGCGGCGTCGCCGAAGTAGACGATGCCGTTGGCCACAGCCGGCGAGGACCAGACCGGGACGTCCGCGCCGAAGCGCCATCGCTCGGTGCCTGACGAGTCGAGCGCCTGCGCGAAGTGCGCGTCGGAGCTGCCGGCGAAGACAACATGCTCGCTGACGGCCGGCGATGTGATCACCCATGACACTTTGTGATCGACGCGCCAGCGCAGCGTACCACTGTCTGCATCGATGGCATATAGAAAGCCGTCGCGCGCGCCCACATACACGACACCGTCCGCCACCGCCGGCGACGACTGGATGCTGCGACGATCGAAGCCGTACGATCCGGAGCGGAGGCCAACGCCTTCGGTATCGTAGCGCCAGCGGAGCGCGCCAGTGGTGAGGTCAAAACAGTAGACGCGACCATCGAACGACGCTGCGTAGACACGCCCATTCGCGACGGCTGGCGACGCCCGCACCCGACCCTCGGTCTGGGCGCGCCACCGTTGCTTTCCCGTCGCCGCGTCGAGCGCGTAGACGCCGCCGTCGCCCGCGCCCACGACGATCGTGCCATCGACGTAAGCCGGCGACGAGAGAAAGTAGTCGCCGCTCTCGTGTCCCCACGGGAGCGGCAGGTCGGGGCGCGTCGTTAGGCGCCAGCGTCGGGTGCCCGTCGAGGCGTCGACGGCGAAGATGCTTCCGTCGCGCGCCGTGGCG
>Ga0207707_10004197_pt1 | contig 12764 bp, 6 predicted proteins | sample KBSC83BmetaG_FD_184336 | JGI IMG/M metagenome (GOLD analysis project Ga0207707, IMG submission 184336) | Corn rhizosphere microbial communities from Kellogg Biological Station, Michigan, USA - KBS C8-3B metaG (SPAdes) (version 2) | ecosystem: Host-associated > Plants > Roots > Rhizosphere ... | reverse complement strand
GATTATCTTTTGCAAAGCGGGGCCGTCAGCTCAACGAAGGTTGGTACGATTGGGTTCTGTATGGGCGGAGCTCTGTCGCTCTACGCTGCCAGTAAAAACTCTAAGGTTGGTGCTTGTGTTGTTTTTTATGGTGTGCATCCAAACGTACATCCAGACTTACCAAACCTTGCAGCACCGGTGCTTGGTATCTACGCTGGGCGGGATAACTTCGTAACGCCCGAAGTCGTCCACAAGCTCGACAGACAAATGAGGGATCTGGGAAAGTCGTTCGAGTTTCACATTTATGATAACGCGGATCACGCGTTCTTTAACGACACGCGCCCGGAAGTCTACGACGCGAAGGCGGCAGCGGATGCGTGGGAGCGGTCGCTGAAGTTTCTTCACGAGCATCTGGGATAAGGTGGTCTTGGGTCTTAGATCTTTGGTCTTAGGTCTTTGATCTTAGGCCTTTGGTCTTTGATCTTTGATCTTTTTCACTTTGTGTCGAAGTGCAAAGTTTAAGACCAAGATCTAAGACCAAAGGTCCAAGTCCCAAGACCCACATCCCGGAACGACTTTGACATTGCCCTCATGAATGTTAGTTTATTGCGCACTGTTTTCAGCTCTACTTGATACCCAAAAAAAGTAAGTCGCATTTGTTAAACCTCGGCAGGTTCGTGAGGCTTTGTGTGTATCGATCCGCGTTCTCTGTGGACCACTTAATCGGAGAGGAACTCTTATGTCTATGTCCAGGCAAATCCGTTGTACTTCGCTTCTGCGGGTAACTTTATTGTGTTTGAGCTTGTTCGCGCTCGCCCTCTTAGTTGCAGCGCAGGAACCAAGAAATCCCCAGGCTACACCGACTCCAACACCTCAAGCCTCTCCAAGCCAGGAACCTTCGCCGTCGCCGAAGCCAGAGGATGAAAATCGCCCGCGCGATCCGATGTCGACCCCAACCTTTAATGGTTTACGGATGAGGTCCATTGGTCCGGCGTTTACGTCCGGCCGCGTAATAGGATTTGCCGTGGAACCAAATAACCCAACTCGCTACTTTGTTGCGGTTGCGTCGGGCGGAGTCTGGAAAACTATCAACGCCGGAATTACCTGGACACCAGTTTTTGAAAATGAAGCGTCATATTCGATCGGTGCGATTGCTCTCGATCCGAAAAACCAGCTGACGGTCTGGGTAGGCACGGGTGAAAACAACAGTCAGCGCAGTGTTTCCTATGGCAATGGTGTCTATAAATCTGAGGACGGCGGGCGAAGCTGGAAAAATGTCGGCTTAAAGACTTCAGAACACATCGGCCGTATTGCTATCGATCCAAAAGACTCGAACGTTGTGTATGTTGCTGCACAGGGACCACTGTGGGGACCAGGTGGCGAGCGAGGACTATTTAAGACAACTGATGGTGGTAAGACATGGAAGAACATACTTAACATTAGCGAGAACACCGGCGTTACCGAGATTGTGATTGACCAGAACGATCCGAACACACTTTACTGTGCCTCTTATCAACGTCGCCGTCATATGTGGACGCTCATCAATGGCGGTCCTGAAAGCGCGATCTACAAATCTACCGATGCCGGCGCAAGTTGGAATAAGTTGCGCGTCGGCCTCCCAACCACAGAACTCGGACGCGTTGGACTGGCTATCTCTCCAGTTGATTCAAACGTGATTTATGCGACTGTTGAGGCTGCGGATAGAAAGGGTGGAATCTTTCGCTCGTCTGATCGGGGCGGCAGTTGGGAGCGGCGTAATGAATTCGATTCGACCGCAATGTACTACGCGCGGATTGTCGCTGACCCAAAAGAAGTAGATCGAATCTACGTGATGAATGTGTTTCTAATGGTCTCCGATGACGGCGGACGAACTTTACGCCGGTTGGGTGAACGATCGAAACACGTAGATAACCATGAGATCTGGATTGATCCTGCTAACACGGATCATTACCTGGTTGGCTGTGACGGTGGGGTCTACGAGAGTTTTGATCGAGGCACAAACTGGGATTTTAAATCGAATCTTCCAATACCACAGTTCTACGACATCACCACCGACAACGCCAAACCTTTCTACAACATCTACGGCGGAACCCAGGACAACTTTAGTTTTGGTGGTCCATCGCGCACGCGCAGCGCGTCCGGAATTGTTAATGCAGATTGGTTTGTAACTAACGGTGGAGATGGCTTCCGCTCCCAGGTTGATCCAGAAGATCCCAATACGATCTATGCAGAGTTACAGAATGGAACGCTCGCCAGGTTCGACAAACGTACGGGTGAGCGAATAGGTATCCAACCACAGGTCGGCCGAAATGAAGACCCACTTCGCTGGAACTGGGACTCCCCCTTCATCATCAGTCCGCACTTGCACACTCGAATTTACTTCGCCGCCGACAAGCTCTTTCGCAGCGATGATCGCGGTGACAGTTGGCAGGTGGTGAGTGGTCAACTGTCGCGCGCCTTAGACCGCGACAAGTTGCCGGTGATGGGTAAGGTGTGGGGAATCGATGCCGTTGCGAAAAATGCGTCAACCGCTTTCTTCGGAAATGCTTCGGCTCTCGCCGAATCGCCAAAAAAGGAGGGCCTGATCTACGTTGGTACCGATGACGGGCTAATTCAAGTCACTGAAGATGGGGGCAAGAATTGGAGGAAGATTGATAAGTTTCCCGGTGTCGGTGATATGGCTTATGTCAGCCGGATTATTGCCTCGAATCACGAAGCTGATACGGCTTTCGCCAGTTTCGATAATCACCAGAATGCTGACTTCAAACCTTATCTTTTAAAGACAACCGACGCAGGACGCACCTGGGTATCCATCGCCAGCAACCTTCCCAAGAATGGACCAGTATTGGCGATCGCCGAGGACCACGTGAATCCAAATTTGTTATTCGCCGGAACGGAATTCGGACTCTACTTCTCGATCGATGCCGGTCAAAAATGGATTCAATTAAAAGGTGGTTTACCCACGATTGCGGTACGCGATCTGAATATTCAAAAACGAGAGAACGATCTGATCGTCGCGACCTTTGGTCGGGGAATCTACATCCTCGACAACTATGCTCCACTTCGGACCATAACTCCCGAAAAGCTCAAAGCTGATGCCGTTTTCCCAGTGAAAGGCGCTTTGATGTACATACAATCGCAACCCCTTGGCGGTCGCGGGAAGAGTTTTCAAGGCGAGTCGTATTACACCGCTGAGAACCCACCTTTTGGCGCAACCATAACCTGGTATCTGAAAGAAGCGATTAAGACCAAAAAGGAAAAACGACAGGAGACGGAGAAGGAGAACGATCGGAAAAAACTTCCGGTGGGCTGGCCCACCCCGAATGAGCTGCGCGCCGAAGAGGAGGAGGAAGCGCCGGCAATTGTTATCACGATCACAGACTCCAGCGACAAAGTAGTTCGACGATTAACTGGACCAGTTACGGCGGGAATGCAAAGACTCACATGGGATCTTCGTTACCCGGCTGCCAATCTTTCCGCTCCGCCACCGCCGGATGCTGATTTCGATTTTGAACCACCGTCAGGCCCGCTTGTTATGCCTGGTACGTACAAAGCAACAGTTGCAAGACGAGTTGACGGCGCGTTCACCGCTATAGGCCCACCGCAGGAATTTGACGTGACGGTCGAAGGCTTGGAGCAGATGTCGGATTCCGATAGGCGTGCGTTAGTTGATTTCCAGCAGAAGGCAGTGCGACTTCAACGAGCAGTTAGCGGCGCAACGCAAGCCGCGAACGCGCTTAAACCGCGAATCGTTGCGATCAAGCGGGCGATTCTGGAGACTCCGTCACTGCCATCGAGATTGAATGATGACGCCACGACATTGGATCGCCGGACGAACGAGATTCTTCGTGCATTAAGCGGCGATCCTGTTGCTCGCCAACGTAATATGAACAGTGCTCCGTCTATTAATGACCGGGTTGGTTACGTAGTTGGCGCGCAGCGAATGTCCACCGCGCGACCCACTAAAACGCAGACGGACCAATTTCAGGCCGCAGCAGTTGATTTCGAAGGCGTGTTGGCCCAACTGCGGCAATTGATCGAAGTGGACCTGAACAGACTGGAGAAACAACTGGAAGCTGGTGGCGCTCCATGGACACCGGGTCGAGTCCCGGAGTGGAAAGATCAGTAGCTCCGAACGTCATAACATGGCGAGGCCCCAATATTAATCAATATTGGGGCCTCCACCTGTCTAAACTACTTCCTTAAGGCTTCTTTCCTTTTCCGCCACCGCCTTTATTAGCTGGTGGACCACCACCTGCCGGCTTTTCACCGCCACCCTGTTTCTGAGGTGGAGCAGCTTGTTTCTGCTTTTGCGGCTGAGCCTGGGCCGGTCGACCATGGGGTGCCGCCTGCGGCGCCTGCTGTTGACGAGCCGGTGGGCCAGCCTGTTTTTGTTGCTGCGGCCGCGTCTGGACCGATCTTTCACGCGGAGCAGCTTGTGGTGCCTGCTGGCGCACCGGTGGACCAGGATTGCTGTTGGGTTTTATTCGTTGATTGTTCGGCTGAGCGCGGGGCGCTTGCGGAGCCGGCGCTACCTGCGGCCGACCCTGACCACGTCCCTGACCTCGCTGAGGATTAGCTACTCGTTCGCCTACCGGCTGTTGTTGTCGGGCGGCATTGCCGGGTCTTTCAACCTGGGCGCGGTCGATATGTTTCTGCTGTCCCCGGTTTCGAGCATCAGCGGGTGGTTGCTGAATTGGAGCCACTGGATTTTCAACAGCTCGTCCTCGTCCCTGTCCTTGTCCTCCCCGCAACTCCTCTGGACCGCCAGCTACAGTTCCTGGCCCGCGATTGTCCTGGACCTTGAACTTCCGGCCTCGCGCATCACTTCCGACTGTTTCGACTCTATAGTTCCTGGCAATGTCGCGACGGTACGGCAGCGCAATCGGAGCGGTGCTGGTTATCACTGCAGTGTCATAAAGCTTCTTGGCAATGCCAGGCGGAAGGTCGATCTTTCCACGGCCCCACGCCGAGTGAATCGCTGCATTTCTCAACGGCGTGTAGTACAGCGGATCGAGCACCGGATTGACGTTTGAAAGAAGCTGTCGATCCGCTCTCCGGACATTCCGACCATCTACCACGCGACCAAACTGATCGATAGGTACCACTGTCACTGCACCTGGCACATAAAGGTTCGCCAGCTGTCGCTGCACTATGTCATCACGGCTCAGATAAGTTGGCTGCCAATCGTTATTGTAATAACGTGGTAAATAGGCATCGTTTGGTCCAAGCGGTACCCAACCAATATCATTCTGATTTAACGGTACCCAGGCAACCAAACCAGGCGAGTAAGTAGGATATGCAGTCGCAGATCCGGGTATCCAGTACCAGCGACTTCCAGCGTTCGTCCAACGACCATAGTGGTAGGGAGCATAGCCCCAAGGCTCACTCGATACCCAGGTTGGCCCATACGGGTAATCCGTCATCCAATAACCTTGCTGATACGGCGCCCATGAGTTATCAACTCGCGGACACCACGCATACCCGTAGCCATCGAGGTTCTGCCAGTTCCCGTAATAATCGAGATCGTTCAATCCCGGAATATAGGAGTTGACGTATTGATAGCTCACGTTCCGTCGAGAGGGATCGAAGTAGTAGGGATCACTCACGTATGAGTCGTAGTTTCGATATCGCCCATCGTAGTAATTTGGGTATTGATAACGATAATAGTCGTCGACGAGATAACCCGCATCATCGCCGTTTATTCGAGAAAGCAGAACGTTTGCGGCAGTCTCGCCCGCCAGCCGCAGCACTTCACCCTTACTGATTTGGCCGCTACCAGCGCCTCCAACCACTTGAGCCAGTCCGCTTAATACTGAAATGGTTGCGGCCCCATTATCGAGACCGATGTTATAGAGGCCCGGTTGCTGAAGGTCCACGGCGCCATAGGGCGTAGCCACCTCGAAAAGTTCATCGGGAGAGAGATAACCGACGTCGAAGACTGCCGAGCCGTCTCGAAGAGCCAGCTGAGTACGACGATCGGCGAGACTCAAAACATCCAATGACGTATTTGGATTGAGCCGCGCAAAATTTCTTCCAGTAAATGCGAGACTCGCATGAGAGTTATCTCGCGTATAAATTCTATCGCCTACAGAAAACGGTTGGTTCTCAGTAGCTGCGACCCATTGAGTATCGGCGGCATTCGTATTATCAGTTGAATTGCTGAGCGCCACGTCGCCATCTACTCGTTGGATGCGAGCCGCGTTTGGTAACGCCTCGGCCTTTGCCGTTTGCTCGTTCTTCATCCACATTGCAACGCCGACACCGGCTAGTATCGCGCAAAGTACGGCCACAATGGTTAGGTGTGGCCAGACCTTCAGGTTAGTCATATATCTCCCCCTCTTATAACGATCCTCGTAGGATCTCAGACACTTTCGAATCACTTTTCTACAATTAGTCGCAAAGTGCGTGCCTGTGAAAACACGGTGGGGATCCCAAGGCCTAAAAAGGGTATTTACTGGGCTTTGGTGGCAAATCGTCATCGAATTGCACGGATTCGATCACAAACGTTGGTCCAAGTTGGGACGCCCAAGCTTCTCGACCCGTCTTATTCTCAACCATTTGAGTGAAAGTCGCGGTGGAGTGGAGAAATCCGACATTTCTTAGACCATATCGTTTACGGTCGAATCATATCGTGCTCGGACGACCCAATTTGTGTCTGCTCTTTTAAGGCTTTAGTTCGCGGAACACCACTTGCACTTATTGTTGAGCGGTAAACCGACTTCTCTCCGCGGCGACTACAAGGTGGAATTAAGGGGTTCATTGATGAACAAAAATACTTTTAAAGGCATAGCAATTTCAGCAGTTTTATCTGTGGGTCTGTTGACGGTTGCCAGCGACGCCAGTGCACAGGGCCGGCGTGGTCGGGGTGAAGAACGAAGTCAACAGAACCAGGCCCAACAAGAACAACGTCAACAGGAGCGGCAGTCGCGTCGGGACGCCCAACCAGCTGCTCAGCCTCCGCAGAGACAGAGTGACCAGTCGCAGCGTTACCAGCAACAGCGACAGCAGCAGGTCCAACAGAATCAGGAACGGCAGCAGCGCTTCGAACAGCAACGGCAACAACAGCAGCGCGATAGCCAGGAGAGACAGCAGCGCTGGGGGCAGCAACGCCAGCAACAGCAAAACCAGCAACAAAATCAGGAACGCCAACAACGCTCAGAACAACAAAGGCAGCAGCAAATTCGAGACTCTCAAGAACGAGAGCAGCGCTGGCAGCAACAACGTCAGGATCAGTCCCGTCAGTCGCAGGAACGAGACCAGCGCTGGCAGCAACAGCGTGATCAACAACAGCGTGACCAGCAACAGCGTCAGGAACAGATTCGGCGCTCTCAACAGAACGATCAGCGAACCTGGGACCAGCAACGACAGCAACAGGGAAATCGAGATTGGGACCAGCAGAGGCAACAGAATCGCGGAACCTGGAACAACAACCAGAACAACCAAAATGACCGTTGGCGCAACCAGCAGTGGGAGCAACAGCAACGGCAACGTGCTGATCGGTATCGTCAAGAGTGGCAGCGACAACAAAGCTACGCTTCCCAGCGCCAGCGCATACTCGAACAGCAGCGTCGTCTGAACCAGCTGAGATTTCAGCAGCGATATCTCGATCAATTGCGCAGAGATCAGTTGAGGCTGCAACAGTGGCGCTATAACGATTATGGACCGTATAACTATCGCTATGGTCGTGGCGGAAGCTATTACCAGACGAACCAGTACGGAGCCGATATGTTACGTCGCGCGATTAACGACGGTTACCAGGAAGGCTTTTATGCGGGACAGGCCGATCGTCAGGACGGATGGGGATTCAATCCCGAAGATGCGTTCGCGTACCAGGACGGAAGCTACGGTTACGATGGTTACTACGTTGACTTGAACGAGTACCAGTATTACTTCCGCGAGGGATTTCGACGTGGGTATGAAGATGGGTACTACAGCCGAAGCAACTATGGCCGGTATTCGAATGGAGGCTACAGCATACTCGGCACTATCTTGGACACTATATTGAACCTGCAAGTTTTGAACTAACAAACTTGTGGAATTTTGAAAGGGGCGCTCAAAAGGCGCCCCTTTTTTTGGGTTCGAGGTATTGGGGGCGTCCACGGAGGGACGCCCTACAAATGAAGTTAGGTGGCCAGGTTCTTTTGGGCTTTTGTACGGACCAGCGCGTAGGGTAATTGAGGCAGCGAGTTAAACTTCGCGGCTTTCGTAAAGAAGTCCTTTGCCTTATCAGCGTCACCCTTTCCTTTGTAAGCTTCGCCCAACAAAAACAGGCTGCCGGGGTTTTGCTGATTCGACTGATTCAGTTCTGCAATCGCAGTATCGTAATTCTTTTCCTGTAGTGCGATCCGACCTAACAACTCGTGCCCTTGCTTGATCAAGAAGGAGTTTTTCTTCTGTTCTGCTCCTTTTTGGAAGATGTCGGTCTCACTCTTGGCAGCCGCAAGATCTTTACGAGCAATTGCTATACGAGCGAGATTGTAATGATGAAACAGTGCCGCGTTGTCTTTGATGTCCTGAGACACGTTTGACTCAGAGTTGAGTTTCAAGGCAGCTTCATAGGCCTTTTGCGCCTCGTCTACCTTGCCCATCTCGAGCAGAATATTTCCCTTGAGTTGTTGGTCACCCGCCATCGCCGGGACATCATTCGATTTCTGGCCCAACGCATATTGTTTGTCGACTTCAGCGAGGGCCTGTTGAAGGTTTCCTCGATCTGCTGCCACTGCCATTTGACCAATCAGAGCAGTCCGACGCTCACCGTCGTTGCGAGCCTTTTCGGTTAATTTCTGTAGTTCAGTGGCGGCCTCGTCATATTTACCCTGGTACATCAAATCGGCTGCGATACCGAAATATGAGTTAACAAAGTTTGGATCAACCTCAAGGGCCTTTCGATACTGGGCGATCGATTCGTCATAACGGCCCATCTTCAGCAAGAGCTCTGCATAGGAATCGTAGGGGTTTGGATCTTTCGGGATCAGTTCAACATACTTTTTGAAGGCGGCTTCAGCTTCGCTGTAATTCTCATTCTGCCGATATGCGTAGCCAAGGATGTTGAAGGCAGTTGAGTAGTCGGGCGCCAACTCGGTGGCACGTTTGTAGTGACTAATGGCCTGTGGATAATCCTGCTGTCCGAAGTAATAGTTGCCGAGCGCGAAGTGAGCGCGTTCATCGTTGGGAAAGGCGGCAACCAGTTTTTCCAGAGTCTCCTTTTGTTTCGGCAGATTACCGTTGGCGCCTGCCTCTGCTGCTTCAATCAACATGCGCTCGCCGTCCGAGGCTTTGCCTGAATAATTGACCGCAAGTTTCAAATGATCAAAGAACTCTTTGGCTGTGGGTGAAGAAGTCGCGCGATTGAGCTGGGCCAGGGCAAATTCCGGATCAAGCGCGATCGCCTTATCAAAGTGTTCAAGGGAATCGGTGATGCGAAGCTTGTCGGCCAGATCTCTGCCAGCAAGAAACTCCTTCCGTGCTTCCTCTGACTTGGTTGTCACCGCTATCTTTCCAGAGTTACTGGTTGCCGGGCTTGCGCTTGAATTTGCGCTACGGGGCGTGTCGACCTCCTGGCATGCACTTACGGTTAAGATAATTGCCAGGAGGAAAGTGAACAGAGTAATTGGGACCACTCGAAACTTATTACGTCGCATGGTGGTGCACTCCTTTTAGGTCGGAACGGTTAGTGAACGCGGGGGAGATCAGACTCACTGGCATCGGAAGCCGCTCATTAATGCTGTTCAAGAGTAGCCGCGCCGTAACCGCTCTTACGTCCCTATTGCCAGTTCGTGTGCCGCAGAATAACGATGAGTCCGGGCCTAGTCAAATACAGCTTCACCATATCCACTTTTCTGGCCTTATACACACTATTATGGATTCCATCATTTCTATTTGCGGACATTGAAGATGAAGAAGGGCCGGGTTTTCCAGGAATTTGCTTTGTGCTCGCTGCGTCTCATTAGAAACAAGTTCAGATTTCGCTAATAGTTTGCGGAACTGCTACCTCGTTCTTGGAACCGAAAGGCCACTGAATTTAGACTGGCGTTTTAAGGCCCGGTTGAAGGGCGCGAACCGGCTACTTGAGTCTCCCGCACCAGTGGTCTATCCTCGACTCATTCCTCCAACAGTACCCCCCAAAGTTTCCACGTTAATTTTGAAACAAGTGAGGGGATTTATGCTTCGAATTGCAATTGGCGTCATGATGCTTGCCCTGGTTGTACTGATTCCAAGATCGGTGGCTTTTAGTCAGGTAGCGGGCCAACCATATCGTGTAAGCGACCGGGAAGTTGAGCAAACACTTAAACGGATAGAACAGAGTTCTGATCGGTTCCACTCCAGCCTCGACAGCGCTTTAGACAAAAGCCCGCTCGACGGCACATCAAGGGAGGACGAAATTAATGCCTACGTGAAGCAGTTCTACGAGGCGACTAAAATCCTGAGGGATCGTTTTAATGACCATAAATCAACGTCACAGGACGTGCAAATTGTTCTTGAGCGGGCCGATCGAATCGATGGCTTTCTACGGCGGCAGGTTTTAACGTCACGGGCTCAAGAAGACTGGTCGGCAGTCCGGACAAACCTGGACCAGCTGGCAACAGTCTACGACGTTCGCTGGGGATGGAATGGTGAAGGCACTCGTCCGGGAGTAGTTGAAGTTCCCTATCGCATTAATGACAAAGATGTAGAGAAGGTCTTAAAACAGATCGAGAACCAATCGGATCGGTTTCGGTCGAGTCTTGACTCAGGATTAGACAGGAGCAGGCTGGACGGAACCAGGGAAGAAGACAACATCAACGCATTTGTGAAGGACTTTTACGAGAGTACCAGGAATCTCCGTCATCATTTCGATGATCACAAGTCAACAAGCGCTGACGTGCAAGCGGTCCTGGATCGGGCGTCCAGAATCGACGGTTTCATGCGACGCAACCGAACAGGCGGCAATGCAATGAGTGACTGGAACAAGTTAAGGGGAAATCTGGACGAACTCGCGCGCGTCTACAACGTGAGTTGGCGCTGGGGTTACTAGGTCCCGAAAGTAGTTTTTTAGGGGCGTCCTGCAGGGCGCCTCTACTATTACCTCCAGAAAATTTTTATAAGACTTACCGAAACGATTGTAGAATACTCACTCAATTCGGCGGCATTTCGTTCCACCTCAGTTCCATTACAGGGAGAAATACATGAAACGTGTATTCGTCATCGGTATGGCTTTATTCCTGTTTGCCTCGATTCTGCGAGCCCAGCCGCGGTCCAACGACGCAACTAAATCGCAAACCATTTCAGAAAAAGTTGCGGGAATGCAGAAGTACCCCGGGTACTTTCCTTTCTATTGGGACTCAAAGGCGGGAAAGATTTGGCTGGAGATCGATAAATGGAACAGTGAATTTCTATATCTGGAGTCTTTGCCAGCCGGGATCGGCTCCAATGATATTGGTTTGGACCGCGGCCAACTAGGTAACAGCTTCATCGTTCGCTTTGATCGAAGTGGACCACGCGTCTTACTGGTTGCGCCAAATTATGATTTTCGTGCCACCACGGACAATCCGGATGAGAAGCGAGCGGTGAAAGACGCATTTGCAGAATCGACTCTATGGGGCTTTGAGGTCGCCGCCGAAGAAGATGGGCGAGCGCTAGTAGACGCCACGGCTTTTTTTCTTCGTGACGTTCATCAAGTTCCGGCGACCCTGCAACGAGCTCAACAAGGTACGTATCGCCTTGAACCAACCAGGTGCGCCTTCTACCTTCCTAATATCAAAAACTTTCCACAGAATACCGAGATCGAGACAACGCTAACTTTCAGTAGTGACTCTCCTGGTCAACTTGTGAGGCAAGTAGTACCGATGGCTGAGGCGATTACTGTTCGTGAACGACATTCTTTCGTACAACTGCCTGGTCCAGGTTTTAAACCTCGTGTGTACGATCCGCGCTCGGGCTTTTACGGAATCACTTACATGGATTTCGCCACTCCAATTGAAGAGCCCATCACGAAGCGCTTTATCGCCCGGCATCGCCTTGAGAAAAAAGATCCGACGGCAGCAGTTAGCGAGCCGGTAACACCAATTACCTATTATGTGGATCGCGGAGCTCCCGAACCGGTCCGTTCTGCGTTACTCGAAGGAGCACGGTGGTGGGATCAAGCGTTTGAGGCGGCCGGTTACAAGAACGCCTTTCGAGTTGAGTTGATGCCCGCCGATGCTGACCCCATGGATGTTCGCTATAACGTGATCCAGTGGGTTCACAGGTCAACACGCGGATGGTCATACGGGAACAGCCTTCAAGATCCGCGTACGGGTGAAATCATCCAGGGTCGAGTCTCACTCGGATCTCTTCGCGACCGCCAGGACTTTTTGATCGCCGCAGGCTTGCTCGCTCCTTATGAAAAAGGCAAGCCACTCTCTCCAAAATTGATGGAGATGGTGCTGGCGCGCTTAAGACAACTATCTGCTCACGAAGTGGGCCATACGCTTGGGCTCCAACACAATTACGCAGCGAGCCCAGTCAATCGTGCATCAGTAATGGACTATCCGGCGCCGCGGGCGAAGCTTGGACCAGACGGCATTCCCGATCTCTCTGATGCGTATGCAAAAGGCATTGGTGAGTGGGACAAGGTCGCAATCACATATGGCTATCAGGATTTTCCAGCCGGCGCTGACGAGCAAAGTGGCCTTGATACTATCCTGGCAAAAGCCTTCGCTCGCGGTCTGATGTACCTAACCGATCAAGATGCAAGGCCGGCCAGCGCCGCTAGTTCGGTAGCACACCTTTGGGATAACGGAACCAATGTTATCGACGAACTT
>Ga0207707_10004195_pt1 | contig 12767 bp, 9 predicted proteins | sample KBSC83BmetaG_FD_184336 | JGI IMG/M metagenome (GOLD analysis project Ga0207707, IMG submission 184336) | Corn rhizosphere microbial communities from Kellogg Biological Station, Michigan, USA - KBS C8-3B metaG (SPAdes) (version 2) | ecosystem: Host-associated > Plants > Roots > Rhizosphere ... | reverse complement strand
CAATGACCGGCGGATCAAGGGATATCAACCCCGCGTCGACGCCATCAACGCCCTGGAGCCGGAGATATCAGCGCTGTCGGACGAGGCGCTGAAAGCGCGCACCGCCGAATTCCGCAAAGAACTCGCCGACGGCAAGACGCTGGACGACATTCTGGTTCCGGCCTTCGCCACCGTGCGCGAGGCGGCCACGCGCACGCTCGGCCAGCGGCATTTCGACGTGCAGCTGATCGGCGGCATGGTGCTGCACGAAGGCGATATCGCCGAGATGAAGACCGGCGAAGGCAAGACGCTGGTTGCGACACTGGCGGTCTATCTCAACGCGCTGGCCGGCAAGGGCGTCCACGTCGTCACCGTCAACGACTACCTCGCCCGGCGCGACTCCGAGTGGATGGGGCAGATCTACAATTTCCTCGGCCTCAGCGTCGGCGTCATCGTCCATGGCCTGGACGACGCCGAGCGCAAGCAGGCCTATGCGTGCGACATCACCTACGGCACCAACAACGAATACGGCTTCGACTATCTGCGCGACAACATGAAATACCGGCTGGAGGACATGGTCCAGCGCGGCCACTTCTACGCCATCGTCGACGAAGTCGACTCGATCCTGATCGACGAGGCGCGCACGCCGCTGATCATCTCCGGGCCGCTCGACGACCGCTCGGAATTCTACAACACCATCGACACCTTCTTTCCCCAGCTCGACAAGTCCGATTACGACGTCGACGAGAAGCAGCGCACGGTGACGCTGACCGAAGCCGGCATGGAAAAGATCGAGACCCTGCTGCGCGACGCCGGCCAGCTCAAGGGCGAGTCGCTCTACGACGTCGAGAACGTCTCGGTCGTTCACCACATCAACCAGGCGCTGCGCGCGCACTCGCTGTTTCAGCGCGACAAGGACTACATCGTTCGCGACGGCGAGGTCATCATCATCGACGAGTTCACCGGCCGCATGATGCCGGGCCGGCGCTATTCCGAGGGCCTGCACCAGGCGCTGGAAGCCAAGGAGCACCAGCCGGTGCAGCCGGAAAACCAGACGCTTGCCTCGATCACCTTCCAGAATTATTTCCGGATGTACGAAAAGCTCGCCGGCATGACCGGCACCGCGGCGACCGAGGCCGACGAGCTGTTTGACATCTACAAGCTCGAGGTCGTGGAAATCCCGACCAATGTGGCGGTGGCGCGCCTCGACGAGGACGACGAGGTTTATCGTACCCAGATCGAGAAATACGCCGCGATCCTGGCCGAGGTGGAGCGCGCCAATGCCCGGCTGCAGCCGGTGCTGGTCGGCACCGCCTCGATCGAAAAATCCGAAGTGCTCGCCGAATACCTGAAAAAGCACGGCTACAAGCAAATCGATTTCGGCAACGAAAACGCGATGGAGAAGCTTTACGCCGCGGCCCGCGCCGGCAAGCCTGCAAAGCTGTTTGCGGTGCTGAACGCGCGCTTCCACGAACAGGAAGCCTACATCGTCGCGGAAGCCGGCGTGCCCGGCGCGATCACGATCGCGACCAACATGGCGGGCCGCGGTACCGACATCAAGCTCGGCGGCTCGCTCGAAATGCGGATCATGCACGAGACCGCAGGGATCACCGACGAGGCCGAGAAGGCCGCGAAGATCGAGCGCATCAAGGCCGACGTCGAGCGCTTTCGCGAGATCGTGCTGAAGGCGGAAGATGCAATCGAGGTCGAGCCGGCCAAGGGTGCGAAGCCGGCGAAGACCGTGGCCCGGCCCGGCGGGCTCTACATCATCGGCTCCGAACGCCACGAATCGCGGCGCATCGACAACCAGCTGCGCGGCCGCTCCGGACGCCAGGGCGATCCCGGGCGCTCGAAATTCTTCCTGTCGCTGGAAGACGATCTGATGCGGATCTTCGGGTCCGACCGGCTCGATACCATGTTGACGCGGCTTGGCCTCAAGGAGGGCGAGGCCATCATCCATCCCTGGATCAACAAGGCGCTGGAAAAGGCGCAGCAGAAGGTCGAGGCCCGCAACTTCGACATCCGCAAGAATCTGCTGAAATTCGACAACGTCCAGAACGACCAGCGCAAGGTGATCTTCGACCAGCGCGTCGAGCTGATGAAGGACCAAAGCGTCGCCGAGACGGTGGCCGACATGCGCCGCGCCTTCGTCGAGGACGTCGTCACCAAGCACGTGCCCGAACATGCCTATGCCGAGCAGTGGCACGTCGCCGAGCTCAAGGAAGAGCTCAAGCGCGTGCTCGACATCGAGCTGCCGGTCGACGAATGGGCCAGGGAAGAGGGCATCGCCGACGAGGAATTGCTGTCGCGCATCGAGAGCCGCGTCGATGAGCACATGGCGGCCAAGGTGGGGCAGTGGGGTCCCGACGTGATGCGTTACGTCGAGAAGACCATCCTGCTGCAGACGCTGGATCATCTGTGGCGCGAGCATCTGATCATGCTCGATCATCTGCGGCAGGTGATCGGCCTGCGCGGTTACGGCCAGCGCGATCCGCTGCAGGAATATAAGTCGGAAGCGTTCAGCCTGTTCGAGGCGATGATCGCACACTTGCGCGAGGCGGTGACGGCGCAGCTGATGCGCGTCGAAATCGTGCCGCCGGAAGACCAGCAGCCGGTATTGCCGGCCATGGAAGCGCACAAGTTCGATCCCAATACCGGCGAGGACGAATTGGCGTTCGCCAGCGCCTCTCTGGTGCCCGCGGCCACCGCCGACCGCGATCCGAAGAATCCGGCGAGCTGGGGCAAGGTCGGCCGCAACGAAGACTGTCCCTGCGGCTCCGGCAAGAAGTACAAGCACTGCCACGGCAGGTATGCGTGAGGCGTTGCTACGATTCTGCTGTTGATTGGCTTACTTAAACGCCGAGAAGCGGCTCTCGAACGAATTCGCCTGCACGATCGGCTGCGAGCCGGCGACCAGGCCAGGTGACGCAGCCGCCGCAGCTGCGGGTGCGGCTGGCGGGGCCTCGGAGAGCGACGGTTTCAATGGCGGATGCGCGGAGGCCTGTTTGGTCTCCGGTGCCTTCGGGGCTGCGGCGGTCTTAGGGGCTGCGGTGGCCTTCGGCGCCGGCTCGTTGCGCCTGGCCTCGATCACCTTTGGTTTTGCCGGGATCGGCTGCGCGCTCGCGGTGGTATCTGCGGCGCCGCCAAAGCCGATCTTGCGGGCGAGGTTGCTAAAGAACCCGTCGGATTGCGCGTTCGGCGCCGCGGCTGCCACCCGCGTCGCAGGAGCGGGGGCTGGAGCCGGTGCCATCGAGGCCACCAACGGCTCTTGCGGGGATGTGACCGGCCCGCGCGGCGGATTGACCGTCGAGGGAATGGTACCGGGCGCGCGGGAAAGTGCCAGCAGCGACAGGCCCTGGCCCTCACCGCCTTCCGACAAGCCGGTGCTGCCGTCGGGCAGTTTCGAGGCGAACACCCGGTTCATGCCGCCGTCGATGCCGGTGTTGATGCGGGCGACCGGCGTTCCCCGCGAAATCAGTTTGGCGGTTTCGGCCTGGTCTTCCTGCTGTTTGTCGCGCACGGCGTCGGCGACTTCGTCCGGAATGACGTAAGCCGGGCATTTGGCTGATGCGTCGAACACCGGATCCCGCTTGGCATCCGCAGGCTTCGCCGCGTCGAACACGTATTTCTTCTCGCAAAAATCGACCTTCGGCTCCTGCCGCGTCACCTCGAAATGATCATAGCCTTCCTTGATCATCTTCCAGAACGGCATGTTCGGGTTGTTGCGATGTTTCGCCATGTTGAGCGGCGTCATCCGGAACGGATAGGCCTGCAGCTGGAAGGCGCGCTGGCCGCCGAAGAAAGATTCCCGCCCCAGCGAGTAGATTTCGGCGATCTGTTCATCGGTCATGGCGTAGCAGCCGCGCGACGAACAGTCGCCATGCACCATCAGCTGCGAGCCGGTATGGCCCAGCGCCCTGTCGTAGGCGTTGGGATAGCCGGTGTTGAATGAAAGATAATAGGCCGACTGCGGATTCATCTGCGCCGGCGAGATGGAATAGAAACCTTCCGGGGCCTGGCGGTCGCCTTCGCGGACCTTTGGTCCGAGGTCTCCGGACCAGCGGCAAATCGGATAGGTTTTCAGCAGCGCGAAGCGGCCGGAGCGATCCTGCTTCCAGACCTCAAGCTCGGCCTCCTGCTTGAACAGCCGCACCAGCATCGGCGATTGCAGATCCATGTCCTTGGCGGTCATGTCGGCAACGAGTTTCGCCGGAACGGGCTGGTTGGCCTTGGCGTTATTGGCGAGCGAGATTTCGTCGCTGTTGCAGCCGGCCAGCAGCACACCGGCCGCGAGCGCGACTGACGTGATGAGCGCGCGTGCCAGCGAGCGACAAATCAATGCAAAGCTCCACACCCACCGGGCAATTTTCGCACCCCAATCATAGCGTTCATGCCCTGAAGCCATTGACTAAAATACTACCCTTCGGGCCCCGCGCTCGCAAGCCGATCGAGGCGTCGCAGCAGGTTCCGGCCCAAGCGTGGTCAATAGACCTTAAATATCGGTGTCTGGGCCTAATTGGGGCCGAAATGGCGGATTTTTGCAAAGGCCGGGGGATTAAGGCTTTTAGGCGGCCATTTTAGCCTTTTTTCCCGCAGGAACGCGGGCTCAGCCCAGCTTCCTGCCGATATCGAGGAATTTCTGGCGCCGCTGCTTGCGGATCATGTCGGCATCCAGATTGCGCAGATCGTTGAGGGCTTGCGCGATGGCATCGCCGGTGGTCGCGATCATGGCGGCGGGATCGCGATGCGCGCCGCCGGCCGGCTCCCTCAGAATCGAATCGATCACGCCAAAGCGCAGCATGTCCTGTGCCGTGATTTTCATTGAGGTGGCGGCCTCCTGGGCCTTGGTGCCGTCGCGCCACAGGATCGAGGACGCCGCCTCCGGCGAGATCACGCTGTAGATGGCGTGCTCGAACATCAGCACCCGGTTGGCGGTGGTGATCGCGATGGCGCCGCCCGACATGCCTTCGCCGGTGATGATCGCGACATTGGCCACCCCGAGCGACAGGCAGGCGTCGGTGGAGCGCGCAATCGCTTCGGCCTGCCCGCGCTCCTCCGCGCCGATGCCGGGATAGGCGCCGGCGGAATCGACGATCGACAGCACGGGAATGCCAAATCGATCCGCCATCTCCATCAGCCGGACCGCCTTGCGATAGCCCTCCGGCCGCGCCATGCCGAAATTATGCTTGATGCGGGATTCAGTGGTGGCGCCCTTCTCCTGGCCGATCACGCAGATGCTCTCGCCGCGGAAGCGGCCGAACCCGCCCATCAGCGCTTCGTCCTCGCCGAACTTGCGGTCGCCCGCCAGCGGCGTAAATTCCGATATCAGCGCGTTGACGAAATCGGTCAGATGGGGGCGCTGCGGATGGCGCGCCACCAGCGTTTTTTGCCACGGCGTCAGGTTGGCGTAGAGATCGCTCAGCGCCTCCGCGGTCTTGTCCTCGATCCGCGAAATCTCATCGCCGATGTCGCTGCCGGTCGCCGCCAGCGCGCGCAATTCATCGACCTTGGCTTCGAGTTCGGCGACGGGCTTTTCGAAATCGAGATAAGAGCGCATGTGATCCGGCATCAAATCAATATAGATAGGAACGCGCTTTGAGGCGACGCGAATTCCGCTCCACGTCAATAAAGCACGCCGCTTCAATTATTTAGCGCGCATTCCGACGCGGCATGAGCCCGTTTTGCCGATTGCGCGCGAGCGAGGTGGCGGGCGGGAAATGGCTCTTTCCGTCGCGAAGCCGCCGAAGTCAAGGCGATGTCTTACTTCTCCGCCAGCGGATGCAGGTCGCGTACCAGGCTCTTCAGCCGCTCTTCAACCACATGGGTGTAGATCTGCGTGGTCGAGATATCGGTGTGGCCGAGCAAGGTCTGCACGATGCGCAGATCGGCGCCGTTGTGCAGCAAATGGCTGGCGAACGCATGACGCAACACATGCGGAGAGACCAGCCGCGGCGCCAGTCCGGCTGATCCCGCCAGATCCTTCAGGTCGCGCGCGAAATGCTGCCGCGTCAAATGTCCGCTCTCGCCGAACGAGGGAAACAGCCATTTCGAACTTGCTGCGTTTTTCTTGCTATCCGGCTTGAGCGCTTCGATCGCAGCGAGGTAGTCGGTCATCGCCTGCCGCGATGCCTGGTTCAGCGGCACCAGCCGTTCCTTGTCGCCCTTGCCGCGCACCACGATCATGGCGGCGTCGCGCCGCGAGGCCGAAAGCGGCAGCGCCACCAGTTCCGATACCCGCAAGCCGGTGGCATAGAGCACTTCGAGCAGGCAATATAATCGCATCGCGCGAAGCCGCTGCAGCGGGGAGGCTTCCGGCATTTCGGTCAGCGCCTTGGCGCGCGTCAGCAGACGGTCGACATCCCCAATCGACAGCACCTTCGGCAGGCCGCGGCCACGCTTCGGCCCGGACAGGATCGCCGCCGGATCGTCGCTGCGAATCCGCTCGTTCATCAGGAAGCGAAACAAATGCCGCATCGCCGACAGCCGCCGCGCCACGCTCGAGGACTTGAAGCCGCGCGCATCGAGATCGGCGAGGTAGTCCCGCAATCCTTGGGTTTCGGCACTGACAAAGCCTTGGCCACGGCGCGCCAGAAATTCGGAGAAATCCGTCAGGTCGCGGCGATAGGCATCGAGCGTGTTGGGCCCTGCGCCCTGTTCCGCCGCGAGCATGTCGAGGAACAGATTTGTCAGTCTGGCATCTGAGGTCTTGCTGGAACGCATTGGCCTTCGACGTCTCCGCGATAACGGCTGCGCTTCCAGCGCTGCGCGCCGACCTCTCCCGATGGGAAAGGTAAGGCCGCGTCCGCCGCTCGCATCCGCGAATCAGACTCTAGCGCCTATTTCTTGAGGAACCTGTCTGCCGGAATGGTGACGGTCATTTCCCGCGGCTTCGGGTTGACGAAATTTGCCAGCGCGAAGATCACGCCATAGACGATCCCGCCGATCACGGCGACCACCGTCAGAAAGCGGAACAGGCTGGGCATGTCAGAGCCTTAGGCGGCGAATTAGCCATTGAAATCATAGGGGATCGCCGGGTTTGACGCCACGACTACCAACATGTTCGCCCCTTCCTTGCAAGAGTCTCTGGCAACGGTATCGGCGGGGGTAGTATAGGTGGCGCCCAGGGAAGGTTAGCCCGTGAAACACGCCATGCTTCCGACCGAACAACCGCCTGAACAGGTCGCCCAGGCTTTGGAGCGGGGCGGGCGTTTGCTGTGGGTTGAGGCTCAGCGCCATGCGACCGCTTGATAATCGGATGACGGGTTCAATCGATGTCTGAGACAGCCTCACCGGCCGGCGCCAGCGCATCCCAGGACGCCGAGATATCGCGGGCGCTGGGAGCGCGTTCGATCGTGCTGGTGGGCATGATGGGCGCCGGCAAATCCACCATCGGACGGCGGCTGTCGGCGCGGCTGCGGTTGCCGTTCCTCGATGCCGATATGGAGATCGAGGCGGCGGCGGGCATGTCGATACCGGACATTTTCGAAACCCATGGCGAGCCGCATTTCCGGGATGGCGAGGCGCGGGTGATCGCGCGGCTGCTCGACAGCGGTCCGGCGGTTATCGCCACCGGCGGCGGCGCCTTCCTGCGCGAGGAGACCCGCAGCCGGATCGGCAGCAAGGCGGTTTCGATCTGGCTCAAGGCGGATGCCGATATCATTATGAAGCGCGTGAAGCGCCGTGCCGACCGTCCGCTGCTGCAGACCGCCGATCCCGCCGCCACCGTCGGGCGCCTGATCAGCGAGCGCGAGCCGGTTTATCAGCACGCCGATCTGACGATCTGGTCGCGCGACGTGCCGCACGAAAAAATCGTCGACGAATGCATCGACGCTCTACACGCCCTTCTGTGCGGCGACGGCAACACAGGCGCAGCATCATGACCGCGCCCTTGAAACATTCCGATTCCGTCACCGTCGATGTCGCGCTCGGCGAGCGCGCCTATGACATCGTCATCGGCCGCAACATCCTGCAATCGCTGGGCGCCCGTATCGCCGCGCTGCGGCCCGGCGCGCGCACTGCCATCGTGACCGACCGCAATGTCGCCAAGCATTGGCTGGAAAAAGCCGAGGCCTCATTGTCGGAGGCCGGCATTGCCACATCGCGCATCATTGTCGAGGAAGGCGAGGGTTCGAAAACCTATGCCGGGCTCGAACAGGTCAGCGAGGCGCTGATATCAGCGAAAATCGAGCGCAACGATCTGGTGATAGCTCTCGGCGGCGGCGTGGTCGGCGACCTCGCCGGCTTTGCGGCCGCGATCCTGCGCCGCGGCGTCGATTTCGTGCAGGTGCCGACCTCGCTGTTGGCCCAGGTCGATTCCTCCGTCGGCGGCAAGACCGGGATCAATTCGCCGCAGGGTAAAAATCTTCTCGGCGCGTTTCACCAGCCCGTTCTGGTGGTCGCGGACACCGCGGTGCTCGACACGTTGTCGCCGCGCCAGTTCCGCGCCGGCTATGCCGAAGTCGCCAAATACGGCGTGCTCGGCGACGAGGCGTTTTTCGCCTGGCTGGAGGCCAATCACGCCGATATTTTCGCCGGCACCACGGCGCGCGAGCACGCCATCGCCACCTCCTGCCGCGCCAAGGCTGCGATCGTGGCGCGCGACGAGCGCGAGACCGGCGAGCGCGCGCTGCTCAATCTCGGCCATACCTTCGGCCATGCGCTGGAGGCTGCGACCGGCTTTTCCGACCGGCTGTTCCATGGCGAGGGCGTTGCCCTCGGCATGGTGCTGGCCGCGGAATTGTCCGCGCAACTCGGAATGATCGCCGAATCTGATGCGATGCGCGTCAAACATCACCTTGCCGAGGTCGGTCTGCCGACCCATTTGCAGGACATCGCGGGATTTGCCCAGGAAGGGCTGGCGGACGCCGACGCGCTGATGACGCTGATGGCGCAGGACAAGAAGGTCAAACGCGGCCGGCTCACCTTCATCCTGCTAGGCGCCGTCGGCCGCGCCGCGATCGCTCCCGACGTCGAGCCTTCGCTGGTTCGCGATTTTCTGGAGGCGAGGCTGGCGCGCAAGACCTAAGAGGAGCCGGAGGGCCGCGTTAGCGCAAAGTGGAAACCGCTTTTTCCGAAAGATCATGCTCCAACCAAAGATGAAGTGAAACTCACGCCATGGACTGGCTCACATTCTCCATCGTCATTGCCTTGCTGCTGGTCTCCGCGTTCTTCTCCGCGAGCGAGACCGCGCTGACCGGCGCCTCGCGCGCCAGCATGCTGCGGCTGTCGAAGCAGGGCAACCGCGATGCCGCCGTGGTTTCCAGCCTGTTCGTGATGCGGGAGCGGATGATCGGCGCGCTGCTGCTCGGCAACAACATCGCCAATATCGGCGCCTCGGCATTGGCGACCGGAATCTTCACGGCCTGGTTCGGCGAAGTCGGCGTGCTCTACGCCACCGGCGTGATGACGGTGCTGGTCGTGATCTTCGCCGAGGTGCTGCCGAAGACCATTGCCATCAATGCGCCGGACCGGGTGTCGCTTCTGGTGGCGCGCCCGATGAAGGTGATGGTGTACGTGCTGGGACCGCTGCTGACGGTGATCGAGGCGATCGTCCGGCTGCTGATGAAAGCGCTGGGCATCAAGATCGGGGCCAACCAGCCGATCCTGTCGCCGACCGAGCGGCTGCGCGGCGCCGTCGATCTTCTTCATCACGAAGGCAAGGTGGAAAAGCTGGACCGCGACATGTTCGGCGGGCTGTTGGATCTGCGCGAGCTTGAGGTTTCCGACGTGATGGTTCATCGCACCGAAATGGTGATGATCAATGCCGACCTGCCGCCGGAAGAACTGGTGAGCGAGGTGCTGGCCACCGAATACACCCGGATTCCGCTGTGGCGCGACAAACCGGAAAACATCATCGGCGTGCTGCACGCCAAGGATCTGTTGCGCGCGATCCGCGCCGCCGAAGGCGATACATCGAAGATCGACGTCTCCACCATCGCGCTGCCGCCGTGGTTCGTGCCGGAAATGCGGCCCGTATCCGAACAGCTCAAGGCGTTTCGCCGCCGCAAGACCCACTTCGCGCTGGTGGTCGACGAATACGGCGAAGTCGAGGGCATGGTGACGCTGGAGGACATTTTGGAAGAGATCGTCGGCGATATTTCCGACGAGCATGACGTGGTTGTGGCCGGCGTTCGCGCCCAGCCCGACGGCTCGGTGGTGGTCGACGGCTCGGTGCCGATCCGCGACCTCAACCGCGCGATGGATTGGCATCTTCCCGATGAGGAGGCGACCACCGTCGCCGGCCTTGTGATCCACGAGGCACGCTCGATCCCGGAGCGCGGCCAGAGTTTCACCTTCCACGGTTTCCGCTTCCGCGTGCTGCGCCGCGAGCGCAACCGCATCACCGCGCTGCGGATCGTGGCGGTGCCGCGCGAGGCCGAGGTCGAGGAGAAAAAGCCGAGGCGGGCGGGGACGTCGTTTTAGGGCGCGTACTCATAAATCGGGCTTGATTGGTGCGTGCTTGACCAATGTCCGCTATGCCCCGGTAGCGACCAAATTCCGCGCCGCAGCGAAATGACGCGATGTGCCAGTAACGGACATAGCGTCTATTCGATTACCTCGTCGGCGCGGGCGAGGAGTGAGGGTGGGATCGTCAGACCGATTTCACTGGCAGTCTTCAGATTGATGACCAGTTCGAACCGAGTCGGCTGCTGGACGGGCAGCTCGGCCGGTTTGCCTCCTTTGAGGATTTTCGCGACATAGTTGGTCGCCATCAACACCATCTCCGGAAAGTGGGGACCGTAGGAGATGAGACCGCCCGCGCGGACACCTTCGCTGAACGAATGCAGGACTGGGAGCCGCTCTCTGCGCGAAAGCTCGCCCAACAGCTTCGCGTGGACCATCGAGCGCTGCTCGGTCAGGACGACAAGGCCATCGGGGCGATCGGTCGCAAAGGCGGAAAAGGCGTGCTCGATGTCTTCGGCCGTGCGGAACTGAACGGCTTTGGCGTCGAGACCCAGCTCTTTCGCGAGCTCGACAGCGCGCGCCGCCTCGGGGGGCTTACTGACGTTCTCTGGGTTGTAAAGGACCACGAGGCGGGACGCAGACGGCAGGAGCTCGCGGAATACCGCCAAGCGCTTCGGCAGGAGCTCGGAGGTGATACAAGTCACGCCCGTGAGATTGCCGCCCGGACGAGCGAGGCTCTTGACGAAGCCGGTGGTGACCGCATCGCAGGCGACCATGACGATCGGAACGGTGCGTGTAGCGTCCTTGGCGGCCACGATGGCCTCGTCGCCGATAGCCATGATGACATCCACTTTCGCATCTGCGAGTTCGCGGGCGAGGCGCGCCAACTCCTCCGGACGTCCTCCGGCAAAGCGGTATTCGACCGTGACCTCCTTGCCTTCGGAATATCTGAGCTCCCTCATCCGGTTTTGGAAATGAGTTGGCGGAACTGAGGCGCCGAAACCGAGATACCCGACTTTCGGAAGCTGCCCTGTTTGCGCAGGAGCGGAGCTCGGGCTCCCGAGGAGCAGGGCAGCGGCAATAAGTGTAGCAGACAAGCGGCCGATCCGATCTGGCCAGAAATATCGAAGCCTCATCTCATCCTCCCTTGGTTTCTTAGATGCCGAAGGAACTCACCTCCTTTCGATCACCTAAAACCGCGTCGATCTTCTGTCGGCATGTCTTGGACTCAACCCTCTATCGATCGCCTCGTTGGCAAGGCATACCCCGCCATGGCCCCCTTTGCTCAGTGCGATGAACTCTCGCCGCTTCATCCGATCACCACGACAAACTCTTTGCCGCCACCGATCGGCATTGGCTTGAGAGGCGGAATTAGCGTGGCAGTGAATGTGACGGAGACGGGTCCTTCCGGCGGAAGGCCCTGAGCTTGAACAGTGCCAGCCGTCAGAACGACAGCAAACGAGGACAGTGCAAGAAGTGCGTGAATGATCGCCATTGTTCCCTGCTGTTATTGCGATGAGAACTAATTGCGGTTTGAAACGCTATGCCTCGCCGAACAACTGGGCAAGGATAAAGGACCGCAGCCGTGAGGAGTGACGTGTTGCTGTACGCACTCAGTTGAGTTCATGTTACTGTTATGGCTTACACATTTGCCTGCCTGGGGATGCGTCAAATTGCGCAAAGCGCTCGCCTCTTCAGCCCGGCAATGAACGCTTTGGGTCATTCGCGACCGGGTCGAGCCAGCAGCAAGTCCGGCCATGTCCGCTATGCCGCCGAAAGCGGAAGTAAATTCCGAGCATTAGCGGCTCGGCGACGGACGTGATTCAAGCTCCGAACCGGAGCCTCGAATCATACGCTACGAACTCAGCGACTTTGAATGGACCGCCATCAAGCCGATGCTGCCGAACAAGACGCGCGGCGTTCGGCGTGTAAATGACCGTCGCCTGCTCAATGGCATCTTTTGGGTCCTGCGTTCAGGTGCACCGTGGCGCGACCTGCCGGAGAACTATGGGCCATACACGCTGGCATCTATCCGAATTTGGCTGCGTGCTAATGAGTCCACGCCCTTAGTTCAGCGCACGTAATTCAGCGCCTCGGCAAGCAGCCGCTCTGGCACTTCCACCGAAGTATCCAGAGTGAGGCGCGCGTCGGCCCATGCCTCATACTCCGCGCGTCGTTCCAGTACCCGAGCCCAGGTGATCTCAGGCATGCCGTCGATCTTGCGAACCCGTGCTTCGATGCGCCGGCGGTGCGCCGCCTCGTCCGCGCAGACGCATTCGATGATCCTCAGCTCAGCCCGATATTTCGCGGCAAGGTTTCGCCAGGCCGCGCGCGGGGCTTCGACCGGATTCACGGCGTCGGCGATGACAGAATGCCCGAGCCGC
>Ga0207707_10004194_pt1 | contig 12767 bp, 9 predicted proteins | sample KBSC83BmetaG_FD_184336 | JGI IMG/M metagenome (GOLD analysis project Ga0207707, IMG submission 184336) | Corn rhizosphere microbial communities from Kellogg Biological Station, Michigan, USA - KBS C8-3B metaG (SPAdes) (version 2) | ecosystem: Host-associated > Plants > Roots > Rhizosphere ... | reverse complement strand
CGAGGCGAATGCCACCATGCCGTAGCGCGAGCAGACGCCATAGGTCGGCTTGATGCCGCTCACGCCGGAAAAGGATGCGGGCTGGCGGATTGAGCCGCCGGTATCGGTGCCGGTGGCGACCGGCACCATCCGCGCAGCGACGGCCGCGGCGGACCCGCCCGACGAGCCGCCTGGCACGAGATCGCGGTTCCATGGATTGCGAGCCGGGCCGAAGTACGAGCTTTCGTTCGACGAGCCCATGGCGAACTCGTCCATGTTGCATTTGCCGACGAGCGGCATGCCGGCGCGCTCGAGCTCATCCACCACGTGCGCGTCGTAGGGACTGGTGTAGTTCTCGAGCATGCGGGAGCCGCAGGTCGTGCGCAAGCCCGTCGTGCAGAAGATGTCCTTGTGCGCGATCGGAATCCCGGTCAGCGGACCCGCACCGCCCTTCGAGCGCCGTTCGTCGGCTCGACGGGCGGCGGCGATGGCCCGCTCTTCGTCGAAGGTAATGAAGGCGTTCAGCTCGCGGTTCAGCCGCCCGATGCGCTCCAGGCACGCGCGGGTCAGCTCGACCGACGAGACCTTCTTTGCCGCGAGGAGCGCCGAGAGCTCGAGGAGCGTGGAATTGAGCACGCTACTCGATCACCTTGGGCACCAGGTACAGCCCCTCCTGCACGGCCGGCGCGACGGCCTGATAAGCATCGCGGCGGTCCGGTTCCTTCGCCTGGTCGGGTCGCAGGCGTTGGCCGTTTGGAACATGAGGATCGACCGCGTGCGACATGGGCTCGATGCCTTTCGTGTCGATGCGGCGGATCTCCTCGACGAGGCCGAGGACGCGGTTCAGGCCCTCGAGCACTGCGTCGGTCTCGCCCGCCGCCACGTCGATGCGGGCGAGGTGCGCGAGGCGCCGAACGTCGTCGGGGGTAAGCGACATTTCTGTCTGGATCAGGCGGAGGCCGGGAGCCCTGCTGTATTTCCCGTAGCGTCCTTAGCGTATCATAGCGACCATTCGGAACGGGCCTTAGGTATCGCGCCTAAGACCCGATTTAAAAAGCGGAAACGTCTAATCTTGCCCATGCTCGGATTCCTTCGCAGCTACTTCTCGAACGACCTTGCCATCGATCTCGGCACGGCGAATACGCTCATCTACGTCCGCGGCAAAGGCATCGTGCTGGACGAGCCTTCCGTGGTGGCCATCCGTCAGGAAGCCGGCCCCTCGGGCAAGAAAACGATCCAGGCCGTGGGCAAGGAAGCGAAGCAGATGCTCGGCAAGACGCCGGGCAACATCATCGCGATCCGACCGATGAAGGACGGCGTGATCGCCGACTTCACCGTCACCGAGCAGATGCTGAAGCAGTTCATCAAGAAGGTGCACGACAACAAGCTCTTCTCGCCGAGCCCGCGCATCATCATCTGCGTGCCGTGCGGCTCGACGCAGGTCGAGCGCCGTGCGATCCGGGAATCGGCCATCGGCGCCGGCGCCGGCCAGGTTTATCTGATCGAAGAGCCGATGGCGGCGGCCATCGGCGCGGACCTGCCGGTCGCGGACGCGACCGGCTCGATGGTGGTCGACATCGGCGGCGGCACGACGGAGGTCGGCGTGATCTCGCTCGGCGGCATGGTGTACTCCGGTTCCGTGCGCGTCGGCGGCGACAAGTTCGACGAAGCGATCATCAACTACATCCGCCGCAACTACGGCATGCTGATCGGCGAGACCACCGCCGAGCTGATCAAGAAGGAAATCGGCTCCGCGTTCCCCGGCTCGGAAGTGCGCGAGATGGAAGTGAAGGGGCGCAACCTCGCCGAAGGCATTCCGCGCAGCTTCACCATCAGCTCGAACGAGATCCTGGAAGCGCTCACCGAGCCGCTCAACCAGATCGTGTCGGCGGTGAAATCGGCGCTGGAGCAGACGCCGCCCGAGCTCGGCGCGGACATCGCGGAAAAAGGCATGGTGCTCACGGGCGGCGGCGCGCTGCTGCGCGACCTCGACCGCCTGCTGATGGAGGAAACGGGCCTGCCCGTCATCGTCGCCGACGATCCGCTCACCTGCGTGGTGCGCGGCTCGGGCAAGGCGCTCGAAAAGATGGAGCATTTCGGCCCGATCTTCACCAACGATTGATAATAGCGGGGGATGGATCACACCCCCCCGCCATTCTTCAAGCGTGGGCCGGCACCGCTAGTCAGGCTGTTCTTCTTCGCCTCGCTATCGCTCGCGCTGCTCGTCGTCGACGCGCGCTTCCGTTACGTAGACGGGCTGCGCTCCTGGCTCGCGCTCGCCGCCTATCCGCTGCAGCGCGCGGCGACCTGGCCGATCGACGTCGCGATGAGCGTCGGCGGCTATTTTTCGACGCAAGCGAGCCTGATGGAGGAAAACCGGATGCTGCGCGAGCGGGTGCTCGCCAATGCGCAGGACGCGCAGCGCTTCCAGGCGGCGCAGGCCGAAGCGAACGAGCTGCGCCGCGCGATCGGCGCCGCGGAGCAGCTCCCGGTGCGCGCCGCCCCGGCGGAGGTGCTGTACCTCGGGCGTGATCCCTACGCGCAAAAGCTCCTCATCAATCGCGGCTCCGTCCAGAACGTGCAGCCGGGCAGCCCGGTGGTCGACGACGTCGGCGTGATCGGCCAGGTAACCCGCGTGCATCCGCTGGTGTCCGAAGTGAACCTGCTGACGAATCCAGACCAGGCGGTGCCCGTGCAGGTCGTGCGCAACGGCCTGCGCGCGGTCGCCTTCGGCGCGCGCGGCCAGCCGGGAATGCTCGAGCTGCGCTACGTCGGCGCCAACGCGGAGATCCAGGACGGCGATCGCCTGGTCACGTCCGGTATCGACGGCACGTATCCCGCCGGGCTTGCGGTGGCGACGGTGGTGAAGGTGGAGACCGACGCCGAGCAGTCGTTCGCGCGCGTGCTCTGCCGGCCGACCGCGGGCGTCGATCGGGGGCGCTACGTGCTCGTCCTCACCAACGAGGCCAGCATGCCGCCGCGGCCGGACGAGGCGGAGAAGAAGGATCGCCGCTCGGAGAAGGTGCGCCGCGGCAAGGGCAAGGAAAAGGCAGCCGATGAGCAGTAGGTCGCAGATCCTCATGCCGGTCCGCACCAGCACGATCATCGGCTCGTTCGTGCTCGCCCTGTTCCTCGACTTCCTGCCCTGGCGCGACATGCGCCTCGTGCCGGACTTCGTCGCGCTGGTGATCGCCTTCTGGTGCGTGCGCCAGCCGCGCCTGGTCGGCCTCGGCATCGCCTGGTCGGTCGGCCTGCTCACCGACGCCGGTAACGGAGTGCTGCTAGGCCAGCACGCGCTCGCGTATTCCGTGCTGGCGTTCTTATGCGTGTGGCTTTCGCGGCGTATCCTGTGGTTCGGGCCGATGCTGCAGTCCCTCCATATAGCGCTCATCCTGCTCGTCGCGGAGGGCGCGACGCTCGTCGTGCGCCTCGCGGCCGGCGACCCGTTTCCCGGGTGGCCGATCTTCGTGCGGCCCATTTTCGGCGCGCTGCTCTGGCCCGCCGTGACCTGGCTGCTGCTGCTGCCGCAACGCCGGCCGGTGAGCGAACAGACGATCTAGGCAGATGCGCGGCATCGACATCCGCAATTCCGAGCAGGAGGTCCACCAGTTCCGCATGCGCGTCGGCATCGCGGGCGCCGCGGTGCTGATCGCATTCGGGCTGCTTGCCGTGCGGTTTCTGTATCTGCAGGTGTGGCAGCACGACGTCTACCAGGCGAAAGCCGAGGACAACCGCATCTCGATCGTGCCGGTGACGCCGAACCGCGGCCTGATCGTCGACCGCAACGGCGTGGTGATCGCGCGCAACTATTCGGGCTACACGCTCGAGATCTTCCCGCGCCGCGTGCGCAACATGGAGCGCCTGATCGACCAGCTCGCCGACCTGGTCGAGATCCAGCCGCGCGACCGCGTGCGCTTCCGCAAGCTCCTGCAGGAGACGCGCAACGCCGAGAGCCTGCCGATCCGCAACCGGCTCTCGGACGAGGAGGTCGCGCGCTTCGTCGTCAACCGCTATCGCTTCGAAGGCCAGGTCGAGCTGCGCGCCCGGCTTTTCCGCCAGTACCCGTTCGGCGACGTCGGCTCGCACGTTCTCGGCTACCTCGGCCGCGTGACCACGCAGGACCAGCAGCGCTTCGAGGAAGAAGGCATCGCGCCGAACTACCGCGGCACCGACTTCATCGGCAAGGCGGGCGTCGAGGCCACGTACGAAGCCGACCTGCACGGCACCACCGGCTTCGAGCAGGTGGAGATCGACGCCGCCGGCCGCGGCATCCGCACGCTCTCTCGCACGCCGGCGCTGCCCGGCAACGACGTCACGCTCACTCTCGACATGCGCCTGCAGCAGGTGGCCGAGATCGCGATCGGCGACCGGCGCGGCGCCCTCGTCGCCATCGACCCCAGCGACGGCGGCATCCTCGCGATGGTCTCCAAGCCCGGTTTCGACCCCAACCTCTTCGTCGACGGCATCGATCCGCAGTACTGGGCCGAGCTCAACACCAACGAGGACCACCCGCTCAACAACCGCGCCATCTCCGGCATGTATCCGCCGGGATCCACGTTCAAGCCGTTCATGGCGCTCGCCGCGCTCGAGATGGGCAAGCGCACGCCGCGCTCGGCGATCGCCGACCCCGGTTTCTTCGACTTCGGCGGGCGGCGCTTTCGCGACGACAAGAAGGGCGGGCACGGGGTAGTCGATTTGTACAAGTCGATCGTGGAATCGTGCGACACGTACTATTACCAGCTCGCGAACGACATGGGCATCGAGGCGATCGCTCGCTCGCTCGCGCCGTTCGGGTTCGGCGCGCGCACCGGCATCGACCTCGCCGGCGAGCAGGTCGGCGTGCTGCCGTCGCCCGAGTGGAAGCAGAAGCGCTTCAAGCGTCCGGACATGCAGCGCTGGTATCCGGGCGAGACGATCTCGATCGGCATCGGGCAGGGCTACAACTCCTACACCCCGATCCAGCTCGCGCTCGCCACGTCGGTGCTCGTCAACGGCGGCACGGTCTACCGGCCGCGCCTCATCGCCGGCGTGAACAACACGCGCACCGGCGAGCAGCGCGAGATCCCGCCCGACGTGGTGCGCAAGTTCTCGCTCAAGCGCGACAACATCGAGTTCATCAAGCGCTCGATGGCCGGCGTGATCAAGGAAGGCACCGGCGGCCGCGCCTTCAACGGCGCCACCTACACCGCCGGCGGCAAGACCGGCACGGCGCAGGTGATCGCGATGAAGCAGAACGAGAAGTACGAGGAGGCGAAGGTCGCCGAGCGCCACCGCGACCACTCGCTTTTCATCGCCTTCGCGCCGCTCGACAGCCCGCGCATCGCGCTCGCCATCGTGATCGAGAACGGCGGCTTCGGGGCGCGCGCGGCGGCGCCGGTCGCGCGCACGGTGCTCGACTACTTCATGCTCGGCAAGGTGCCGCCGGGGATGGACCAGCCGACGCCGGAGGACGAGTCGGTCAACGAGGAAGACGAAGGGGACTGATGGAGCTCGCCGGCATACCCGTCCGCAGGATCGGCGAGCGCATCGTCGAGGGAATCGACCCGACGCTGCTCGTCCTCATCCTCACGCTGTCGATGCTCGGCCTGGCCGCGCTCTTCTCGGCAAGCATCGACACGCCCTCGCGCGTGACGGCACAGGTGATCAACCTGTTCGTCGCTCTGGCCGCCATGTGGCTCGTCGCCCAGGTGCCGCCGCAGACCATGATGCGCTTCGCCATTCCGGCCTATGTGATCGGCGTCTGCTTCCTCATCGCCGTGGCGCTCTTCGGCGACGTGGTGAACGGGGCGCGGCGCTGGCTGCACGTCGGCGTGACGCGCTTCCAGCCCTCCGAGATGATGAAGCTCGCGCTGCCGCTCATGCTCGCCTGGTACTTCCACAAGCACGAGACGACGCTGCGGCTGCACAATTTCGCCATCGCCTCGCTGCTCCTCGTCGTGCCGCTCGGCCTGATCGCGCGACAACCGGACCTGGGCACCGCGGCGCTCGTCGGCGCCGCCGGCTTCTACGTCATCTTCTTCGCCGGGCTGTCGTGGAAAGTGCTCGGCACGCTGATCGGCCTCGGCCTTGCGGCGCTGCCGATCGGCTGGGGGTTCCTGCACGACTACCAGCGAAAGCGGGTCCTCACGCTGCTCGACCCGACGACCGATCCGCTCGGCGCCGGCTACCACATCATCCAATCCACTATCGCCGTCGGCTCAGGCGGCCTGTGGGGCAAGGGGTGGCTGAATGGCACGCAGGCGCACCTCGAATTCATCCCCGAGCGCCATACCGACTTCATCTTTGCCGTCTTCTCCGAGGAGTTCGGACTGATCGGCAACACGATCCTGCTGGTCCTTTACTTCCTGCTGATCGGCCGGGGACTCTATATCGCCGCGAACGCGGCGACGGTTTTCGCGCGGCTCCTCGCCGGCGCGATCTCGCTCATGTTCTTCACCTACGCGTTCGTCAACATGGGCATGGTGTCCGGCATCCTGCCGGTGGTCGGCGTCCCGCTGCCCTTCCTTTCCTATGGCGGCACCGCGCTCCTCACGCTTTTCATCGGCGCGGGGATCCTGATGAGCGTCCACCGCTACCGCAAGCTGGTCCAGACGTAGTCAGGCTTTTCCGCGCAGCAGCAACATTTTTGGGAGCGTCTTCCGCATTGTGAAATGCAGCGGCCGTAAGGCCCTGTAAAGGCTTGTTTTGTTACACGTCTCATAGCCCGACCGGCGCGTTGCTGTAGCTGGTTGCACTGCGCAAACTGCACGCTATCGACAACCCGCCCGGAGGGCCAGTGGACCAGCGTCAGCAGCAAATCCAGCAACTCGAAAAAGACTGGAAAGAGAACCCGCGTTGGAAAGGCGTGAAGCGCGGCTATAGCGCCGGCGACGTGGTGAAGCTGCGTGGCAGCGTGCAGGTGGAGCACACGCTGGCGAAACGCGGGGCCGAAAAGCTCTGGCGCATGGTGAACGAGAAGCCGTTCGTGAATTCGCTCGGCGCAATGACCGGCAACCAGGCGGTGCAGCAGGTGAAGGCCGGCGTGCCGGCGATCTATCTCTCCGGCTGGCAGGTGGCCGCGGACGCGAACGACTCGCTGCAGATGTATCCGGACCAGTCGCTCTACGCGGTCTCGTCCGTGCCTACGGTGGTGAAGCGCATCAGCAATGCCCTCGCGCGGGCCGACCAGATCCAGTGGATGGAAGGCAAGGGCGACGTCGATTATTTCGCGCCGATCGTTGCGGACGCGGAAGCCGGCTTCGGCGGCGTGCTGAATGCCTACGAGCTCATGCGCGCGATGATCGAGGCCGGGGCCGCCGGCGTGCACTTCGAGGACCAGCTCGCCTCGGTCAAGAAGTGCGGCCACATGGGCGGCAAGGTGCTGGTGCCGACGCAGGAAGCGGTGCAGAAGCTGGTCGCCGCGCGCCTCGCGGCCGACGTGGCCGGCGTGCCGACGATCGTCCTGGCACGCACCGATGCCGAGGCGGCGAACCTCGTCACCTCCGACATCGACGAGAACGACAAGCCCTTCCTGACCGGCGAGCGCACCGCCGAGGGGTTCTACCGCGTGAAGAATGGCCTCGAGCAAGCGATTTCCAGAGGGGTGGCGTACGCGGCTTATGCCGACATGGTGTGGTGCGAGACCGGTACGCCGAACCTCGAGTTCGCGAAGAAGTTCGCCGAGGCGGTGCAGAAAGTTCATCCCGGCAAGATGCTCGCGTACAACTGCTCGCCGTCCTTCAACTGGAAGCGCAACCTCGACGACTCGACCATCGCCAAGTTCCAGCGCGAGCTCGGCGCGATGGGCTACAAGTTCCAGTTCATCACCCTCGCCGGCTTCCATGCCCTGAATTACTCGATGTTCGAGCTGGCATACGGCTACGCGCGCAACAACATGAGCGCCTTCGTCGAGCTGCAGCAGAAGGAGTTCGCCGCGGCCGAGAAGGGCTTCACCGCCGTGAAGCACCAGCGCGAGGTGGGCACCGGCTACTTCGACGAGATCACGCAGGTGGTGACGGGCGGCAACGCCTCGACCACCGCGCTGCACGGCTCGACCGAAGACGAGCAGTTCTTCGACGAGCACAACCAGGAAGCCAAGCTGGCGGCGTGAGTGCCGTAGCGCCCATCGCGGTCCAGCGGGAGCGCCGATCCTCGCTCCCGCTGGACATGGCGCGCTGCATCCTCGCCGGCTTCGACAAGCACTACCGCCTCTTCCGCGGCGCCGCCCGCCAGGCGAAGTCGCTGTTCGAGCGCGCCGCCTGGGCGGAGGTGCGCACCCTCGCCCGCGAGCGCATCCAGATGTACGACCGCCGCGTGCAGGAAGCGGTCGAGCGGCTGCTCGAGGAATTCCCGCAGGCGGCGCGCGACGAGTCGCTCTGGCCGGCCATCAAGCTCGCCTATATCGGCCTCCTGCACGAGCACCATCAGCCCGAGTGCGCCGAGACCTTCTACAACTCGGTGGCCTGCGAGGTCCTGCACCGGCGCCACTACCACAACGAATTCATCTTCTGGCGCCCGGCGATCGCCACGGAGCACCTCGAGGGCGACCAGCCGACGTACGCCTGCTACTACCCGCTGGTCGACGGCCTGAGGTCCACGCTGCGCAATATCGCGCAGAGCTTCGAGCTGCAGAACCGGTGGGAAGACCCGCAGCGCGACCTGCGCAACGTGCTGCGCGCGCTGCGGCGCCACTTCCCGCGGCCGGCGCGCGCGCATCCGGACCTGCAGGTGCAGGTCCTGCGTCCGCTTTTCTTCCGCAACAAGGGCGCCTACGTCATCGGCCGCATCGTCAACGGCAACCAGGAAGTGCCATTCGCGGTGCCGATCCTGCAGAACGACGCCGGCGAGCTGTACGTCGACACGCTGCTGGTCGGCGAGGACCCGCTCCTCGTCCTCTTCTCCTTCGCGCGCGCCTACTTCTTCGTCGACGTCGAGGTGCCCGCGGCCTGCGTCGGCTTCCTCCGCTGGCTGATGCCGAGGAAGCCACGCGCCGAGCTCTACATGGCGATCGGCCTGGCCAAGCAGGGCAAGACGCTTTTCTACCGCGACCTCCACTATCACCTGAAGCACTCGACCGACCGCTTCATCGTCGCCCCCGGCATCAAGGGCCTGGTGATGCTGGTCTTCACCCTGCCCTCCTTCCCCTACGTCTTCAAGGTGATCCGCGAGCACTTCGCGCCGCCGAAGGAGACCGACCGCCAGGCGGTGATGGACAAGTACCGGATGGTGAAGCTGCATGACCGCGTCGGGCGCATGGCGGACACGCTCGAGTATTCGCGCGTCGCGCTGCCGCTCGCCCGCTTCGACGCCGCGCTGGTCGAGGAATTGAAGGCGGAATGCGAGTCGCTCGTCGAGTTCGACGGCGACCAGATCGTCATCGGCCATCTCTACATCGAGCGGCGCATGGAGCCGCTCAACCTCTACGTCGAGGCCTGCCGGCGCGACGGCGATGAGGAGAGCCTGCGCACCGCGTTGCGCGAATACGGCCAGGCCATCAAGGAGCTCGCCGCCGCCGGCATCTTCCCGGGCGACATGCTGCTCAAGAACTTCGGCGTCACGCGCCACGACCGTGTCGTGTTCTACGACTACGACGAGATCCAGCCAATGACGGAAGTAAAATTCCGGCCCATTCCGCCTGCGCGCAGCTACGAGGAAGAGCTGTCCGCCGAGCCGTACTGGCCCGTTGGCGAGCAGGATGTCTTTCCCGAACAATTCGACCGCTTCCTCGTCTCGGATCCCCGCGCTCGAGAGCTCTTTTACGAGCAGCATCGCGACCTCCTCGACCCGGCCTACTGGCAGGCGAAGCAGGAGCGTGTCGCGGCGGACGTGATCGAGGACGTCTTTCCTTACCCGCAGGGTTGCCGCTTCCAGCGCTCCTGAATCGGACAACGCGGTAAAAAAACGGCGCTCCACGCCGTAGCCGGCGCTTGCTTTTCAATGTGGCGGGCACGATTCTCTGGCTCGTCGGTATCCCCCACATCAGGTCTGCGTGCGCGTACCTGGAATTGCTTGTGCCGTTGTAGCGGCAGTGTTGTCTTTGCGCGCCGTCGCGCAAGTGCCGCTGCCTTCGCCAGCGGACCCGGGGCGAATCGAGGAACGCATCTCGCCGCAGCGGCCGACCGAGCGCACGCCTGAATTGCCGCAGCTTCGCGGCCTGCAGCCGCCGCGCGAACCGGCAGACCTGCGCGCCGTTCGATTCACGCTGAAGGAAGTGAAGATCGAGGGCGCGACGGCGATTCCCGTCGAGCGCCTGCAGGCGCACGTGCAACGCTATGTGGGCCGCGAAGTCACCGGCGCCAACGTCTTCGCCATGGCGCACCAGCTCACCGCGTACTACCGCGCCGAAGGCTACATCCTCTCGCAGGTGATCGTGCCGCCGCAGTCGTTCTCGGATGGGCGGCTGACGCTGCGCGCGCTCGAGGGCTACATCGCCGACGTGCGCGTCGAAGGCGATCCAAGGCTCGCCGCGCAGCTCGCCGATCTCGGCGAGCGCATCAAAGCCTCGCGGCCGCTGCGCGGCAACGTGCTGGAGCGCTATCTCCTTCTGGCCAACGACCTCGCCGGCATGCAGCTGCGCAGCGTGCTCTCGCCATCCCAGACGGTCGGGGCGGCGGACCTGACCTTGATCGCCTCGGTGCGGCGCGTCGAAGGCTTCGCCTCGCTCGACAATTACGGCTCGAAATACCTCGGGCCCGCCCAGCTGAGCGTGGGCGTCGCCGGCAACCATCTCATCGGCGTGGGCGATCAGTTGCGCTTCACCGGCGTCGGCGCGGGCAGCGACGAGATGCGGTATGGACAGCTCGCGTACAACCGTGTCGTGAATACGGAAGGCCTGAAGCTCGGCGGCACCGTCTCGCGCACGCTCACGCGGCCCGGCGACGCGCTCGAGCCCTTCGACGTGCGGGGCCGTGCCGACATGTACACCCTCTTTGCCGCCTATCCGCTCTGGCGCACCGCGAACGGCAGCGTCCTCACGCGAGCGGTATTCGATCACCGCGACATCGACACCGACATCCTCGGCACCCGCGCGATCGAGGACCACATCCGCGCCCTGCGGCTCGGTGCGACCTGGCTCTCGCTCGACCGGTGGCAGGGCCGCAATGCCCTTGACGTCGAGCTGAGCCAGGGGCTCGGCGGCACCGAAGCGGACGATCCGCTAAAAAGCCGCGCCGGAGCCGATGGCAAGTTCACCAAGGTCGTGTTCGACTACGAGCGCTTCCAGTCGCTCGGCTCGCGGTTCGGCGTAACGCTGGGCGCGGGAGGCCAGTGGACCCACGAGCCGCTGCTCTCTTCCGAGCAGTTCGCGCTCGGCGGCCGGCGCTTCGGCCGCGCGTATGAACCGGCCGAGCTGGTCGGCGACCGCGCGCTCGCGGCGCGCGTCGAGCCGGCGTACCTGGGATTGGTGGGCCGCCCGTGGCTCTCGAGCTACCAGCTCTACGGCTTCTGGGACGGCGGCAAGGTCTGGTCCGACAACGGACCGAGCGCGAGCCTCGCTTCGGCGGGTTTTGGTTCGCGGGCGGCGTTGGGAAGAAACGTCAGCGCGTCGCTCGAGGCCGCCTGGCCGCTCACTCGGCAGGTGGCGAGCTATGTGGGCTCCGGACACGGCGATCGCGTCCGGATTCTGGGATCAATGGCGGTTCGTTTTTAGGCGGGGAGGCGGTATGAACACCCGGGGACGATTCGCAATCAACGCAATGGCGCTTGCCGTCACGAGCGCGCTGGCCAACGGCGCCGCCGCACAAGCACTTCCCACTGGAGGAGCGTTCACCAAGGGTATGGGAACGATCAATCCCCCCACTCCTGGAAACGAGATGGTGGTGAACCAGACGTCGCAGCGCGCGGTCATCGATTGGACTACCTTCAATATCGGCAACGGCGGCACGGTGACCTTTACCCAGCCAGGGGCCAGCTCGGTGGCGGTGAATCGTGTCGGCCCGAGCGCCGGCCTGAGCACGATCGACGGCATCCTTAATGCCAACGGGCACGTCATGATCCTGAACCCGAACGGCGTGCTCTTCGGCAAGAACGCAAGCGTGAACGTCGGTGGTCTGATCGCCTCGACGGGCAACCTCACCGACGACAACCAGTTCATGAATGCTAGTTTGCCGTTCGGCATCACGGGGGCGACCGCTGGCTCCGTGGAGAATCGCGGAACGATCACGGTGGCCGGCGCCGGCTTGGCGGCATTCGTCGCTCCGTCGATCATCAACTCGGGCACGATCACCGCAGCGAGCGGCCGCATCATGCTCGGCGCCGCCCAGGCAGCGACGGTTTCTTTCAATGGTCTCTACGAGATCGCCGTCACGCAGGGTGTCGCGAACTCTTCAATCTCGAACATGAGCACCGGTACTTTGAGCGCGCCAGGCGGCAGCATCGTCCTATCGGCGCTCGACGCGGCGAACGTCGTTTCCGGTGTGATCAACCTAGAAGGCGTCCAGCAGGCGAATCGCATCGAAGTGAACGGCGGCCGCGTCGTGTTGGCGAGCGACCTCAACGCGGCGACGGTAACGGGTAATTCGGCCAGGGTCGACGTCTGCGGTTGCGGGCAGGTCCAGGACGGGATCGACATCGCCGCGACCGGGGCGACGGTGAACGTGGCCGCGGGAACCTTCGTGCAGTCGAAGACGCTCAACGTCAATAAGAGCATCACGCTCGCCGGCGCCGGGGAGGCGAGCACCACGATCGATTCGCGCGGCGTCACGTCTTCGGGCGGCGGCTACGCCATGCTCGTCAATGCGGACAACGTGACGCTCAGGGACTTCACGCTCTATGGACCGACGGTGGACGCCGGCAACGCATACGGCATCAAG
>Ga0207707_10004192_pt1 | contig 12769 bp, 10 predicted proteins | sample KBSC83BmetaG_FD_184336 | JGI IMG/M metagenome (GOLD analysis project Ga0207707, IMG submission 184336) | Corn rhizosphere microbial communities from Kellogg Biological Station, Michigan, USA - KBS C8-3B metaG (SPAdes) (version 2) | ecosystem: Host-associated > Plants > Roots > Rhizosphere ... | reverse complement strand
GCAGCCGCGCCGATCGCCGTCGCGGTCATTAAGGCCTATCTGGCAACCCTGGGGATTCAGTGACAATGGCCGACTACGTTCTCGACGACCGCTATCAGCTGATCGAGCGGATCGCTACCGGCGGTATGGGCGAGGTCTGGCGTGGGGGTGACCGGATCCTCGGTCGGCCGGTCGCGGTCAAGATGCTGGCCGCCGCGCACGCCGACGATGAGCAGTTCCGCGCGCGGTTCCGGGCCGAGGCGCGGTACGCGTCCTCGCTCGCCCACCCGGGGATCACCCGGGTGTTCGACTACGGCGAGCACAGCCCGCTCGGCGGCCCGTATCTCGTCATGGAACTGGTCGACGGGCAGCCGCTGTCAGAAATCATCGAGCGCTACGGGCGCCTCGACCCCTACGTCGTGCTCGACATCGTCGCCCAGGCCGCCCGCGCCATGGACGCCGCGCACCGGGCCGGGATCGTGCACCGCGACATCAAGCCCGGCAACCTGCTGATCATGGCCGACGGCACCACCAAGATCACCGACTTCGGCATCGCCAAGGCCAGCCAGCCCGACGTCAACCTCACCGCGACCGGCATCGTGATGGGCACCGCGCTGTACGTCTCGCCCGAGCAGGCGACCGGGCAGCCGCTGGCCGGCTCCTCCGACATCTACTCCCTCGGCGTGGTCGCCTACGAGTGCCTGGCCGGCGACCCCCCGTTCGTCGCCGACCAGCCGCTGGCCATCGCGATCATGCACAAGCACGACCCGGTCCCCCCGCTGCCCAGCGACGTGCCCCGCCCGGTCGCCGACCTCGTCTACGCGATGCTCGCGAAGGAGCCCCGGGACCGTCCCCAGACGGCCAGGCACGTGGCCGAACGCGCCGACGTGATCCGCGAGGCCCACTTCCGGACCGGCTACTCCGGGCCGACCACCTCCGACCTCCCGGTGGTCCCCAACTTCCCGCCCGCCACCAGCCTCGATCTTTACCAAAATGATGCCGAACGGTTGCCGGGCCCCCGTAATCCTGGCAACAGGACGTTCTTGTTCGCGGGCATCGGGGCGGCGGCCATCGGCGTCGTCGCGATCATCGCCGTGCTGATCTCGAGCAACGGCCCGTCGCCGAACAGCGGGCCCGACACGATACTGCCGACCCAGACCCAGTCCGGGACGGCCCACAAGACTGGCACGCCCACGAGTACTACGCCGCCCATAAGCCAGGGCGGCGGGGTCGCGCCAGGCAATAATGTAGGTGGAACAACGGGGAAGCCCACCCCGTCGAAGTCGCCGACGCCAACCAAGTCGCCGACGCCAACGAAATCGCCCACGCCAACGAAACCGCCGACGTCGCCGCCGCCGACCACGCCGCCGCCCAGCACGTCGCCGCCGACCACGCCGCCGCCCACGTCGCCGCCGCCCACGGCGACGGACACAGCGACGACCTCGGGAAACGTTAGAACCGGCACATAGGGAAAACACTTCGATGCGGGACGGTTTGGAAGAGTGCGAGACATGACACAGCCCCGGTTGCTCGGTGACAGATACGAGCTAGATGGTGTCGTCGGACGGGGCGGCATGGCGGAGGTCTACCGGGCACGGGACCTCCGCCTTGACCGGACGGTCGCGATCAAGACCCTCCGTGCCGATCTCGCACGTGACCAGACCTTTCAGGCGCGCTTCCGCCGCGAGGCGCAGTCGGCCGCATCGCTGAACAACCCGTCGATCGTCGCCGTGTACGACACGGGCGAGGACATGTCGACCGGGGTGCCCGTTCCGTTCATCGTGATGGAGTTCGTGGACGGCAGGACCGTTAGGGACCTGCTGATCGAGGGTCACCGGCTGCTGCCGGAGCGGACGCTTGAGATCGTCTCCGGTGTGCTGCGCGCCCTCGAGTACAGCCACCAGGCCGGCATCGTGCACCGGGACATCAAGCCGGGCAACGTCATGGTGACCCGCAACGGCGACATCAAGGTGATGGACTTCGGCATCGCCCGCGCGATGAGCGACACCCAGGCCACGATGACACAGACCGCCCAGGTGATCGGCACCGCGCAGTACCTGTCGCCCGAGCAGGCCCGCGGCGAGCGGGTGGACGCGCGGTCCGACCTCTACTCGACCGGCTGCCTCATGTACGAGCTGCTCACCGGGCGGCCGCCGTTCACCGGCGACTCCCCGGTGGCGATCGCCTACCAGCACGTGCGGGAGAACCCGATCCCGCCGTCGCGGGTCGACCCGTCCCTGCCCCCGTGGGCCGACTCGATCGTGCTCAAGGCGATGGCCAAGTCTCCGAACGACCGCTACCAGAGCGCCGCGGAGATGCAGGCGGACATCCAGCGGGCCGCCTCGGGCATGCAGGTGGCCGCCTCGGTGCCGCCGCCGACCCGCGCCGACTTCTACGACTACCAGCAGCGGACCTCGCAGATGGGCCCGCAGACGATGATGGGCGTCGCATCGACCACGGTCTCGCCGTACCAGCAGACCGGCTACCAGACCGGGTACCAGCAGCCCTACGGGTACAACAACGGCGCTTACGACGGCGGCGGCCCCGAGCAGCGGCGCGGCGGCGCCCGCCGCTGGCTTCCGTGGCTGATCTCCGGGCTCGTGGTGCTCGCCGCGATCATCGTGGCCGTCATCCTGCTGCACGGTGGTGGCGGCGGCGGTTCGGCCAACGTCCCGCTCGTGAACGGCGAGACCTACGCCCAGGCGGCGAACCAGATCAAGGCCGCGGGGCTGAATCCGGTCGAGAACAAGCAGGCCAGCTCGTCGGTGCCGGAGGGCCGGGTCATCAGCACCAACCCGGACAACGGCAACAGCGTTCCGAAGAACAGCACGGTCACCGTCAACGTCTCCACCGGGGTCGGGAAGCTCACTCTGCCCAACCTCACGGGCAGCCAGGCGTCGCAGGCGGAGGCCCAGTTGAAGAACCTCGGCTTCACCAACGTCACCCCGGTGTCCGACACGCAGTCAACGGCGCCCTCGGGGCAGGTCGACCACATGACCCCGGGCCCCGGTAAGTACCCGCCGGACCAGCAGATCACGCTGTACGTGTCGGGCGGCGGTGTCCCGGTGCCGAATGTGGTCAACCAGACTCAGGTCGAGGCTCAGGCGATCCTGCAGAACGATGGCTTCAACGTGCAGACGGTGAGCACCCCAGCCCCGGCGAGCCAGATGGTTGAGCCGGGAACCGTCTACAACCAGAACCCGGCCGCGAACCAGGTCAAGCCGAAGGGCACGCTGATCCAGATCTTCGTGCAGCCGCAGAACACGACGCCCACCGCGACGCCGACGGACACGACCACGCCGACCACGCCGCCGACGTCACCGACGACCACGCCGACCGGCGGCGGGACTCCGACCACCACGCCGACCGGCGGCGGGCTCGGCGGTCTGTCCAGCCAGACCCCGGTCACCAGCCCGTAGTGCGTCATCGAGTTAGATAGTGGATCGTTAGGCGCACCCCAGTGCGCGTAGCGATCCACTATCTTTTCGTTTGCGGTGCTGCTCCAGCTTCGTGCGTTACCCTTACCCGCAGCAGATTGAGTCCTGAGCAGGAGGTGCGCGGTGCCCAAGTCCCGCGTCCGGAAGAAGTCGGTCTACACGCCGCCGCCGACGCGGTCAGCGAGGCGCAAGGTGAGCCCGCCCTGGCTCGCGCCGACGATGATCGGCTGCTTCCTTGTCGGGCTCGCCTGGATCTCGCTGTACTACGTCACCCAAGCGGACATGCCGGTGCTGCGCACGCTCGGTGGGTGGAACCTAGTCTTCGGCTTCGGGCTGATCGTCGCCGGCGTGGTGCTCGCGACCAAGTGGACCTAGGCGCCGAACTGCGCGAACTGTGACGTCAGGTCGTGGCTGCGGACGATCACCAGCACGACCAGGATGGCGAGGACGGCGACCGCGGCGGCGACCTGGACGAGCGTCCGGTTCTTGCGCGGCGCGTAGGCGAAGGCCGCGGTGGTGAGCGCGCCGACGATCAGCCCGCCCACGTGGTCCTGCCAGGCGATTGTTGACCGGTAGAAGAGGCTGAACGCCAAGTTGATCGCGATGATCGTGACGATCCCGCGTACGTCGAGGTGCAGCTTCCGCGCGACCACGAACCAGGCGCCGAACAGCCCGAAGATCGCGCCGCTCGCGCCGAGCGCGAACACATTGGACGGGCCGAGCAGGTAGAACGCCACCGCGCCGCCGAGGGCGCTCAGCAGGTAGACCGCGATGAAGCGGACCCGGCCGAGTAGCTGCTCAAGGCTCGGCCCCACGACGATGAGCGCCCACATGTTGAACGCGATGTCGAGGAAGCCAAGGGAGCCGGCGCTGTTAGGGCCACGTGGCGGCGGCGGCAGGAACGCGGACGTGATCAGCCGGTACCACTCTCCGGCCGCGACGCCCCGCGGCGGCCCGCCGAAGCTGGTCGACGCGTAGCCGAGCATCCCCCAGTCGGCGGCCAGGCTCGGCATGACCAACTCGACCAGGAACAGCACGACGTTGATGCCGACCAGCGTCCAGGTCACCGCGGCGGTGGCGACGGGCCGGCCGCCGAAGGCGGTCCGCGCCTGACGAGTGCCGCGGCCCGCGCCGCGGATGCACTCCACGCACTGCTGCCCGACCGCCGCCTGGCGGAGGCAGTCGGGACAGGCGTGACGACCGCACCGGACACAGGAGACCCACGTCTCCCTGTCCGGGTGCCTGTAGCAAGTGGGTGGGACTTCCTGTCCAGCTGGGCTGGCCTGGTCCGGTGCGGTCATGGGGGCTACCGCCGTCTGTCTAGCCGCGCTGGATGGTGAGCGACTGGAGTACAACGTCGGTCACCGGCCGGTCACCGGGAACTGTCTGCACGCGGCTGATCTTCTCCACCACGTCGGCGCCGCTGATGACCTCGCCGAAGATCGTGTGCTTGCCGGTCAGCCAGGGCGTGGGCACGGTGGTGATGAAGAACTGCGAGCCGTTGGTGCCCGAGCCGTCGGGCTTCCGGCCGGCGTTGGCCATAGCGAGCAGGTACGGCTTGTCGAACCGCAGGTCCGGGTGGATCTCGTCGTTGAACTCGTACCCAGGGCCGCCGGTGCCGTTGCCGAGCGGGTCGCCGCCCTGGATCATGAAGCCGGCGATCACCCGGTGGAAGATCGTGCCGTCGTAGAGCTTGTCCTTGCTCTTGGCCCGGGTCACCGGGTTGATCCACTCCCTGCCGCCCTCGGCGAGCTCGACGAAGTTACGCACCGTCTTCGGCGCGTGGTCGGGGAACAGCCGGACAGTGACCGTCCCCTGCGTCGTCGTAAGCGTCGCGGTCAGTGCTTCGGTCATTTACGTGACTCCGGTTTTCGTCGTGAGGCCGGGTAGCCCGGCAGTGCACACCTCTAGTAATCACGGTACCGGCTCCACGGTAGTGGCATTCGGTCACGCCCTGATGATTGAACTGGGGATCGCTGGGAACTTTGAGCTACCGAGAGCCGACGAGGGGGTTACTCAATGTCCTTGACAAGGAAACAGACTGCTGAACTCGACACCAGCAGCACGCTCAAGGCCGCGAAGCGAGCGCAGAAGGCCAGCTCGGTCGCCGCTGCCAACGCGGCGAGCGCGGCGCAGAACGCCGCGCTTACCGCGCAGAACGCCGCGGGCATGGCCCAGGTAGCCGCGCAGAACGCCGCGGTCGTCGCCACGAACGCCGCGCACAACGCTAGCGGTGCCGCCCAGACGGCCGCCGCTGGCCTGAGCAAGGGCACCAGGCAAGGGGTCTACACCGCCAGGAGCTGGGCGGCCCCGCGCCTCGACAGTGCCGCCGACTACACCACGACCACGATTGCGCCCAAGGTGTCCACCGCGCTGCGGAACACCGCCCGCCAGGTCCGCCCTCCGGAGCCGGCGAGCTCGAAGCGGTCCTCGATGCTGACCTGGTCGGTGCTCGGCGCGTCGATCCTCGCCGCCCTGGGCGCCGCCGCGGCGGCGGCCCGCTACCGCTACCGGTCGGCGATCGCCGCCGACAGCGAGACCGCGGACGAAGAAGTCATGGCGGACTCGTCGGGCAGTCAAGCGGCACCCGTCCCCGCGGACGAGATCAAGTCCAAAAGCACGAAGCAGAAGGACCAGGGCTCTGAGACGTCAGTGAATGGGCGGGTGCCGGCAAACGAATGGTAAACGCGGGTAGCAAGTGATCCCCTGTCGCAGGTGATCTCTTGACACCGTGCGGATGCACGTTCATTTTTTAATACGGGCCGCTGTTCCACTCCGGGGAGGACGCCATGACAGGGTGGGACGAGCGGATCGCGCGACTCGAAGCCGAGTTTCCCGGGTGGCACATCTGGCGCAGCAACGCTGGGCGCTGGTGGGCCACCCGGACCGGTTCTGTGTTGCGCCGCGAGGACCTGGGCACCGGCCGCGTCATGACGTTGGATGCCGACGACGACCGCGGCCTGCGCGACCAGCTCGCGACCCAGTTCGCCTTCGACAGCGAGCTCGACGCTTAGCCGCGGTCGGCGGGTACGGATCCTCCCCCGGCGAGATAGACCGCCGGCCACCGGCAGTCGATGAACGCCTCGTGCAGCGTGTCTGCCGTTCCCGCGGCCTCAAGCGCGGACGGGCGGACGACGCCGAACACGATGTCCTCACTCAGTTCGGTTCCGAGCAGCCATTCCGGTTCGTCGGGCAGGCACCGCCATTCGGCACGTTCGGCTCGCGCACGGATCGCCGCGGCCACGTGCGCGGCAAGGGCGGCCGGCCGGACGATGCTCGGTCGCACCGCCACGGCCGCGTCGATCGCGTGCGAGACGGCACACTGGGCAAGCCGGGCCGGCTGCGCGAGCAGTGCGGCAAGGGCGGCCGGCGTCGGTACCGGCGTCGGCCAGCCGGTCAGGTGCGCCAGCACCGCGAGTTCTGCCCACAGCCTGACCCATGGCAGGCCGCCGAGCGCTTGCTGTCCGCCGCGCATCTCCCGCAGCGTGCACGGCCGTGCCGTGCATTCGCCGCCGCAGGTCCCCGACCGGGGGCGCACCACCGTGCGGGCGTCGGCGGTGGGTGCGGGCGAAGCAGCCTCCCGTTCGGTACCGTCCTTGACCTTCACCAGGACGGGGAAGTCCATACCGTCGGAGAAGACGGCGGCCTGCCCGGGCGGCAAGGTGACCAGGTAGCGGGACTGCTGCGGCGTCGCGTTCATCGTCGCGCCGACCGCCTCCCTGTCGTCGGCCGCGGGCAGCCGGTGGGTGATCTTGACCCCGGTGTTCTTGATTGCGTCGGGCGCGAGACGGGCCGGGATCTGCTCGGCGATCACCAGGCCCTCGCCGTAGGCGCGGATCTCCGCGAGCAGGCCGGCGAACAGCTCGACCGCGTGCGCGGCGGCGCCCGCCGCGCCGGCCCCGCCTGGCTCGGCGCGGCGCAGCAGCCGGTGCGCCTCCTCGACAACGGTCAGGTGCGCGAGGCCGGGCTCGCGGCCAGCGGCCCGGTGGGTCAGCCGCAGATGTTCCGCGAGCCTGATGAGCACGGTGCCCATGAGGAACGCCTTGTCCGCGTCGTCGCCGACGTCCTCGATCTCAAGCACGACGTTCCCGCGCAGCAGCGCCGCGAAGTCGAGCGGGTGCCCGCCCTCGAGGAACCGCCCGGTGGTGCCGTGCCTGAGGCTGGCCAGCCGGACCCTGATGAAGCCGAGCACGTCGTCGGTGACCCGCTGGCTGTAGCCGATCTCGGCCACGACGCGCTCGGCCGTACGCTGCAGCGACGTGAGCGTCGGGTAGGCGGCCTCCCTGGTCCCCGGCGGGTAACCGCGCGGCTCGCCGAGCGCCAGGTCCCAGCCCGTTTCCTCGTAGACCCGGCCGAGCGTGGCGCTGAGTACCTGCGGGAACGGCTCCTCGGCCTGGAAGGACGCGATGAACAGGGCCTTGACCAGGTCCGCGTGCGTCTGCAGCGGAAACCGGCCGCCTTTGCTGTCGTGCGCTGGCTCGAGCGGGTTGAGCCCGGCCGCGATCGCGTCCGGTTCCCCCGGCCTGATCCTGATCACTTCCGCGCCTGGCAGTCGGCTCGCCATCAGCCGGTACTCGGCCTTGGCCGGCTCGACGACCAGCCACGGGATGCCGCGTTCGCTCGCGGCCTCAAGCAGACACCGGACGGTCTGCGACTTGCCGGCCCCGGTCGCGCCGCAGACGAACACGTGCCGGTTGAGCGAATCGGCGGAGACGGCGAACGGACCGGCGGGCATCAGGTTCCGGTCGAGGACCTCGCCGAGCCGGATGCCGCCGGGAGGCGTCTCGGGGGTGACGTCGAACTCGGGGCGCAGCGCGAAGCGGACACCGGGAACCTCCGCCGCCGGCGGCCGGACAAGCGCGGCGAGCAGTTCCGTCGACCCGTAGAACGGCGCGGCCGGGATGCCGTCGCCGCCGGGCGGGGCGGGTCCGCACGAGCCCGCCGACCTCGCCGGCCCAGCCGCCGGGGCAGGCGCCGGGCTCAACGCGTACGGCAGGCCGCTGAGGTCCGTCGACGCGCAGAACAACCCGGCGACCCGCGCGGCACTCACCTCGTCGGCCCCGCCCGCCACGACAGTAATCCGCCAGAACCCGCCAGACCCGCCGCGCCGCAATTCGGCGTGCCGCTCCTTAAGCCGCCGCGCCTCCACGGCGCGCTCTGGAAACCGGTCCGCCGACGCCTCGGCGACCCGCTGCCGCACCCCAAGGTCCTCAGCCAGCCCAAGCAACTCCCCAGGCGACACCGGCTCAGCGACAACCAGCCACCCAAACGCCCCGCTCCAACTCCCAAGCAACCCGTCATCAAGCGAGAGCCCCGTCCCTAGCTCGGCGCTCGCCCTCCGCTCACCGCCCTCCCCGCCCCCGGCAAGCAGCCCATCGCTGATCCCGGCAATCCCTCGCCAGCACCCAACCCCCCGAACAAGCTCCTCAAGCTCCCGAGATGCCAACGCTTCCCCCCGCGCTCCCGTAGGCAGTGACAACATCACTCCGGAAGACTTCTCCACACTCCCAACAAGCGCATCCCCGGCAACAATCACCCGCACCGGCCCGCCCGCGCACGCACGTACCCATCCAAACGCGACAGCACGAGCGTCCCCCGGAGCAACCCCCGCGTGATAAGCGGCCACAAGCGCGGACACTCGCTGCCCCCGCCCGGAATCCCCACTCCGCCGCGCCGACCCACCGTCCAGACGCGCGTCCTCCCGCCGAGGAATCTCCCTGACCAGGTAAGCGTCAAGCCCCAGAAGAGCATCCTCAAGGCCGCCAAAACCAGCCGAGCCGCCAGCCACCACGAACCTCACAGCATTGTCGTGCCCGAGGGTGTAACCCACCGTCCACTACCAGACACGTACGGCAGCAACGTTTGGCTCAAGAGCCAGCGCTGCCGCGGGCAAGCTGATTGAGCGGGCTACCGCATTGCGCGCCATGCCGGCGGGAGTCTCGATGCTGCCGTGGCACGGGATGCGTGGCGCTCTGCGCAGCCGGGCCCGATTACCGTGGAAACCCTGCATTTAGCGGAAAGAAAACACCTCCTGTGCGTGCTTAATTTCCACCGGATGCGGAGTTTCCACGTTAATTGCCGGCGTGGGCTGGGCGGTGGGCACCATTCGTCGCGCGGCTATCTGGGGTACCACTGGTCGCGGGCGTGAATGGCGACGCTACGCCCGAGCGCGGGTGACAGACCTCAGTCGCCGAAGACCTGCTTCAGGTAGGCGTTAGCGAACAGGCGGGACGGGTCGAGCGAGTCGCGGATCTGGAGGAAGTCAGTGAACCGTGGGTAAGCGCCACTGAGGTAGGCGGCGTCGCGGGTGTGCATCTTGCCCCAGTGGGGCCGCCCGCCCACGGACGTAGCGATCGACTCGAACAGCCGGAAGTAGTCGGCGTAAGGCAGCCCGACGTACTGGTGGATCGCCACGTACGCGGACTCGCGCCCGTAGGCGGTGGACAGCCAGATGTCGTCGCCCGCGGCGACCCGGACCTCGACGGGAAACATGACCGGGTCGGCGAGCCGCGCGACGCCGGCCCGCAGTTCGGCGAGCACGTCGAGCAGGGACTCGCGGGGAACGGCGTACTCGGACTCCACGAACCTGACCCGGCGCGGGGTCACGAAGACCTCATGCGAGCGCGCCGAGTACGACCGCTTCGACAGCGTGGCGGCGGCGAGCCGGTTCAGCGGCTTGATCGTCGCGGGCACCGCTCGGCCGGTCCGGCAGAGGGCGCCGAAGGCGGCGTTCTCCATCACCTCGTACTCAAGGAACCGCCGCCAGTTGGGCATGGTGTCCGGCGCGCCCGCGCCGTCGACCCGGTTGTTGCGCTTGACGAGGGCGTTCTTGCCGTAGGGAAACCAGTAGAACTCGAAGTGGTCGTTGCCCGCCGCGAACTCGCCGAACCGGGCGAGCACCTCCTCGAGGGCCATGGGCCGCTCGTCGGCGGCCAGCCTGAACGCCGGAACGCACTGCAGGGTCACCGTCGAGAGCACGCCCAGGGCGCCGACCGACACGCGGGCGGCGCTGAACAGGTCGGAGTTGTCATCGGCCGAGCAAGAGACGACAGACCCGTCGGCGAGCACCAACTCAAGCCCGGCCACCTGCGTCGCGATGCCGCCAAGGTCGGCCCCGGTGCCGTGGGTTCCGGTGGAGACCGCACCGGAGAGCGTCTGCGCGTCGATGTCGCCGAGGTTCGCCATCGCCAGCCCGAGCGTGTCGAGCGTGGCGTTCAGTTCCCTGATCGTGGTGCCCGACCGCACGGTGACCAGTCCCGAGTCGAGATCCGCGCCCACGACGCCGGCCCAGCTGGAGAGGTCGAGCGCGACACCTGACGTCGCCGCCGCCGGAGTAAACGAGTGCCCGCTGCCGAGGGCCCGGACGGTCAGTCCGTCCTTCGCGGCGGCCGTAATGGCTTGCCCTATTTCTTCGGTGCTGCGCGGCCAGGCCCGTCGTGCCGGGTCCGCGCTTGCCGTCCCTGCCCAGTTCTGCCAGGTCATTGGTCCATTTTCTCGATTTTCTACCTCACCGGTCCGCTTTCGCAGCGCGAGCGGCTACTGTTTGCGCATGTCAGGCATTATGTCGAGACCCGTCAATGACAGGGACCAGTTTGAGCGTGCGACCGCTCACCTGGACCCGCCATTCGCCGTCGTCGACCTCGCCGCGTTCGATGCCAACGCACATGACCTGGTGCGGCGGGCCAACGGCGTGCCCATCCGAGTGGTGAGCAAGTCGCTGCGCTGCCGACATCTGATCGAGCGCGTTCTGGCCCGGCCAGGATACCGGGGCGTTATGTCTTACTCCCTCGCCGAGGCGCTCTGGCTGCACGCCAGCGGCATGACCGAGGACCTGCTCGTCGCCTACCCGACCGCGGACCGCGCGGCGCTGCGGGCGCTCGCGGCCGACGACGCCGCCCGCCAGCACATCACGGTGACCATCGACTCCGCGGGTCACCTGGACTTCATCGACGCGACGCTCGGCGCTGACCACCCGGCGATCCGCGTCTGCCTGGATCTCGACATGTCCTGGCGGCCGCTGCCCTACGGCCCGGTCGTCCAGGTCGGCACCTGGCGGTCGCCGCTGCGCACCCCGGCGGAGGCCGCGCTGTTCGCCGAGACGGTGGTGCGCCGCCCGGGGTACTCGCTCGTCGGCGTGCTCGGCTACGAGGGGCAGATCGCGGGTCTCGGCGACTCGCCGCCCGGCCGCCCGGTGCGCGCGCGCATCGTCCGGGCGATACAGGCCCGCTCGGCGGCGGAACTGCGGCAGCGCCGGGCCGAGGCGGTCCGCCGCATCCGCGCGCTTGCCCCGCTCGAGTTCGTCAACGGCGGCGGCACCGGCTCGCTCGAATCCACCGCCGCCGACAAGTCCGTCACCGAGCTCGCGGCCGGCTCCGGGCTCGTCGGGCCGACGCTGTTCGACGCCTACCGCAGCTTCCACCCGAAGCCCGCGCTGCAGTTCGCGCTGCCGGTGGTGCGGCGGCCCGCTCCCGGCGTGGCCACGCTGTACAGCGGCGGCTACGTCGCGTCGGGCACTGGGACGCCCGACCGGCTGCCGACGCCGTTCCGGCCCGCGGGGCTGCGGCTGACCCGCGTGGAGGGCGCGGGGGAAGTGCAGACCCCGGTGGTCGGCGCGGCGGCGGATGGGCTCAGCGTGGGCGACCGGGTCTGGCTGAGGCACGCGAAGGGCGGTGAGCTGGCCGAGCGCCTGACCGAGTATCACCTGATCGACCCGGCCGACGAGGCGGTGCGGAGCGTCCCGACGTACCGCGGCGAAGGCCGGTGCTTCGGGTAGTAATAGACACCGCCTCTGACACCGGTGATTCTCTTAATCCCTTCGTCCTTGCGCTCCGCCGGGCCGACATGGTCAGGATTAAGAGGTTCATTTCAAATCTTCAGCTAACCCAAAGCTTCAAGTGAGACGGTGCTTCGGATGTCGCGACAGCAGCCAGACGCGACCGCCTGAAGCGGCCGAGCCGAGCGTCACGACAAGACCGGGAGACAACGATGGATGAAGCCATCGCGGCGAGCAGGCAGAGCACCCTGCCTCCGGCCCTGGCGGAACCCACAGTGCCTGTGCGGCGCAATTGGATTTCGCTGCTCTTCCTCGCCAATATCGGGCTCTGGCTCGCGATCTACGCGCCGCTTCAGGTGCTGCTCCCGGAACAGGTGCAGTCGCTGCACGACCACATCACGAAGAGTAATGTCGTTCCGAGCGGAACCGATGCCGTCCTGCTATCCGTGGTCATGGGTGTGGGAGCAATCGCCGGGCTGATTGCTAACCCGGTCGTCGGTGCGCTGTCGGACCGGACGACCTCGCCGCGCGGCCGCCGCCACCCGTGGACGCTCGGCTGCGCGGTCGTCGCCGCGGCCGG
>Ga0207707_10004189_pt1 | contig 12772 bp, 14 predicted proteins | sample KBSC83BmetaG_FD_184336 | JGI IMG/M metagenome (GOLD analysis project Ga0207707, IMG submission 184336) | Corn rhizosphere microbial communities from Kellogg Biological Station, Michigan, USA - KBS C8-3B metaG (SPAdes) (version 2) | ecosystem: Host-associated > Plants > Roots > Rhizosphere ... | reverse complement strand
CACCCTTACCGCTGGCGTCTCCGGAGATCCGTCAGAGGCGGTGTCCTTTCTGTTCCACTTTCCGTCGGCTTTCGCCGCCTGGCTCGCGCCAGCGTCCTGCCCTTCGGTGTCCGGACTTTCCTCGACGTTCGCGGTTCCGCGGAACCGCGAGGCCGCGGTCACCCGGCCTGCACGCCCAATGGTACCCCGTCCTCGAGCGCGTTCTCGTCCGCGAGCTGGCTCCCGCACTCGGGGCAGAACACGTTGCCGCCCTGTGCGTGCATCACGAACTCGCCGCACGTGAGGCACTCGAGCGAGGCGCCGCGGAGCAGCGCCACGAGCTCCTGGTCGAGCGAGCGATGAAGTGCGGTGAGCGCGCCCACTAGACCCCGCTCCGGCGCCGCGCATGTCGGCGCCTCCGCTCGTTGCTGAGCTCCGTCGAGCCTATGCTCATAGCTCCCGGAAGACCCCCACGACGCGGCCGAGGATCTGGACATGCGCCGCGTAGATCGGCTCCATCGACGAGTTCTCCGGCTGCAGCCGGACGCGGCTCTTCTCGCGGTAGAACGTCTTCACGGTCGCCTCGTCCGCCGACTCGTCGTCACCGGCGAGCGCCACGACGATCTCGCCGTTCCGAGCGTCCTGCGCCCGCTGCACGATCACGAGGTCGCCGTCGAGAATGCCGGCCTCGATCATCGACTCGCCCTTGACGCGCAACAGGAAGTCGCCCTTCGTCGTCGCAGGCATCGGGACGTACTCCTCGATGTCCTGCTCCGCGAGCATCGGCCCCCCGGCGGCGATCGCACCGACGAGCGGAAGGCGTGCGACGTCGCGCGCCTCGGCGGCAGCGGGCGCGGCCTCGCGCCGCTCGCGGCCGATCAGCTCGAGCGCACGCGGCTGCGTCGGGTCGCGGCGCAGCAGCCCGGCGCGCTCCAGGTTCGCGAGGTGCGCATGCACCGTCGACGGGGACGCCAGGCCGACCTCCTCGCCGATCTCGCGCACGGTGGGCGGATAGCCGTGCCGGTCGACGTACTCGACGAGGTAGTTCCAGATCTCTTGTTGACGGGCGGTGAGCAACGCGCTCCTCCGGAGTCGGCGGGATGGTCGAACGTGTGTTCGCCACCAGGGTAGAGACTCCTCCGGACGGGGTCAAGGCCGAAATTGCAACAAAAGAGCCGCCCCGCAGGACGGCTCGATGCGCTGGAGAGGACTTGAACCTCCACGACCGCAATGGCCACTAGGCCCTCAACCTAGCGCGTCTACCAATTCCGCCACCAGCGCGTGGGACCGCGGCATTGTAGCCGCGGCCTACGCGATCGGATGGAGCTCGCGCTCGAGCGTCTCGCGCTCCGGCTCGAGCCAGGGCGGAAGCGCGAGCCCCTGGCCGAGCGACTCGGCCGGTTCGTCGACGAGGAACCCCGGGCCGTCGGTTGCGATCTCGACCAGCACGCCGTCCGGCATCCGGAAGTAGATCGACCGGAAGTACTTGCGGTCCTGCACGGTCGTCGGGCGTAGACCGACCTCGACGAGCCGGTCGAGCCAGAGACGCTGGTCCTCGTCGGAGCCGACCCGCCACGCGATGTGGTGCGTGATCCCCGCGCCGATCAGCGCCGCCTCTTCCATCGGCTCCGCGAACGTCAGCGGCGCGCCGTCTGCGAACAGGCCCGCGTAGAGATCCGGGTTGCCGATCACGGCGACGTCGTGGAGGCGGGCGGTGTCGCCAGGCGCGAGACGCAGGCGCAATCCATCCGGGTCGGTCAGCTCGATCGGCTCGCTGACGTGCGGCGTCGCGAGCCCGATCGACTCGAGCGTCCCCCGGCCGAGCCGCCCCTGCCCGGCGCGCGGCCACTCGAAGAAGGTGATCAGCGTCCCCGGGCTGCCGACCTCGTCGCCGAAATAGAGGTGGTAGCTGTGCGGGTCGTCGAAGTTCACCGTCTTCTTGACGAGCGAGAAGCCGATCTGGCGATAGAAGTCGAGGGTCTGCTGCGCGTCCGAGCACACACACGTCACATGGTGGAGGCCGGTGAGCTGCACCGGTCGGAGCGTAACGCCCTGGCTACTTCAGCAGCCGGAAGAGCACGATCGTGTTCAGGAAGAACAGCACCGAGATCACGATCGTGAGCCGCGTCAGGTTCCGCTCGACGATGTGCGTCCCGCCCTGCGACGCAGGCGTGAACCCCATGCCGCCCATACCCGTGTCGCGGCCGGAGTGCATGAGGATGAGGCCGACGAGCGCCGCCGACAGCAGCACGTGGATCACCGAGAAGACCGCGAGCACGCCCGGGAGGGTAGCCAAGAGGCCCTCACGCGGTGAGGCGTCAGTCGCTCTAACGCCCTGCCGCGTCGAGGATGGCCCTGACGAGGTCGCCGGCGATCTGATCCTTCGTCACGTACCCGCTTGCGCCGGCCGCCCGGGCGCGCGTGATGTCCTCCGGCGCGTCGGAGCCGGTGAGCACGACGACGCGCGTCTCCGGCGCCTCGGACGCGATCGCCTCGGTCGCCGCGATCCCGTCGAGGACGGGCATCGCGATGTCCATGAGGACGACGTCCGGGCGATCGTCACGGGCGAGCGCGACCGCTTCCTCGCCGTTCGCGGCGCGGCCGACGACCGCGATCCGCCCATCCGTCGTGAGGATCGCCTCGAGAGCCTCGGCGAAGAGGCGCTGGTCGTCGGCGATCAGGACTCGCACCTGGTTCCCGGCCACGTTTGCCTAAGGTACTCCGCGTGGACGAGTCGGCAGCGCGCGAGAGGATCCACGACCTGCTCCTGACCGGCGACAACCGGCTGAAGCAGGGCGTTTCGGCCGAGAAGATCCGGCAGAGCTACGAGCAGGCGCTCGCGGTCGCGCGTGGGGCCGGGCTCGAGGACTCGGTCCGGCCGCTGGTCGAGATCAGGCTTGCCGACCTCGAACGGCTCGCAGGAGGATCGCCTCCACCCGCTCCGCCTGACGCCTGACGTCGTGCTCCGCCGCGGCGGCGCGCGCCGCCTCGTTCGGCGACGGGAGCGACGTCGCGGTCTCGAGCGCGCGGGCGAGGTCGTCTGCGTCGAGCGGGTCGACGAGGACGCCGGCCTCCGGCGTCACGAACTCGGGCGGCCCGCCGATCCGCGTCGCGACGACCGGGCGTGCGCATGCCATCGCCTCGAGGATCGACTGCCCGAACGGCTCGATCAACGCCGGACCGCAGACCACGTCGGCCGCGGTGAGCCACGCAGGCACATCCGTGTGCGGGACGCGTCCCACGACGCGCACGCGCGCACGTCCCTCGAGTCGCGAGCGCAGCGGACCGTCGCCGACGAAGGTGAGCGAGCCACGCCCGACCTGCGCGAATGCGTCCGCGAGCCGCACGACGTTCTTGCGCTCGGTCAGCGACCCGACGTGCACGAACGCCGGCGAGTCGAGCGCAGCCGCCGGCTCGACGGCCGGCGAGAAGCGCTCGAGATCGACGCCGGAGTCGACCACCTCGACCTTGCCGCGCGCGCCCGGCAGCTTGTCCTCGAGCTCGCGGCGCAGGTAGTCGGAGACCGCGATCACCGTCGACGCGCGCGCGACGACGCGCGCGGTCGCGCGGCGGATGCCGGGGATCGCGCCGATGTTGCGAACGTCGCGGCCGTGCGCGGTGACCACGAGCGGTCCGCCTGCCGCCAGCGCGAGCGAGCCCGACGGGACGAGGAAGTGCGCCCACGTGACGTCGTGTGGACCGGCGGCGCGGATCCGGCGGCGCAGCTCGAGGAAGCGGAGCTTCCCGCCGCCACGCCGGTCGAGCACCGCGAGCTCGATCTCGTGCCCGCGGTCGCGGAGTGCGTGCTCGAGCTGCGCGACGAACGAGCCGAGGTCGGGGTCGGCCGGCCCCGGGTACATCTGCGAGACGAGGAGGATCCTCAACGCGTTGCGAGACGGTCGTGCTCGCCCCACTCCGTGCGCAGGACGCCGCAGATCTCGCCGATCGTGCACCGCGCACGAAGTGCGTCCCGCATCGGGTGGAGCAGGTTGTCCGTGCCGCGCGCAGCAGCGCGCACGCGATCGAGTGCGCGGGCAGCATCGTCGGCGTTCCGCTCGGCGCGCACCCTCGCGGTGCGCTCGAGCTGGCGCCGCTCGGCGGCGGGATCGATCGACTGCAGCTCGATCTCGCTGTCCGCGTCGACGGCGTACTTGTTGACGCCGACGATCACGCGCTCGCCGCTCTCGACCTGCTGCTGCCAGTCGAACGCCGCACGCTCGATCTCGTCCTGCACGAAGTTCTGCTCGACGGCTGCGACCGCGCCGCCGATCTCGTCGATCCGGGCGATCAGCTCGGCGGCGCGCGACTCGAGCTCGTCGGTCAGCGACTCGATGTAGTACGAGCCGCCGAGCGGATCCGCGGTGTCGGTCGTCCCGGCCTCGGTCTGGAGGATCTGCTGCGTGCGCAGCGCGATCGTCGCGGCGCGCTCGGTCGGGAGCGCGAGCGCCTCGTCGAACGAGTTCGTGTGCAGCGACTGCGCGCCGCCGCAGACCGCGGACAGCGCCTGGATCGCGACGCGCACGATGTTGTTCTCGGGCTGCTGCGCGGTCAGGGTCGACCCGCCCGTCTGCGCATGGAAGCGAAGGGCGAGCGCCTTCGGGTTCGTCGCGCCGAAGCGCTCGCGCATCACGTGCGCCCAGATGCGGCGCGCGGCCCGGAACTTCGCCACTTCCTGGAAGAAGTCGTTGTGCGCGTTGAAGAAGAAGGAGAGACGCGCGCCGAAGTCGTCCGGCGACAGGCCCGCGGCGACGGCGGCGTCGCAATAGGCGATGCCGTTCGCGATCGTGAATGCGAGCTCCTGTACCGCGGTCGATCCCGCCTCGCGGATGTGGTACCCGGAGATCGAGATCGTGTTCCACGACGGTATGCGCTCCGCGCAATACGCAAAGAGATCCGTGGTGAGGCGCATCGACGGGCGAGGCGGGAAGATGTAGTTCCCGCGCGCGATGTACTCCTTGAGGATGTCGTTCTGCACGGTGCCGCGTAGCGCCGTCGACTGGACGCCCTGGCCTTCGGCGACGAGCTCGTAGAGAAGAAGGAGAAGCGACGCGGGGGCGTTGATCGTCATCGACGTCGACACCTCGGCGAGCGGGATGCCGGCGAGCAGGATCTCCATGTCGGCGATCGAGTCGATCGCGACACCCGTGCGGCCGACCTCGCCGACCGCGCGCGCGTCGTCGGAGTCGTACCCGAGCTGCGTCGGCAGGTCGAACGCGATCGAGAGACCGGTCTGACCGTGGTCGAGCAGGTAGCGGTACCGCGCATTCGATTCCTCGGCGGACGCGAAGCCGGCGTATTGCCGGATCGTCCACGGCCGTCCGCGGTACATGTCGGGGTACGGCCCGCGCGTGTACGGGTACGTGCCCGGAGGCTCGAGCGGCGTCGCCGCATCGTCCGCCGAATAGAGCGGTTTCACTTCGATACCAGACTCGGTTTCGCGCCGGTCGAGGGCGGCCACGGCGAAAGTATGCTCGCGCCGTGCGCGTCCTCGCCTGTGTGCTGCTCGCATTCGTCTGCTCCTCGTCCGCCGCGGCGGCACCGCGCGCGAGCTGCCCGGGCGGGAGCGGGACGATCGATTTCCTGCGCGGAACCACCGTTCATGCGCTTTCGCTGGGCTCGTGCACGCAACGCACGCTCGGCAAGGCGTCGACGGTCGATGCCTTCCCCGGCATCCGGACGACCGGCGCGCGGGCGAAGACCCAGCGCATCTGGGTGCACGGCCGGCTCGTCTTCTCGCACGCCGAGAGCGGGCCGGTCATGCTCAGGACGCTCTCCGCGGACGGCAAGTGGCTGTTCTTCTCGATCGATTCGGACCCCGCGTCGATCGCGGCCGACGGGCTCGACCTGCTCGTCGTCTCCACCCGGGGCGGCCCGGTGCACCGCCTCGGCGTGACGCTCGTCCACCGCGACTACCTCACCTGGTGCAGCGGCCGTCTCGTGTACGCGGCCGGCCCCGATCGGATCGCCGTCCACGCGAAGCGCCTGCTGGTCGCAGCGCCGCCGGACTGGAAGCCGAAGCCGCTCTGGAGCGACACCACGCGATCGTTCGCGAGCCCGTCGTGCGAGCCCGACGGCACCGGCGTCTCGGTGCTCTCGCAGCCCTCGAGCGTGAACGCGAACTTCTTCGCCACCCGATGGCAGCTGTGGCAGGTGGCGTTCGACGGGACGCACAACCTGGTCGACGCACCGCCCGCAGGCTGGGCGGACGAGCAGCCGACGTGGTCGCCGGACGGCAACACACTCGCCTTCGTGCGTGAGCGAAACGGCTACGGTCGGCTGATGATCATGCGCCAGGGAAAGGTGCTCGGGCCGGTCGCGCAGCTGGGGTACCAGCTCGGGTACTACGGCCATCACGACTGGGGGCTCGCCTGGGCGAAGTGACCGTGCGCCTGTTCGCGGGCCTGCGCGAGCGCGCGGGCTGGTCGCGCCGTGAGGTGGATGCCGCGACGGTCGCGGATGTCTGGTCGGCGCTCGGGCTCGGCGATGAGCCGGCCGGGCTGCTGTACGCGGTGAACAGGGAGTACGCGGAGCGCGACCGCGAGCTCGTGCCGGGCGACGAGGTCGCGCTCATCCCACCGGTTTCGGGCGGCGCGTTCCTGTTGAGCGACGAGCCGCTCTCGCTCGACCGCGTCGTCGAGGAGGTACGGTCCGACGAGGCCGGCGCGATCGCGACGTTCACCGGCACGACGCGCGTCCACTCGCGCGGCCGCACGGTCACGCACCTCGACTACGAGGCGTATGAGGGGATGGCCGAGAAGGTGATGGAGGAGATCGCCGACGCGCTGTGCGCACGGTACGAGCTGACCGCGATCGCCATCCACCATCGCATCGGCCGCGTGACGATCGGCGAGACGTCGGTCCTGATCGCCGTCTCCGCCCCGCACCGGCAGGACGCGCTCGCCGCGTGCAAGGACGCGATCGACGAGCTGAAAGAACGCGTGCCGCTCTGGAAGAAAGAGGTCTACGAGGGCGGCGAGGAGTGGATCGGCCGGGGGTCGTAGCCCGGGACGCGTACCCTCCCGGCATGCATGAGCCCGGCGACGACGGCAACGACATCTGGGGCCGCCCGCGCGAGCCGCACGAGCCCGAGCCGCTCCGCGACTACGACCCGATCCACCCCGGCACCAACTGGCGCGCACGGCTGTCGAAGATCAGCGGCCCGATCGTCGCCGTCGGCATCGCGCTCCTCAAGTTCTCGTTCATCGCGGTCAAGTTCTTCTCGATCTTCATCGCGGTTGCCGCGTACGCGCTCATCTGGGGCTGGAAGTTCGCGATCGGCGTCGTCGTCCTCATCTTCGTGCACGAGCTCGGCCACTACATCGAGGCGAAGCGCGAAGGGCTCAATCCGAAGCTGCCGGTCTTCATCCCGTTCCTCGGTGCGTACGTCGCGTACACGCGCGGCCATCCCTGGCAGACCGTGCGCGTGGCGATCGCCGGCCCGATCCTCGGCGGCGCGGCCGCGTTCGTCATCTACCTCCTCGCGCAGTCGCGCGACTCCGACTTCCTCTTCGCGCTCGCGTATTTCGGCTTCTTCCTCAACCTGTTCAACCTGATCCCGTTCGGGATCTTCGACGGCGGCGCCGTCTGGCGCTCCGCGCGCTTCCTCCGGTTCGGCGGCGGCCGCAACCTCGCGATCGCGTCCTACGCGCTGTACTTCGCGACCGCTGCCATGCTCGTGCTCGGCATGGTCGCGTCACACGTCCCGCAAGATCGCCTGTGACCGACGACCGCCAGATCCTCGACCACCCGAATCGGTTCGACATCGACACGTCGGTGAAGAAGATCGCCGACGAGTTCCGCGCCGGCTTCGAGAAGGTCGCGCAGATCGACCGGCCCGCGGCGGCGCTGTTCGGCTCGGCGCGCGTGAAGGAAGGAAGCCGGCCCTACGAGGACGCGCGTGCCGTCGGCAAGCTGTTCGCCGAGCGCGGCTGGGCCGTCGTCACCGGCGGAGGCGGCGGCGTGATGGAAGGCGCAAACCGCGGCGCGCAGGAAGGAAACGGGCTCTCGATCGGCTTCAACATCGTGCTGCCACACGAGCAGGCGCCGAACCCGTACACCGACATCAGCTACACGTTCGAGCACTTCTACGCACGCAAGGTCTGCTTCGTGCGCCCGTCGGAGGGCTTCGTGATCTTCCCCGGCGGCTTCGGCACGCTCGACGAGCTCTACGAGTCGCTGACGCTGATGCAGACCGGCACGATCCAGCACTTCCCAGTCGTGCTCTTCGACACCGAGTACTGGCGCGAGATGATCGACTGGATCCGCGGCGACCTACTCGCCGCCGGGATGATCGCGGCAGCCGACCTCGACCTGCTCCACCCGACCGACGACCCGGAAGAAGCGGTCGACTACGTCCTCGCCGCGTATGAGCGCCGCCGCGAGGACGACCCGAACCCGAGCTAGGTCGTCGTCGGCAGGACGATGTACGGCCCGGGCGGCGTCCGCCCCGGTCCGTAGACGGTCGTCGGGCTGTCGGGGATGTAGTGCGACTTGAAGACGTTCGAGCGGAGCAGCTTCCCGTTCCGGTCGTACACCTTGCGCCACACCTGGATGTCGAAGCCCTGCTCGCCGGTGCCGGTCACGACCTTCACCGATCCGCGAGGCGCACTCAGGTCGACTGCGTAGTTCATCCCCGGCGACGTCCACTTCGTCTGCGGGCCGGTGTGCGACACGACGCGCCGGCCTTCCGGCGTGCCGTACACGGTGAACGTGAGCGTCTGGTCGGTGTACGACGCCTTGATCAGCAGGCCGTGCTTCAGGTCGTTCTTGAACTTGAAGTCGGGACCACCCCACGAGACGGTCGCGTCGCGACCGAGCGGATAGTGCGCGAGGTAGAGGTTGTGGTTCGTGCGCTCGAGGATCGGCAGACCGAGCTCGAATGCGTCGTTGAAGAGTGTCGTCGCGGTCTGGCAGACGCCGCCGCCGATCGAAGGCAGTACGAGCGAGCCGATGATCATCTGACCCTCCAGGAACCCACGCTCGGAAGTCCGCGGCCCGACCACGTCGTTGAACGAGAACACCTCGCCGGGCTCGACGATGGTGCCGTCGATGAAGTCGGCCATCAGGTGCACGTTGTGGATCCGGTTGGACGACGAATCGCCCATCTGCGTGGTGTACGAGACAAGCTTCTGGCGGATGCCGAGCTTCTTCGCCGCCGCCGTCGTGCGATCCGGTTGACGAGGACCGAGCTCGATGTGGGCGACGTGCCCGTCGCCCGTCGCCCGGCGTACCTCCTCGACGAGCAGCGCCGGATCGACGTCGAGGCCCGGCCGCGACTGCGTCACACGGACGCGATTGCCCGTGACGACGAACTGCGCGTTGTGCGCACGCGCGATCCACTTGCCGAGCCGCGGGCGAACGATGCGCGCGAGCTGCTCGCCGTCGAGCGAGACTGCGAACCGGTTCCCGTCCGGGCGGACGCTCAGCGCATGCGCGAGCTGTGTTCGTGTGAGGGCGCCGCGGTGCGCACCGTGATAGTCGATCGCGACGGGCGCGGCGAGCAACGCGTCGATCGTCGCAGCGGCGCTACGCGCCGCGGGCGTCACGATCGCGGGCCGAACGTGCTTGAACGGCGCCTCGACGACGAGGTCGCGCTCGATCAGCCGCCGCAGCAACGCGTTCCGGTCGAGCCGCAGCCCGGCGTGTGACGGAGTCAGTACCGCCTGCCACCCCTCGACGCGCACCGTTGCCGACACCGCGGGCCGGCCGGCGCGTGCGATCTCCGACAGCACGTTGCCGGCGACCGCGGCGCGCCCAACGACCGGCTGCACGTCGGTCCGCCGCGCCACGGCGAGGCTGCCGATGCTGCCGCCGGAGAGCGCGCGCGTCGCCGTCGCCTGCGCGTCGACCGACACGAGCCAGCCGCGCGGAACGTGATAGGTGCGCCCGCCCGCGTGGATCGTGACCCGTTGGGCACTCCAGCGCTTGATCGTGGAAGCGATCTCGGCCCGGCTCTGGCCGCCGACGTCGAGGCCGAGCACGTGGACGCCCGGCTTGGCTTCGCCGTGGAACTGCAGCAGGCGGACGCCCGCGGCCACGATCACGGCCGCGACGGCGACTCCGACCAGGATCAAGCGGCGGTCCACCACAGACAGTGAAGCAACGAAAGCGGCGGGCGTATCGTTTCGGCGATGGAGCTTCGCGATCTGCCCTCCGTGGACGAGCTCGCGCGCAGCAGCGACGACCCGCTCGCCGTGCCCGTTGCCCGAGCAGTGATCGCCCGGGCACGGGAGACGATCCGGCGCGGCGGCGATCCGGGCGATCTCTCCGCGCTCTTCCACGAGGCCGTGGCGGGTGCACGCAGACCCACCCTTCGCCGTGTCCTCAACGCGACGGGCGTGATCGTCCACACGAACCTGGGCCGCGCACCGCTCGCGGCGGCCGCGCTCGAGCGCGCGGTCGAGGCGACGCGTGGCTATTCGAACCTCGAGTACGACCTCGACGAGGGCCGGCGCGGCTCGCGCCAGGACCACGTCGCGGCGATCCTGCAACGCCTCACAGGCGCAGAGGCCGCGATCGTCGTGAACAACAACGCCGGCGCGTTGCTCCTTGCGCTCGCTGCGCTCGCGGAAGGACGCGACGTGATCGTCTCGCGCGGCGAGCTGATCGAGATCGGCGATGGGTTCCGCATCCCGGACGTGCTCGCGCGCTCCGGTGCGCGGCTCGTGGAGGTCGGCACGACGAACCGCACCCGCGCGGCCGACTACGAGCACGCGATCGACGAGCGCACCGCATTGCTCCTCCGCGTGCATCAGTCGAACTTCCGCGTCGTCGGCTTCGCCGAGCAACCGCCACTCGGCGAGCTCGCGACGATCGCGCGCGCGACGTCGCTGCCGCTGCTCGACGACCTCGGCTCCGGCGCGCTGCTCGATCTGTCGGACGAGCCGACCGCGCGTGCGTCGCTCGCCGCCGGTGCCGACCTCGTGTGCTTCAGCGGCGACAAGCTGCTCGGCGGCCCGCAGGCGGGGATCGTCGCCGGCCGCGCGGATCTCGTCGAGCGGTTGCGGCGCCACCCTCTGCACCGAGCCCTGCGGATCGACAAGCTCAGCCTCGCCGCGCTCGAGGGGACGCTGCTGCTCTATCTCGACCCCGACCGCGCGCTCGCCGAGATCCCCGTGTTGCGGATGCTGCGCGAGCCGCCCGAGGTCGTGCGCGCGCGGGCGGAGCGTCTCGCTGCCTCCGTCGGCGGCGAGGTCGAAGAGACGGTCGGGCGCGTCGGCGGCGGAGCGCTGCCGCTGCACGAGCTGCCGTCGTTCGCGTGCGCGGTCGAGGAATCGCTCGCAACGTCGCTGCGCCTGCACGAGCCCGCGGTGATCGGGATCGTCCGTGACGGGCGACTGCTGCTCGACTGCCGCACGCTCGCGGACACGGAGCTCGACGAGGTCGCTGCCGCGGTCGCTGCATGCCGCTGACGGTCGGCACGGCCGGCCATATCGACCACGGCAAGACGTGGCTCGTCCGAGCGCTCACCGGCAAGGACACCGATCGCCTGCCGGAAGAGCGTGCGCGCGGCATCTCGATCGACCTCGGCTACGCGCCGCTCGAGCTGCCGGACGGACGCCGGCTGTCGCTCGTCGACGTGCCGGGGCACGAGCGTTTCGTGCGCACGATGATCGCCGGCGCGACCGGCATCGATCTGTTCCTGCTCGTGATCGATGCGCAGGAGGGCGCGCGGCCGCAGACGCTCGAGCACCTGGCCGTTCTGCGGCTGCTCGGCGTGGAGCACGGTGTGGTCGCGCTGACGAAGGCGGATGCCGTCGACGGGGAGACGCTCGAGCTCGCCGCCGAGGAGGCCCGCGAGCTCGTCCCGGGCGCAGAGGTCGTGGCCGTGTCGGCGAAGACCGGTGCGGGCCTCGACGAGTTGCGCGCGGCGCTCGCACGGCTGCCGGTGCGCGAGCGCGACGCAGGCGGTGCGACACGGCTCTACGTCGACCGCGTGTTCACGCTGCGAGGCGTCGGCACCGTCGCGACGGGAACGCTGTGGTCCGGCTCGGTCGCTGCGGGCGACGAGCTGCGCGTCGAGCCCTCGGGTCGAATGGTGCGCGTGCGCTCGACCCAGGTGCACGACGCAGCGGTCGAACATGCCGATGCGGGCCAGCGTGTTGCGGTCAACCTTCCGCAGCTCGAGCGAAGCGAGCTCGCGCGCGGCGACGCGCTCGTCGCGCCCGGCTACTTCGTGCCGTCGTATCGACTGGACGTCCGGCTCACCGAGCTCACGCCTGTCCCGGCAGACGTGACCGTGCACGTCGGCACGCGCGCCGTGCCGGCGCGCATCGCACGCGACGGCGGGTACGCGCAGCTCCGGCTGAAGAGTGCAGTCGTCGCGGCGCGCGGCGACCGCGTCGTGCTACGCACGGACACGACGGTAGGCGGTGGGATCGTGATCGACCCCGCCCCGGCGCGCGGGCTCGATGGAACGCGCCTCGCAGCGTTGGAGCGAGGCGATGCCGCAACGTTCGTGCACGCACCCGTCATGCGCACGACGTTGCTGCGCCTGTTCTCGGACGACCAGCTCGCGGAGCTTCCAGCTGCCGGCGAGCTCGTCTATTCGGAGGCGTGGCTCGCCGAGCTACGCGACTCGGTCCACGCGCGGCTCGAGGCGCGCGCGTCGGCGAATCCCGTCGACCCCGGGATCCCCGTCGCCGAGCTCCTCCCGGGGCATGCCTGGACGCTCCCGTTTCTCGGGCTCGAGCGGCAGGGTGCGAAGGCCTTTCTTCCCGGCGCCGCTGCCGATCTCGGCGACCGCGCGGTCGACGCCGAAGCGCTCGAGGCACGGCTCGCCGAGGAGGAGATC
>Ga0207707_10004187_pt1 | contig 12775 bp, 6 predicted proteins | sample KBSC83BmetaG_FD_184336 | JGI IMG/M metagenome (GOLD analysis project Ga0207707, IMG submission 184336) | Corn rhizosphere microbial communities from Kellogg Biological Station, Michigan, USA - KBS C8-3B metaG (SPAdes) (version 2) | ecosystem: Host-associated > Plants > Roots > Rhizosphere ... | reverse complement strand
GGACCCGATCGCGGGTTCTCCCTGCCCCGAGGTGAATTGGGGTCCGCGCCCCGGTTATCCGCTGCGCGATCTGAACCGGCGCGACGACTGGACCTGGGAACCGGTACGAAAAGCCTTGGGATATACACGCGGCTACGCAACGCGCATGGACCTTGCCTCCATGGCGCCGCACGACGAACTCTCGTCAACGCGCTATTGTCTGGCCAATCCCGAACGCGAGTTCCTGGTCTACCTGCCCGAAGGGGATCAGGTTTCGGTGGACTTATCCCACGCCCAGGGACAATTCAGCCTCGAGTGGATGCGTCCGGTCGAGGGAACGATCTCGCTGGGCGGTAGCGTCGCCGGCGGGAAGCAGGAGTCGTTCCCCGTGCCATTCCCTGGACCGGCAGTGCTCTATATCAAGAAAGAAGGCGCATGAAAGCCGCTGTCTGGCACGGCCGCCAGGACGTCCGCATTGAAAAGGTGAAGGAACCGTCCGCGCCGCCGCCCGGCCAAGTGCAAGTCAAGGTGGCGTGGTGCGGGATTTGCGGGACCGATCTGCACGAGTATATGGGCGGCCCTCTCTACATTCCTCTCGAACGGCCGCATTCGCTTACCGGTGTTCAAGCCCCAGTGATTATCGGCCATGAGATGTCGGGCGAAATCACGGCCGTGGGCGAGGCCGTCGCGGGCCTCGCCGTTGGTGATCGCGTGGCAGCCTGTCCGATCATCGGCTGCGGCAAGTGCCGCTGGTGCCTGTCGGGCTCGATGGCGCAATGTGATCGCGTGGCATTCCTAGGCACATCGTGGACGGGTGGCGCGCTCGCCGAACGGCTGAACCTGAATGCGTACCAATGCTATCACCTGACCGACGCCATTAGCGATGAGATTGGCGCGCTGGTCGAGCCCTTCTCATCGACTGTCCGCGCCGTCGCGCAGGGTCAGCCTGGCGACGAGGACAATGTTGCCATCGTCGGCGCCGGCCCCATCGGCCTGATGGCTCTAATGGCTGCTCGCTTGCGCGGCGTGAAGCGCGTCGTGGCGATTGAAATGGCCGAGCGCCGAATCGAGGCCGCCAAGCTATGCGGCGCCGATGCCGTGATCGACCCGTCGCGCGAAGATGCGGAAAAGCGCGCCCTCGAGATGACGGACGGCCAGGGCTTCGATCTGGTTATGGAATGCGCCGGCCAGCCAGCGTCGGTGCTGATGGCCGGAAAGCTGACGCGCACGCGCGGCCGTCTGGTGATCATGGGCGTTTTCGAAAAGCCGGCCGCCATCGATTTGAGCGACGTTGTTTTCCGCGAGAAAACAATTTCCGGCAGCATGAGCGGCTATGGCCTCTACGACGAAACCATCCGCATGATGACCGATCAGCGCTTCCGCGGCGACCTGCTGATCACCGACCGAATCGACCTCGACGACCTCATCGGCAAAGGCTACTACGGGCTGCTGAACGAAAAAGACAAGCACGTGAAAATGCTGGTGCGGCCGGACGCCGCTTAGACTCGCTTGATGCGCAGCGCGCTGTCCACTGTATGCGCCGGCGTGCTGATCGTCCGGCCGCCCCCCTCATGATTGAATTTCTCGGAATGGATGACTGATCCGGTCGCGGCATCCACCCAGTCTGCCTGGTAAGACCCCGCCGGGAGATGCAGCACCAGGTTCTCCTCGTACTTTCCCGGCACTACTTTGTATGATGCCGTGTTCCGGCCGAATGAGCTGTGGTGGTGGTAGTAGGCGTACTGCTTGCCGGCCTCGCTCATGCCGCGCGCAAACGTCCCTAGCGGCATGCCGCCCTGCACGAAACTCTTATCCGGATGCATCTTGAGAAAGTCGAAACTGTACATGAAATCGTGCAGGCCCTTGAGCGCTCGGCCGAGTTGCGCGTTCTCTTCCGTTTTTCCGCCGGGGTCGCGAACCGTATACAGTCCGTTCAGCTGGTTGAAGCTTCCGCCGCCGCCAACGATGAACTCCCATGCTTCGACGCGCGAATCGGCGACCCGGTCGCCCTGGTACCAGGTCGGGTAATAGTCGGTCTCATTGAAGTCAATGGGCTTGTTCTTGTCATATTCATAATCGAGAGCCATCAGGCCGCCCATTTGCTCGTGACCTCCTTCCCAGGCGTACTGGGTGACGATGACGGAAACATCCGGGTGGGCGGTGAAATCGCACGGGCCGCCCATCGGTCCTTCGATCTGCTGCGCGATCAGGTGCTTTTTGGGCAGCCTGCTCAGGGTCTTCTTGATGACTTCGACGTTGTGCGCGATCCACGGCCCGGCCAGCTCTATGGGCGTGCCGGTGAGGTAGGGCTCGTCGCAGATTTCGAGGATCACATTGTCAAATTCGTTCGCCTCTTCGGTGATCTTGCGGACATAGTCGTCTTCGCGCCGAACCACATCCGCGTGTTTCAACGTTTGGGCATCTTCATAATCGCACCGGCCCTCGCCCTGGATGTTGTTCTCATAGTAGAGAGGCGACATGGGCCAGGTGTCGCCATACTGCGCATTATAAAAGCAAATCTCGACCACAATACCCCGTTCGGCGGCCTTCGAAATAAAATCCTTTAAACGTGTGAAGAACTCCGGATTCCATTTGTCCAGATCGAACAAGTTCCCGCCGAGCGCGTATCCCGGCTTGCCACTTCGCGCCCATGGCAGGATCAGGCTGATGGGCTTTGCTCCCAGCGTGTTGCCCTTCATAAACTTCCCCATCGGCTCGAACAGAAATCCCGGGTAAATGCGCGTGTAATTGAGCCCGTACGCTTTCAGGGCATCGAAATAAGCGACGTAATCGAAGTCTTTATTCACCACGCCGCCATAATGCTCGGCGGAAGTGATGAGGATGGTCGGCTTACCGTGGAACAGGTAATAGTGCGGGTTGTCCGGATGCAGCTTGATGGGCTCGGCGTGGAGGCCCATCGCCAGAAGGGCGGAAATCAGGATCGGAATTCTCATTTGGTTAGGCGATATGCTTCTTCTCCATCTTCTCGCCAGCATATTCGCGGCGGCAGTGCATCAGCCTCGCGCGCCACGGCGAGAAGCGTCATCACCGTCGACAAAGAACCCGAAGGCCCTCCCCTGCGCCACGCCTCAGAATTCCAGGCGTAGCGAGAATTGAATGATGCGCGGAGACCGTGTGGCCACAACCTGGCCGAATTGGCCGTTGATTTGCTTGCCGGATGGGTCAAAGACGGCACCCGTGTCTACCGCGTCATACTGGGTGTGGTTAAACGCATTGTAGAATTCCGCGCGGAACTGGATGGTGCGCTGGTCACTCCACAACGGAAACTTTTTCATTAGCGTGATATCGAAGTTGTTTTGACCAGGTTGGTAAATTGGAGCAACCGGCGCATTTCCGCTTGTACCCTGCGCAGGCCGCGCGAAAGCGGCGGTGTTAAACCAGTTATAGAATCCACCCCCACCTGTGGTCGCGTTGGCAATGAGGTTGGGCCGCACGCCATCGCCACCACCGGTTATATCGGCTCCGTCCGAGGTGCTCAGGCCTATGCCTGCAGGCAATCCAGTGGCGAAAGTCGAGACTCCGGAAACCTGCCAGTTATCCAACACAAACTTGACTGCCGGGTTCGGCATTAGTTTGCTGGCTTTCGGTAAGTCCCACACGTAGGTGATCGTCAGGATTTGCCGCTGGTCGAAAGCAGGCGGTCCATAGTTCCAGATGCGCCAGGGTTGGTAGGTGGCAAGCGTATCGCCGTCGTTGGTGCCAGTCCCAAGAGCATGCGACCACGTATACGCCAAGCCAAGCTGCAGGCCGCGGCTGTAGCGCTTGTTCGCGGCAACCTGGAGCGAGTTATAGTTGGACCAGCCGAAGTTTCCAAGCTGACCAATCCCTTCGTAACCCGGATAGGGGCGGTAAAAATCATCGGGAAGTGCGCCGCCGGTTGCCGGATCCTGGTTCTGCGGCAAGAAGTGCGCTCCGTATGGCACCTCGTTGATATTCACTCCCTGAATCAAGTGCCTTGCGACGTTGCCGACGTAGGATACGTCAAGAGTGAGGTCCCTCTTGATCTCGCGTTGGATGCCGAAGCTGTATTTGTAAATGCTCGGTACTTTGTCTTTGAGCTGAATGCTGCTCGATCCCACCGGGAACAGCAGCCCCTGCCGCTGCAGAAGGGTGTTCATATTGCCGTAGAAAATCTGCGGCTCTATCTGTACCGGCGGGTTCGAGACCATCGACCAGAAGTAACTGTTGTAAGTCGGCTCGGTTTCCTTGAGGATGCCGAAGCCTGTGCGGATGGCGGTCTTGCCGTCCCCAAACGGGTCCCAGGCGATTCCGATCCGAGGTGCGGCCTGAACGGTATGCTGTTCACGGAAGCCGCGCGGATAGCTCTTATCGGTGCTTAGCACCATTCCAGGGAAATTGAAGGGCGCGGTGAAGGCGCCAGTATAGACCGAAGGGAACAATGCTCCAGTCGTTGGATTCTGAGCGATCTCGGGACCGGTAGGATCGCTCGGATTTATGACCGGCCGATAAAGCGGGGGCACCTGACTTGGGTCGTACCTGTTTTGCACGAATTCGGCACCCAGCCCCTTGCCTACGTACCAGGGGTTGAAGTACGAAAAGCGCATGCCGATATCCATCGTAAGGTGCCTGCCCAGCTTGACCGTATCTTGAGCAAACCATTCAAACATGTTGCTCTGCGCCTGGTACGGCAGTCGTGTATTCGATTCGCGGTACTGCTTGAAAACGCCGAGATAAGCGTTGGCGAAATCCCAGCCCGTGTCGAGTGGGTTGTAGATGTCATGGCTGAAGTCAAAGCATCCGTCGAAACAATCGGCGTGCGGCCCGTCCGTGGCCCAATTGCGCTCGAAATAAATGCCGAACTTGAAGGTGTGCTTGTTGCGGATCAAGCTGAAGTTATCCAGGAAGTGGAAGCGCTCATATCCCTGGTGGTCCGGAAACCGAGCGTCAGCGGTAAGTTGGGGACCGTCGGGAACGAATCCAAAAGTTGCCTGCGGCAAAATGTCGTACACGTTAGCAGCCGGATAGAGTTGCCCCAGCGTGAAGCCGTTGGTGCTCCGCTTCACGGGATCGAAATAATTCGCCGTCGTACGCCCGAACAGGTTGTCAGCGGGACTCCTCTCCTTCTCACCCGTAAAGCCGATTCCAAACTCGTTGATCATGGATGGGCTGAATGTGTGGGTCCAATTGATCACGGCACTGTTGGTCAAATATTTGTAATGGTGCTCAAAGATAGGTACGTTGCCTCCGTAGCCCAGTACCCGGCAGCCAAAAGCACGTGTGTCAGACGACCACGAGCGGGGATGGATCGAAATCAAGTCCTTCTCGTGGGGATAATAATCGAGCTTCAATGAATCCAGACGTTTCGGGATATCACATATGTCCTGCCACGCGTAATTGTAATTGCCTTGAGTGAGAGACCGGTCGAGTTGATTCGGAAGCGGCAACAGATTCATCAAGAGCAACCCGTTCGGGTCGACCCGGGTTTGAGGAATCTTGTTTCCGGGAAATGGCTGGCCGCCATTCAACGGATCAGTGATCACGCGCAGCTGGCCGTCCTGATTCAGCGACTGCGAGAAGTCTCCGGCGCGCTCGAGCGCCGTCGGAACGGTAACGTGCGTGATACCCTGTGGCAGCTTGGTCCCCCACGTCTCGTGCGAGAAAAAGAAGAACAGCTTTTTCCTGTCTCTATTGAAGTGACCCGGGATAAATACGGGCCCGCCAACCGCCACGCCAATGGTGCTAAAGCGGAATACGGGTTTAGGCAGACCGTCGCGATTATTGAAGAAATCGTTGGCGTTAAATTCCTCATGACGCTTGTACGTGTAGACACTGCCGTGAAATTGGCTGGTTCCGGATTTCGTGACCAAGCTGATCGTCGGACCCGGATTGCGTCCGTACTCGGCGGTGTAATTGTGCGAAATGATCTTGGCCTCTGAGACGGCGTCCATACTGATGGCCGCCATGAAAAGTCCCGGAAAGTCCGGATTGGACCCGACTTGGCCGTCAACCAGCACAGTGTTCCAGAAGAGGCGGGCCCCTCCGACGTTGGGCGTGAAACTGCCAAACTGCCCCCCATTCGATGCGTTACCGGCCGGATCGTTCGCTCCGATTTCGCCCCATGCCCCCATCGACATGCTGCCTACGCCAGGCAGCACCCGAAGCAGCGCCATGACGTCGCGTCCGGCGACAGGGATGTTGGCAAGCTGTACCGGGCTCAGCGCGGGAGCTGTGTCGGCGCCTTCGGTATTGATCGCCGGCGCCTGTGCGGTAATCGTTACCGATTCAGTAGCTTGTCCTACGGTGAGTCTGACGTTCCCGATAGACAAGCGATCGCTGGTGGCCAACGTGATACCGGTTTGCCGAAAAGTTTGAAACCCCGGCTTCTCAATAGATATCGTATAAGTAGAGGGCCTCAGGGCGGCAAAAACAAACTCGCCTGACTCACTGCCCATGGCTTCTCGAGAATCCTGCGTCGACTCGTCAGTGAGTACAATCTTGGCCTGGGGCACAACAGCTCCCGACTGGTCCGTCACCGTGCCAGTAATGGTGCCTGATGTTGTTTGCGCCCTCGTGGCAGTCGTCAGCAGTGCAGCCAAGATGCAGAAAACGGGAAAACTCCAGAGATAGCGTCGCCGGCGTTGCATGGACAGTCCCCCTCCACTTAACAACTTGATACAGGGAACTTTAAAACCGGACGGGGCAGAGGGTCTAGAGGATTCCCACTATTGTTTCTCGTAAAACTACGGACGAAATCACGATCAGATTTCGGACCTCTGCTATGATTCCTGTTTGAAAACGCGTGTCTCGATTTGTATCGGAGTCCTGGTGGTGCTGGCCAGTGCGGCGGCGCAAGCTCCTTTGCCAGAGGCGGATAAGGACTTCGCGCGCGGCGTGCGGCTGCAACAGGCGGGAGATCTCGGGGGTGCCTGCCGCGCGTATGATGCCGCTCTGAAACTCTCGCCACGCCGCGTCGACGCTCTTTCAAATCTGGGCCTAGCCTATGGCGGGCTGCACCAGTACGACCGGGCCATTGACGCGTTCGAGAAGGCGCTGGCTATCGACCCGCAGCAGCCGACGGTGCTTTTCAACCTGGGCCTCACTTATCTTCAGACCGGCCAGAACGAGAAAGCTCGCGGGGCTTTGGGCACGCTCGTCCGGAAGCAGAGCGACAACTACCTCGCCCGACATTATCTGGCGGTGTCACTGTTGAAGCTGGGACGCATCGAAGAAGGGATCACGGAGCTGGAAACCGTGGCCAGCAAACATCCCGAGGACCTGGACGCGATCTACACACTGGCCTCTGCGTATATCCGAAACAAGCAACTGGAGAAAGCGCGGCCGTTGGTAGAAGGTGCGATTACCCGGCGCGAAAACGCGGAAGGGCACCTTATAACGGGGACTTACTACATGGCCACTCAAGACTACCGGCGGGCTCTGGTCGAACTGCGCCGGGCACAGCAACTGAACCCCGCGCTGCCTGAGTTGGGTGCCAGCCTGGGCGGCGCCTATGCCGTGACCGGCACGGGCAGCCTCGAGACGGCGACGCAGATGTTTGAAGCGCATCTCCAAAAGAACCCGTCTGACTTCAACACCCTGGCGTTTCTGGGCTGGCTGTACCTGGAATCGGGGCGGATGGCCGACGCCGAGAAGTTCCTGAACCGGGCGCTCCAGATCCGGCCCGGAGACCTTGACGTCATGTTGCATCTCGCGCGCATAGCCCGCGCCAAGGAAAACTACGACGAGGCCGCGAAACTCCTGGAACAAGTAGTGGCGGCAAAACCCGATCATAAGCAAGCGCACGTGCTGCTGGCACTGACCTATTTTCGCCTGAAAAGAATGGATGACGGGAATCGGGAGCAAGAGATCGTCAGACGGCTCAATTAGCAGGCAGAGGAAGGAAAGCGATAATCAGGGCTGCGGGGCGAGGCCATTCTGCTGGCGGGTGAGGTCGTCGAGCATTTGTGTGGTGCGAAGTTCTTCATCGGCGGCTGGATCGCCCGACGTCTTGAGAACTAGCCCGAGGCCAAAATGCGCCGCGCTGAACCCGGGGCGCAGGCTGATCGCCGTACGGAAAGCCGCGGCCGCCTCCTGCATCTGACCCTTTTGGGCCAGCACAACGCCCATATTGTAAGCCGCGAGTGCGAAACCCGGATTGCCGGCAAGCGCGCGGCGAAAGGCGGCGAGCGCGTCATCAGTGCGGCCGGCGGCCATCAGGCGGACACCTTCGGCATTGAGATCGTCGGCCTGGCCGGATTCGGAGCGCGATTTCAAGGCGCGGATCTTCGCAAACAGCTCGCGCGAATTCTCCTGGTCTTGCGAGTTCCTTGCCAGCCCATACAGCGCGGTGACATGATCGGCCTTCAGGCGAATGGCCGTGCGAAGGGCTGCTTCAGAATCTGCCAAGCGGTTCAGCGCGCGATAAACCCTTCCGAGTTCGGCGTAAACTTCGGCCATGTCGGGCTGAAGGCGCGCGGCTTCCTCTAACTGGCTGGCAGCTTCAGCGGTCCGGTCCTGCTCCGCCAGCACGAAGCCTAGTTCGAAGTGAGCGATGGGGTCGCTCGGATTGACGCGCAGGACAGTTTCGAATTCCAGAGCCGCCGCCTCGAAGTTCCGAAGGTGTTTCAATGCCATGCCAAGACCGAAATGAGCACGCGGCAGGGAGCGGCCGGATTTCAGCGCTTCGCGAAACGATTCGACAGACTCCGGGTATTGCCCTGCTTTGTCCTGCTTTTGACCTAGCATGACGTAGAGTTCGGTCTTCTCCGCAGCGAAGGCCACGGCCTTCCTCATGGCGGCGACGGACGCCCCGATATCGCCCTCCTCCTCGAGCAGGTTGCTGATATTGACGTGGGCATCTACATCGCGCGGACTCAGGCGCAGCACTTCAAGAAACTGCTGCATGGCCGGGCCGTAGTTCTTTTTTCCTTGCCGCGCCAAGAGCACTCCGAGCGAAAAATGCGCTTCGGTAAAGTCCGGGTCAAGTTTCACGGCACCGCGGAACGCCTCGATGGCCTCGGTGTTCTTGCCCTCTTTCGCGAAAGAAAAGCCAAGCTCGAATGCGCGCTGCGCGCCTGATTTCGGCGGGTGGCCCTCGGAAAGAGAACCTGCGGATGCCTGGGCGATTTCCACAATCTTCAGGAGCTGGCCGGATTTGGGGGCGGCGACATTCTGTTCGATACCGCTCGGCCACTTGACCTGAATGTCGCGAATGGTATCTTCCTGACCAAGGCCGAAGTACACGCGGCGATCGCTGGCGGAGAGATAACTCCCGGCGGTCGAGACGGTGGCGTATTGCACCTTTCCCGCGCCGCTGGTGAGACGGATGCGCGCACCGATTGCATCGCGATTGCTCTTCGTGCCGCGCAGGTCCAGACCGATCCAGTGATTTCGATTGCCGCCCTCGTTTCGCAGAAAGTGGGCGGGGCCGTTGTAGTCCGTAACGATGATGTCGATGTCGCCGTCGTTGTCGAGATCGCCTATCGCGGCCCCGCGAGCGGCCCATTGTCCCGTGAAAACCTTACCGGCAGTGAGGGAGATATCGAGAAACCTGTTTCCCGAGTACTTGAGCAGGAGCGGCGGCTGCAACGTTCGTAGATGCGGCTGTGTGACCTCGATGTTATCCATCACATGGCCGTTTGCGACGAAAACTTCCTTGATGGTGTCATTGTCGAAGTCGAATGCCTGGATGCCCCATCCCGAGTACGGACGCGTGGCGATGGCCAGGCTGGAGGTTACCGAAGCGTAGTTGAACTGGCCTTTGCCGGTATTGCGAAAGAACGAGTAATACTCGTACGGCAGTGCCGTAGCCAAAATGTCCGGCAAACCGTCGTTATCCAGATCGGTAAAGATGGCGCCCATGCCGGAAAAGGGTTTGCCGTCTTCGGTATAGGCGACGCCGGCGGTAAGCGCAACCTCCGTGAATGTTCCATCGCCATTGTTGCGAAACAACATTTGGGGCGCGGAGTCATTGGCGATGTACAAATCCAGCTGGCCGTCATTGTTGTAATCGCCGAATGCGAGACCGAGAGACTTACCCTTCACCGCCGCGATACCGCTCACAGCGCTCACGTCGCTGAAGGTTCCGTCGCAATTGTTGTGGAAGAGATAATTGGATGCGGGCTTGAACTCGTCCGGGTGGCAATAGGAACGCCCGCCGGGCTTGTCGACCCCGCAAAAAATGCCGCCAGCGGTGAAATCCCATTCCATGTAGCGGCAGACGACCAGATCGAGGCAGCCGTCATTGTTGTAGTCGAAAAATCCGGCGCCGGTTGTCCACCCGGATGTCTTGATATGAGAGCTCGAGGTGACGTCGGTAAAGGTGCCGTCTCCGTTGTTTTGATACAGGATGGCGCCACCGTAAGTAGTGACGAGCAGGTCGGTAAACCCATCGTTATCGTAATCGCCAGTCGAGACACCCATGCCATAGCCTGAGCCTTTCAGGCCGGCTTTTACGGTGACGTCCGTGAATGTGCCGTCACGATTATTGCGAAACAGCCGGTTCCAGAATTCGGGCGCAGATTTGTTCACGCCCTCGCCGTCGGGTTGAGGATCTTTAAGGGCGGCGCCGTTGACGAAGAAAACGTCGGGCCATCCGTCGTTGTCGTAATCGAAGATGGCGACTCCGCCTCCCATCGTCTCGATCAGGTACTTCCGGGAAGTTGGAGAATTGCGGAAGCGGAAGTTCAAGCCCGCAGAGTGGGCGGCTTCGATGTACCTGGCCGGCGACTCGGTGTGAAGCAGACGAACAGTGGCTGCGAGCGAAGCAATTACAAAGAATCCTGCAGCGACCTGTCGCATGGGTTTCCCAATCAGCTACCCTGAACGGTTGTTATGATAGCAGTCGCGCGGAGCTCACCGGAATGCGGTTCCATCCGATTTTCTTTCTCCCATTACTGCTCGCGGCGCAGGTAGCGCAGGAATCGTGGATGCAGCCGATCGAGGCTCTCATCCGTGCGGGCGACCTGACTCAGGCGCATCAGCGGCTCGATCGAGAGACGGCGGCTAGAGGCGAGACCCGGGGCGGACTGTATCTGCAAGCGAAAATTCTGTTCGAGGAACGCCGTTATGCCGACTCGCTTCAGGCAGTGCAGCGCTCGATGGCGATGGGGTCCGCTGACCCGGAGGTGTATAAATTAGCAGCGCTCAGCGCCATCCGCATGGACCGCCTGGATATCGCCGAACCCGCTCTGCAAACGGCGGCGCGGCTTTCGCCCGGCGATTACCTGGTGCACTTCCATCTCGGCGCGCTCTATTACACGAAGAGCCTTTTCCTAGCGGCGAGGCCCGAACTCGAAAAGGCGACCCAACTGAATCCCCGTTACATGCCCGCTCTCCTGTTCCTGGGGCTGACGCTCGAGGAAGTGGGCGATGAGAAGACTGCTGTCGCGATATACCGCAGAGCTATGGAGGTGACGGCTACTGATGGAGGCGGGAAGGAACTGCCGTATTTGTACCTCGGCAGGTTCTATTACCGGCTTAACCGGTTGGAGGATGGTCTGCCGCTTCTCGAAAAGGCAGCCGAAATCAATCCGCGTTCCGGAGAGGCACAGCTTCAATTGGGAAAGATGTTGCACGCGATGAAGCATGATAGCGAGGCAGTCGATGCGCTCGAGCGTTCCGTAGCCGCAAACAGTCAAGATCCGGAGCCGCATTACGTGCTTTGCCGGATTCTTGAGGCGCAGGGCCGGGCGCAAGCGGCGCAGGAGGAGTTGAAACGGTTTCGGGAGTTGAGCAAGCAGCAGCCGGCCCATGATGCTGCCAGGCGGAGGTTGGGGAGATGACAGAAACTCGAAAATGTGAAGGCCGACCAGATCCTGAAGTCGGAAGTGCGAGCGAAGTTGTAGCGCACGGGCCACGCGCATTTGGCGGGGACCTGCGGCCTTTCGCGCATTGGAAACTTTGCGGCATTCTGACGCACGCAAAAATGCCGCATCCCAGACATGGAACGCTATCTGAATGAAAATCCGCAGGTCCCCGCCAAATTCGGGCGTGGCCCTGCGCTACAGGAGCTGCGGCCAATGACAAGCAATTCAACCAAGTCAGTACAATTGCCATGAGATGGATCGCGCTTTGGTTGGCGATGCTACCGCTGGCGGCCGAGCCGGTCACGTTCAATAAGCACATTGCGCCCCTGATTTTTCAATACTGCTCGCCGTGCCACCGGCCGGGAGAGGCCGCGCCTTTCTCGCTGCTGACTTATGCCGACGCGCGCAAGCACGCCTCGCAGATTGTCGCCGTTACGGAGCGCAGGTACATGCCGCCGTGGCTTCCCGAGACCGGTCACGGGGATTTTGCAGGGGAACGCCGGCTCACAGCGCAGCAACTGCGGCTGATTGCCGAGTGGGTGAAAGGCGGAAGTATCGAAGGCGACCGCAGTGATTTGCCGACCGCCCCGCATTTTACGGAGGGCTGGCAGATCGGCCCTCCCGATCTGGTTGTGCAAATGCCCAAACCCTACCGGTTAGGCGCGGGCGCCGGCGATATCTTTCGCAATTTCGTGGTTCCCGTGAACGTGAAAGAAACCAGGTACGTTCGCGCGATCGAGTTGCGGCCAGGCAACAAGCGCGTGGTGCACCACGCCAATATCTGGGTCGACCGCAGGCAATCGCTTCGCCGGCGCGATGGCGAGGATGGACAACCAGGTTTTCCCGGCATGGAAAACGTCTCGACGGAGGCGCGCTCGGATTCTTTCGATCTGGACTCGCACTTTCTGTTCTGGAAGCCCGGGTCGGTCATCGAAAGGCAGCCCGACGACATGAGTTGGCGTCTGGAGCCGGGCACGGACCTGATCCTCAACCTCCATCTGCAGCCATCG
>Ga0207707_10004184_pt1 | contig 12783 bp, 11 predicted proteins | sample KBSC83BmetaG_FD_184336 | JGI IMG/M metagenome (GOLD analysis project Ga0207707, IMG submission 184336) | Corn rhizosphere microbial communities from Kellogg Biological Station, Michigan, USA - KBS C8-3B metaG (SPAdes) (version 2) | ecosystem: Host-associated > Plants > Roots > Rhizosphere ... | reverse complement strand
CTCTCGAGCAAGAAAGCGGTCCAGCCCGTCCGCACGGTTGTGCCTGTCACCGATCATGCCGGTTTTTTTGGCATCATGCCCGCATATAATCGCGCGTTAGGCGCAAAGCTCGTCACGTTTTATCCCGAGAACAAGAGTATCCACACTCATAACAGTCTGATCATACTTTTCCGGCCCGAGACGGGTGAGCCGATCGCAGTGATAGATGGCCGCTACATCACCGAAATGCGTACTGCGGCTGTTTCGGCTGCAGCGACCGACCTGCTGGCGCGTCGCGATACGCGTGTGCTTGCGATTCTCGGCTCCGGCGTTCAGGCTCGCAGCCATCTTGAGGCGTTGCGGATAGTTCGTCATTTCGACGAGGTCCGCGTCTGGAGCCCGCACAACGCGCAGAAATTCGCCGACGAACATGGCATCACATTGGCGGCCTCGGCCGAAGATGCGGTCCGCGGAGCCGATGTGATAGCTGTCGTGACTGGAGCAAAGTCGCCTGTTTTAATAGGCGAATGGGTCTCACCGGGGACTCATATCAATGCGGTCGGCGCGAACCGCCCAGACTGGCGCGAGCTTGACGACAAGATCCTCAACCGGTCCCGTATCTATGTGGAGTCGCGCGAGTCTGCGTTGATCGAATCCGGAGATCTGATCGCGGCCGGAACTATTGTCGCCGAGATCGGCGAGGTCGTTCTCGGTAAGGCAGCCGGTCGTCAAACCAACGACGAGATAACCTTATTCAAATCGCTTGGCACAGCGGTTGAAGATATTGCGGCTGCCGATCTTGTGTATCAAAAGGCGACGTAAATCCAAAACTGATCGTCTCCCGGTCAGAAAAGAGAGCGGGCAACCCTGGCCCCAGGCACTGAATTCCTACTCCCTAAGCTCACCAATTTTGATATGACCCCTGCATTCATGTTTACGACGGGTATCGAGAACAGCTACCCGACTGTCGACGGTCGTCGCGTCGACGAGATGGAGAAATGCCGTCATTATGATCGTTGGAAGGAGGATTTCGACCTCGTTGACGAAATGGGGATCAAGTTTCTACGCTTCGGTCCGACGCTATATCGCACCTATCTCGGCCCTGATAAGTTTGACTGGTCCTTTTCTGACGAGACGATGGCCGATCTAAAGCGCCGTGATATTGCGGTCATTGCCGACCTGTGTCACTTTGGCGTTCCTGACTGGATAGGTAATTTTCAAAACCCCGATTTTCCGGAACTCTTTTCGGACTACGCTGCGACGTTCGCCAAACGCTTTCCGTGGGTGCAGCTCTATACACCCGTGAACGAGATGTATATCTGTGCCCTCTTTTCGGCGCGGTACGGATGGTGGAATGAGCAACTGTGCGATGACCATTCATTCGTGAATGCACTGAAGTACATCGTCAAGGCAAACGTACTCGCGATGAAAAAGATCCTCGACGTTCGCGGCGATGCAATTTTTATCCAGAGCGAGTCATCGGAATATTTCCATGCAGAAAACCCAGGCGCCATAAAACCCGCCGAGATCCTGAATGCCGAGCGGTTTCTCTCGCTCGATCTCAACTACGGACGAAGGATCGAATCGGAGATGTACGAGTTCCTTTTCGATAACGGGATGACCAGCGAGGAATATCACTTTTTTCTAGATAACAACTTTCGCCATCACTGCATCATGGGCAACGATTACTACATCACCAACGAGCATCGCGTTCGCGAGGACGGGACGACTCGCCCATCAGGTGAGATCTTCGGTTACGCCGAAATAACGTGGCAGTACTATGACCGGTATCGAATTCCCGTGATGCATACAGAGACGAACTTGACGGAAGGCGAGAAAGGCGACGAAGCCATCTACTGGCTCTGGAAGGAATGGGCAAATGTCCTTCGCGTGCGCAACGACGGCATTCCGGTCGTCGGATTTACGTGGTATTCGCTCACCGACCAGGTTGACTGGGACACGGCCTTGAGGGAAGACAACGGGCGAGACAACCCGCTCGGGCTTTACGATCTCGACCGAAAAATAAGGCCGGTGGGCGAAGCGTATAAGAAATTGATCAGCGATTGGAGCGATGTATTGCCGACACAGAGCGTCTGCCTGCGTGTGCCGGTTGTTATGCCGAGCGAGAATGATGTCGAGCCGGTGAAAGCGGAGCAGCCACACTTAGATGGTGACGGTGACCGCAGTTTGGCTCCGGCAAATCCAGGGGAGGGTGCGGAAGGTGTTATTCGAAGGTAACGTGGCGATCATCACAGGCGGCGCGGGCGGCATCGGCAAGGCTACGGCCGAAGCATTTGCAAAGGAAGGCGCTCACGCCGTCATAGCCGATCTTAATAATGATGGCGCTCAGGCCGCCGCGAAGGCGATCGACGACGCGGGCGGCCCCGAGCCTCTCGCCTCTCAATGCGACGTGTCCGACGAAAAGGCGGTCGAGAAGACTGTCGATGCGGCCATTGCCAAATTTGGCCGTCTGGATGTCGTTGTCAACAATGCCGGTCTGATGGTTTTCAAAGCGATCACCGATCTCGACACGGACGACTGGATAAAAGTGCTGCATGTCGATCTGCTTGGTGCGTTCTATTTTACAAAGCAGGCTTTCCTCAAAATGAAAAACGGCGGATCGATCGTAAACATTTCCAGCGTTCATGCGGTTGAAACGAGTCCGCTGGTCGCCCCATATGCCGCCGCCAAATCCGCGCTCGTTTCGCTGACGCGAACATCCGCTCTCGAGGGCGGCCCAAAGAATATCCGCGTCAACGCCATCCTGCCCGGTGCGATCGATACGCCAATGCTTTGGAACAATCCAAATGTAAAATCCGGTGTCGAATGGATCGACAAATCGCGAGTCGGCAAGCCTGAGGACATCGCCAACGCGATAATTTTCCTCGCGTCCGACAATGCCCGTTTCGTCCAAGGTGCGATGCTCCTGGTCGACGGAGGACGGCTCGATCAACTATAAGCAAATAATATTGCGTTTGTCGTTGCTATATGTTAATGCTTATATATATTCGCTTGACTTAGAGTCTCTCCCTTCTGGCGAATAAATCTCCAAATTAAAATTACGAATGGAAGTTTTCTCCGGCGTTAAGCCGTATTCTATTACCTTCGAGGTCCGGCCACAGTATCTGTACGCCTATGTCAAAGGCGATGCGGATAGCTACGAGATCTCGCATGCATATTGGACCGAGGTCTCCGCAGAGTGTGCCAGGCACGAGGCGCGGAAGCTTCTCCTTGACGAGGACCTGGCGGAGCCGGTCGATTCGCGGTCTGATGTCTTTAAGGGCGCTTCTGAGCGATCGTTCATGGGTCTCGCCGGTGTCAAGATCGCGTTCGTCGATCGCCACCCAGACCATCAGGACGAGAATCTTTTCGGCGAGCTCGTGTCCACAAATCGCGGATTGTTCTGCAAGGTATTCAGTGACATGCAGGAGGGCGAAGCCTGGCTGCTAGCTGAGTGACGCATCGACAGCAGCGAGAGTGATCGGAGCAGGTGCCGCTCCGTTAAGGGCATTTTGAACGGCAGGAATTATTCCATCCGCTTCCATATATTCTCGGCCAAGCAGCCGTCGAAACCGCTTATCCTTTGCGTCGCAGGTCAGCTCTCGGAACATTCCTTTTAAGAAAGCCGAAACCAGCTCAGGCGCGAACTGCGTTCCTGAGTTACTCGTAAGATCGCTGATCACATCTGACGCCCCGCGGCGCCGTTTGTACGGCCGGTCGGTCGTCATCGCGTCGAACGAATCTGCGAGATTGACGATCTTTGCGATGTACGGAATATCCTTATCATATAGCCCGTCCGGATAACCGCGCCCGTCGATGCGCTCATGATGATACTTGGCGGCAAGCGGCACATCGGTGAACGGATGTCTGATCGGCATGAGTATCTCGTACCCGACTCCGGGATGGCGATTTAGCTCGGCCGACTCTTTGGCGTTGATGCGATACGGCGCGTTGATGATCCGTCGATCGACAGTCAGTTTTCCGACGTCATGCAGATAACCGGCGACGGCCGCGCCTTCAATTTCTGACTCCGACCAGCCAAGTTCTGACGCGATTATTTCGGAATATTTCCCGACGCGAACCGAGTGACCTTCCGTGTATTTGTCCTTGCAATCGATCGCGGCGGCGAAAGCCTTCACCGTGTCGGTGTAGGTCGTGTGCAACTCCTCGTAGAGTTTGCGGTTCTCGTCCGCGCGGCGTTCGAGCTCTTCCATCAGGTTTCGCTGCGAGATCGCGACACCGATGTGGCGGCCCATGGCGCAGATCACTTCCTTGTCGTACGAAGAGTACGTTTCGCCGCTCGCCTTTTCGCCGAGAAACATCGCCCCGACCATTTCCTCCTGCACGATCAACGGCACCAACAGCTCGATCTTTCTTTTGTCAAAGCTCGCTCCGTAAATCTGTATATACGGGAGCACCCGCGCATGGCTGATCTCGATCGGGTACAAACCGCTGGATAAAAATTGCCGCTCGTCTTCATCGGAAAGCGACATCGCCAGCGGAAACTCATCGCCAAGACCACGGGCCGCCACCAGATTTAGCTCGCGCGCAAATCGCGAATACTTTGCCACGCCGCCGCGCATGATGCCAAGCGAGCCCGAGATAAGATGCAGCGATGTCCGCATCGTCTCAGGAAAGCTCGTGCGGCCGGTAACCTCCTGGCTAAGCTCGGCCAACGCGCCAAATGTGTGAATGAGTTTGTTCTTATCGGCTATCACGTTATATCGACATGTTTGGTGACGCCGAGCATCTCAAACAACTCTATCGTCGGTGCGTTGACACCGGTCAGCGTCACGGTCGCGCCGCTGCCTTTTGCGGAATCGATCACCCCGAGCAGGATCGACACGCCGACGCTGTTGACTATCTCTGTCTCGCCAAAATCGAGCACAAGATTGCGGCAGCCGCTATTGAGCCGGTCGCGGCATTCCCGCTCGACACGTTCGCCTGTCAGCTTATTAAGATAATCGCCCGCCGACACGACGGCACTCGACTCAGGCTGGGCCATCGGACCGCCAAGTTCTAGATCTGGCATCTGACTTATATTGACCTCGACTGTTAAAAGGGGCTTTGCGCTTCCGGCCTAACCGGATCGTGAAGTTTCGTTTTTAACATAATCATCTTCATAAAACAATAAGTTTCTGGTTTCGGCGGTCAATCGTCTGTTCTGCTTTAATGCGCTGCCCCTGCGAAATTTCGCCGGGTGAGGGCTGGCCTCACTGACGCCTTTTTCGCTAGCCTAAGAAAATAGAGTCGTTTAGATCATTTACTCACAATTAGCGTACGCCGGCATACAAAGGGAACGCCAATTGCGACACATTCAAAGTCTCCGGAGTTGTGGCCCCGTTTGTAGCGACCGAACACCGGCGTTGATTCTTCCAAATGGGAGCGCTAATGCGTCGCCGTACACAAACGGGGCTACAGCACAAGCGTCTCAACCGGTTCAGCAATTCCACTTCTTGGCATGACGTGCTATAAGTGAAACGCAAGAGCAAATGGCACGATACGTCATCAAACGCGACGCCGGCAGCCTGCCTGAGCGGCTGACGCGTTATAAACTGGAGTTGAACGACGAGCAATTTCGCGCCGTCACGGCACCGCCTGGCGCCGCTTTGGTCGTCGCAGGTGCCGGCACGGGCAAGACGCGCGTCATTACTTATCGCGTCGCATATCTGATCGAGCAAGGCATCGCCCCGCAGCGGATCGCGCTTGCGACCTTTACGAATCGAGCCGCGCGCGAGATGCTGCGACGCGTCGAGACGCTGACAGGCTCTCAGAATGTTCATCGCGTTTGGGGCGGCACGTTTCATCGCATCGCGAACCTGATGCTGCGTCGGCACGCGCCCTCGATCGGGTACGATCAAAATTACTCGATACTCGACTCGGAAGACGCTCGTGACCTCATCAACCTCTGCATCGACGATGCAGCCATCGACACAAAAAAGAAGCGTTTTCCAAAGGCCGAGGTCGTCCAGGACATCCTCTCGTACGCTACCAACACCGACACGCCGATCGAGAATGTCATCGTAGGGAAATATCCGTACTTCGAGCCGCTCACGTTTCAGATAAAACGCGTCGACGACCTCTACCAGCTCAGAAAGCGCGAGCGAAACGTCATGGACTACGACGATCTGCTGCTCAACATGAAACGCCTGCTCGTCGAGCGGCAAGAGGTGGCCGATCTTTATGCCGAACAGTTTCAGCACATCCTCGTTGACGAGTATCAGGACACTAATCGCCTGCAGGCCGAGCTGATCGACCTGCTTGCCGTCAAACATCGCAATGTGATGGTCGTGGGCGACGACGCCCAATCGATCTTTGCCTGGCGCGGCGCGGAGTTTTCAAACATCTACGAATTTCCGAAGCGATATCCCGAAGCCGCGCTTTTCAAACTCGAAACCAACTATCGCTCGACGCCCGAGATACTCGGCCTTGCGAACGTAACCATCGCGAGCAACCGTCGACAGTTTCCAAAGGAGCTGAAAGCTGTCAAGCGTTCCAAGGATTTCAAACCGGCGCTCGTTCCCTGCTCTGATGTCGAGCAGCAATCGGCGTTTGTCGCCTCTCGGATACTCGAGCTTCGTGATAATGGCACGTCGCTCGAAGACATGGCGGTGATGTATCGCTCGCATTACCATTCGATCGAGCTGCAGCTCGAACTTGCACGTCGCAACATTCCATATCGCGTGCAATCGGGCGTCCGTTTTTTCGAGCAGGCGCATATCAAAGATGTCGTCTCTTACCTTCGCGTCATCGTCAATCCCCGCGACGAGCTTGCATGGAAACGCATCCTAAAAATGATCCCCGGCATCGGCCGGCAGACCGCCAACCGGCTCTACGAATCGATCACTTCAGCGGCTGATCTGCAGGTCGGGTCTGTACCGCCTGCGGTAGCAGGTGGGGCTTTGATTTCCGCGAGCGATGGCAACCAAGACATAGAGAAGGTCGACCATCAGGGAGGGCGAAGCGATCAACTTCTCATTACGCCCTTGCTTACGCGCGGGCTTCCGCATCTTTCAGCGAAGCTTCGCGAGAGCCAAGCCTGGCAGGATTTTGTGAAGCTCCTCGAAATGCTCACCGCCAAAGAAAACAGAAACAAACCGGCCAAGCAGATCGAGCTGATCCTGACCAACGGATACGAGAAATATCTGCAGGAAAATTACGAGAACGCGGAGTCGCGTGCCGAAGACATCCGCGGTCTCGCTCTCTACGCCAACCGCTACAACTCGACCGAAGATTTTCTCTCCGAGCTTGCCCTGCTCTCGACCGAGCGGTTCAAAGAACCGCAGCCGCTCGTCGGCGAAGACGTCATCTCCGGCGGCGAGGAAGACGAGCTGCTCACGCTGACGAGCGTCCACCAGGCCAAGGGACTTGAGTGGAAGGCAGTCTTTATCATCTGGGCCGCCGAGGGCAAATTCCCTTCGCCCCGCTCGCTGAAAGAGATCGACAGCGAAGAGGAAGAGCGCCGTCTCTGGTACGTCGCGCTCACGCGAGCTAAGGACGAGCTTTACATCTGCTATCCGCTGCTTGTCACCGACTACAACCGCCAGACCGTCCTGCAAAAGCCGTCCCGCTTCATCACCGAATGCCCGCCCGCCCTCTTCGAGATCTGGAACCTCGAAGAAGAATCCAGCACCCAAGCCGACAACAAATCCCTCACCGCCGGCGACGGCACCGAGTACATCAACTGACTCGCGAGCGGTCCGGTGTACCCACGTACCAGCGTGTACCAGAGTATTACCAGCGTACTAGCTTGTACCAGTGCCACCGTTCCAGCCCGGGTCGTTTTCGTCTCAGCTCCGTAGGAGCGGCATATCTGTAGCCCCAGGTGGAGCGAAGCGGAACCTGGGGTAGACCGCGCACAAAAATTCCCAGCCCGCTTTAGCGGGCGACATGGACAAATTTGGTTGCCAACGACGTCGATTCTTGATCAGACATTATCCCCACCGAACGGTGAATCTTGTCATAGCTCATATTTTCGGCTACGTCTTTTCGCCGAGCGGCGAGCCTTAACGCTCTCGTCGTCTTCGAAGAAAATCGATCACGACTCTATTAAACTCTGTTGGCTTTTCCATGTTCAGATGGTGGCTAACGTTTTTTATCACTACCTTCTCAGAACCGGCGATCTCGTGAGAGAGAATGTCGGCGATCTGCCGGATGTTTTCCGCGTCCTTGTCGCCGACAACGATGAGGGTCGGCGCTTTTATCGTCGAAACTCGCGTGGCCGTCGGCGGCGTCGGCCAAACCTCCGGGATGGGTTGTGGCGTCGGACCCCAATACTTGTAATTGTCTATCAGCATTCGTCGGATCCGCTTTACATATCTCGGATCCGTGCGGCCGGTCGCAAAGAGCGGATTCTGGAGCCACATTTCCACCGCCGGCATCATCCCTCGTTTTTCGGCGGTTTCGTAAACGGCCGTGTTCTCGGCGCTCCTCGGCACGCCGCTGCCGCGCAGGCTCGAAGCAACAAGTACAAGCCTCTGGGTCATGTCCGGGTGAGCCAGGGCAAATTCCATCGCGATATTGCCGCCGACCGAGAGACCGACAAACGACGCTTTGTCGATCCTTAGATATCTCAAAAGCGCGTAAAGATCGTCGGGATGCGAAAACGCTTTGTCTGGAAATTGTGATCTTCCGTAACCGCGAAGGTCGTACCTGAGGACCGAAAAATGCTTTGCGAATTGATGAAATTGGTCATCCCACAGACGCCGGTCCACCAACCCGCCATGAATGAGTACGACCCATGGCCCTTTTCCAGCGGTCTGGTAGTAAAGCCGCGTTCCATTTACGTCGGCGTAACCGGACTGCCTTGCCGCAACGGTGACACAGGCCACGTACAAAATGAATAGGATCGTAAGACCGCGTTTGATCGAGATCGCAGATTTGACCGCAAAAGTATATCGCATCAAAGATCCGGAATCGGAGTCTCCCCTGAATCCATCACCAGATGTTCGCCATCTTGTGGGACGTCATTTGGTGATCAGATCAGCAGAATTGATGAAATAACCGATGAGGACGGCTTTGTCGCCATCGACCTTGTAAGTAAACGTTTCGGTCGCGCTGCCGTTCTCAAACTTTGTGTCCTGCTGCATGACGACAGTCGTGACTAGATTGAAATTGCCGGTTCGCCAGGATATGTTCGTGGTCGAGGTCACATGTCCGAGCTTTCGCAAGACGGCCGAGAGCAGTTCGTTGAGCTGCTGCTGCGTCGTTGCGTTCTTAAACTCGTCGCCTGAGTTGTTGTAAATGGTCGTAAAATCGCCGGCGTTAAACTGACCGTGAAACTCAATAATGCCGCGCTCGGCCGCCGGCTTGGCATTTGTCAATGACGAACACGCCAGCGCTACCAGAGCGATCGCAGCGACAACAAGAAGTAAGTTAGTTCTATTCGATTTCATGGGATTCGCTCTCAGGATGAGAGGAGATATCTATTTTAACCTACATCCCGCCTTTCAGGTCGGCTGATTTTTTGCCTCTCAGAGCAACCAATATTTTCCCTTCGCGCATCCGTTAGGCAGGCAAATAAATTCTGGTTCCAGCTTCGGAACAATTCCGGTTAGAGTCTGTCTAAACCATTGGCGGATAATGATTTTCAAGATCTGTCCGCGTCGGGAGAAGTGTATGAAAAAGACGAAATATATCGATCAGGTGCGCGTCGAAACGCCGTGCTCGGAAAGCTGGGAAGAAATGATCGGAAACGATCAGGTCCGTTTTTGTTCCCACTGCGCCAAAGATGTTAACAATATCTCCGCAATGACGCGGAAAGAGGCGATGCGTCTCGTTGTAAAGCATAACGGACGGCTCTGCGTTCGTTATCGAACGGAGCCGCGAAACAATCGCCCCATCTTTCTCGACACGCTTACCAAGATCACGCGGCGCTCTCCTGCAATGACCGCCGGCATAATGGCGACATCCTTTGCGGTTGCAACGGCCGCATATGCGCAGAGCGAGCCGCAGCCGATCCCGCAAAATCAGAGTCAGATTGTTCTCAATAAAACGGACGGCGACACGTCTGCCGTTTCGGGCTATGTCACAGACCCAAACGGCGCGGCGGTGCCATTTGCGGTTGTTACGCTGACGAACGAAAAAACGTTTGAGTACCTCGCGGCTAACGCATCCCTGGAAGGATTTTACGAGTTTAAAGACGTGCCGGCGGGCGAATACACGATCAGGTTCGAGGGCGGCGGCTTTGAGGCGAGAGAACAAAAGTCGGTGTCAGTGGGCGGCGGCGGTGAGCTTCGCCGCGATGCTCAGCTATCGGTCGCGGGCGTCGCGGAGACCGTTAACGTCGGCGGCGACCAAGATGTAAGCGAGTTCGTGAATGGCGGCGCCATTATAACGATCGAATCGACAAATCCACTCGTTCATGCGGCGATGAATGATGACCTCGGCGAAGTAAAAGTGCGCGTGATGATGCGCGCAAAGGTCAATGTTCGTGACAAGGGTTATGACGGCATGTCGCCGCTTCACGCCGCGGTGCAGAATGGAAATATCGAGATGATCCAGTTTCTCCTCGACAGCGGAGCGAAAACGAATTTTCGCGATTCGCAAAAGCGGACGCCGCTGATGATGATGGACGGGGATGCAACGCCGGAGATATTCGATCTGCTCATCCGGTTCGGCGCGAAAATGCAGCTTGTAGATAAAGAGAAAAATACAGTGCTGCATCATTTTGTCGAGAATGCCGATGACGACGAGATCGTGCGGCTGCTGATCACGCACGGCGTAAACGTAAATGCCGTTAATAAAGAGGGCGAGACGGCCCTTATGGTGGCCGCGGAAAATGGGAATTCCGACGACATAAAAGCGCTGATCGAATCCGGGGCCGACCTCAACAAGACAGATCTTGACGGCAAAACGGCTTGGGAGCTAACGCGAGACACCGAGATCCGATCGTTGCTCGAGTCCTATGGAGCGATCGCAAAGGCCGATCGGCAAAACTAAATTCTCTCCCACAGAGCAAACCCGCGCGCGTAGCTCACAGATGCGAATGCCAATTCTGGTTTCGCCTTTTGCCTAAGCGCGCGGGTTTCCTGCTCGGCTGGCTATCTTGAAAGGATCATTACGCCGCGGCTGTAATCGATAACCGCCTTTCGGCGCCACAGAATGTCCGCGCCGATGACGCCGACAACGGGCTCGACCGCGGCCCTTTTTAGCCCGGCATTTACGTGAGACAGGTCAAGGGTGAGCAGTTTAATATCCGAAAGATCGAGATCAGCGATTTTGAGGTCGTGTTTCGCGACATAGGTAAGCCGCATCGCCACGGAACCAACCCCGCCGCCTTTTCGCGAAGCCTTTGAGAGCTTGAGCCCGAACCGCTCGACAGCGCCTGAATCGATGACCGTGCCGCCCGCCCCAGTGTCGATCACCATTCGCGCCCGCCGACCGGATAACTCAGCCACAACTACGATGTGGCGACTCTTTTCGCGGACGATGGGAACCAATACAAACTCTCTTACAGACTTTTTCGGCATGATCTGATCTGCGTTCTCATAGGTTGGCCGTAGCCGCGCGGAAATCTAGCCGATTATCTGAAAAGCCGACACTTTCCGCAAATGGCGGGGCACGGCAGCGGCTCCGGATTCGACGCTGACCTTGATGCGTCGAGCGGGGCACCTGTCGGATCAGAGTGGGAGCAGGATGGGCGGCGGGGTTGGCGATGACAGATCAAGCGCGGTCATCCATGGCTCTGACGGAGTGGGCGGTGGTAACAGGCCTGAAATTTTGTTCGCGAACGGTCATACGAGGTGCCGTTTTGGTCATACGAAAAGCCGATCTGGTGATACGTGGGGAATATGCGGGTGAGATGGTCAGATACGAGTGCTCCCGCGCTCACCGAGACGACACTTTCCGGCTGATAGTTTCGTGCTAAAATGCGTTAGCGGCCGATTTACTTCACAAAGGGCCGCCGTTCGGTTCGCCTCGTATGAAATATTGCCCAAGCTGCGACCTGAAATTCGACGACGAGGTGATGCGCTTTTGCACGAAGGACGGCACGCCGCTCATCGATGAGCGCGAGCCAAATTTCGTTGAGATGCCGAGCGAAAAGGTCGAAGAGCCCGCCGCTGTTGTGCCGTCGGACACAGATGAGCCGGATGAGGTAACGGTAGTCCGGCGAAATCTTCCGGTGCCCGACAACATACCGCCCCCGCCAAGCGACGATGACGATTTTTCAGACGCTGGCGAGCGGCCGGCCGATCGAATCGTTGTGCCGATGTCACCGGGACCGTCCGTTGACCCGCTCAGAAACCGAAGCGCCTCTGTCTATTATCAGCAGCCCAAGCAGCATAATGGGCTGATCGTTGTGCTAACGATTTTGTTGACCGTCACGGTGCTCGGTGCGGGTGCGGGGCTTTTCTGGCTACTGCAAAAGACGCGCGGTAGCTCGGCGGCAAATAACTCGAATCTGAATGCGAATCAGAATGCGAACACCAACACCGGTTTTGACTCGAATTTCAATTTCAACACGAACCCGTCGATAACGATGCCGACGCCAGTTAACCTCAACGTAAATTCAAAGACGCCGACACCGACACCCTCGCCGTCACCCTCGGTCACGCCGACGCCGCGGCCGAGCACTACGCCATCACCGGGAGAGGTGACCATCGAGCCGGCGACCCCGAGGCCCACGCCAACCCCGTTTGACGGCCGCCCGCGCGTGACACCGACACCGCAGCCGACTCAGCCGACAATGCGCTCGACGCCAAGGCCGACACCGCATACCTTTTCAACGCCGTAGAACCTGTACCGCCGGCTTCCAGCCCCGATGAATCGGGGCCTCGGCGGCATCTTGCCGCCGCTGTGAGG
>Ga0207707_10004181_pt1 | contig 12786 bp, 10 predicted proteins | sample KBSC83BmetaG_FD_184336 | JGI IMG/M metagenome (GOLD analysis project Ga0207707, IMG submission 184336) | Corn rhizosphere microbial communities from Kellogg Biological Station, Michigan, USA - KBS C8-3B metaG (SPAdes) (version 2) | ecosystem: Host-associated > Plants > Roots > Rhizosphere ... | reverse complement strand
AGAATCATTGTTTCCGGCGCTTCCGGTCAGCTCGGCCGCCTGGTCGTGAAGCATCTGCTGGCCCGCGGGGTGCCGGCAAAGGACCTCATCCTGGTGAGCCGCACTCCGGAGGCTCTGCAGGACTTTGCCAAGCTCGGCGCCAGCACGCGCTTCGGGGATTTCAGCAAGCCCGAATCCCTGCCCGCGGCGTTCGCCGGCGGTACGAAGATGCTCCTCATCAGCATTGGCTTCGGGGGCGGTCCGCGTCCCGAGGCACACAAGCACGCCATCGATGCCGCAGTTGCCGCTGGCGTGAAACAGATCGCGTACACCTCCTTCGTCGCGATCAGCGGCGGCGATCATTCGGGCATCGGCGCCGATCACTACGCCACCGAGGAGATCCTCAAGAAGAGCGGGGTGCACTGGACCTTCCTGCGCAATTCGATCTACCAGGACGTACTGGTCGGCCAGGCTGCGAAAATGGTGGCCGAGGGCCGGGCGGTCGTGCCGGCGAACGAGGTCAAGCTCGGCTATGTGGCTCGCGAGGACTGCGCGTCAGCCGCGGCCGCCGTCCTGTCGACGCCAGGACACGACGATCAGGCCTACGACATCACCGGTTCGGAGCTCATCGGACAACGCGAGATCGCGGCCGCGGCGTCCGCCGTCACCGGGCGCACCATCACGGTCTCGGCTGCGGATCCGAATGCTCCTCCGGGTCGCGCTTTCGCGGGACCCGCGGCGACGCGCGTCAGTAGCGCTGTGAAGGACCTTACCGGCAACGCTCCCATCACGTTGAAGCAACTGTTCGAGGCTCACAGGAACGCCCTGCTGGGACCGGGTAGCTGAATGAGTCACCGCGTCCTGGCCCTCCTCGCCGGGCTATGCCTGGTGCTCGCAGCCTCGGTCAGCGCAACCGCCGCCGAGACGGACGACGTGGCCGCGATCCTGAAGAAATACAACGTCCAGGAAGCGCCGACGCCGGTCCGCGAGCGCAAGGACTGGCGGCCTCCCAGGAAACTGGTCGCGCTCGCCGCGAGCATTCCGCCGCCGGAGCGGGCGACGCTCGCCCGGATTCTTCCCGGTGTGAAGATCGTCTACGCCAGGGATGTCGCGAGCGCTGCCAGGGAAGCCGTCGATGCCGATATCGTCAGCGGCATCACCGCCCCGCCCGGAATCTGCGATCCGCGCATCATCAACAATGCGAAGCAGTTACGCTGGATCCTTGCCATGTCCGCGGGCGTCGAGCGCTGTATCGCGGTACCTTCCGTCCTCAGCCGCAATGTGCTGATCACGAATCTGCGCGGCCTCGGCTCCGCGGCCATCGGCGAGCACGCCATCGCGCTCGCACTCGCGCTGGCCCGTGGCCTCGACACGTTCATCACGGACCAGGCCAGCAGCCGCTGGAGTCCGCAGGATGCGCGCGCTTCCCACATGGAGACGCTTGCCGGCAAGACGCTGCTCGTCGTCGGTCTCGGCGGGATCGGCACGGAAGTCGCCAGCCGCGCCCACGGGTTGGGAATGAAGGTGATCGCAACGCGCAACCGCGGCCATGAGGGCCCGGACTACGTCAGCCATGTCGGCGGGCCCGATGAGCTGTTGCAGCTCGCATCAACGGCGGACGTCGTCGTGAATGCGGCTCCCCTGACTGATGAAACGCGGGGCATCTTCAATGCGAAGTTCTTCTCTGCCATGAAGCCCACGGCTTATTTCATCAACGTGGCGCGTGGCGGGAGTGTTGTGACGGACGACCTCGTGGCGGCTCTCAACTCCGGCAAGATCGGTGGCGCGGGCCTGGATGTCGTGGACCCCGAGCCGCTGCCGCCCAATCATCCCCTGTGGCACGCGAAGAACGTGATCATCACGCCCCACATCTCCGGCTCCTCCGACATCCCCAACGAAGCGATCTGGGTGGTGGTGAATGAGAACCTGCGCCGCTACGCCGCGGGGGAGAAGATGCTGTCGGTCGTTGATCTGAAGCGGGAGTACTGAGCGCTCCTACTTCTTCAGCCCAAACGCCAACAGCACGTTGCCGGGAACGCCCAGCAGCCCGCCATAGCCGGAGTTCACGAACAACATGCCGCCCGCGACCACGGGCCCCGCGCCGTCCATCGACCCCCCATGGGCCTTCAGCCCGTTGACGGTGTCGAACTCCCGGTTGGTGTCAAACGTCCACAACACCTTGCCGTCCTTGATCGAGTAGGCGCGCAGGCCGCCGTCCATGCTCGCACTGAGCACTGCGCCCGGAATGACCGTCAGGGGGCCGCCCTGCCCGGCGATGCAGCCGATGGTCACGCCACACAGTTTGGGCTCCGGGGGCACCTGCCAGATCGGCTTGCCGGTGGCGAGTGAGACCGCGCGCATGCCGCCGGGGTGGGGCGTCAGCAGATCGGCCAGTCCGAAGAATGCGCGGTCGCCATCGATCGCGGTGCCCCACTCTCCGCCCAGACCGCTGCCCTGCCCGAACTGATAGCGCCACACGATCGCCCCGTCTTTGTCAGGATCGAGCGCCCAGGCGATGGCGGCCTTCTGCGGTACCACCAGCAGATCGCGGCCATTGATGTGGGCGATGGCCGGCGGCGCCGAGAAGTCATAGTCGGGACCGAGCTTCTTCGGGCACGCGGTGTCGGGCGCGTTGGTGGGATCGCAGCCCATCGCCCACTCATCGTTCCGGGCCACCTGCCGCGCCCATTTGATGGCTCCGGTGTCCAGGGCCATGGCGATGATCGCATCGGTCATCGGCTGCGGCGGATCGGCGTACCCGTTGCCGGTGCCGACATACAACACGCCGCGCTTCGCATCCACAGTCGGCGCGGACCAGATCCCCCCGCCGGCGGGACCGAAGGATTCCACGCCATCCTTGGTCTTGCCGCGCGGCCGGCTTTCCGCGACCGTGTACGTTTTCCACACCACGGCGCCCGTGTTGGCGTCCAGCGCTGTCACGTTGCCGCGGAACGTGCAGCAGGGGTACTTGTTGGTGGCCCCCTGCCCTTCTTCGCCGATGCCCTGCACCGGCACGAACACGCGGCCCTCAAAATAGGTGAGCGAGCCGGTGATGCCGGCCAGCTTGTGACCATCGACGGTACGAGTCCACAACAACTGGCCCGTCTGTGCGTCCACCGCATAGGCGTTTGCCTTGCGATCGCCGAAATACACCGCGAACCCGTTCTTGCCGCCGGCGCCTTTGTACTGACCCACCATCGGCGAGCTGGAGACGCCGGCCTTCGCCTTGAATACCCAATAGCTGCAGCCGCTCTGGGGATCCAGGGCATGCACCTCGCCGTCGTCGCTCGCGACGAAGAGTCGACCGCCGGCAACGGTCGGCTGCGCACGAGCGGAGCTCACGTTGGCATAGCCGAAGGACCACTTGAGCTCCAGGCGCGACAGATCGGCGGCCGTCAATCCGGCCTGCGCCTTCGACTGGCGACGCTCGTTCGCCGGGCCATCGCCCCAGCCGTTCCAGGCCGGGCCGCTCGCGGGGTCGCGCATCGCCTGCGCCTGCGTGCACTGATTGGGCTTTTCGGTCGAGGCACTCTGCGCGCCTGCGAGACTCTTCCCGGTCAGGTACTCGGCAACCGCACGGCGCTCCGCAACGCTCAGCGCGGCCCCCTGGGCCTGCATCTTGCCGTTGGTCAGCGCGTTGACGATCGCGCCGGGAGGAAAATTCCTCAGGATCTCGCGGGGCAGGGCCTTGGATTGCAACGGCTTGCCGGGGTTGGCGTTCGAGGTCTGCACCACGCTCAGGTGGCAGGCGGCGCAAACGCGCTGGAATACAGCCGCACCGGTTCCCGCAGGGGAAGCGGCTGAGCTATTACCCGCGTTACCCCCTGCAGGGGCCTGCGCAAGTGTCGGCGTGGAAGCAAGAAGCCCCAACAGAGCCACGATTGCGGCTGAGCGAAGCATGAAGACCCCCTCATGGCGAACAACGGCCGAGGAGGCGCAGTATAAAGGGACTGCGAGGAAATTCTTGGGGACTGTGCCGTGCACGCGATCAATCAAGGGGCTGCCAGGGCGGCCGTCGTCACCGCTGAGGTCAACTACATCGGGGACATGTCAGAACGGCCGCGCTTCTATGCCAACGACCACTCCCGGGATTTTCTGAATCTGGATCCGCGCCGCATCCGTGTCGAGAACGTCCGCGACCATGGCAGCAGGCCCTCGCTGGACAAGGAAGGCTTCACACTCGTTCCGCACCGCAGCGCCGTCGCCAATTTTCGTGATCCGCAGGAGATCATGCGCACGCACTACCGGGAGATCGAGCGGCTGTTACTCGATCTCAGCGGTGCGGACCGTGTCGCCGTCACCGCCCCGGGGGTGCTGCGCTTCAGCGAGGCCTCCCCCGAATCCGGGCAACTCAACAACTCGCGCCCGGCGCGCTTCATTCACATCGATGTCAGCGACGCCACGGCGAGCATGTTCGCGGAGCGCTCACAACCGCAGGATGCTCCACGACCGGCGCGACGCTCGGTCCACTTCAACGTCTGGCGAGTGTTGTCGCCTCCTCCGCAAGACGTACCGTTGGCGGTGTGCGATGCGCGCAGCCTGGCCGCGGAGGATCTGGTCAAGGCGGATGCGATATTCGATGTCACGGATCGTCCGGAGTGGTCCTTCGAAGCCCTCCTGGTCCGCCACAACGCCGCGCATCGCTGGTGTTACTTTCCTGACATGACGCGCGAGGAGGCGCTCGTGTTCAAGACGAACGACTCGCAGGCGGGCGAGCCGCACCACGTGCCGCACACGGCGTTCAACGACCCCACGTGTCCGCCAGGGGTCGCGCCGCGCAACAGCATCGAGATGCGGGCTATCGCTTACTGGTTTTGATGGCCGGAGCGCGCCGGCGCCGGCGCAAGGTCGGCGCCAGCGCAAAGTCCAGCAAGCGCGAGGTGCGGCCGGCGCAAAGTGCCCGCACGGCCCGGAGGGCCGTTACGAGACCCTGAAGGGTGGCAGGTCACCGCCACCCTCGAAGGGTCCACGGGCGAAGGGGGACCGCTCGAAGCGGCGGACGCCGCCCTGCTCGAAGCTGGAGTAGGGATGGCTCTCCGTCTCGGTCGATCGGGCGATCGCCCTTGCATTCGCGTCTTCCGCCCCCACATAGCGGATATCCACGTGTGCCTGGGCCGTGGCCTGCCTGGCCACCGTTGCGGCGATCTGCTTCGCGGCGCTCTGAGTGGCCAGGTCGGTGATGTTGCAGGTTGTCGATTCTGTGCTCATGGCTGTTTCCTTTCAGCCACTGAATGTGGGATGGGCCGCCGCTTTTTCAAGCCGCTCCGGCAACATCTACTTGCACTCTTGAAATCACCCGGCGCGCCATCATCCAGCGTGTCATCGCACTTGGGCACTTGCCCGTTGCGAAAAGGAGGACATGACATGTTTGGCACGTTGAGAGGTTTTGAGGTCTCGCTGTTCGATGAATTCAGACGTCTGCAGCGGGAGGTCGATGACGTATTCGGCCGTGACGTGCACCACTCGTTCACCCGTGGCGCATTCCCTGCCATCGACGTGGTCAGCAATCCACAGCAGGTGGACGTGTATCTGACCGCCCCCGGCATCGATGCCAAGGCTCTGGATATCTCGATTCAGCAAAACGTGCTGAGCGTGACCGGTCGACGCGAGGCGCAGGTGGAGGACAAAGCTTCCCTCCATCGCCAGGAGCGCTTCAGCGGCGAGTTCCGCCGTGTCATCACGCTGCCTGAGGATGTAGATCCGAGCCACGTCAGCGCGAGCTACGTTGACGGCGTAGTGCGGATCAGTGTGCAGCGCCGCGAGGCCGCCAAGCCGCGCCAGATCGAGATTCACTAAGAGGAGATTTCACATGTCCATCAGTGCGGAAGTGGCCGGCAACCTGACCAGCGCCGGCGTCAATGGGCAACACGCGCCGCTCGCCCAGACGGTCCTGCGCCCCGCGGTCGATATATTCGAAGACGCGGAAGGGGTAACGCTGTACGCGGACATTCCGGGCGTGTCGAAGGAGAGACTGAACGTGCACGTCGACGGCAAGACGCTGCTGCTCGAGGGCACGGTACAGCCGGCCAACGGCTCGCAGGCGGACGGAAACGGCACCCGTTATCGCCGCAGCTTCGCCCTCAGTCGCGAGCTCGACCCGGAACGCATCGAGGCGAAGGTGAAGGACGGCGTGCTCACGCTGAGAGTCCCGAAGCGCGCCGAGAATCGCCCGCGCAAGATCGAGATCCAGTAGGCGATCGAGGTCCGGCAAGCCCGCACGCCGGCCGTACCAGCCCGGCGGTGTCCGGCGAAGGCCAGGCGCGGCGGAGTCGAAGAGCCTGCGTGCGTCTCGAGGGAGGCGCACGCAGGCTCTTCTCATTCCCCGGATCTGCAAGAATAGGCTCCCTGTCTCCTGCCGCGTCCGAAAGAGGGAGCCCTTGCAATCGATCATCTCCGTTTCGAAGCTGACCAAGGTCTACGCTTCCGGATTCCAGGCGCTGAAGAGCGTGGATCTGGAAATCCGCCGCGGCGAGATCTTCGCGCTGCTGGGCCCGAACGGCGCCGGCAAGACGACCTTGATCAGCATCATCTGCGGCATCGTCAACCCCAGCTCGGGAACGGTGCTCGCGGATGGCCATGACATCATTCGCGAGTTCCGCGCGGCCCGCGCGAAAATAGGCCTGGTGCCACAGGAGCTCACCACCGACATGTTCGAGACGGTGTGGGACACCGTCACCTTCAGCCGTGGCCTCTTCGGGAAGCCCCCGAAGCCGGCGCACGTCGAGAAGGTGCTGAAGGACCTGTCGCTGTGGGAGAAGAAGGACTCCAAGATCATGACGCTCTCCGGCGGCATGAAGCGCCGGGTCATGATTGCCAAGGCCCTCTCCCACGAGCCGCAGATCCTGTTTCTGGATGAGCCCACGGCGGGAGTCGACGTCGAGCTGCGGCGGGGAATGTGTGAGATGGTGCGCGCGCTGCGCGCCAGCGGCGTCACCATCATCCTCACGACCCACTACATCGATGAAGCCGAGGAGATGGCCGACCGCATCGGGGTGATCAGCAAGGGCGAGATCATCCTGGTGGAGGAGAAAGCGGCCCTCATGCAGAAACTCGGCAAGAAGCGGCTCACGCTGCACTTGCAGAGCCCGCTGCAGAGCGTTCCCGCCGAGCTTGCCGATGTGCCGCTGGAGTTGTCCGCCGACGGCCAGGAGCTCGTCTACACCTTCGAGAGCAAGGGCAACCGCACCGGCATCGCCGGCCTGCTGCGCCGCCTGGGCGAGCGCGGCATCGACTTCAAGGACATGCAGACCTCCGAGAGCTCGCTGGAGGAGATCTTCGTGAGCCTGGTGAGGTCAAAGGCATGAACGTCTACGCCATCCGGGCAATCTATGGCTTCGAGCTGGCGCGCACCTGGCGCACGCTGATGCAGAGCATCGCCTCGCCGGTGCTGTCCACCTCCCTGTACTTCATCGTGTTTGGTGCTGCCATCGGCTCGCGCATGACGGCGATCGACGGGGTGAGCTACGGCGCCTTCATCGTACCGGGCCTGATGATGCTCTCGATCCTGACCGAGAGCATTTCCAACTCCTCGTTCGGCATCTACATGCCGCGCTTCGCCGGTACGATCTTCGAGGTTCTGTCCGCGCCGATCTCGGCGGTGGAGATCGTCATCGGCTACGTGGGCGCGGCGGCCACCAAGTCGATCATCCTGGGAGCGATCATCCTCATCACCGCGCGGCTGTTCGTGAGCTTCTCGATCCTGCATCCCCTGTGGATGGCCGGCTTCCTGGTGCTGACGTCGGTGACCTTCAGCTTCTTCGGCTTCATCATCGGGGTGTGGGCCGACGGCTGGGAGAAGCTGCAGATCGTGCCCATGCTGATCATCACGCCGCTGACGTTCCTGGGCGGCAGCTTCTACTCCATCTCGATGCTGCCGCCGCTGTGGCAGAAGATCGCGTTGGTGAATCCCGTGGTGTACCTGGTGAGCGGCTTCCGCTGGAGCTTCTATGGCACCTCCGACGTCAACGTCTGGGTGAGCTTCGGAATGACGCTGCTGTTCCTGCTGCTGTGCATCGCGGCGGTCGGATGGATTTTCCGCACCGGGTACCGGCTCAAGAGCTGAAGTCCGCAGTGCGGCTACGGCCGGGCGTCGCCGCGATTGTGTGAGCGATCTCACAATCGGACGAAGGCGCGACGGCATGCCTCTCACCCCCCGGCGCAGTCGGTCGACAGGGGCCGACCGCCTGTGGTTTAACACGGCCTGACCCACTGGCAGTGCCTATCCACGTGCGCATCTCAAAAGACAAGAAGCCCGCGGCCGCGCCGGCATCGAAAGCCGCGAAATCAACGCCGCAGAAGACGGCACACCCGCGCACGGAGGCTGCCCCCTCGGGGAACGGGTCGAGCGGTGCCCCGCAAGCGGGCCCGATGGGGGCCGGCGCAACGCCCTCCGGCTTCACCTTCATCGCGCGCCAGCCCATCTACGACTCCGCGATGGCGGTCAGCGCTTTTGAGATTCTCTACAAACAGGCGCACCTGAACGGCGAGCCGGCCGACCCCCGCCAGGCCGCGCTGCAGGTGCTTTCGACCGCGGCGCTGGAGATCGGGTTCGACAAGCTGGCCGGCGGACTGCCCGTCCACATCAACTTTCCCGCCGAGCTGCTCGTCGATGTGCCGCCGCTGCCTTTTCCACCGGAGCGCGTCGTTGTCGACGTGAGCGAACAGGCCCTCACGGAACCGAAGGCCGTCGTGGGGTTACAGGGGCTGCGCGCACGCGGTCACGCGACCGCGCTGGACGGCTACTCGCGTCCGGCGGGCGACGCCACCCTGCTGACCGGATTCAACTCCGTGAAGTTGCAGATCTCCGAGCGCGAGCCCGAGGAGCTGGCGCGGGTCGTCAAGGAGCTGAGATCGCGGAACATCAGGCTCATTGCGTCCGGAGTCGCCACGGTCGAACAGTTCGAGCGCTGCATCGCCTTCGGGTTCGAGGGTTTTCAGGGCGACTTCCTGCAACACCCGCAGACCTTCCGCGCCAAGCAAGTGCCGTCCAACAAGCTGAGCACCCTGCGCCTGGTGGCCTCGTTGCAGAATGAGAACTACGCGATCGGCGAAGTGGAGCGGCTGCTGAGCCAGGACATCTCCATGTCCTATCACGTCCTGCGCTGTATCAATTCCAGCTTCTACAACCTGCCGCGCAAGGTCGACTCGATCCGGCAGGCGATCGTGATCCTGGGTCTGGAGAACCTTCGCCAGCTGTGCACGCTGCTGTGTCTGCAGGGGCTCGACGATCGTCCCCCGAGCTTGTTCGTGCATGCTCTGACCCGTGCACGCCTGTGCGAGCAGCTCGGCAAGATGGGCGGCGCGAAGGATGCCGGCCCGTTCTTCATGACCGGCCTGTTCTCGCTGCTGAACGCCCTGGTCGGTCTGCCGACAGAGAAAATCGTGGAAGAGCTCCCGCTGGCCCCGGCAATCAGCGCTGCTCTGGTCACTGGCGAAGGGGATCTCGGCGCCGCGCTCCAATGCACACGCGCTTATGAGCGAGGTGCCTGGAGTCACGTGATCTACGGCGACGTGGCACCCCACCTCGTTCGCGCGGCGTATGTCGATGCGGTATTCTGGGCAGAACAGGCGCGAACGCTGATCGTTGCGTAATTTCACATGCCGAGGCGAGTGAGGTGGTGAGCCTGATTGAAAGCCGGCGGCGCGACCATCCGGCTCACCTCAAAAGGTGCGGGTGAGGTGGTGACCCTGATTGAAAGCCGGCGGCGCGACCATCCGGCTCACCTCAAAAGGTGCGGGTGAGGTGGTGACCCTGATTGAAAGCCGGCGGCGCGACCTTGGCGGGTGGGAGGTCGGCCGGGTGCTGCCGTACGCGCAGCATCGGATGGTCGGCCCGTTCATTTTCTTCGACCATCTGGGTCCGATCGACTTCCCGCCGGGTATTCCAAAAAGCGTCGACGTACGCCCCCATCCGCACATCGGGCTTGCGACGGTGACGTACCTGTTTGCCGGCGAGATCATGCATCGCGACAGTGTCGCCTCCGAGCAAGCTATCCGGCCGGGTGAGGTCAACTGGATGGTCGCCGGCCGCGGCGTGACGCACTCTGAGCGGTTCGAGCGCGCGCGAGCCGCGGGCGGGCCGATCCATGGCATCCAGTCCTGGGTGGCGCTGCCTCGGGAGGCGGAAGAGACCGACCCCAGCTTCGCTCATTTCGAGCCCGACGCGCTGCCCCTGTTGGAAGAGAACGGTGCCGCGGCGAGGCTGCTCGCCGGCGCCGCCTTCGGTCTCTCCTCCCCGGTAGCGACCTTCTCGCCGCTGTTCTATCTGCACTGGACGTTGCCACCGGGAGCGAAGGTCAAGCTGCCGGCGGGTGTGGCCGAACGCGCGGCGTATGTCGTGTCCGGACAGGTCGAAACGGCAGGACGCGCGCTGGCGCCGGGGCAGATGCTCGTGTATTCGCCGTCCGAAGAAGCAGTGCTCCAGGCAAAGACCACAGCGATCGTGATGGCCCTCGGCGGCGAACCCGTCGGCGAGCGTTTCATCGAGTGGAATTTCGTGTCGTCCTCGAAGGAACGGATCGAGCAGGCCAAGGCTGATTGGCGCGCCGGTCGCATCAAGCTCCCCGACTTCGACAATCAGGAGCTCATCCCGCTTCCGCCGGAGCCCCCGCCGCCGCCGAGCCCTTCACCTCTGTAGCCCCAGCCGGCCCTTGCGGGTCGGGCGGCACGCGGAAGCAGGCCACATACAGCGCCGGCAGAAACACCAGCGTGAGCGCGGTTGCAACGGCCAGCCCACCCATGATGGCGTAGGCCATCGGGCCCCAGAAAACGGTGGGCGCGATCGGAACCATGCCGAAGATCGCTGCGGCGGCGGTCAGGAGGATGGGCCGGAAGCGGTGCGAGGAGGCTTCGACGACCGCGCTCCAGCGCGAACGCCCGTGGACAATCTCAGTCTCGATCTGATGGACGAGGATCACGGAGTTGCGCACGATCATGCCGACGAGGGCGATGATCCCGAGCAACGCAACGAATCCCAGCGGCTTGTCGGCCACGAGCAGAGCGAACACCACCCCGATCAGCCCGAAGGGCGCCACGCTGAGCACAATGAGCATGCGACTGACGCTCTGCAACTGCACCATCAGGATGATGAGCATGAGCAATGCAGCCACCGGGACGACGGCGGCGACAGAAGCCTGCGACTTCGCAGCCTCCTCGTCCGCGCCGCCCACCGCGATCTGGTAGCCCTGCGGAAGCGTTGCGCTCAGCGCGCTCATCTTATCCGCCACGGAGGCAATGACCGTCGCGGGCAGCACGTCCCCCGTCAGATCCGCCTGCACGGTAATGGTGGCGAGCCGGTCCCTGCGCCAGATCAGCGGCCAGTCGAGCCCGTACTCGACGTTCGCCACCTGCAGGAGCGGAATGGACTTGCCGTTGGGCAGCGGGACCTCCAGTGTCTGCAAGGTCGCCGGCGAGATGCGCTCCTGGGCGTCTGCTCTGGCGATGACGTCGACCAGATAGATATCGTCCCTGACCTGCGTCACCGTGACTCCCGACACGACCGCATTGAGTGACTGCGCGAGGGCCTGTGAGCTGACGCCCAGCAACCGTGCCTGGTCCTGGTTCACTCGAATGCGCAGCGTGCGCAGCGGCTCGATCCAGTCGAAATTGATCGACTGCGAATGCGCATCGGTGGCGATCACAGCGGCGATCTGATACGCGACGTCGCTGACTTTCTGCGGGTCGGGGCCGCTGATCCGGTACTGCAGCGGCCACCCGGTCGGCGGGCCCTGCTCCAGCGGACTGACTCGTGCGATGAGCTCCGGGAAGCGCTCGCTCAGGGCCTTCTCGAGCCTGGCGCGCACGCGCTCGCGCGCCTCCAGGCTTTTTGTCACGACGACGGTCTGCGAGAAAAAGTCGTTCGGCAACTGAACGTTGAGCGGCAGATAGAATCGCACCGCCCCCTGGCCCACATAGGTGCTCCAGCGGTCGATGTCGGGATCGCCCTTCAGCAGGGCCTCGAGCCGCGCCGCAGCCCGGTCGCTGGCGTAGATCGAGGCGCTGCGCGGCAGCGTCAGGTCCACGAGCAGCTCCGGACGGTCGGAGGAGGGAAAGAACTGATGAGGGACCAGCCGCAGCGCAAAGACTGACAGGACGAGCAGTGCCACCGCCGCACCGATGGTCAGCCATCTCGCCCGCATCGCGCGCTCCAGCAATGCCCTGTAGCGGCGCATGATCGCGCCGCGCTGCCCGTGCTCGCCGGGATGCGTGTCCTGCTTGCGCTCGAGCGTGGCCGGCAGGATTTTCACGCCGATCAGCGGCGCAAACACGACCGCGACGACCCATGAAACCAACAGCGCCATGGTCACGACGGCGAAGATGGAGAAGGTGTATTCGCCGGCCGCGCTCTTGGCAAATCCGATCGGCACGAACCCGACGACGGTGACCAGCGTTCCGGTGAGCATCGGAAACGCCGTCGAGGTGTAGGCGAACGTCGCCGCGGCGGCGCGGTCCAGCCCCTCCTCCAGCTTGGTCACCATCATCTCGACGGTGATCATCGCGTCGTCGACCAGCAGGCCGAGGGCGATGATCAGGGCGCCGAGCGACACGCGCTGCAGATCGATGTCAGAGACTTCCATCAGCACGAACACCGCGGCCAGCACGAGCGGAATCGAGAAGGCAACCACCGCACCGGCTCGCAACCCGAGGCTGAGGAAGCTCACTCCGAGGACGATGGCGATCGCTTCCCAGAGCGCCTCCATGAAATCATCCACCGCGGCTTCCACGACGCGCGGTTGCTCCGCGACCAGCCGAGGCTCGATCCCGACAGGGAGGTTGGCGATGATGGAGCGCATGGCCAGCTCCACGTTG
>Ga0207707_10004180_pt1 | contig 12787 bp, 11 predicted proteins | sample KBSC83BmetaG_FD_184336 | JGI IMG/M metagenome (GOLD analysis project Ga0207707, IMG submission 184336) | Corn rhizosphere microbial communities from Kellogg Biological Station, Michigan, USA - KBS C8-3B metaG (SPAdes) (version 2) | ecosystem: Host-associated > Plants > Roots > Rhizosphere ... | reverse complement strand
ACTGGACAGCGATGGCATCGGCCGGCGCACCCACCAAGGCGGCGGTACCGGCGGATTCCACCTGCACGGAGCCCGGCCGCAGCGCCTGACGCAGCATTGCTTCAGCCATCGCGCTGCGACAAATATTTCCGGTGCACAGGACCAGCACGCGCTTGAACATGGCTCCCCTCATCCGCGGCCCCGGGCCGCGCCCCTTGCCCGGCTGCATCCGGGCGCGCAAGGATAACCGTTCGCGGCCATCGCGGCATCCCGGTGCGTCACCCGCGCTTCGCGCGAAGGGCGTGCGAATCTGGTTTCGGACGGCACGGAGCCGTGCGATCAAGCGGGGCGGTTTGGCGAAACTCCGTATGCCACGGCAGGCCATCTTGCGCAGGGCGGGTCAGTTGCTGAGGTCCACGATGCCCTTGGTGCTGAGCCGCTCGGTCACGCCCTCGATGCCGTTCTTCTGGATGTCCGCGTTCACCTGGCTGCGATACAGCGAGATGTACGAGATGCCCTCGATGATGACGTCGTAGATTTTCCAGCGGCCCGCACTGCCCTGGTGGAAGGCATAATCCACTGCCACGGCCTGCCCGTCGCTTTGCAGCACCTGCGTGCGCACCAGGACCCGCCGCTGGCCGGGATCGGCCTGCGCGGGCAGTACCTTCACGCGCACCTGCGTGAAGTCGATGAGCCCCTTCGCGAACCCGCGCGCGAGCGCCTTGTAAAACGCCTGGTTGAACGCGACCCGCTGCGCGGGCGTCGTCTGCGTGGCATAGGGGCCGAGCACCAGCAGTGACGCAAACGGCAGGTCGAAGTTGGGCAGCACGACCTGATCGATGATCTGCGTCATCCGTTCCGGATGCTTGCCCAGTTCCGCCTGGTGCCCGTCGACCTGGTGGCTGAGCTGGTCCACCATGGCCTGCACGATCTCTGGCGGGGTTTGCGCTTCTGGCGCCGCGCGCGCCGGCGCGGCACCGACCAGACCCGCAAGGGCGAGCAGCAGGACGGAGCAAACGGTGCGCCACGTGTTCATTTGATCACCTCTCGCAAGGCCCGCCGGGGAACCGCCATCCGGGCGATCCGGCCGTCATTGCCGTGCGTCAACACCAAGCCTCAGGCCCTTGCAATGCGTGCGCCGTGGCCCGATCGGGCATGTTGCACGATGATACGCACACCACGCTGCCGCGTAAAACGTGTCGGCACGGGTCCGGACCATGGACGCATCGGTTCGCGCTTATCAAGCCACGCACGATCCTTCCCGCAAGCTGGACCTGTCCTTGCATAACCGTTACGCCGCCCCACGAACCGCGCAATGAACCCCGGCTTCCATTCGCGCCTTGCACAAGGCGCCATCGTCGCCGGCCTGGCCTTCGCACTGGCCGCGTGCGCGGTGGCGCCGCCGCGCGCCGAGGGCACCGACGACCCGTACCAGAACTTCAACCGGAAAATGTTTGCGTTCAACATGGCCGCGGACAAATACGCGATGAAGCCGGTCGCCAAAGCCTACGTCAAGGTCACCGGCCCGAAGGGGCGCGAACACATCAGCGATTTCTTCGCCAACCTGCGCACGCCGATCACGATCATCAACGAGATGCTGCAGGGCCGGCCGGGGCCGGCGCTGGACTCGACCGCGCGTTTCCTCATCAACACCACCGCCGGCCTGCTCGGCTTTTTCGACCCCGCCACGCGCCTCGATGTGCCGCAGCACCCCACCGATTTCGGCATCACGCTTGCACGCTGGGGCTTGCCTTCCGGCTCGTACCTGGTGCTGCCCTTCATCGGGCCCACCACCCTGCGCGACGTGTGGCAGCTGCCGGTGGACAGCTACTTCGACCCGCTGGACTGGTACGTGCGCGAGCACAGCCTGAAGTGGCACGCGGAGTACGCGCCCAACGCGTTCTACCTGGTGACGGTGCGCGCCGACGTGCTGCCGTTCGACAAGATCATCGACTCGGCGGCGGACCCTTACGTGTTCGTGCGCAATGCCTATCGCCAGCACCGCCTGTACGAGGTGTATTACGGCAACCCTCCACTGTCGGCCATCGAAGCGCTGCAGGGCACCAGCTCCAGCGAGGCCAGCGAGCGCACCATCGAGAAACTGCTGGAACAGCAACGCGAATACGAAAAAAAGCACGGCACGAATGGCACCCCGGCGCCTGCGCCGGCCACGAGCGTGCCGCCCCCCGCATCCAGTGCCGGGAAGCCCGCGACCGCAAGTTCCGCAAGCCACGGGTGAAGCGCCCGCCGCGACCGGCCGCCCCGGCGTCGCACCGGGCCGCGTCCGCCGGCGCGCTACACTTGCAGCGGCACAGGTCGTTTCGCCGCAGCACCTGATACCCATCACGGCGTCGTTCCACGCACGTCGCGGCCCGCCGCGATGGCCTGCGGACCGCGCGTGACCGGCAGTGGCCACCGATTTGCAACACACCATGCAGCCATCGCTCAGCCCCACTTCCCGCCCCCGATTGATTGTCACGGCGGACGACTTCGGGCTCGACGAGGCCGTCAACGAAGCGGTCGAGCGGGGTCATCGGGATGGCGTGCTGCGCGCGGCCAGCCTGATGGTTTCGGCGCCCGCGGCCGCCGACGCGGTGCGTCGCGCGCGCCGGCTTCCCGGCCTGGCCGTGGGCCTGCACCTCGTGTTGACGGATGGCCCGGCGCTGCTGGCGGCATCGCGCATCCCCGACCTGGTCGACGCCCGTGGCCAGTTCGACGCAGCCATGGTGCGCAACAGTTTCCGGTTTCTCCGGCGGCACGTGCAGCGCCAGTTGGCCGACGAGATCCGGGCGCAGTTCAAGGCGTTTGCCGACACCGGCCTGGCGCTGGACCACGTCAACGCCCACAAGCACTTTTACCTGCACCCGGTGATCCTGTCGCTGGTGCTGGCCATCGGCCGCGAATTCGGGATGCGCGCCATGCGGCTGCCGAACGAACCCGGCACGGCGCCCTGGTTGCGTCCCTGGGTGGCCCTGATGCGATGGCGCATGGAACGAGCCGGCCTGCGGCACAACGATCACGTGTTCGGCATCCGGCTGAGCGGCCGCATGGACGAAGCCACGCTGCTGGGCGTGTTGCACAACTTGCCGGCGGGGGTATCCGAAGCTTACCTGCACCCCGCCACGGGTGATCCGCCCGCCATCCACGTGCCGGGCTACCGTCGCACCGATGAGCTGGCGGCGCTGGTATCGCCGCGCGTGCGGGAAGTGGTGGCAGAACGCTGCGTGTTGTGCCGCGGCTTCGGCGACCCTGCGGTGGCAGGCGCGTGAACCTGAAACGGCTCGGGCACGTCGCCGGCCTGCTCGGCCTGGCGGTTGCGATCGTGCTGGTCACGCTCGAAGGCTGGCGCACCGTCTCCGCCAACATCGGCCGTGCCGGCTGGCCATTGCTGTGGCTGCTGCCGTTCCACGCGCTGCCGCTGCTGCTGGATGTCCTGGGGTGGCGCGTGCTGCTGGCGCGCCGCGACCCCAGGCACCGCGCCACCACCCCGGTGCTGTTCTGGATCGCCACGATCCGCGAGGCCAGCAACCGCCTGCTGCCGCTGGCCAACATCGGCGGCGAAATCATCGGGATCCGGCTACTCCGTTGGCGCGGGGTGGCGGTGGCCACCGCGGCGGCGAGCGTGGTGATGGAAGTGCTGCTCACCATCATCAACCAGTACGTGTTCATCGCGCTGGGGGCGGTGTTGCTGATCGCGACGACGGCGCGCATCAACACGCTGGATTCGGTGTTGATCGCGCTGGCGTTCAGCCTGCCCCTGCCCGCCGCGCTGATCGTGGTGCTGCGGTATGGCAATCCATTTGCGCGGTTCGAATCGCTGGCGCGCAAACTGCTGGGCGCAAGCTCGACCCTGCTGGCGTCACTCGACGGATTCCGCCTGGACCTGGAAATCCGCGCCCTGTACGCGCGGCCCCTGCGGCTGCTGCTGGCGGGCACCTGGCAACTGCTGGGCATGGTCGTCGGCAGCTTCGAGAACTGGCTGATACTGCGGCTGCTCGGACATCCGGTTGGCATCGTTGACGCGATTGCGCTGGAGGCGTTGACCCAGGCGGTGCGGCACGCGTTTTTCGTGGTGCCTGCGGCCCTCGGCGTGCAGGAAGGCGGGCTGATCCTGCTCGGGGCCATGATCGGGCTGCCGGCCGACATCAGCGTTGCGCTGTCGCTGATCAAGCGCCTGCGTGAAATCGGGTTCGGCGTACCCGCCCTGGTTTCCTGGCAATGGATTGAGCTGCGCAGGTTGCGAACGCGGTGGCACGACGACGCCCGGCAACGTGCGTCGGGCACCGGCGGCAGCCAGTCACGAACGACGATGCGGCCATGACCGAAATGCAGACAACGCCCGATGCAACCGCAACCGCCGACGCGGACCACGCAATGCGCCACTGGCAGGGCGCGGCCCCGGGCCGCATCGCGATCGGTTCCGAGGCACACATGCAGCTGTTCTGCCGGATGCTGCTCGAAACCCACAACCCCTACAAGCCCGCGATCATGGTGTGGCCGAAGCTGGCGCCGGACGCGCTCAAGCGCATCACCTCGCTGCCGATCTGGGACATCGCGGTGCAGACCGAGGGCCGCGCGATGCTGCGCGCACGCGCCTATGCCGATACCGTATCGGACCCGCTGCTGCACGCAGCGCTGGCGATGGATGCCGGCGAGGAAGCGCGCCACAAGGTCGTCCTCAGCCACCTGGTCGAAAACTACGGGATCCCGCTGGAGCCGGAACCCGAATACGAGATGCCGGAAGACCCGGAATGGGACTGGCTGGTGACCGGCTACAGCGAGTGTATCGACAGTTTCTTCGGCTTCGGCCTGTTCGAATCGGCCAGGCGCACGGGTTACTTCCCGCCTGAGCTGGTGGAAACCTTCGAGCCCGTGATCCAGGAAGAGGCGCGCCACATCCTGTTTTTCGCCAACTGGGTGGCGTGGTACCGGCGGCAACTTCCGTGGTGGCGACGGTCCGCATTTCGGCTGCGTGAGCTCAGGGTCTGGGCATTCCTGATCTGGGAGCGCGTCGGCATCGCCAAGGGACTGGACGGCAAGGGCCACGCCCAGGACGCGAACTTTGCGCTCAGCGGCGGCGCGCAGCTCAACGATGAGTTGAAGGTGGGCGAATTGCTGCACCTGTGCCTGATCGAAAACGACCGCCGGATGGCCGGCTACGACCAGCGCTTGCTGCGCCCGACTTTCGTGCCGCGCATGGCACGCCTGGCGCGCCTATTCCTGCGCTGAGGCGCAGCTTCGACGCACGGCGCTCCGACCTGCGTCAGGGCGCGCTCGCGGCAGCGGCCGCCTCCGGATCGCGCGGGTCCGCGTCCGGCCGCGGCAGGCTGTACAACAGCGCCGGCAGGAACACGAAGGTCGATACCAGCACGCCCAGCAGGCTCAACAGCAGCAGCGCGCCCATGCTGGCGGTGCCGGGGTGGCGTGAAACCGCCAGCGTCCCGAATGCGGTACCCGTCGTCAACGCGGAAAACATGATCGCGCGCGCGGTGGGCGAACCCAGGAACAGGCGGCTGCCGCTGCGCCAGTTCATCACGAAGTACACGTTGAACGACACGCCGACGCCCAGCAGCAGCGGCAACGCGATGATGTTCGCGTAGTCGATGGACATCCCGCCCAGCCTCGCGAACAGCGCCGTCAACAACGCCGACATGGCGAGCGTCGCCAGCACCAATGCAGCATCGCGTATGTTCCGCAGCACGATCAGCAGCACCACCGCGATGGCCAGCGTTGCATATAGCGCGGCCTCGCGGAACGACCTCAGGATCGTCTGCGCGGATTCCAGCGTGTCGATGGCGGGGCCCAGCGCCGTGGGTGCGATCGTGCGCACGGCGTGCACGAATTGCCGGAGCCCCGCGGTGGTCTGGGCCTGCGCCGTCGGCGTCACCTGCACCCGCACCCGCCCGTCGGGCGTGAACCAGTTGCGCTTGAGGTTGGCCGGCAGGCCCTTGAAGGTGATCGGCGTCGCCGACAAGGCCTCCTTCAGTTGCGTCAGCGCCACCGGCAGAAACCGTGTCAGGGCGTCGTTGGCCAACCGCACCGTCGCTGTCGGTGCCGCTGCCAGCCTGCCCAGCGACTCGCCGATCCGCAGCAGCGGCGAGTCGGCGGCCAACTGGTTTTTGACGGCGGCGATGCCGGCGTGGGAATGCTGCGCAGCCTGCCGCACTTCGGCCACGCTCGGGGCCGGAGCAGTTGCAGGTGGCGCGGTAACGGTGAACATCAGGTACGACGCCTGCTGGATCTGCGCAAGCTTGGCGGCCTGGTGCTGCGGAATGAAGTCGGCACCCGAGACGACCTGCGCCACCTCGGGCAGACGGCCGAGCCGATCGCCCAGCGTGCGTGCCGCGGCGAGGTCCGGGACCACCACGTTGATGGTGAACGGATCGGTGTTGGGGTTGCCCTGCAGCGATGTCAGCGTCCGCATCGCCTCGCTGTCGGCGCGTTGGGTGTGCAGCGGGTTCGCATCGAACCGTATCGTGAGCACACCCCACAGCCCACCCGCGGCCAACAGCACGAACGCGCCCAGCACCCAGCGCCGGTGGCGCTGCAACCATGCGTCCGCGCGCGCGCCGCCCGGCAGCGGCCCACGGTGGCGTTGCGCCCCTTTGCCCGCCAGCAGCGTCAGCAGCGCTGGCAGGATCGTCAACGTGCACAGCAGCGCGATCAGCATGCCGGCGCCGGCGATGATGCCGAGTTCGGCGACACCGGTGAATCGGGTCGGTGCAAACGCGAGGAATCCGCAGGCCGTTGCCAGCGCGGCCAGGCCGATCTGCCCGATCACCTCGACTGCCGTGGCGTGCAGCACGTCGGCGAATGCAGCCTCGCCGCGTTGGCGCGCGTGCAGGCGCACACTGAACTGGATGCCGAAATCCACGGCCAGTCCGACGAACAGCACCGTGAACGCGACCGACACCAGGTTCAAGCGGCCAATCGCGACCGCGGCGAACCCGAACGTGTAGATGAGGCCGACGACGAGGGTGATAGCCACGGGCACGATCAGGCGCCATGAATACAAGGCCAGCACCAACCACAGCAACAGCAGCAACGCGCTGCCCACGGCCATCGGCACCGCGCCTTCGGTCAGCGAGGCAAACTGTTCGTCCGACAACGGGATGGAACCCGTGTAGTCCACCCGCGCTTGCCCGGCCCGCACCGCCGGCAGTTCGTGCGCGATCCGCAGCATCGCGCGGGTCGCCACCGCACCCGGTTCCAGCACGCGGTGGTTGAGCGCGGGGTGGATCAGGACCAGTTCCACGCCACCGGTGGCATTGGTCAGTTCGGGCGCCAGCAAGGCCTGCCAGGAGAGCGGCGCGTAGCGGCCGGCGAGGGACTCGTCCAGTGTCTGCGCCACGTGCCCGAGCGCCGCGTCGTACGTGTCCAGCCCGCCGGTGACACCGCGGCGTACACCTTCCACCAGCAGGTCGAGCCCACCGAACAGGCCGCGCGCCGATGGATCGAGCGCCAGCGGCCCCAGCAATGGCTGCGCCTGCAGCATGCGGTTGAGCACGCTGTCGAGGTCGTGGCGCGACAACAACAACAGGCCTTCGCGATCAAAGAACGGGCTGATGCCGGGCGTAGCCACCGACGGAAACAGGCGCGGGTCGGCCGCCAGCTTGCGCGCCAGTTGCGCCGCGGTGGCGCGGGCCTGTTCCACGGTCGGCGCGCGCACGACCGCCACCAGGGTGTCACTGAATTGCGGAAATACGCGATCAAACTGGATGCTGCGCTGGCGCCACGGCAACTGGCTTGAAAACATGTGGTCGGTATCGGTGTCGATGCCAAGCCACGCCCGCGTCGCAGCCACGCTGAGCACCGCGACCAGCAGCGCCAGCACCACGACGACGAGCGGGTGGCGGCCGCTGCGGTCCACCATCCGGACGAGGCCGTTCCGGACCGCCTGGGCCAACCCGGCACCGCTTCGCATGCGCGCGTTCACCGATTACCGCCGCACAGGCGCAACCCTGCCGGAACCTGCACGCACGCGGCAGTGGCAGGTGCGACGTCAACGCCCCGGGTCCGCAAGCTCATGGGGAAGTCCCTCCGCGCCCGGCACACGCATGACAACGCGACGCCAGTGCGTGTCCCGGCCCAGTAGCGGAATGCCGACGTAACCACGGAATACCAGCTTGTTGGGCCATCCAACCATGCCATGCAGCGGTACGCACGTCCATTCTCGGTATCGTAAACCCGCCCGTCGATCCACTTGCCGTCAGCCTGGTCATAACGCAAACCGGTCAACAGGCGCAGGCCCGTCAACGGACGCCCGCGCAGCGCGGGATCGGAGTTGTTGCGGTCGGTGACGACCTTGCCGCCGAGCGCCGGCCCATCCTCGGGCGGGTAGGTGTCGTAGAGCTGCCACGTGATGCAGCCGTCGAACTGGTCGCCAGCTTGCTGGATGCGGATGATCGCGCCGTGGCTGGCTACCAGCCAGTCGCCCACGATCCCGGTTGCAAGCGCTGGTGCCGGCCTGGTCCGCAACGGCACAGGCGCCTGGCATCACCAGCAGCAGCGATGCCAGCACCAGCAACGCGAGGCGGTACCGGCGCCGTCGCGGCGCCACAGCCATCCATCGCGCCCTTGCACCCGCGGTGTGCGGCCAGACGATCACTGCGCAAACGTACATCGCTGCCCGGCGCGCCGCAAGGCGTATCATGTACGGCATGCCGCAAGGTTGGATCATATTCGTGCTGCTGCACGGACTCGGAATTACAATCGTCGCGGCCGCCCTCGGGTACGCATGGACGACGCTGCTTGCCAGCAGCAGGCGGTTGCGCGGGTTTCGGCCCGATCCTGCGCACGCACGCGGCCCGCAACCCGTGACGGTGTTGAAACCCCTACGCGGCGCCGATGCCCACCTGTACGACAACCTGCGCAGCTTTTGCGTGCAGGCATACGAAAATTACCAACTGGTGTTGGGCGTGCGCGACGCCGAAGACCCGGCCATCGAGGTCATGCAGCGGCTGCGCGCGGAGTTTCCGCAGCTGGACATGGCGCTGGTGGTGAACCCCAGTACGCACGGCAGCAACCCCAAGGTGAGCAACCTGATCAACATGCTGCCGGCGGCCAGGTACGACTGGCTGGTGCTGGCCGACAGCGACATCCGCGTGCCGCCGGACTACCTTGCACGCGTGACCACGCCGTTGGCCGCGCCCGGTACGGGTATCGTCACCTGCCTGTATCGCGGCATCGTCGAACGCGGGTTCTGGTCGTGGCTCGGGCGCATGTTCATCGACGACTGGTTCGTGCCGTCGGTGCGGCTGGCTTGCGCGTTTTCGCCGCCGCGTTTCGCGTTCGGGTCGACGATCGCGCTGCGCCGCGACGTCCTGCTCGCCATTGGCGGGTTCGAGGTGCTGCGCGACGCCCTGGCCGACGACTACTGGCTGGGCGAACTGGTGCGCCGCAGCGGTTTCCACATCGTCGTGTCCGACCTGCTGGTGGGCACGCAGGTCAGCGAAACCCGGCTGGCCTCGCTGTGGACGCGCGAACTGCGCTGGCTGCGCACCGTGCGGGCCATCGCCCCATGGGGTTTTTCCATGACCTGGGTATGCTTCACGTGCCCCGCCGCCGCGCTCGGATTGGCGCTTGCGCCCACGGCCTGGACGGCCGGCCTGGCCACGCTGGCGATCGCCGCGCGGCTGCTGCTGCACGTCATGCAGGCACGCGCCGAACGTGCGCAGCTGCCCTGGTACGAAATCTTCCTGGTTCCACTGCGTGATACGGTACTGCTGCTGCAATGGGCGACGGCGCTGACTGGCTGGCAGGTGCACTGGCACGGCCGGTCGCTGGACGCCCGTGCCGGTCATTCGGCGGCGACCTTGATAAGGCATTCGACAACATGAAGACACTATTCCTGCAGGCTCCTTCCTTCGAAGGGTTCGACGGCGGCGCGGGTTCGCGCTACCAGGCCAAGCGCGAAATCAAGAGTTTCTGGTATCCGACCTGGTTGGCGCAGCCGGCCGCGCTGGTGCCCGGCTCGCGCTTGCTGGACGCGCCCGCCGACGGGCTTTCGGTGGAGGCGACCCTGCGGATCGCCGAGCAGTACGACCTCGTGATCATCCACACCAGCACGCCGTCGTTCCCGACCGACGCCAAGTTCGCCGAGCTGTTGAAGAATCGCAAGCCCGGCATCCTGATCGGGATGGTCGGCGCCAAGGTGGCGGTCGAACCGGACGCCTCGCTGAACGCGTCGCAGGCGATCGACTTCGTCGCGCGCGAAGAATTCGACTACACCTGCAAGGAAGTGGCCGAAGGCAACCCGCTGGCGCGCATCGACGGCGTCACGTTCCGGCTGCCGAACGGCCAGCTGCAGCGCAACCCCGACCGCGCGAAGATCGTCAACATGGACGACCTGCCGTTCGTGGCGCCCATCTACAAGCGCGACCTGCACCTCGAAAACTATTTCATCGGTTACCTGTTGCACCCGTACGTGTCGTTCTACACCGGACGCGGCTGCCGCTCGCACTGCACGTTCTGCCTGTGGCCGCAGACCGTCGGTGGCCACCAGTACCGCACGCGCTCGTCCGCCAACGTCATCGCCGAAGTGAAGTGGATCAAGGAGAACATGCCGGAAGTGAAGGAGATCATGTTCGACGACGACACCTTCACCGACTTCAAGCCACGTGTCGAGGAAATAGCGCGCGGCCTGGGCAAACTTGGCGTCACGTGGTCCTGCAACGCCAAGGCCAACGTGCCCTACGACACGCTGAAGATCATGAAGGACAACGGCCTGCGGCTGCTGCTGGTCGGCTACGAATCCGGCGACAACCAGATCCTGCTGAACATCAAGAAGGGGCTGCGGACCGACATCGCACGGAAGTTCAGCCAGGACTGCCGCAAGCTCGGAATCAAGGTGCACGGGACGTTTATCCTCGGCCTGCCGGGCGAGACCCGCGAAACCATCGAAAACACCATCCGCTACGCGCAGGAAATCAACCCGCACACCATCCAGATTTCGCTTGCGACCCCCTACCCCGGCACCGCGCTGTACAAGCAGGCCATCGAAAACGGCTGGCTCAAGGCCAACGAGGCTTCACACCTGGTCGATACCAAGGGCCTGCAGCTCGCCGCGATCAGCTATCCGGACCTGCCCGGCGAATACATCTACCACAGCGTCGAGCGTTTCTACCGCAGCTTCTATTTCCGGCCGTCGAAGATCTGGGAGATCGTCAAGGAAATGGCGGCGAGCTGGGACATGACGAAGCGGCGCCTGCGTGAGGGCGTCGAGTTTTACCATTTCCTGCGTGCGCACAGGGCAGCCTGACCCTTGTGCCAGCTCGCTCAACCCAAGTCAGAAAAGGCTAGACCCGGCGCCTCGTTGGCCCCGGGACCCTTGCCTCTCGAGATCATGTGCACACCACCATGCCGCGCGGCGAGCCAGGTGAGCACCCCACCGCATGGCTGTGGCACCTCGCCCTGCGTATCGAGGCTTGGCAGACGCCGCACCGATGTCGGCCCAAGCAGCATCGAGAGTTGCGACAAATCGGATCCGTAGGCGCGGGTGGCGTTCGCAAAGACCATGAAAAAGTCACTCCGCCGCGCGCATCAGCACAGACGATGCACGCGTCCATCCAAGCCGCTGCGCAGCAGGCAATCGCGTTACTGAAAGAATACCGGGGCGCTGGAGCGAAGCCTGTCGCAACCCTATGCAGCCGAGGCTGTCCGACGCATTGACGTAGCGAAATTTCAGGGCGATTGGTCCGAGGCATCAAAGAAATTCTGGATTTTTGCCAATCTGGCCCGGAAGAAGGCCGCCAGAGCGTTGGCGGCCACGGCTGGGGCGTCCGCACCGCCGGACGTAGATGCCGACTTGCCCCGTCTGGGCACGATGAAGGCGCACGTAACCAAGATCGATGCCTTGGCTCCAATGCTCCGTGACGTACCGGGTTGGGCGGCGCTACAGACCAACACGACTCGGATGCAGCTTGCGATCGGCCTCGGCGGTGGTATTCAAACCCGAACCGTAGCGCTTGCAGGGTCGCCCGAAGAGCTTGTGAGGCTGACTGCGTCATCCTGAAAACTGGAGATCAAAGAGTGCCTACCGTAGGAGACTGGGGACGCGGGAGCAAGACAGATCCTGCGTGATTCGTGTCCAGCGGCAGCGATCCCGCCACGAAAAATCAATCAGTTACCGCTGGGTGCTTTCGGTGTGTGCAACAGCTGCCCCGCCGCGGGCGTATTGTCCCAGCACGATTTCGAAGCGCAATTCGATGCCCATTCATCGGCAGGGTTCAAGATGGGAGTGGTCGCGGTCGTTGTCACTGCATCACCCAGGACGCAATCGCGCAATCGTGGAATGCAAAGCGCTTCATCCCCAGACAAGGAGTCCCATCATGAAAACCCGTATCGCAGCCGCTCTGGCATCTTTGGTCGTCGCATCTTTCGGAACTGCAGCGTACGCGCAAACAGCGCCGCAGCAGGCGCCGCCGCAGCCCGCGTCAACGACGACGACACCGTATACGAGCGGTACTCCATCAACCCCGCACAACGACAGCTCGAATCAGATGAGCAGTCCCACTTCATCGGGCATGATGTCGAGCAGCAACATCGAACAGAAAGTCAAGCATGAATTGACCGCGCACGGCGTAACGGCGACCGACGTCCAGGTCAGTTTCAGCAATGGCACCGCAACCCTCACCGGTACGGTCGCGACCCACAAGGATATTTCCAAGGCCAAGAAAGCCGCCATGCGCGTGCGCGGCGTCAAGCACGTGGATACTTCCGGACTTCAGGCAGGGTCGCTCCACAGCAGTGCCCCGCCCATGAGCAGCTGAGGTCTGCCCGTTTCGCTGAGCTCGGCAGGCAAGCACCG
>Ga0207707_10004178_pt1 | contig 12790 bp, 15 predicted proteins | sample KBSC83BmetaG_FD_184336 | JGI IMG/M metagenome (GOLD analysis project Ga0207707, IMG submission 184336) | Corn rhizosphere microbial communities from Kellogg Biological Station, Michigan, USA - KBS C8-3B metaG (SPAdes) (version 2) | ecosystem: Host-associated > Plants > Roots > Rhizosphere ... | reverse complement strand
CAAGAACGACGAGCGCAAGGCCGCCAACCAGTGGAAAGATTCCACCTACCTCGACGAGATGGAAGCACAGGGGGGCGTCGTTCGTGAGTCCTTCGGTGTCCAGCTCGAAGAGACGCTCGATTACCGCCGCAACCCGGCCGGCGTCGTCCAGGCGACCGACCTTCAGCCCCTCTCGCTGACGAAGACGGAAGTCTTCGACGCCGCGCAGTACGACATCGCGGAAGTCGTGGAGCCGCTCACCTGGAGCAACAAAGACGAGGTGCAGAACCCGTCCATCAACCAGAAGATCGCGCTCGTCAAGGGACTCATCACGAACTCCCTGGACAGCCACGACGATCTGATGGAACAGACGATGCTCGGCACCATCCTCAACGGGTTCCTGGGTCTCCAGAACCTCATTTCGACGGCGGGCACCGGCGTGATCGGCACCATCGACGCCAGCGCCAATGCCTTCTGGCGGAACGTCTCGGTGCAGTACACCGACGACACCGACATTGAAGCGGCGCTCACGTCGGCCTGGAACACCTCCATCAAGGGCTCTCGCAACAAGGTCAAGCCGTCCCTTCTCGTCTCGGACGGAGCGACGAACGCACTCTTCGAGGGCACCCAGCAGGGTTTGCAGCGGTATGGCGGCCAGGAGTTCAAGGCCGGCGCGACGAGCCTCAAGTTCAAGACGGCAAACTATGTCTTCTCGCAGTACGGCACCACGAGCATCTTCATGTTCAACCCGAAGTCGCTCCGTCTGCGCGTCAGCAAGGAATACTTCCGGCAGCGGTCGGAGACGATTCCGCTCCAGAACGCGACGGGCTACACCTGCCGCGTCTACACGGCGTGCCAGCAGACGACCAACAACCGGAGCCGGGTCGCCGTCGTCCATCTGTAATCGATTACACGGCTGAGCCGGGTTCGCGTTCGATTTTTTTCAAGGAGAGCACATTATGGGCGGAAACAAGGTTGGAGCCGCGCTGGGATCAGCCGGCTTGATCACCGACGTGGACTCGACCCCGCGCAACCCGCTGGGGTCCGAGTTCATGGACGAGAACGGAAACGTCTACACCTACGCAAAAGGTGTCGCGTCTCTCGCCGCTGGCGATTGGGCGATTCTGAATGCCGACGGCACGGTCACGCGCTCGCTCAACACGCCCCTTGCCGGGCCGGTGGGGGTCGCGATGGCGGCCATCGACAACACGCACTACGGCTGGTTCCAGATCGATGGCCTCGTCAGCGCATCGGGGGCTCTCGGCAACACGAAGCAGTCCGCCAACATCGCGACGGCTTCGGCGGACAAGCTCCCGCTCTACATGAGTTCGACGGCTGGCCGAGCCACCACCACCCAGGCGGCGGGGCAGGCCATCCTCGGCGCGTGGGGGTCGGGAGCGTCGGTCGCCAACGTGGGCGATGCGTGGATCTCCCGTCCGTTCGCGCCGGGCTTCACGCTGGCGTCGGCGTAATTCGAGAGATGGGGGGAGTGTAATCGATTACACTTTCCCCTCTTTCTTGAGAAGGGGCTGACACATGGGAGCGGCATCACAATTCAAAGTGGGGGGAGTTCCTGGCGGCGTGCGCCAACTCCTCAACGTGCAGACACTCACTCCGCTCGGCTCTACTGTGGCCGATGCGGCACAGATCACGACGAAGGGTCCGGCCATCGTCTACGCCACGGGCGCGGACGGCACCAAGGGGATCAAGCTCCCCAAAGCGGTCCCCGGCAAGATGTATATCGTGGTCAATCGTGACTCGGACAACGCCGTTCTGAAGGTCTACCCCTTCGAGGCGGCGGGCATCATCAACGGACTCTCGGCGGCGGCGGCCATCAGCATGGCGGCCAAAACCCGAGCCATCTTCGTGTGCGTCGTCGGCGGCGCGTCGTCCATCTGGTCGACTTTGCCGCTGCTCCCGTCGTAGAGCCAATCCCGGCTCAATTCCTCCGGGGCTCTGGAGTCCAAAGTTACCCAGAGCCCCACTCGCTCCTGCGAGAGAAGGTGCATCATGGCTGACGAACGAAACAAGCAGATGAACGACATCGGGGACCGGATTGCGGAGGGGATCTCCAAGGGCCTGCAAGAGATGGCCCCGAAGCGGATCAAGCCGGGGTCGAGCCTATTCGACCCGCATTCCCCGTTCCGGTCGAAGAAGGGTCCCATGCTCAAGGGGGATGTCTACCAGAACGGCATCAAGCTGAATCAAGAGCAGCTCTACGACAAGGAAATCGAGCTGTGCAACAAAATCACGAAGTCCGGCCGATACGTGGACCGGCTCGTGGAGGTTCGCGTCTCTGACGACGCCGGGGCTCGGGTGGTATTGATCTCCTACCCGGACAAGAGCGTCGATCAGCGCATGGCGAACAAGGATCACTGGCGGAATCTCCGAGAGCTGCTGGAGTTGATCGTCGAGCAGCAAGGAACCGTCGTTCTCGCGGAGGCGTAATCATGTTGCTGTGTCCTCCTCAGTCGGCCGTCGCGGCTTCGGGGAACTCTCGAGCCACCCCTATCGTGGTGCATGGGCAGTGGGCCGAGTTACTCCTCAACGTCACCTCAGCGGCGGCGGCTGCGGGGGACACACTCGATGTCTACGTCCAATCGTCGGCCGATGGCGGTACAACGTGGGACGATCTGGCGCACTTCACCCAGGTATTGGGGAATGGGGGTGCGAAGAAATCCCTCATCCGGTGGCAGGGCGAGATTGCCCCCACGACCGCTCAGGCGGCTCCCCAGGATGCGGCGCTCTCGGCGGGTGTCGCACAAGGGCCACATGGCAACCTGTGGTCCGTCAAATGGGTGGTGGTGAGCGCCTCGGCTCCCCTCTTCACCTTCTCCGTGACCGCCAGCGGCGACATCAAGTGTGTCAGTCGGAGGGGGTTCTAATGCCTCTGATGAAGGGCACGAGCCCTGATGTCATTTCGGAGAACATCCGGGAGATGACGAACGCTGGCCATCCGCAAGATCAGGCTGTGGCCGCGTCGTACCGCATGGCTGGTAAGGGCCGGAAGAAGAAGAAGCGGAAGAAGCCCCTGCCCCCGCCGCCGATGGACGACCAGGACGAGATGCACGCCGAAGAGGACTAGAGGAGGACGTCATGACCGTTCTATTGCTGTTCGTGCTCGCTGCGTTTGTCCTCACGCTTGCCTCTGCGATGGGAAAGGTTCCGCTCTGGGTGGCGGTGCTCATGCTCGTCATTGTGCATCTCATCGCGCTTCTCCCCGTTCACTAGGCCCATCATGGACCGCTCCGAGCGCATCCGGGAACTCAAATATCAGGGTCTCTCCGAGGAGGACGCGGTTCGCCGTGCTCACCAACAGGGAGAAAGTGTAATCGATTACACTCGGAAGAAAGCCGGCAAGGGCCGGCTTTTTGCCATCGTCACCAAGGACATGAGCGGTCTCGGGTTCGCCAAGCAATTGGCGGATGAGGGAGAGACCGTGGTCCTCGTGACGGAGAACCCAGACGAGGATGCCGAGGGCCTGAAATCTTACAAGCAGATTGGACAGAACTGGCTGGAGCGGATGCCGCTCGCCAAGGCGAAATCTGGGCTCAAGAGCCCCTCCACCTATTGGATCTTCACGGAGAACAACTTTCCGAAGGTCGCGGACGCTCTGCGAAAGTCTGGACAAAAGGTGTTCGGCACGAGCGCGTTCAGCGATCAGATGGAGCATGATCGGGACTTCGCCATTGAGCAGGCGCAATCGGGGGGCCTGAAATCTCCGGAGACCTATGAGTGCCATTCTCGTGAAGAGGGACTTACGTATCTGGAAGATCATGCGGACACGGCGTATGTCCTCAAGCCGGATGAGGGCTCGAATGCCGAGACCTTTGTGCCTGAGCTGGAGGATGATCTGGCCGCGAACGAAGAAACCTACAGCTATCTTGAACATCTAAAGAAGGAGCCGGGATCTTATATCCTGCAAGAGCGTGTGCAGGGAGTTGAGGTCAACGTCGAAGCATGGATGTATGAGGGGAAGCCTTTCTTCGCCTTCGCCACACTGGAGGCGAAGCGCAAGCAAGAGGGTGACTACGGGGAGATGGCCGGATGCGCTGGAGATGTGGCGTGGACCGTGCCTCTCGACTGCGAACTCGTCACGGAGACAGTTGGGAAAATGTTCCCGGTCTACGCCCAGCAGCGGTATACGGGGTTCGCGGACGTGAACGTCATCCTCACTGATAAAGGTCCGTGCTTCTTGGAGACGTGTTGCCGGTTCGGCTATAACGCCCACCCGACGCTGTTCCTTGGGCTGGCGAAGGGGACGCTCGGAGACGTGCTCGCGGATTGGATCGATGGGAAGGTGGAGGACCTCCCCTCCCGATTTGGGTCGGACTTCGCCGCGTCGGTGTGCCTATTCCTCGACCATCCACAACCGGGACTTCCGGTCAATGTGGAGCATTGGGGGCAGTTCCATCCGTTCGACGGCTATTTCGAGGGTGACAAGTTCCTGCTCACGGGCTACAGCTCGGAGGTGGGGATTTTCGTGGATCATGGACCGACGCCCGACGAGGCATTTGAGGCGGTCTACGAGAAGGTCTGCGATGAAGAAGCGTTCTCGTTCCCCAATCGCTACATGCGGTTGGACTTGGACGATACGGGTTATCCGAACGCTATTATGGATCGCTTCCAACAGCTCTCAGAGATGGGGATGACCGGCCGTGAAAATCAACATCGAAACGATTCCCCATCAACAGCATCGATACAACACGGTCGGGGACTACTGGATGACTCCCGACGGGACGCTCCAGATTCGCATCTCGGATCTGGGCGGTCTGGATCACGAGCTGCCGATCCTGATTCACGAACTCGTCGAATGGTATCTGTGCCAGAAGCGAGGCGTTCGGCTCGAGGATATTGATAGCTTCGACCGAGTGTTTGAGCTAGAGCGGTCGATCGGCCGGCATCCCGAGGAGGAACCCGGAGATAGCCCCGAGGCTCCATACGCGAGGGAGCACCGCTTCGCGGAGAACATCGAACGGCAAGTGGTGCATGAGGCAGGGCTTCGGTGGGATGACTACGAGGCCCACATCTCGAAAGACTGGCTGACTCCAGATTCGGTTCAGGGCTCGATACGAAAGCTGACGCCATGACCTTTACGGAAATCGTGAATGAAGTCGCCGCCGACCTCAATCAGACCTCCTTGGACGCGAAGGACCGGATTGGGCGTCATGTGAACCGGCAGTATCGCCGGCTTGTGGCGCTCCCCTGGCTGCAAATCTCCCGACGTGGGGAAATCTCTCAGCCCACGACAGAGGGAAGCCGCTATGTGACGTTCCCCGTCACGAAGCTCTACTCGGTGTTTGACCCCAATCGAGACAATCAGACGCTGTCGGAGCGGATGTTTGACGAGCTGAGGAACATCACGGCGCTCTCAGACCCACCGAACCAGTACGCGATTGCCCGATCGGACAGCGCGTCCATCACGATCTTTTTGGACAGCCTGCCGGCGTCGGTCTACCCGCTGTCAGCGGATGCGGAACTCCGTATCGTCACGCTCTCGGGGAATCAGATCCCCAAGTTCAATGAGGATTTCCACGATATCCTCATCTATGGGGCGAAGGCGTTGGAGCTGCTGAAGATGGAGAAAGACTTGGCCCAGGAGGCGAAGGACACGATGGATCAGCGCATCTCGGACCTCAAGTTCCATATCGCCAAGACGGGCTACCTCGATTATGTCCAGGGCAAGGACGCGCAGGGGGGACCCCCGGCGACTCTCAACACTCTCATTTCGTAGGGGGAGTCATGGCGACGACGAGCACACGCACGACGAGCATCGGATTTGTGGGAGATGTCGATACCAACCTCCAAATCGCGGCGGCCTCCAATGGGTCGAGCCCCGCGCAGATTGATCTCTTGACGTTAGCGGCCGGAGACAACACGCTGACGGCTCCCGTCACCCCCACGGCTGTCACCATCATCCCCCCGGCTGGGAACACGCACGCCCTCCTCCTCAAAGGAGACGCGGCGGATGTGGGGGTGAGCCTGCATCTGACCGACCCGACGACGATTGCCTTGGCCAACGCGCAAACGTCATTCATTCTGAATGCAGCGGCCCAAATTGTGGGCGTCCGAACCATTTGGACCTAGTGTAATCGATTACACTTATGCCTACCCAACAGCCCCCCGACGTTGAACTCGACTCGCTGAGAGGCGGGTATAACGACGAGGACCCCGCGAATGCCCTTGCTCTGGATGAATGCACTCGGGCCATCAATGTCGAGTTCTTCTATTCGACGTTAGGGGAACGCCGTCTCGGAGGTCAGCGGTTCGACCTCACGGGCTCCGATATTCTCGGGGATGATGTGGTCGTACAGGCTGTGCGCCATTTCCCCACGAAGGACGAGATCGATAACGAACTCTGGGTCTTCTCGGCGGTGGTGGGAGATCATGTCACTATCAATCGACGCACCTCACTCGGGTGGACGACGATTGCCCCCCCACAGGAGATTGTGTCTTCCGCCCCCGAGGTTTATGAGATTCAGGCGATCTCCTTTGACTCGAAACTCTTCATCTGTGCCAAGTTCGTCAGTGGCGACGACCGGATGATGGTGTGGGATGGCACCTCGATTCGACTCGCGGGTCTGTCCCAGCCGGCCGCCCCTACAGTCGCTGATGAGGGGTCAGGGGCCTTCATCATGACTCGTTTCTACCGGGTGCGGTATATCGTGAAGTCCGGGACCACGATTCTCCGCCAGAGCGAGCCTTCGGATACGGTGACGTTCACGCCCAGCGGCACGGGGGCGGGGGCGACCCTCACGAAGCCCGCCGCCATCGGGGAAGGTGAGACACACTGGCAGATTGAGGCATCCTTCGATGATGGGAATTTCTACATCATCGCGACGGAACCCGTGGCCACAACGACCTTCAACGACGAGAATCCGAACACGACCCCCTACTCGGATATTGGGGATCTGGACGATACGGATATTGGATCGAATGTGCCCCTCCCGGCCGCTCGGATGGTGGGAGTGGACGATGACCGTCTGACGTTGGGGGGATCGTTCGTCAATACCGAGCTGGACTCTCGGGTCATGTGGACGCCGGTTCGGAATGATCCGGGCCTGGGGAACTCCGAGCGTATCCCTGCGAACACCAACAATTTCCGGGACCTGGACACGAAAGAGGGGGGCGGGCTGACGGGCATCAGCTCCACGGCAAATGGGACGTGGTATGCCTTCAAGAATTTCCATATCTATTCGATGACTCGGACGGGCTCGGCAGCGAATGCCTATAGCGTCATCACGATCAGTAAGGCCCGAGGAGCGATCTACGGCAGTATCGTGTCCGGGATGGACGAATACGGCCGCGCGTGCATCTACTTCCTGGATCAGAAGCAGGGTCCGTCCCGCATCGGTCAGGGGGGACTCCAGCGGATTCAGGGCCTCCGGAATACGTGGAACCGCCTCAATGCGACCGCCACGAAGGTGATTGCGCGAGGGGTCTATTACCCGTTCAAGCAGCAGATGTGGTGGATGATCGCCGTGGACGGAGCCGACTCCCCGACGTTAGGACTCAAGCTGCAAGTCAACGAGCTACAGGAGGTAGAAGGGGGCGTCAAGCGAGGGTGGTCGCTGTTTGATGGCCTCCTCCCGACCGCGCTCTGTGCCACCCTCTTTACCGAGCAGATGGTGGATGAGAATGGGAACAACGTCCTCAGCACCCGTCCGGTCCTGGGCTTTGCGGGACCGGATTACCTATTGCGGTCGGACTTGCTCGATAACGATAACGGCACGTCCTATTTCGCGGCGGTTCGGACTCGGCCTCTCTTTACCGTGGGGCTGCTGAATCGGTGGGGGGCCATGACGGCGGCGCTCTTAGCGGCAGCAAATGGGGACGCGAAGGTGCAGGTCTCGTTCATCCGGGACTACGGGTTGGAGAAGAACGTCATTGTTACCAACCTCGCGCCCCAGGCGGATGAAACCTATGTGGTCAAAGCCTTCGACAACCTTGTGATGTCCAACTCGATTGGGATTCAGGTTGAGTTCTCGGACGTGACGGATGATACATTGGTTGAAGGTCGTCTGTATCACGCGGAACCGGCCTCCGGGACCCTGGGACTCCTGCCATGAGCTGTCACGACGTTCCCCCAGGTCTGACGGTCTGCTGTGGGAAACCGATGGTGCGCGTGAAGTGTGCGCTTGTGTGTTCGGGGTGTCAGAAGCCCGCCACGATTGCGAGGGATCATGCTGCTGGGCGCTGAGAGCTGGGACATCTTTGCGGTCGGAGACATCACCGACTGGTGGCAGTTCGCCGGTAATAACCCCACGATTGTTGCGGGGGCCGGCCGGTGCGGGAGTGCCGCCTACCACTGCAACACGACCTCCGGAACGGGTCCTGCGATTGGTGTGAACACCTCCGTCGATGGAGGCTACTGTGGATTCGCAATTGATACGGCGACGTTGACGCCAGCCCCAAATCTCCTCATCATCTCGGGGGCGGCCGGGAATCCCCAAATCATCCTCCAGATTTTCCCGAATGGTTCGATTCAGTGCTATTCGGGGCCGGTCTTCGCCAGCTTGGATAGCCGGTTCCTGTGTGCGACCCCCCCTGGCATCATCACGACGGGGCACTACTACCATATTGGCGTCGAGTGGCTGTGTGTCCCGGTGGGGGGCTACGTCAAGATTTGGGTGAATAGCGTTCTTCTGGGATCGGTCACGGGCGTGAATACTCGATCCGGGACAGCCTTCGCAGCGTCCTCCCCGTGGCGGATGCTGACATTCGTTGGGGGTCAAACCTATCTCGATGATGTGTATTGGGGGGATTCGTCGGGCTCCCTCTATACCGGCTTCCTCGGAGACCTTCGCGTCGAGGGCCAAGTGGTGCTCACCGATGCGGCAGGAGGCGGGGGCACCCATCACGACTTTTCTCCCTCTTCGGGAACCGATCATGGGGCACTTGTGGACGAGATTCCCCCGGATGATGATTCGAGCTACCTCGAATCGGCAACGGTTGGGGCCAAAGAGACCTTCAAGTTCCCGAATATCACCCTCACGTCGGGAACGGTGTATGGCATCCAACTGATGCCGAACGTGAAGAAGACCGACAGCGGGGGACGGACGATTGCGTGCCTAACGCTCTCAGGGGGCAACCTGTTTACAGGGGCGAACAAAGGACCTTCTCAGACGCACTACAACTATCAGCCGGAGATGGATCAGGTGGACCCCACCACAGGTCTCCCGTGGACGGCTGTGACCGCGAACGCTGAAGAGGGCGGCATCACCATCACGGCATAGTGTAATCGATTACACTCTGGAGTCACACGAATGGCCTTAAATCCTCATCTCTCGAATGCTGCCGCCAATGCGGCGGCTAATGCGGTGACGGCTCTCCTCAATAGCGGGTATCTCCGCATCTACGATGGGGCGCAGCCCGCGAACGCGGACACGGCCATCACGACTCAGAACAAACTCGCGGAGCTGAGATTTGGGGCGACGGCGTTTGGATCTGCGGCTGCTGGAGTAGCGACCGCGAATGCCATCACGTCTGACACCAACACGGTCGCTGGGACGGCCGCATGGTTCCGGCTTTTTGAGTCGGACGGCACGACGGTGGTGCTTGACGGGTCTGTTGGCACCTCCGGATGTGACATCAATCTGAACACGACGAGTATTGCGAGTGGGGGCACGCTCGCGATGACCGCCTTTACCTACACGCAATCGAAGAGTTAGGCCCTGTGAAGCAGGTTATTTGCGTCCAGGCCCCCTCGGGGATCACCCCCTCCACCTCGGTCGCCAATCACACGGCGATTACGCAGGGGGATTGGTCGGCGTTCATCTCGACCTCCCAGGGGCCGATTGCGACTGATGGGGTTATTAATAACCTCATTGTGACGGTTTCGGCGGCACCCGGCACCGCGAAGTCGTGGACGTTCACGCTCGTCAAGAATAACGTCGATACGGCGATCGTCGTGACCATCAGTGGGTCCGCGACCACCGGACGGGATACCACGAATGCGGTGGCGGTGTCCCCCGGTGATGTGCTGCGGTTGCGGGCAACGCCGTCCGGGACGCCCGCGAGCGCGACGACTATGCACGCGTTTGACTTCACCAGCACCAACGCGGCGGAGAGCTTCTATATCGTCGTCGCGGGGTCGAACGCATCCGTCAGCTCGGTGCAGCGGATCGGGGCCTTTTACGACCGGCAGTGGACAGCGGGAGCCGGGTCTACCCAACAGGCGATCGTGGCTGCAGCGGGTAACGTCACGGCCTGCTACATGACGGCGAACTTGGCACCGGGGGCTGGCAAGAGCTACACCCTGGTGCTCTACAAGAACGGCGTCAAGCAGGATGGGTCTGGGGTAACGGTCAACACTCAGGTCAGCATCAGCGGCGCGAGTGCCACCTCTGCGAACAGCACCTTTACGCTTCCTGTCTCCCCTGGGGACACCCTTTACATGGAGTGTACCCCCTCTGGGACGCCGACCGCCACGGCGGTCTGTTTCGGGCTGCGCTTTGCGGCGACCACAGATGGGGAATCCCAAGCCGGGGGCTATTGGACTAACAATCCCTTCACCGGAGGCATCACTAACTACAACGGGGTGCTGGGGTTCACCAACGAGGGAGGCGGCGGCAGCTCGGCAGAGGCGCTCATGGCGACCCTCGCTGGCGTCACGCCGTTTACCTATCGGGGCCTCTACGCCGCGCTCACGGGATCACCGGGGAGTGGTAAGAGCTACGTCTTCGACCTACGGCGTAATAAGACCTCCCCTAGTGGGACCCCCACGGTCACGGTCTCGAATCTGAACACGTCGGCAGGAACCGCAAGTGGTTCTGTAAGTTATGTCGATGGGGATACCGCAGATATCGAGTATTTTGGCACGGGCACACCCACGAGCCGACAAGGCCAGTGGGCGACCGTCCAGTTCGTCCCCCCAGATATCACATCCAGTGGGGCTCTCACCATTGACCGCCCAAGCCCCTCGGGGTCTGGATGGGCGACGGTGGTGGGGTCAGGGGGGGTGATCATCGACCGGGCCTCCATCCAAGGGTCTGGCACCGAAACGATCCATGTGGGGGGAGGCGTGACGGTAGGTCCCCCAAGCCCCTCTGGTTCGGGCTGGGCAACCGTCGTCGGCACGGGTCAAATCACCGCCAAGCCCCCGACGATTACAGCACAGGACGCATTCGGACCTCTGCGGATTACCCAGCAGGGCCGTTATGTTGTTACGGCGGAGGATGCGCCGAAAGGGAGGCTGACACAGTTCGGCCGATATGCCGTTACCGCAGAGGGAGACCCCGCCATCCGCCTCACGCAGATGGGCCGGCAAGTTCTCTATCGTTTCACTTGTGAGCATGTTACCCCGACGCCCCCAATTGATATCCCGGTGCGGGTGTTGGCGTCTCAGCTTATTCCTCGATGGCTGCTGGAGCGATACGACATTAAGCCCCGATTCGAGGACCGGACAGCCGGGAGCCCCACCGGACGAACCTTCACGCCGACATGGCAGTCAGATGGGGCTCGGTGGAAACTGAATCGGATGGATATCTCAGCCTCCACGCAGGGCCGCCATATTGGACCGAATGCGACGGTCTCCGCTCCCGATGCAGGCGTGGCGGCCTGGAGATTGGAACGGTTTGATATGGGATGGAGAACGGAGGAACGCGCATGATGACCCTGATGAAGCATCTCGGGGGCAAGTGGGAGAACGTGCGCGCCAACCTGACCCAAGATTTAGATCATATCCAGGAGTGGGCGAACACGTTGGAGGAATCGCTCCTCGGGAATGGCCAAAATCAGACGATTCAGGCATCGACCATTCTGGGGAGCCCTACGCCTGTCCCCAAGTATGTCGCGAGCACGGGAACCGGGAACAATCCCCAATGGGATCAGGTCGATTTAGCCTCATCAGGGGTGAAAAATCGACTAAAATATGGGAATCTCACGGCGGCCTCGGGTCCCTCACTCCTGCTGGGCACGGGCAGTGGGAGTCCGGGGAGTGAGGATTGGGAAGAGATCAACCTTGACCCGGACACCATGGAGATGGACGGCACGACGCTCAAAGCCATCGGGGACGGGATTTCAAACGCGCAGTTAGCCGCTCGGATTTCCCTCCGAGTGTAATCGATTACACTATGATTATCCTTGACACCACGTCCAAATCGCTCGAAGTCATCCTCGGGGGGTCCGTTAGTTCGGTGGAGCCCTCGTGGGTGTCAGCGTATGTGGAGGTCACAACCGCCACGATGGCGCTCGATGCCGTAAGTGCCTCAGATGGGGCCGCGAATGGCTCGACGGCTGTCACGATGGTGGCGGCCCCTGCGTCGGGCAAGGTCAGACAAGTCAAAGCCCTCTACATCTACAACGCGGACGGTGCGGGGGTGACTCTGACTGTCAGGCTCAATAATGGAGGCACGTTCCGCACCCTCTTCACGGCGGTTCTGGCGACGCTCGAAACGCTGCGATTCAGTGAGTCCGGATGGCAAGTGTTCACAGCGGACGGCGAGTTGAAGGTCGCCAACACGGTTTAAGGAGACGCTCATGGCATTCAACGCCAACTACGACGGCCAGCCAACATATTCGGCCCCCTATACGGCTCAACCTTTCGACCCGACCGGGGGGGCGGGATCTCCAACTTCGTCGGCTCCCGTTGCCGCTCCCCCAGCCGGAATGCCGGCGGGGATTGACCCCCGTCTGGCGGCCCTCTATCAACAGTATGGGGTGACGCCTGGGGGACCGGGGTCTGGTCTGACGGATTGGCAGTATTGGCAGAATGACGCGCTGTCGAACGCCGGGGGAGATTGGGATTACATCTCTAAGCGTCTGGGGTCAGACCTCGCCGGCACGGGACCCGATCAGGGGGGTGGGGGAG
>Ga0207707_10004177_pt1 | contig 12792 bp, 9 predicted proteins | sample KBSC83BmetaG_FD_184336 | JGI IMG/M metagenome (GOLD analysis project Ga0207707, IMG submission 184336) | Corn rhizosphere microbial communities from Kellogg Biological Station, Michigan, USA - KBS C8-3B metaG (SPAdes) (version 2) | ecosystem: Host-associated > Plants > Roots > Rhizosphere ... | reverse complement strand
CTCGCGCCGCCAGTCCAGCACGCAATCGAGCACGGGATGGATCACGAAGCCGCATGGATATGGCTTGTAGGAGGTCGCCATCAGCTCCCAGGTTTCGCCGAGCCCGGACGTCACGCGCGCGAGATCAGGCGTATCGCCCATCGCATTGTAAAATCCCTGCCGGCCGGCAAGTGGCTCGGCCGGACCCTCGAAGCCCTTCGCCGCGAGCAGCGCCGACCACAAGCCGTTGCGCGCGGCATTGCCGACGCTCACGCTCTTGGCAGGCCAGCCCAGGCATTCGCAGAGCCCTGCGGATTGCGTGGAGGCGGTGCCGAGTGCGGACACGAGGTGCCGCTCATCGAGCCCGAGCAGCTTGCCGGCTCCGGCGGCGGCGCCGAACACGCCGCAGGTCGAGGTGATGTGCCAGCCCTTGTCGTAGTGGTGTGGCGAGATCGCAAGCCCGATACGGGCCTGCACCTCGTTGCCGAGGATGAAGGCGAGCAGCAAATCCGGTCCGCTGACCGCGCGCAATTCGGCCAGCGCCAGCAGGGCCGGCGCCACCGGCGCGGTCGGATGGATCACAGTCGCCAGATGCGTATCGCAGAAGTCATGGACGTTGGCAGCCGCAGCGTTGAGGAAGGCCGCGCTCAGCGCGTCGATGCGCTCGGGCCGCCCGATCACGGTAACCTGCCTGCCGCCGGAAAATTCCTTCAGCGATTGCAGCGCGATCTCGACGGGGTCGGTGCGGCAACCCGCCAGCGCAACGGCGAACAGATTCATGAAGGAGCGCTTGGCCTGGTGGCGCACTCCAGGCGGCACATCGTCCCACCGCGCGGCCGCGACATAGTGTGCGAGGCGCTTCGTGACATCGACCTGTTGCAACATCATTCCTCCCGATTTCGGCCCAGCATCCGACGCGTCGCCACAAAGTTCAACCGGCTCTGGCAATGGACCGCTCGCGCTTTTTTGCATTATGGTAGGGGCAAATCGATAGACCCGCGACCAAGGCGGGCGGATCAGGGAGACGAAATGATGCGGACGCGGACGTTTGCATTTGCGGTTGTGCTGGCGTTGGCTGCGGGCGGCCCGACCCTTGCCGACGACTATCCCACGCACCCGATCCGCCTGATCGTGCCGTTTGCCGCGGGCGGCGCCGCCGACTCGGTCGCGCGCATCGTCGGAAAGCGCGTTGGCGACGCGCTCGGCCAGACCGTGGTGGTCGAGGATCGCGGCGGTGGCGGCGGCATCATCGGCACCGAAATCGTCCGCAATTCCGACGCCGACGGCTACACCCTGCTGCTCGGCCAATCCGGACCGATCTCGATCAATCCGGGCATCTATCCAAAGCTGCCCTACGATCCCGAAAAGGATTTCGCGCCGATCAGCATGACCACCGCCTATCCCTATGTCCTCGTGGTCAATCCCTCGCTCGGCGTGAAGACGGTGGCCGAGCTTGTCGCGCTCGCCAAGAGCAAGCCCGGCCAGCTCAACTACGGCACGGCAGGCCTTGGCGCTTCCAATCATCTCCTGACCGAGTTGTTCGATGGCAAGGCGGGCATCAAGATGACGCATATCCCCTATCGCGGGACGTCGCTTGCGGTCGCCGACCTGATCTCCGGACAGGTGCAGGTGGTGTTCGCCGATCCCGTCTCGGCGCTGGCGCAGGTGCGCGCCGGCACGCTGACAGCGCTTGCGGTCACCAGCAAGGACCGCTCACCGGTCGCACCCGACCTGCCGACCATCGCCGAGAGCGGATATCCCGGCTTCGACGCAATCGCCTGGCACGGCATCCTGGCGCCGGCCGGCACGCCGCCTGCGATCATCGACCGCCTTCATGCAGAGATCGTGAAGGCGCTGAAAGATCCCGAAACCATCAAGCTGATCGAGGCGCAGGCGATCCAGGTCGTCGGCAACACGCCGCAGGCCTTTGCCGGCTTCATCAAGCAGGACATCGTGCTCTGGAAGGACGTGGCGCAGCAGGCCAAAGTGGAGGTGAGATAACCCGTCTCACCTGCGCCGCAGCACGCTGAACTGGAACGACTGCTGCGCTCCCCACGGCGTGACGTGACGATGAGCAAGCGACTCGATCAACTCGAAAGCCTCGCCGATGGCTTTGCTCAGGGCCGCAGGATCGTAGCGCTGCACCGGCAGGCCGCTGCATTTCTCGGGGCCGTCGAGCGCAAAGGTTGCAATGATGGCATGGCCACCCGGCTTCACGCCGCGGCCGAGCCGCTCGAGATAGGCCCGGCGATCGCCCGCCTCGACCAGGAAATGCAACGCGGCGCGATCATGCCAGATGTCGAACGGTTGCGTCGGCTCCCAGTCCGTAACGTCAGCCGCAATCCAATGCACGGAAGCGCCGCGTTCACCCAGCCGCCGCTTCGCGGTCGCAAGCGCGGCCTCCGACAGGTCGAGCACGGTGACTGCCCGATAGCCGCGTTCGCACAGGGCATCGATCAGGCGCGATGCGCCGCCGCCGATATCGACGATCGAGGCCTGCCGGGATGGCGCGAATTTCTCGATCAGGCCAAGCGAGGGCTCGGGGCTCGGCTGCGTCCAGCTCACCTCCTGCTCACCTTTATTCAGGTAAACCTGCTGCCAATGTGTCTCGCGATCCGCTGCACTCATGGCCATGCCGCCGATTAGGATGTAAAGACTTTGCTCGGGTTGACCGGAATCCCGGCCAACGCGGGACAAGTTTATCATACTAGCGCAAGTGAGCGATGAATTGAACGAAAGTCTCCTGGCCAATCCCGACAGGGTCGCTCGCCTGTTCGGCAGAATCGCGCTTCGCGCCGGCCAGGCCATCATGAAGGTGCGCCCTGCCGCCGCCAGCAATCCGCACACCAAGAGCGACGGCTCACCGGTCACCGCCGCCGACCTCGCCTCCGACGAGATCATCCGCCACGCTCTTGCCGGGGATCTCCCCGGGGTTCCCGTCATCACCGAGGAGAGCTGTGCAGCTGCGACCGTCAACGATGCCGAGCGCTTCATCCTCGTCGATCCGCTCGATGGCACAAGGGAGTTCATCAAGGGAAGCGAGGAGTTCACCGTCAACATCGCGCTGATCGAGCGCGGAACGCCGGTGGCAGGCGCCGTCTACGCGCCGGCACTGCGCCGGCTCTATGTCGGAGGCGCGAACGCGCATCGTCTCGAGGTCGCAAGCGCCGACGCCGAACCGAAGTTCGACGGAATGAAGCCGATCCGGGTGCGGCGGCCGCCGCCGGAAGGCTGGCATGTCGCGGTCAGCCGCTCGCATCTCGATCCCGACACCCAACAATGGATCGATCGGCATCGCGTCGCCGAACTCAGGCCCGCGGGCTCGTCGCTGAAATTCTGCGCCGTGGCGGAAGGCGAAGCGGACGTCTATCCGCGCCTCGGCCCGACCATGGAATGGGACACCGCCGCCGGCCACGCCGTGCTGTGCGCAGCCGGCGGACGCGTCACCGATCCCGACGGGCGGCCGATCACCTACGGCAAGCCAGGCTATCGCAACGGATATTTCATCGCCTGGGGATCGATCGACCAGACAACGAGATAAAAGCCCGGAGGCATTCGCATATGAAAGCGTTCCTCAATCCCGTCGTTGCCGCGCTCGTAGTGGGGCTCCTCGGCATCGCTGCATTCGTACCTTCCGTGCGAGCCCAGGACGCAAGCAAGCCAGTCTACGCCGTCGCCTATCTCGAGGTCGTGCCGGGAAAGGAGAAGCAGGCGCGCCGCCTGATCGCCGATTACGTGGCGGGCGCCAAGCGTGCGAGCGGCGTGCTCGCGATCGACGCGCTGGTCCGCAACGGCTATCCAGACCAGTTCGCGCTCATCGAACAATGGCAGTCAGCGAAATCGCGCGAGGACTATGCGGCAACGGCCGTCGCGCAGCAATTCCGCGCTTCGCTCGGCAAGATCGAAAGCGCCGCTATCGACGAGCGCATCCAGGCGCCGCTCTTTGTCGAAACCGAAAAGCCCGCGGCCCTCCCCCCGATCGTGGTCATGACGCATATCGACATCATCCCGACCGCGCTGGACCAGGGACGTGCCCGGATCAAGCAACTGGTCGAAAGCAACCGGCACCAGAATGCCAATCTGCGCTTCGATGTGCTGGTGCAGACCAACCGGCCCAACCACATGACACTGATCGAAGGCTGGAAGCGGCCCGCGGACAAGAACGCGGAGAGCGCGGCTGCAGGCACCGTCTCCTACCGCCACGACCTGCTGCCCATGAGCGGAAGTCCCTACGACGAGCGGACCTACCGGCCGCTCGCCGAGTGAGTGCGGCGGCGGACAACTACTTCTGAGGCTGGCTCTCGAGCAGGCGATCGCGGACCAGTCGCACCGCACCGCGCGCCCAGGAGTAGTCGGCGCCCATGCGAAGCCCGCTGTCTCCGAGGGAAATGACTGCGGCGGTCCGGGCGTCGCGGAGCTGGAATCCGACCGTATATTCGGTGCGGCTGACCCGTCGCACCACGCCGATCAGCGATTGGTCCGCTCCGAGGTCCCGCGCGATGACAGCATCGCAGCCGTTGCAATCGCGCAGCTCATGTTTCTTCACGGCGTCGGCGTTCGCACTACCCACGTCGACCAGATGGTAGCGGCCGGATTGCGCGAGCAGCTCGCGCACGCCACCCGTCACCTCGGCCAGATGCGCCGCATCGGCCGCCGCGTCGCCGGTGGTGGAACCCGCGGCTGAATTGTCCTCGAGCTCGAAATCGAACGCCGCGATCTGGATCGTCGGCGAGGCAGCCGCCGGAGACGCCGGCGCGGACCCCGCGAGCACCGCGCGGATATCTTCCGATATGAAGGCCCTGGCGCGATCCCAAGCCACGTCATTATCGCCGCGGAACGTGTAGAGCCTGTCGAACAGGACCCGATCGGCGCCGACGTCGATGACCGCCACTTTCGCCCATTGCACGAGGGTGCTCGCCTTGCGAATGGCCCCGATCACCCGGATGCCGTCGCCGCCTTCTACCGCAACGTCCTTTCGCAGCGCGGCCATGAAGGCCTGCAGCCGCTTCCGATGCGCGGCGGTCTGGTCGGCCACTTCGCCCGAGGTATCGACATAGCTGAAGTCGTCGATGGTGACGCCCAAGGGATGGGGCGGCGTGCCGGCGAAGCCGGGGCCGAAGCCCAGCAAGAGAAGGGCACACACGGAGAACCGGAACTGGCGCATGGGTGGACCTCGTGTAATGGGGCGGTTGTTCGACGGCAGGCTATCCGGCAGGCCTTCGGTCCGAAGCTGAGCCGTTCCCGACGCGTGCCGGGAAAATTTCCCGATCTCATTCCCCGCGGCGGCCGCCGCTTTCCGCCGCCCGGGTTCTGCCGTTTAATGCCGGCAACGGCCTCCCCGCTCCCGGAGCGGGAGCCCAACATCGTCCGCGCAGGGGTTTTGCCCATGTGGAAACGTTCCGATCTCAAGGTCCGCTTGACGCTGCAGGTCGCAGCCGTATTGGCCCTCTGCTTTGCCGCCATCTCGGCCTGGTTCCTGATCGAGGCCGACCGGTCGCTGCATGCCAGGGTCGAAGCGGTTGCCGAGATTGCAGCGAAAACGCTCGAGCTGCAGCAGAGCAAGGTGCAGTGGGCGAACAACCCGCGCGCGGATTTTCCCGACCTGCATGTCGTCGCGGCTTCGGTGATAACGCCCGGCCTGTGCCTTGCGTTTCGCGCAAGCAACGGCGAAATCCTCCAGCGCTTCTGCGGCGGCGCGCCTGATGAAAGCCGCGATCCGCCGAAAGCGTTTGCCGCCTTCTATCGCCGCCTCTTCGATCCCGGCCGCGAAGTGCTCCGGCCGGTGGTCTTTCGGGGTGCGACCGTCGGCCAGGCCGTGGTCTGGGTCGATCAGGCCGTGCTGACGGCAGAAACCTGGCACGAGGCGGGCCGCCTGATGGCCGCGCTTGCGGTCGCGCTGCCGCTGCTCTGCGTCCTGGTCTATGCCGCGCTTGCGCGTGCGCTGCGTCCGACCGGTTTGATCCGCGCCGGCCTCGAACGGATCGCCGCCGACGATCTCGCGGCGCGCCTGCCGCCGTTCGATCTCGCGGAGCTTTCGGCCGTCCGAGATGTGTTCAATCACCTCGCCGAACGTCTTGGCGACGCGCTTGCCGAACGCAACGAACTGACCCGGAAACTGATCGCCTTGCAGGACGACGAGCGTCTGCATCTGGCGCGCGAGCTTCACGACGAGTTCGGGCAGTCGCTCGCCGCCATCCGCGCGCAAGCGGCCTCGATCCGTCAGAGCGCGGCGCAGGATTGTCCGAGCCTGCTCCCTGAATGCGACAGCATTGCGCGTACCGCGACCGACATGATGGAGACGTTGCGCGGGGCGCTGTTCCGGCTGCGCCCGCCCGATGTCGATGAGCTTGGCCTCGCCGCAAGCCTGGAAGGCCTGATCGCCGGCTGGAACGGGCGCAGCCGTGGCCGGCCTCGCTTTGAAATCGGATTCTCCGGCACCCTGGCGAGACTGCCTGCTTCCACCGGCGGAAATCTCTACCGCATCGTGCAGGAAGCGATCACCAATGCGGCCAAGCACGCCGGCGCGACGCGGGTCGCGTTGTGCCTTCGGGTGCACGAGGCCGGGAACGGCCCGCAGGAGATCGAACTTGCCATCGACGATGACGGCCAGCCCGGCGATGCGGGGGTCAAGTCCGGAATGGGGATGCTCGGCATGCGCGAGCGCGTCGCCGCCCTCGGTGGCCGGCTGAGCTTCGAGGCCCGGCCCGCCGGAGGCTCGTCGCTTCGCGTCGTCATTCCCGTCTCTCCCTTGGAGTGCGCGGCATGAGCGGTGCGGATCGGTCCATCCTGCTGGTCGACGATCATGCCGTGGTTCGCGAGGGCTATCGTTCGGTGTTGCAGAAACAGCCGGGCCTGTGTGTCGTCGCAGAAGCGTCCGACGGCGCGGAAGCCTACCGGCTGTTCAAGGAAACGCAGCCCGATCTCGTCATCATGGACCTGAGCCTGCCCGGCATCGGCGGCATCGAGGCCGTCCGGCGTATCCGGCAATGGGACAAGCGGGCCCGCATCCTCGTGTTCACGATGCACCAGAACGCGGCCTTCGCCGTGCAGGCGATCCGCGCCGGCGCGATGGGCTATGTCACCAAGATGAGCCCGCCGGAAACCCTGGTGAATGCCGTGATGGAAGTTCTCGCCGGCCGGATCGCCATCAGCCCGGACATCGACCACGAGCTTGCGCTCAGCCATCTTTCCACCGACGCCAACGCCGCCGATGTCCTCACCGCGCGCGAGTTCGAAGTGCTGCGCATGCTGCTCGCTGAACGCAGCACCGAAGAAATCGCCGCCGCCCTTCACATCAGTCCCAAGACCGTTGCGAACCTGCACTCCCTCATCAAGGACAAGCTTGGCGTGGGCACGGATATCGAGCTTGTCCGGCTTGCGCTGCGACAGGGAATTTTGACGCCGGCCGATCTGGGCGAGGCGTGAGCATTCCGGCGAACGACCCTACCGACGCGGTGTAATCGTGCCTCAGTCCGCCTTCATGATGCGGCCCTTGCCGCCGCACTTCTTGCAAGGCTCCGGATAAATCCTGCGACCGGGTTGAACCGCTTGCATGACGGCTGGAAAGCCGGTGCCATTGCAAGCTTCGCACTTGATCTCTTTTGACATACGGCCCCTTAGCCTTTGTTGCAGTCGATAGCCTCGCGCCGATTCATGCGGGGATCAACCCACCCTGCGCTACCGCCGGCCGTGCGCCCCGATTGCGCTTGCCGACGATAATCCTGCGAAGACCACAGCGACGCGGCCTGCGAAGGAACATCCCGACGAAACCTCGTCACCAGCACGGCGCCGCCGGCAACGAGACCGCAGGAGACGGGATCCACCAGCCAGGACCCAACGATCAAGAAGATGAACGCGGACGAAAAGGAAAAACTGGAAATCGAAGGAAAGTAGCCGTAGCCGTGCGGGATGTGCCCGGACGGATTCAAGAGGCCGCCTCCGGGCGGCCTCTTTCGTCTCAACACAAATCAAGCATGCGGATTTACGATGGTATATCCACGCAGCGATCGCGCATGAACCCTGGTTGCATGGCCGCCGGAGTTGGCGTCGTATGCCATCCAGGTGTCGCCTTCGACATGCTGCTCCAGAACGAAGACATGCCCGCGTCGTGCTGCAACCATTCCCGGCGCCGGCGCTGCTCGCGGAAACCGCAGCCAATTGGCCGCGAGATTGAGCTCCGGCACGATTCGGCCGAACACGCGAATCGAAGCCCCGCAACCGCAAAAGGAATGAGGGCAACCGGCCGGGCGACCGCCGACGGTCTGACCGCTCGTTTCCGCGACTTCACGTGGATAGATGATATCGCGTTGCGCACGCCGCTCCATGCCGTGCGTTCGTTGACTGTAAGGGTTGAAGGTAACTTGACGTGCTTGCGAATAGGAAAAGTCGCAGGGCATTGTGACATTGCACCCGGACGCTTGACCCATGATGCGAGATGGACGCGCTTCGGAAGCGGAGGACGCGAGGATGATGAATGCAGACGTAACCAGGACTTGTTTGATCATACGGGCTCCGGTTTTCGGACCCGCCCCAAAATCACAAGCCAATAAATGTTTGACGAAATTGGGATGGCGATGGGAACAGTCTGATCCGGTTTCGGAACTCGGAGATTGCAACGGTTCGACTATTCGTCGTCGCGGCCTTTGAGAAAATTGATCTGGCGCACGATATCTCCGAACGAGGGAGTTCAGGTCTGGGAGGCTTCGCCCGAGAGTCTAAGAATGCTCTGCAAGTAGTCCCGACGGCCCGGTCAACGTGACGGTTGAGAAAGCTAGCGACGTCGAAGGCTTGCCAATACCTTGGTCTGCCTTTGTCGTGGACGATAATCGGCTCCTTTTCGTCTCGCCTGATGTCGATAGCAATCAGCGGCAGTTTTTCCTTCACTGCCTCCGGCATCAAGTGCAAATCGACTGATCTTCTGTCGGCGGTTCGAGCGGGCACAAATCTCTTTCCCATAGAGCTTCCCCCTTTAGGGCACCTCGCTCGCCGGAGTTGCGCCCAAATGCACTGCCTAAAGCACCAAGTACGTCGTTAGGCTGATAGAGCATGCCCCGAAAACCTGATAAAAACGAATAATTCAGGTGGAAGCGGGGGGAGGATAGTCTTGGCGCCGCTCCTGCAGATCAAGAATTTGCATACCGAATTCCAGACGGGCGCGGGAGTGGTGCGCGCCGTCGAAGGCATCTCCTATACCGTCGAGCAGGGCGAGACGGTTGCGATCGTCGGCGAAAGCGGGTCGGGCAAGTCCGTCGGGGCGCTGTCAATTCTGCGCCTGATCGCGGATCCGCCCGGGCGAATCACGCGCGGCGAGATTCTGTTCGCCGGCCGCGACCTCATGCAACTCTCGGACGCGCAAATGCGCGAAGTGCGGGGCGGCGACATCGGAATGATTTTCCAGGAGCCGATGACATCGTTGAATCCCGTACTCACCATCGGCCGGCAGATCACCGAGACGATCGAGCAGCATCGGCGAGCCGATTCCGCTTCAGCGCACCGGCGCGCCATCGAGCTTCTCGGGCTGGTCGGCATCGCCGATCCGGCCCGCCGCCTCAAGCAGTATCCGCACCAGCTCTCGGGTGGCATGCGTCAGCGCGTCATGATCGCGATCGCGATGGCGTGCGATCCCAAGCTCATTATCGCGGACGAGCCGACGACCGCGCTCGACGTCACCATTCAGGCGCAGATCCTGGAGCTGATGAGCGGGCTGACGCGCCGGCTCAACGTGGCGCTCATCATCATCACGCACAACCTGGGCGTGGTGGCGCGCTACGCCAAGCGGGTCAACGTGATGTATGCGGGACGCATCGTCGAGAGCGGTCCGGCGGCGGCGATCTACCACGACCCACGCCATCCTTACACGACGGCACTATTACGGTCGGTGCCTCGGCTCGATCGGCCGCGCCAGGCGCGCCTCGACCCGGTGAGCGGCCAGCCCCCCGACCTCACCCGCCTCGACCAAGGCTGTGCGTTCCGCCCGCGTTGCCGCTTCGCGGTGGACGCCTGCGCTCAGGTGCGGCCGCCGCTCGAGCCGTCAGGGCCGGCTGGCCACCTTTCGGCATGCCTGCGGCGCGAGGAGATCGGCGCCGCGGCCGGAGCGGTAGCATGACGGAGCCAGCAACCCACGCTCCGACGCTCCTCGAGGTGAGAGGGCTGCAGAAGCACTTCCCGATCACCGAGGGCGTGCTCGCGCGCCGCGCGGTCGGCATGGTGCGAGCGGTCGACGGCGTCGACTTCACGCTTCGCCGGGGTGAGACGCTGGGGCTGGTGGGCGAGAGCGGTTGCGGCAAGACGACGACCGGTCGGTGCATCCTGCTGCTCGATCGGCCTACCGCCGGCGAGATTCTCTATGACGGCGTCGACCTCACCAAGCTCAAGCACAAGCAGCTCCAGGCACTGCGACGCCGCATCCAGGTCATCTTCCAGGATCCATTTAGCTCGCTCAATCCGCGCATGAAGGTCGGCGACATCATTGCCGAGCCGATGAAGGTACACGCCATCGAGCCCGATGCGGCACGCCGCGCGGCCCGGGTGCGAGAGCTGCTCGCGATCTGCGGCCTCAGTCCCAATTTTGTCGATCGCTATCCGCACGAGATGTCGGGCGGACAGCGCCAGCGCGTCGGGATCGCGCGCGCCCTCGCGCTCAATCCCGAATTCATCATCTGCGATGAAGCCGTATCCGCCCTCGACGTGTCGATCCAGGCGCAGATCGTCAACCTGCTCGAGGATCTGCGCGAGCGCTTCCGCCTCACCTATCTTTTCATTGCTCACGATCTCTCGCTGGTGCGGCACCTCTGCCAGCGCGTCGCGGTGATGTATCTCGGCCGCATCGTCGAGCTCGCGGATTGCGACGAGCTGTTCGACAACGCGCTGCATCCCTACACCCGGGCGCTTCTCGACGCCGTGCCGATACCGGATCCGAGCGTCGAGGCCGGCCGCAGGTTCCGGCCCGTCAAAGGGGAGGTGCCGAGCCCCATCAATCCGCCGTCGGGCTGCACGTTTCATCCGCGCTGCCCGATCGCGGTCTCGAGCTGCAGCCGGGTCCATCCGGGGTTGCGGGAGGTGCGACCGGGCCACTGGGTGGCCTGCAGTGAGGTGCATTAGATTCGGTCGAACTGCGGCGCCTTGCGCTGCGGCTGGCCGCACATTTCGCCCGACGGTTGACTCACAGGATGGCTCTACGGAGCCACCCCAATAACAAGAATAACACAATGGAGGAATGAAAAAGGGGAGGAAGAAATGATCGAGAGATTGGGATTGGGAGCAGTCGGCCTTGGCGCTGCTCTTTGCATTGCATCTCTTTGCGCCACGACCGTGGCTGCCCCAGCAGCTACCGACACGCCGAAGAGCGGTGGAATACTCACCTACATGATCCCGGCCGACGCTCCGCCGAGTTTCGACGGTCACCGCGAGACCACCTATGCGACCGTGCACGCGGTCGCGCCATTCTACAGCGTGCTGATCAGGGTCAATCCGGACAATCCGTCGTCGACCACGGATTTCGTCTGCGATCTTTGCACCGAGATGCCGACGCCGACGGACGGCGGGAAGACCTATACTTTCAAGATCCGGGAGGGCGTAAAATTCCACGACGGCTCGCCGCTCACCGCCGCGGACGTTGCGGCGAGCTGGCAGGAGATCATCCATCCCAGCGAAGGCGTGTCGAGCGCACGCGAGAGCTACTTTATCATGGTCGACAAGGTTGAGGCGACCGACGCGACGACCGTGGTGTTCCGGCTGAAGTTCGCCACGAACGCGTTTCTGCCCGCGCTCGCCGATCCCTTCGCCTGGATCTACAAGAAGGAGATCCTCGTCAAGAATCCGCACTGGTTCGAGAAGAACATCATGGGCTCCGGCCCATTCAAGTTCGCCGGCTACGAGATCGGCCAGTCGATCAAGGGAGAACGCAATCCCGACTATTATCACAAGGGAAAGCCTTATCTTGACGGATTCATCGGCATCTTCGCGGCCAAGCAGGCGGTGCGGGTCGATGCGATCCGCGCCGACCGCGCTGCGATGGAGTTCCGGGGCCTGCCGCCCTCGGCCCGCGACGAACTCGTGCGCGAGCTCGGCGACAAGATCACCGTTCAGACGAGCGACTGGAACTGCGGCAACCTTGTGACTCCCAACCACAAGCGGAAGCCGTTCGACGACGTCCGGGTGCGCCGTGCGCTTGCACTGGCGATTGATAGCTGGAACGGCGCGCCGGCGCTCGCCAAGATCGCCACGGTGCATACGGTGGCCGGTATCGTATTTCCAGGATCGCCGCTGGCAGCGAACAAGGAGGAGCTGCAGAAATTGGCCGGGTTCTGGCCGGATATCGGGAAATCGCGCGAGGAGGCCAAGCGCCTGCTCAAGGAGGCAGGAGCCGAGGGACTCAAATTCGAGCTGATGAACCGAAACGTCGATCAGCCCTACAAGTATGTCGCCACCTGGCTGATCGACGAGTGGAGCAAGGTCGGGCTGCAGGTCACGCAGCGCGTGCTTCCGACCGGTCCGTTCTTCGACGCGCTGCGTCACGGCACCTTCGATGTGACCATGGACTTCAACTGTCAAGGCGTGGTGAACCCGCTCCTGGACATCGGAAAGTTCTTGCCGCACTCGGTTTATGCCGAGAACTACGGCAATTATGACGACGATAAGGAGATCGCACTCTATCAGGCGCTTCTTCGCGAGACCGACAACGTCAAGCAGCGAGCGATGCTTCGCGAGTTCGAAAAATACGTTCTCGACACCCAAGCGCACATGCTTATGACGCCGTGGTGGAATCGCATCGTCCCCGCCCGGTCATATGTGAAAGGCTGGACGATCAGTCCA
>Ga0207707_10004176_pt1 | contig 12793 bp, 9 predicted proteins | sample KBSC83BmetaG_FD_184336 | JGI IMG/M metagenome (GOLD analysis project Ga0207707, IMG submission 184336) | Corn rhizosphere microbial communities from Kellogg Biological Station, Michigan, USA - KBS C8-3B metaG (SPAdes) (version 2) | ecosystem: Host-associated > Plants > Roots > Rhizosphere ... | reverse complement strand
GATTTGAGACAGCCTCACGCGAGCTGACAAGCAACGCATGAGGTTTGGGGAGACAGCCTCGTGTGAAGCCCAGCAAGCATGAGGCTCGGGGCGTCGGCGCTAGTGTGACCTCACCACGTAGTGACCTCACCACAAGTGCGCACGACGCTCCACGGTTAGCGTTATCGATCCGGAGAGGGGGCCGAGGGATCGGTGACGCTTGCGAGGGCGCTACGGGTAGGTGGGTACCTTGTAGCGCCCTTAGCATTCAAGGGTTTTTCGTCGAGACTTTTCGAGCAGGAGCAATGCTCTGTTGGGATTATGTGAAAAAACACGCAAATAAGCGTTGAAATGGCTGCGATGTGGCGCTATAGTTAAATCACGCATCCGGTGCGTTCACCTCTAGTCTTCTTCGCCGGATATTAAAACCGAATTCGAAATTGAGCTTTAGGAGTTGTTGGAATCGCAGGGCTCCAAACCAGGAATTACGCGACAAGATTCGCCCAGTCCATCGCGATATTGGAGGTCACTTAGATCAAACTGCTCCTCTTGACCTGTTGGACTGGTCGAGCTCCGAACTCAATGGCACAAATCAGACTAACCTTGGATCCGTGGCCTGCTGATTATGAAAGCGCGTTTGAAATCGACGGCTTCGATGAAGAGGACCATGTAAAGGTCGATACCGACGTAGAAGGCGTCGCGTGGCAAGCCATCGAGCCGCCAAAGCAAGAACGACCGGGAGTGCTTTATTTTATAGATGGCGTTCGTCGGGTCGAAGCAAGAGTTATTCTTGATGACGGTTCGGGACGGATCATCCGAGGTTTGTATGGCTCTGCTGCAGTTGGCGCGGTACGAGTCGAAAGCAAGATGGCCAGTTTCGAAGAAATTCGAGTGAAACGTCTAATAGTTGCTGGCACTGGGATTCTTCCTGAACCTGAACTATTGACCGTCGGCAACGTTCAATTGCCATTTGAGCCGCGGTCTGTTGCGGATACTACACCTCTGGGTCCAGTCGAAGGATTACAAAAGCAGATGCGAACCGAAGAGGCCACGTTGTGCGAGGCACTCGCTTCGAAGGCAGATTGTGTATTTGCTGATGGCCCTCTCACCTATTTCTCTGGGGTGATGCAAACGACTATCGGTGTGATTAAGCGACTCATTGAACCATACCTGTCCGCGGTCCAATTCCAACTCGTCCGACGCCTTGGCACCGGACAGCGAACTCCGCTATTTTTAATCGCCCGGCCCAAGTACGATCGCTATTCATGGTATCTGCGAGTTGGTCAGCCTAGGGTCATGGATCACGACGTGTCCGGAGTGCTCAGACTCGAAGTACGTAGCGGTGCCGGAATAGAAAGAGCGAGAGAGTTGGCAGACCTGTCGGCTAGCTGTATCCCTTCATTCGTAGGTGAAACATTCAGGGACCTGCGTGCGCCACAAAACCTGTTGCCCATAGGAGCCTTGGAAAATAAACTGCGTCACCGGTTAGGCGATTCTCTTACGATTAGACGAGCGATCGAAGCAAGATTATTCGAAGTGAACGTTGCATGAGCACTGAAATAGGAAAGATCCTAGGCACTGAAGATGCTCAACCATTGGATTTTTGGATGGCTGTTGCGCCAGATCAATTGGTCCAATTAGACGATGTAGTGTTTGTGACCAGATCGCTTCCTGGCGGTGGCTGCGTATCGTTGTATGGGATTGTCGATACGATGAGGGCTCGGCATGAAGGTGCGAAGTTTGATAGCGACGTTTTTTTATCGGAACAAGGGATTTTCCCGTTAGGCCAGTCTACTGTAGCTCACGTGTCAGTAACGCGAGTTGAACCTGAAATATTTGTGCCACCGCTTCCCGGACTCGCCGTATTTCGCGCTGCAGGTGTCGATCGCGATCAGGCTCTGTTCTTTGACTCGATGCGACGCAAATTTCCCCTTGGCCTATCAAGGGACGGTGAGGTCGTGTACGGTAACTTTGAATTTCTCGATGGTTCACGCGGTGCACATATCAACATCTCGGGAATCTCAGGTGTTGCGACCAAAACCACCTACGCAACTTTCTTACTCTACGGCCTGTTCCACAGTGACGTTCTTGAAGACGATGTGACTAATACTCGCGCTATCATTTTCAACGTCAAGGGAGAAGATCTGCTCTTTTTGGACCAGCCAAATTCCGCTCGTAAACCGGAGACAGAACGTGAGTATGCGCGTTTAGGATTAACGCCCCAACCGTTCTCGAGCGTCGCAATCTTCGCGCCCGTTCGAAAACAAGAGGAGGTCATGTTGCCAGACACCGGCTCACGGCAGGAGGGAGTCACGGCATTTTGTTGGACGATTGAGGAGTTTTGCCGCGAACGGTACTTGAGATTTTTGTTTGCGGAAGCGGACGACGAGACGAGCCATCTCTCGGCAGTGATCGCTAATGTCGAAGCGGCACTGGCACGCGAAAAGAATGTTGGTAACTATGAAACTTTCGATGATTTGGTCGACTTCATCTGCTTAAGCGTCAGTCATTGGGCCGCGGCAGCGGCAGGAACAATTGCTGCCTTTGAACGCAGACTACGGGCGGCTGCCTTTCGTGTTGGGCTTTTGATTAGAGGACGTGTTTCGGATGCAGATAAGCATCGCATCGATTGGAAGCGGGAACAGGTCACTGTCGTCGACATTCACAACTTACACGATCGCGCGAAACGCTTTGTCGTCGGAGTGATGTTGCGTCGAATGTTCGAAGATAAAGAAAGGATGGGCACTGCGAAGCCCCTTGTATTCGTCGTTCTCGACGAGTTGAACAAGTACGCGCCGCGTGATGGCTGGAGTCCAATCAAAGAGGTCTTGCTTGACATCTCTGAACGCGGTCGAAGTCTTGGCGTAATTCTAATGGGAGCACAGCAAACGGCAAGTGAAGTTGAGCGCCGAGTCGTAGGAAATTGCGCATTTCGGGTTGTGGGTAGGTTGGATATGGCAGAAGCAAGTCGTGATGAATATCGTTTCTTAAGCACGGCAAGTCGCGCGCGCGCCGGCATATTGAAGCCTGGGTCAATGATCGTTCACCAACCCGAGATTCCCACATCTCTCTTGGTCCAATTTCCGTTTCCGTCTTGGGCAACACGGGTCAGCGAGATCTCAAAGAAGACCTCAAAAGATCCTTTTAAAGGTTTCTAACCTCAACCCTCGCCACCTGTTCAGCGCATCACTATGAGATTTCTCCACACCTCAGACTGGCATTTAGGAAAGAGCCTGAAAGGCCGCTCTCGGATAGAAGAGCACGACTCCGCACTTTCAGAGATCCTTGACATCGCGCAGCGCGAAAAGATCGATTCCGTTTTGATTACCGGAGACATATTTGACTCTCAGGCGCCACCGCCTGAGGCCGAACGCCTCGCATTCAACTTCTTCTCACGACTGCGAGCACTCGGTATCACTGGTGTCGTCATAGCTGGAAATCATGATCACCCAAAGCGACTTGCGGCAATCCGTGATGTTCTAGAGCTTCTGGACATTCACGTTCGGCCGTACCCCGCAAGACCTTCGGATGGAGGCATGATTGAAATTGACACAAACGGTGAAAAGGCACGGATTGCGGTTTTGCCTTTCCTGACAGCCGGGAGGATAGAAGACGCTACTACTTTGATGGGCCCAGAGGTGGAAAGATACCAAGCATACTCCGAGAGAATTAGCGCAATGTGCGAAGTGCTCACAGCATCGTTTTCATCAACGACAATCAACATTTTGCTCGCTCATATGTTTGTTGATGGTTGTGAGACTTCGCGGAGTGAACGGGAGATTCACATTGCCAAGCCTTACGCGGTTTCGCCGCAACGGTTTCCTTCCAAAGCCCACTATATTGCTCTCGGACATCTACATCGCCCGCAGGAAATTAGCGCACCCTCACCAACACTTTACGCCGGCTCGATTCTCCAACTTGATTTCGGCGAGCGGGAGCAGAAGAAGCGCGTGGTGATTATTGATGCGCATCCTGGAAAGCCGGCCACGATTGAGAGCTATCCGCTTACCTCAGGTCGTCAATTAACTGAAGTGATCTGTACGCTCCCTGAGCTCCAGGCTCGGGCCGAAACATTCGGTGATGATTGGCTGCGTGTCACGTTGAAAGTAGATAAGCCAGTCCCTGGGATAGCTGAAACCGTTCATGAAATCGTTCCAAACACATTAGAGGTGCGCTTGGAGTATCCGCGCGCTGAGTCGGCACCCTTTGAAGCAGCGGGGTCAAATCCGATTGAGCTATTTAGCCAGTTCTATCAGCAGCGTTGGGCGGCTGAGCCTCCGCAAGAAATTACTAAGTTGTTTGGCACCCTCTACGAGGAGGCATTGTTAACTGATGCGACCGATTAGCCTTGAGATGGACGGCTTCACGAGCTTTCGTCAGCGGGTCACAATTGACTTCACGAAATTTGATCTGTTTGCAATAACTGGCCCAACGGGAGCAGGGAAGACCTCGATCATTGACGCTATGATCTATGCCCTATACGGGTGCACACCGCGCATCGGGAATAAGTCCATAAAGGATCTAATAAGTCAGGGCGGTGATCGCTTGAAGGTGATGCTGGAATTTTCGTCGGGACAAGACCGGTACCGCATTGGCCGCGAAACCAAGTGGAACGGAAAGAGCATCAAGACCGATGCAAGGCTTGACCAGAAGAATGGAGAGGAATGGAAGTCGCGCGCTGATAGAGTCGGTGAGGCGGAGAAGATTGTTGAGGAGATTATTGGCCTGGATTTCAATAGCTTCACGAAATCTGTGGTGCTGCCGCAGGGACAGTTCGATGAATTTCTTAAAGGGAAGGTTGACGATCGCCGCAAGATCCTTTCTGAACTTTTGCAGCTTGATATTTATGGCCGCATGATGCAACGCGCGAACGAGATTGCAAAGGATCACAAGAATACGCATGACACGCTCGCCCAAGTGTTAGGTCGGGATTACGCCAACGCTACGCGCGAAAATCTGACGGCATTGCGTAAGAACCTGAAAGAACTTAAGCCTCTAGTCAAGCCATTGGAGACTCAAATCAACAGTATCCGACGTTCAATTCCAATCGCACTCAAGCTTCGCCAAAACCGTGAGGACTTGATTGAACATGAGGCAGCACTCAAGAAACTGATTCCCGAGCGGGCATTGGCGGAAAAACGACTGGCTCTAGCAAAAAAGGCGATTGCCGAGAGCAAGCAAAAGATCGACGCTTTGGATCTAAAGATCAAAACCACTACATACAACTCAACTTTGCGCGATGATTTACTGGCGAAGCTTCACAAATCAGAGCGTTTGAGTGTCGTAGATGCCACGATACGAGAGCTGGAAGGAGCGCATAAGCAAAAGTCACCACGGCTTATTGAATTGCGGTCGCGTGATAAGACGGCAGAGGCGACTTGTGAAGCTGCGACCAAAGAAAGAGGTTCAGTGGAAAAAGAAGTTGCCGCCGCGAAGAATAGTCTTAAATCGGATTTGAAAAAATACGGATCTGTAGACGCCATTGGCAATGTGATCGAGATTAATCGACATCGCATCACTGATGAGCAAAGAAAAGCGAGACTCGACAAGGAGCTCAACCGACTCATAAGGAACCAACAGGTCCGTAATGAGGAGCTTTCGCAAAAGAAAAAGGATCTAGCAAGTGCCGAGACAGCATTAGAGGAGGCTAGGGGTGATCTAGAATTATTGGTCCAGCAGCATACTGCCTCAGAACTTCGAGGTGTCCTCAAAGAAGGCATGCCATGTCCCGTATGTGAGCAGGAGGTTAGACGAGTACCGAAAACCAAGAGACATCCGTCCACAGAGAAAGCCAGGAGGGATGTGAAGGCATTTGAAAAGCAGGTAAGTGATTTTCTTAGAGCAACGGCTAGCCTAGAAGGGGAACTACTACAAACAGGCCCGCAGCTGAGTGATAAGAGACAAGAAATTACCGAGACTGAAAGCCGAATCAACAAGGCATCAGAGCAGGTGCGAGCATTGCTCGGAAAACATGTTGGCCCAGAAAGTGAAGCGCAACTTGAAAAGCTGCGGGAGCATATGTTGAGCCTGCAGGAGACGCTAGATGAAACTGTTGGTCGCCTGGATAGATGTCGAGAGAACGAAGCAGCAGCCAAAGACGAAAGAGCACAAGTCAAGCGTGAACTCAGCGTATTGGAATCAGAACTGTCAGCCGCACTACAACATCTGACGGAATCAAAGAACGAAGCCAAAACTTTAAAAAAAGAACTGGGCAGGTACTCAGAGCTATCAGTCGTCAAGGCAGAGCTAAAGAAACAGAACGAAGCGAAAGAAGAATTTGAGGAGAATCGCCGCCGACGTGACGGTGAGAGCGACACGCTATCAAAAGCTAAGGATGAGTTAGCTGACTGCTCCAAGTTGTGGGAGGCCTTGACTGGCAAGGAAAACTCACTGAAAGAAACATGTGACAAACTCACACGAACCATCGACGAAGCCAGCGCAACACTCATTTGGGATTTCCCCGACTTGAAAGTTGACGCTCTTGGGGCCGGTCGCGACGCAGCAACCCAATTAGAGCAGCGTGCTCAGGAACTCGATTCTCGTCGTCATTCAACTCAAACTGAACTGCTGCGGTTGGAAGAACAAATCAAAACTCTTGAGGGTCAAATCGAACGCGCAACCCAGATGCGTTCTCAAATGGAGCTGCATAAGAGCCAAGCGGCGGTCGCTCGTGATCTTGCTCTTGCACTTCGAGGAGATCAGTTTATCGCCTTCATCCAAGCCGAAGCCTACCATAGACTGGCCCAAGACGGCTCAGTCCATTTGGACTCGCTTAGCTCGGGCCGTTACTCGTTCGACTTCGATAAAGATGAATTCGTTGTGGTGGACCACTGGAATGCCGATGAGCCTCGTCCAGTTGCTACTTTAAGTGGAGGGGAATCCTTTTTGGCTTCACTTGCACTTGCTTTGGCGTTGGCCGAGGGTTTGTCAGGTTTAAGCCATGGGCGGAGTCGATTCGCGCTCGAATCACTCTTCCTGGACGAGGGCTTTGGTTCGCTGGATCCCGAAACGCTGGATGTAGCGATTCAGGGCGTTGAAACTTTAGGCTCGTCTGATCGACTAGTCGGCATCGTTTCGCATATTCCCGAATTGGCTGAACGAATGCCAGGCCGCATTTCTGTGCGGAAAGCTGTTGGCGGAAGCTCGATTGAGCTGAGTTAGGTTGATCAGTTTCATATCCCTTTGTCGTTTTGTCAGACACTGATCAAGTTCGCAGAGTGGAATCCTAACGGCACACTCTCTCGGCAACTCGTTTGTCGATCGAAACGCTGATATTCCTCTCGGACTAAAAATAAGCAGGACGAAATGCGCATTTGCCAAATTGAACTACGGAACTTTAGAGGGATTCGCAACGGTACAGTTGTATTGCCGAAGCACGCAGTTCTCCTCGGCGCAAACAATGCCGGCAAATCTACAATCGTAGAAGCCCTTGCACTACTGTTTGCACGCGAGAAGATGGTTCGTCCTACTTCAGATTGGGACTTTTCGGTGGCAGACCCACACCATCCAGTCGCTTTTATATTATCGGGACAATCACCGATTTCCCACATGACGATCCTTCACAACTCCCTGATTGGTTTTTGGGGTCCAGCGCGGCCCGCCCTCTATGGTGGAATGATGGACAGTCGAAGCTCTGTACGGACGTCGACCAGCCAAAAGGAACTCGATTAGCCACACAAGTAGCACTCGCCTCGAAATACGACGAAGAGATATCTGAGTTTGAGAAGATAAGATATTTCTATTACGGTGAAAGTGACCCGTTCATTGATGAGTACTCCTCGGTTCCCCAGAATCTGCTCAGGGATATCGGACTGTTTCTTTTGTCGAGCAATCGTGAGTGGGATAAGTTGCTCTCCTTCAGTTCATCGTCGTTACTCAAAGTTCTACGTGAGGACAAAGCGGTTCCCGGAGTGGCGATCGAAGAGCTCAAGCAAGAGCTTCGCGCAAAGGTGAAGAAGATCGAAGAAGCGGTACCTCTCTCAGCAATTCTAGAAACAGCCGAGAAGGAACTTCAATCCTTTTTGCTGATCAGACAATCCAGCAAGATAGCGTATAGACCTACTTCCTTAGATACGATGTCGGTACTGCAGAGTCTCGTGGCTCATATCGGCGAATCAGATGATTCACTAATTCCAGTGGCGAAGCACGGAGCAGGAACAGTCTCTTTACAAGCCTTCCTCTTGCTTTTGGCGTTTGCGGAACAAAGGCGAATAGCCGGTCGAAACTTCATTCTTGCTGCTGAGGAACCGGAGCTACACTTGCATCCGTCATTGCATCAACGTTTGATTCATCGCATACGCTCCGCGAGCCTACAGTCAGTTGTGACAACACAGTCACCGCAGGTTGCCAGCGGCTATCAACCACACGAAGCTATATTCGTTCAGAATCGTAACGGCGAGCTAGTGGCAGAGCCATTGAGGCGGGAACCGGTGAAGACAATACAGACGAACAGCATTCGTAATCTGTATTTGGTGAATCGTAGCGCGTATTACGAAGCACTAATGGGTGGAGTAATCCTTGTTCCTGAAGGAATATATGATTACGAGTGGCTATGCTTATGGCAAAGAGTTGCGCAATCGTGTCCTGAGGCTGTCGTCGTAGACTACGATTTGAGACCGATTACGATAGTACCTACAAGTGACGCTGCCATCGTTGCTACTTACGCGGAGGTGGCAAAGTTCCGACCAGACGTAATTCCGATTATCGACGGGGATGCGCCGGGCGATAGTTACCTGAAGGATTTGCAAGGATTGTCTCCTTCGCCACGAAGGATGATTCGCCTCGGCGGAGATGCGGCCATCGAGTGTCTAGCTGCTTGGATTCTTGAACCGTCTCTGGTAAAGCCCGGAAAGACCTTGTCGGAATTGCTACCTAACTTTGCAGACCGGACCTTAAAGCGGCTTTAGCAAAGGCTATTTGAAACGACGAACAAGAAAAGTCGGGAGCTCCGCGAACAACTTGCCTGGGAGGCACTCGACTCAATCAACTGTTGTAGGAGGGCATGCGAGTTCTTTCATGATATTGCCGCTATTGCTGTTGGTGAGACTTGTAAGAACACGGGTTGGATTAAGAAGGTTCTCGCAAACGGTTCCACAGTAGTTACGGCCAACCACGTTCAGAGGGTTTAGCGGTGAAACAAGTATCTTTGGTCACCGGGATAGCTGGCTCTGGCAAAACCAAGTGGTTAATTGAAAGGGTAAACGATTATGCCCCGAAGTTGATTGACTCCGAATACAAGAACGTCCTGGCTATCACAAGAATGCACGGTTCCAGACGTCGAGTAGAGGCACGACTTCGGGAATTCTGTCCAAGCATTCGTTGCTCAATATCAACGATTGATGGATTCGCCTTGTCGATTGTTAACCGTTGGCGGACATCGCTAGGATATTCCAGCCCAATTAATGCTGTGAGTCATGAGGCAGATTTCGAGAAGACTTTGTTCGGAATCGACGCGAGCTTTTCTAAGATAGTTGAAGCGGCGACTTCATTGATCCTTAACGAAACGGTCAAGCGAATCATCGGTGAGTCATATCCTTTGATTGTTATCGATGAATTTCAAGACTGCCAAGGCTATCTGCTCGAATTCGTCAAACAATTATCTGAATGTTCGAACTTGCTACTTGCCGCGGACGAGTTTCAGCTATTAGACACGGGCGGGACCGACTGCCCTGGAGTGGGCTGGGTAAGAAGCTTGCAAGCATCCCACAAGGCAGACATCAGTGACCTTCCGAAGTGTGAGCGAACCACGGTTGAGGGTATTTTGAACGCGGCAGAATGCCTTCGCAACGAATTGAAATCCAACCAAGTAACGGTTCCCGTTCTCTGTTGTCCAAGTGAAGGACCTGCGGCGTGGAAGATAATCGATGCTCTTGTGTTTCGATATTACTCGGCTCCTTGGAGCGGAACGACGGCGCTGATCTGTCCGAGCAACGATCCGTTCATTGAGAAGGTTTTTAAGTCCTGTACTAGGCAGTTGGAGAACCGCGACCGCGGTCCGATCAAATGGCATATCGAACTAGCGACGGACGAGGAGCAACGGCGAATTCGCGCAAAACTTAGCTTGACTGAAGAAGCAAGCAATCATGATTGGGAACCGCCTACGAATTCTCTCGGTCCGATTGAAACCGAGATAGTGGCGCGCTCAGAACGGTTTGCTCATCTTAAAGGACTAACCTCAATGTCAACCTCTCTAGTCTCACGACACGTAGACTTGGTCGTCCACCAAAGACGTGCCTATGGCGGCCAGCGCTCCTCGCGGAGTGTGATGACGGTGCACGGAGCTAAGAATCGTGAATTCGACAATGTTTTGTTCTGTGGGGGTACAAGTTACCTCCGAATAAGATCCAGCAGAGAAAGCTCCTTTACAATGCAATCACAAGAGCCGTGAAGAATTGTGTGGTATTGGTGTTGGGAGATGTGAAGAGGGCTGCCAACGATCCAATTCTAAGCTTGCTGGGACCGGCTCAGCCTGCAGTTCCTGACAAAGGCAAGGCAAAAAATGCTAAGAAGCAATCGGGGAAAGAACTGAGAGACAGAAGGTCCCGACGTTAAGACGGTTGCTTCTAAGAGCACGCTGTCTGATGCTCTGCGAATTTCAGGTCAACAACATCAAATCTGGCCAAACTGCTGATTTTCAGCAAGACAACAATTATTTTATTGGCTTTGCACCCACAGACCCAGTCGTGGCATATAGAAAGTACAGAAATCCTGTCATGCAGAACCTCCCACACGGGTCCAGATCAGGTAATCAGCCTATTTGGATGAACACGCGGCAGCAGTCTCCTTTAGCTGTGAACATCGCAGACATCGTTTCAACTTTCTGCACTGAAATTCTGATGGTCCACACCGTTCGATAATAACGGTCATAGGATTGCAAAGCGCTGGCTTTCTGAGCTGCGCAAGCAGCTCTTGTCAACTCTCGAGCCGTAGTGAGGAAGGCAGTCAAGAGCGAAGCGAACTGTTTTGTAGTTCGCGGAGTTCATCGGAGCGAAGCGCAGACTCTTGACGGCCTCCGCAGCGGAGGCTACGCGCGGTTCGTAACTGAAGTTCCTTCTTATAGTCGCGTTCTTGATGTCGCTCTTGCTTTGCGTCGAACGCCGCATGAGCTTCTTCCTGGAGCGGCGTTACTTGAATCAGCTGGCAGTAGCGATTCATTGGCGTAAGTCCGCGCAGCCCACTATGTGGACGTTGCCAATTGTAGAAGAATTGCCATTCCTCGAACTCCGATGAGAGTGTGGCGCTGGTGAGATCAACTGTTACCCAAAACTCCATTTCATCTGTTTGTTGCGAGCGTTCTACTTTGCCGTTCAGGTGTGGTGCACGCGGTCGATTAGGTCGAAACTTGATGCAATGGCGGCGCAACGCATTCTGGAACGGAGTGCCGAAGAACTCTCCTCCGCGATCGGTCTGAATTCGTTGGATTGGAAAGGGAAATTCGTGCAGCAAACGCTCTTCGAGAAAGTGGACAGAATTCTTGGCGGTGCGGCGAGGGTAAATGCCGAGCACTCGCAGTCGAGTGCAATCGTCAACCGCGGTGTACTGATAAATGCCAGGAGCAATCTTACGCGTGTCTAACTGCACGCATTCGCCGGGCACCTTGCGACTGTAGCGCTTTGGCTTGGTGCCGCGACGACGTTGCAGGAGCTTAGCATCATTGCGACGGAGAACTTTGCAGATAGTCGAGGTTGACAGCCGGCAATTGTGCAGGCGCAACAACTCCGCTTGGATTAGCTGTGGACCAAGCTTGCGCTTGAGGCGAAGGTCCATGATCAACGCTTCTTTTGGACTGTCTAGTTTTCGCTTTGGTGAGTTCGATGGTCGCCGGCTGTGGGACAACAGACCTTCCTCACCGTGTTGCTGAAAGCGGCGCCACCATTTTCTTAGCGTGGGGCGAGAAATGCCGCAGCGACGACAGACGAGTCCTGCATTCTGAGTTTGTTGATATAGCTTGATCCACTGCTGCCGAGCTTGGATAGTTTGTTTGGATTCGCTCACACGTCGCTTATATCATTGAAACGATGTGTGCGATTGCGACACTTTAGCCACACAAAGCTTGCGTTGTTGAAGGGTTTTTGAGATTCTTAGCACCTCACGCAAGCGCTGTGAACGAAAGTTTTGATCTTACCCAAGTAGTTCCATAACCCGGCGACCACGCCACCGCCCTCGCCAAAAATTCTTGTCGGACGGTGTAAGCGGCCCGATTTCTTTCTCATTAACTATCGGCCATCCACGTGAGTGCTTCTCGATTGGTTCCAATGAGTGAGTCGAAGCCAAACATCTGACCCGAGCCACAAGGTTGCACGATGAACACACCGACTCCCGATTCACCGCTCACTTTTGAAGCTGTTTACGAAGCCGAGTTGAACCAGATTCAGCAGTCTCGGGCGTTAAAGGCTGAAACGGCGAAAACCGATCCTGCTGTAACAGACGGCCCTCTTTCAGGAATCGCGCTGTCGGGTGGTGGCATGCGCAGTGCGACCTTCAGTCTCGGCATTTTTCAAGCCCTGGCCAAACACGGAGTCTTGAACCGCTTTGATTATCTGTCGAGTACTGGCGGTGGCAGTTATACCGCGGGATGGTTGATCAAATGGATGGAGACACAGAGGCTCCATAAGGTAGAGAAACTACTCTGCGGAGCCGAAGGAGGAGGAGAAGCACGTGAGATTCAGGCGTTGCGGCAATCGAGTGTGACTCCCGGGCGACGGGGTTTTGGTTTTGGCGGTTCGAGCTCGAGATTGGCCTGGCTGCGCAATGTGATCGCAAATCTGTTTACGCTGGCATTGCTGTTTGGAGGCTCAGTGCTTTGCGTGATGGC
>Ga0207707_10004175_pt1 | contig 12794 bp, 10 predicted proteins | sample KBSC83BmetaG_FD_184336 | JGI IMG/M metagenome (GOLD analysis project Ga0207707, IMG submission 184336) | Corn rhizosphere microbial communities from Kellogg Biological Station, Michigan, USA - KBS C8-3B metaG (SPAdes) (version 2) | ecosystem: Host-associated > Plants > Roots > Rhizosphere ... | reverse complement strand
CGCTCGCATCATGACGCACATTTGGCCGGCGACGGCTGGGATGACGTGGTGCCGGAATCTTCAGGGAACAAAGAACGCGATCCGGCAAGCATGGGATCGCCATATGTCCCCTTGGACAGCTGGGTTTATCCCGCGCTCGAGCGATTGATCGCGCTTGGTTACATCAAAAGCGGATATCTAGGCATGCGTCCATGGACACGGCTGGAATGTGCCCGGATGTTGGATGAAGCGGAGCAGAACATTGCCGATCAGGATGATTCCTCGGCGGCGGCTTGGGGTATTTACCGCGATCTCGCTCGAGAATTGTCCGTGGAAACGTCTCGCTTGAACGGCGCCTCCAACCTGGGCGCCAGTCTCGACTCGGTTTATGCTCGCGCTACGAACATATCCGGTGCGCCGCTGCGCGACGGATACCACTTCGGACAGACGATTCTTAATGACTATGGTCGTCCCTACGGAGAGGGACTTAACGCCATTGGAGGCGTGACCGGACACGCCGAAGCTGGTCCATTTGCGTTCTCTGTTCGAGGCGAGTATCAACACGCGCCCGCCGTCGCATCCGATCCCCCTGCCGTCTTGCAGGCAGCCGCTGCCGCTGACGTAACTCTACCCACCCCAGACGGCAGTCCAGTGATCAATAGATTTCATCTGGTCGAAGGCAGCATCGGCTTCACATATAGAAATACTCGGGTCTCTTTTGGGAAGCAAAGTCTCTGGCTGGGTCCAGGGGAGTCCGGGCCGCTTCTGTTCAGCGATAACGCTGAGTCCATTACGATGCTGAGAATTGATAATGTCTCCCCGTTTCATTTTCCTCTGCTATCGACATTGCTTGGTCCAGCCAAAATGGATTTTTCGCTAGGACAGCTGTCAGGACAGACTTGGGACTACAATTCTCCCAACCTGGTAGGGCCAAGTTTCCAGCCGCAACCATTCATTCACGAAAACAAAATTAGCTTCAAGCCGACCAGTGATTTGGAAGTCGGTTTTGGAGTCACGGCAGTCTTTGGGGGCCCCGGTCTTCCTTTTACCTGGAGCGAATTCCTTCGATCCTACTACTCCCATAGAGCAAGTGTCGCTCGCGGCAACCCGGCCAAACGCTTTTCGGGTTTCGATATTTCTTGGCGAGTACCGGGGTTGAAAAAGTGGCTGACGGTTTACAACGACTCCTTGGTCGTCGACGAAATCTCGCCAATAGGATCCACGAGGCCGCTGCTGAATCCAGGTGTCTACGTTGCCCAACTTCCGAAAATTCCGAGGCTGGAATTGCGCTTTGAGGGGATAAAAAACGGTGCTTTGCCGCATAATTTCGCGGGAGGCTTCGATTATTGGGACGCGCGTTATCGCTCAGGCTACACGAACGACGGCAAACTCATTGGAGGATGGGCCCGTGATGCAATCGCCGGACAGGCGTGGGCGAAATACTCTTTTTCTTCGCGGACAAACGTACAGTTTGGTTATCGCCATGAAGAAGCTGACCGGCACTTCATTGGGGGAGGGCGCCTGAATGATTTTTCGAGCGCTGTAGAGCTTATGGTCACTCGAAACGTGGGCGTTTCCGGGTCTTTTCAATACGAAAAGTGGGACTTTCCCGTGCTTCGTCCGGTCCCTCAGTCCGATCTCATGTCGCGGGTCCAGCTGGTCTTTTATCCGAATTGGGGAGTGCACGGAGGATCTCGATAGCACCTTTTATCAAACGAAAGCAGTCGCTCATGCAATTCGCCAGCAAACCATACCGTCATATCTTACGTGACATCGTGATGTCACCGTTCAACTTGATTCCTGAGAACACTGCAGCTCCGATACTAAGTGGTCAGTTACGCGGGAAAAAATGGCTCATAGAATCCACACGCAAGGCGTGTTGGCTGGGCATTTACGAAAAACCGTTTCAACAGCTCCTGGCGGAACATCTGAGGTCGTCAAAGGTGTTCTATGACATTGGTGCACATGTCGGATTTTATTCGTTGCTCGCATCTGGGCTTATGAGTTCCGGCATCGTGTACTCGTTCGAGCCAGTCCCCCGGAACGTCTTCTACTTGCGCAGACACCTTTCGTTAAATAATGCCGGCAATGTACGAGTCATGCAGATCGCCATCAGCGACCATGACGGCAGCGACGCTTTTCAAGAGGTCTCTGATCGAGCCAGCGGGCACCTTGGTTCTGGAAGTCTTCCAGTGGACGTTCGATCGATCGATTCTCTGCTGGTCAGGCAGGAACTCGCGCCCCCTGACTGCATGAAGATCGATGTTGAAGGGGAGGAACTAAAGTTGCTCCGTGGAGCGACTGCTTGTGTGACTCGCTATAAACCAACGATCTTTTTAGGAACACACAGCGAACAGCTCTATGTCGAATGCAAACGCCTGCTTTGTGATCTGGGGTACTCGCTGAAAACCGTTCAGAACTTGCGCAACGGTAGGGCAGATTTGATGGCCTTACCTTCGGGTGCGACGTAACACTCACGGCGGCTCTGCAGGCTTTGATACAACGTTAGATCTGGAATGGGACTGATGACTCCTGCAACGGAAAGACGAGTGCAAACTCACGACGATCAGGCTTACGAAACCGAATCTCGACAGATTGGATTTGTCGAGGTAAGGGATAGCCTTGTGATGCGGCTGCTCCAACTCTGGAATGAGCGCCGCTTGCTTGCACGCTGCATAGCTGCAGGATTGCTATTTGGAATTATTCTCGCGATCGCCCTTCCGACAAGGTATGAAGCCTCAGTGCAGCTTATGCCTCCGGACAATCAAGGAGGTTCCGGTTTGGCGATGATGGCAGCGCTCGCAGGGAACGGTTTAGGAGCGATGGCGGGGGATCTCCTCGGCATAAAGAGCTCGGCTGACCAATTCGTTGCTATCTTGCATAGCAGGACAGCTGCAAGCGATCTTGTCCAAAAGTTTGACCTTAAAAAGGGTTATGGAGAGAGGTTTGAAGAAGATGCTCGTGCAAAGCTCGCCGAGAATACCCGAATTTCCTTAGACCGAAAAAGCGGAATGGTCAGTATTACTGTTACGGATCGCGATCCAAGGCGTGCTGCTGCGCTCGCGCAAGGATACATCGAGGAATTAGATCACCTGGTCGCTAGCTTGTCGACCTCTTCTGCTCATCGTGAGCGTTTGTTCCTCGAGGATCGCCTCAAGGCCGTGAAGCAGGACTTGGACCAGGCTGCGCAAAGCTTCAGCCAGTTTGCCAGCCGGAATTCGGCTATCGATATTACCGAGCAGGCCAAGGCCATGGTCCAATCAGCAGCTGTACTGCAGGGTGAATTAATCGCTGCGGAATCTGAAGTCAGTGGACTCGAACAGATCTATTCTGCGAACAACGTGCGGGTCCGGTCGGTGCAAGCTCGCATATCCGAGCTGCGGGAGCAGCTCCAGAAACTTAGCGGGACTACCGACGTCGATGCGGCCAAGGACGAGGGAAAGCAGCTATACCCGTCTTTACGGCAGCTTCCGATTCTGGGAGTGACGTATAGCGATTTATATCGGCGGACGAAGATTCAAGAAGCCGTATTCGAGACTCTGACCAAAGAATATGAGTTGGCGAAAGTGCAAGAAGCAAAAGAAATACCCAGTGTCAAGGTCCTTGATGCAGCGGAGATACCTCGCCGAAAGTCTTTTCCGCCTCGTACGCTGATTACGCTTCTCTGTGGATTCTTTGCATGTGCTTTCGGGGGCGTTTTCATTCTGGTTCGTGAAAGTTGGAGAAGGCTTGCCTCCGATAGCCCAACGCGCCTACTCGCAGGAGCCGTGAGCGATACTCTCCAAGCAAAGATGCGGTGGACTCCGCCCAACGGCTCTCGGGTCCATGCGGTTACACATCAAATGTGGAGGCTCTTCGCTCGGAAACCAGATGTACCGCGATAAAGCCCAGAGTAAGAGAGAGCGCACTTCAAATAGACGTATGTCCCAAGTTCTTACAGGTAATTCGGAATCAACGATGACAAAGGAGGTCACCCGGCCACAGCCGGGCGAGCCCAGAGGCAAGGTAAGGAGCCTTCGTGCACGACAGGCAACTCTAAGCATTATTGACCAGGTCCAATCGGTTGGCGGAGTTTTCCTGGTCAATGTGGCATTGGCACGCACAGTGAGCAAGCCTGAGTACGGATTGTTCACCCTCGCCTATTCTGTCTTTACTTTTCTCTCAGGATTACACAATGCCGCGCTACTCGAGGTATACACAGTCTACGGTGCCGGGCGTTACCGCGAGCGCCACTCCGCATACTTGTGGTTAATTTGGCGCAGTAACGCGATCTTGGGGCTGCTTCTGACCATGGCTCTGCCACTGATCTGGCTGATTTTCCGGTGGATCTCGCCAGGGTTTGGGTCACGTCCCCTACTCGGAGTCGGGTTGACGAGCGCCATTATGCTAACTGCCGCCTTGGTGCGCCGAAGTTTCTACGTTGAAAAACGACCGGGGGCGGCAGCAATGTTCTCCTTCTGTTTCTTGGTGGCGGTAATTGCGGCTTTGTGGCTTTCGATCCGCGGCGGGTTCCTTAATGGCCTCTCGGCATTCTTGATTGTCGCGATTGCTTGGACGGTCGCCGGCATCGTGCTCATGAGATATTTGCCGCAGCGCACAAATCTTTTCAGTTTCCGCGAAGCTGCACCGCACTACTGGAAGGAGCACTGGCGATATTCGCGTTGGGTGCTCGCGACGGCGGCCATATTCCAACTCACAACGCAAGGTTATTACTGGATTGTTGCGGCTTTCCTGTCCTTGAAGGAAGTGGCAGAACTCCGCGCGATGTACATGCTGATCTCTCCGGTAGATCAACTATTCACCGCCATTAACCTCCTCGTCCTTCCCCTGCTGGCTTCGGCGTACGCATCGGGAAAGCTCGCGAACTTCAGGTCTGCTTGGAAAAGGTATATGGGTACGTTCCTTCTCATTTCGGTTTCGTATGGGGGGCTTTGTCTGCTGGGTGGACGAGGGCTCGTTCATGCCATTTATAACGGAAAGTTTGACGCGGTCGCGCCACTCTTCTCGGCTATGTGTCTGTTGCCGGTCATCGTGGGCCTAGGGAATTCAATGAACGCTGCGCTCAAAGCGTTGGAACGGCCTAATTCCGTGTTCTGGGCATATGCAGCCAGCGCGACCGCAACCATACTGATTGGCATGCCGCTGGTCATCCATTTCGGACTGCGAGGGGCGGTGTTTGGCCTTTGGACATCAGGTACTGCATACACCATCGTTCTATGGATGCAATTCAGGTCCTTCGCCGGCGGTGAATCTGTAGCCGGGGTTACACGCCCGGCGCAATTGCCACGAGAGCGCGTTTCCACCGAGGTCCACTGCGAATGAGGGAGGGTACCCCTTGGGCCACCGGACACAGGCTGATAGTTCTGCTTGGCGCTCTTGCGTATGTCAGCATATTCCAATGGGTTTATCGTCACTACCTTGTGAGCGAATGGGCGTATTTTGGATTTGAATATTACGATCCAGGAACATCATACGTTTTGTTAAGCTGGATTCTAGCGTTTGTTCCCGCTGCGTGGATGCCGATCAGGTTAAGCCGTCCTTCTCACCTCATTTATTGGGTGTTGTACATTACCGCCTATATCCCTTCCATCGTCGTGCCGCTTTATGCTGGGCTAACTTCACCGCAAGAATGGGGCAGATTAGCCTCTGTTTTATTCGTCGGTTTCGCTGTAATTGCATGCAGCTACGCTTGTCCTTTACGTAAGATTAGCCCCCCCTTACTTTCGCAATCCCTCTTTTGGAGCATTCTGATCGGCCTCGTGCTAGTGCTCAGCGCATGGATGATCATCGTCTTTCGTCGCGATCTTCACATTGTTTCTTTCAATGACGTGTACTTTCTCCGCGACGCTGCCAATGACATGACGGGAAGTGGTACTAATTTCGCATTTATGATTACAACCGGGGCACTGTATCCATTGCTGATGGGGGCTGGACTCTACTACAAACGCAAATCATTGATCTTGGCCGGCATGTTCGGCCAATTACTCATTTACAGTATCGCAGGGACAAAAGGCTCGATTCTCTCGATAGTGTTCGTTCCCTGCATGTACCTTCTGCTCAAGGTTTCACGGCTGCCGTTTGGAGTGGTATTCCTTTTTTCATGCCTCACATTATTAGGAGGAACGGCGTGGATATATGCCGAAAGTGGCGGTAATCCTGGACCCATTGGAACATTGCTGTGCTTCGTCGTCCTGATGCGGACTTTGGCCATTAACGGGCTAGTGACTGCTCAGTATTTTGACTTCTTCCAGAAGAATCCATTCACGCTATTCTCCCATGTCACGGGAATCAACTGGGTACTCCATTACCCATATTCATATCCAATTGGCATGGAGATTGGGCTCGCATACCAAGGAACTACCGGGTTAGACCAAACCGGCAGTTTTTGGGCCATGGACGGACTGGCGGGCTTGGGCCTGGCGGGCGTGTTACTCGTGTCGGGAATCTGTGCCGTCGTTTTTTGGTGCCTTGATTCGGTGTCCCAAGGACATGATCCCAAGCTGCCCGCTTTAATGGCAACCTATGAAGCCTATAATCTCGCGAACATTTCTCTGTTCACATCGCTTTGGTCGGGCGGGCTAGGAGCTATGGTAATCCTCCTCTATTGGATGCCTAGAAAAATACCGTCTGTCCGGCTGCCGGCTGAGACCCCTTAGAAGCACTGTTGGTCCGAAATGTTTGACGTCTCGTTATTGACTGCAGGATTTTGGTTGGCTCTAGAGTCCTTGATTGCAAATTATGAACACGCATTTGCCCAAAAAAGAATCATACGGCCAAGACCTAACTGCTCAAGAAGTGTCCCAATGGTTGACTGATGAAAAAGCTGGCTACCCACAGTTGACCGAAACAAGCCGAAAATCAGCCCAAATCGACTAATGCACAGATATGAGGCAGTTGCAAGACGAGCGGCCGCGATTTTGCTGCGTCGGCGTCTCAGAGATCGACCTCAACTTAAAATTCCCAAACTCTGCCTGGGAAACGCCGGTGCTCGATGGTGTGTCAGCCCAGAGCGCCTATGCGCCACAAGCATCGTGTACTCGTTCGGAGTGGGAGAAGATATTTCGTTTGACTTGGAGCTGATCCGTCGGTTCGGGTTGACGGTGCATGCATTTGACCCCACCCCGCGATCGATCCAATGGATATCACGGCAGTCTGTGCCTGAGCAGTTTATATTCCACAACTACGGTATTGCGGAGTTTGATGGTCAGGCTCAGTTCTTTCCCCCGGACGACCCGACGCACGTGTCCCATTCGATGGTTCGGCGCCAGAACGGGGTGTCGCTCGCAGTTTCGGTCTATCGGCTTACAACTATCATGCAGATGCTCGGGCACCAAAGCATTGATCTTCTGAAAATGGACGTTGAGGGTGCAGAGTATGCGGTATTACAGACTATTGTTGAGTCACAGACTAGAGTTCAGCAATTGTTAGTCGAATTTCACCATCGCTGGCGTGGAATCGGGCTTAACCGTACTCGGGAGCTTATGGGTAAGCTCAATGCGGTCGGGTATCGCACTTTTGACATTTCTCCAACAGGTGAAGAGTACAGTTTTGTGCTCGCATGAAGACAGACTTTGTGACTTATGTAAATCCGGGTTGTTCGACGACAGCGAGATCGGAACGAGAGAAGCAGAGATTGAGAGCAGGCAGCAAATCAGCTTGGGCGACGCGTTAACGACTTTATCGCCAAAGGTACGTAATTCCGGGAATGTCAGCCGCAGTAAAGGCACGAGTTGTAGACCTGCGAAAGAAATTGTGAGGTGATCGTGAGATCTGTTGGGCGAGCGCTGGTTTACGGAGTCGACAGTCTAGTCGCGGGGCTTGAGCTTGCAGTGCGAAAGGAGCAGGGAATCCTGCTGACGTTCTTGTTTCATAGCGTGTTCCAGACTCGGGATGAAGCTAGAGCTCAATCACTAGATCCACAGCAGGGTACAACAGTGGAAATGTTGCGCGAACTGGTACGCTACTTCAAGTCGCAAGGATATATCTTCACCTCTCCCAAGGCCATACTTCAAGGGTTGTCGCCTAAATGCAAGTATGTGATGCTCACATTTGACGATGGCTATTACAACAACACGCGAGCCCTGCCTGTGCTGGAGGAATACGACGTTCCCGCCATATTTTTCATATCAAGCAGCCACGTCAGCAAAAATAAATCGTTTTGGTGGGATGCGTTGTATCGGGGGTCTGCAGGCTGGTCCTTACCCTTTCACAAAATTCAGCAGGAGATCAATTCCTACAAGCACCTGAAAACCAGTGAAATTGAAGGCCGGCTTACCGATCGTTTTGGTCCTGCAGTGATGACACCTGTCAGCGATTTAGATCGTCCTTTTACTTCAGACGAGTTGAGGAGCTTCGCATCCCACCCGCTGGTCACAATCGGTAATCACACCAGCGATCATGCGATTTTGGCAAATTATTCCGATGCCGAGATTCGAGACCAGATTATGGGTTGCCAGAAAGCAATCGAGCGTTGGACGGGACGGCTTCCCGAAGCCATCTCATACCCGAACGGCCGGGTGTCTGGGAACGTCATCCGCATCGCGCAGGCTTGCGGGCTCCAAATCGGGGTCCTCTGCCGCCCAGGACGAGAGCGCCTTCCCCTCGCTTCGGAATTTAAGATGAGTGTCAATCGCTACACCATTTGGGGAGACCACTCGATATCGTCACAATGTAAAACTTCGCGATCGTTTCTTTCCCTGTATCGTCTCACCGACCGGGTGCGCTCGGAGTTTTCCCGGGTGACAAGCAATTAAAGCCGGATCACAGTTCATGCGCATCTTGCAGGTATTCAACCATTATCGGGCCCCGGGGGGGGAAGCCACAGTCGTAAAGAATGAGGCGGAACTTCTGCGGCGCGGCGGCCATGAGGTGCACTGTCTCGCGGTTCACAACGCAGATCTCAAAAGTGGACTCGTGAGCGGCTTGCGTACAGGCATGGAGGCGGTATGGTCCAAAAGCGGTTTTGCAGCCATGAAGGCTGCGATCCGGCAGTTCTCGCCCGATGTTGTGCACGTCCACAACACTTTCCCAATATTGAGTCCGAGCGTTTATTGGGCATCAGCGCAAGCTGGAATTCCGGTAGTTAAAACCCTGCATAACTACAGGCTGACGTGCGCCTCTGCGATGCTGTCTCGTGAGGGCCGGCCCTGTGAAGAGTGTGTAGGGCGGTATCCGTTGCCGGCATTGCGATACCGCTGTTACAACAATTCTTTCGCGCAGACCCTCGCCGTTGACCTAAGAAATGTAATGCATCGCTGGCTGGGCACCTACGCTAACAAGATCGATGCCTACATCGTCCTCACAGAATTTGCCCGCCAAATCATGATGCGTGCCGGTCTTCCCCATGAACTGCTCTTTGTAAAGCCAAATTTTACTTTCGATAGAGTACCTTTCGTCGGGCCTCGTGAACAACAAATTGTCTTCGTCGGCAGGATAATGCGTGAAAAAGGCGTAGCGAATCTGCTGGAAGCGTGGCATAGCGCAGGTTTTGGAAATGCTCGTTTGTTATTAATTGGCGATGGTCCCGAGCGAGCAGTCCTCGAAGCAATGTATGCTTCCGATCCCACGATTACCTGGGCTGGGATTCTACCCCACAAGGAGACCTTGGCACTCGTCGAGCGAAGCAGGTTCCTTGTTCTGCCGTCCCTCGTTTACGAGGGCATGCCCATGACGGTCTTAGAAGCATTGTGCTGCGGTACTCCCGCGATTGTTCCCAGTCATGGTGTGTTTCCAGAACTGATTTCCGACCGAAAAGATGGGTTCACATTTTCTACGGCACAAAGTCTGGTAAACGCACTGCGAACGGCGGTGAGTTGTTCGGAAAGTGAGTGGCGTTGTCTGTCATCTACTGCACGATATACATATACGACTCGCTTTAGCGAATCGTGCAATTATGAGCGACTTATAGAAATTTATAAACAGGCAGCTCAAAAGAAGGAAGCTACCAAAACACAAGCGTGCGACCTAGGCAAACAAATGAAAAGGGGTAGAAGTGAAAATAGCTCTCTTATCTGAAGTATTTGTTCCGCAGATGGGATACATCGAAAATGTATTGCCAAGATATCTGAGCAGCTTGGGTGCCGATGTGCATGTAATAACGCTTGGACTGCCTCCACATGGTAACCAGAAATCTACGGGGTCGTACGAGGGCTTTGCCGCGACACTCCCTGTCGGTGTGGAAAGAACCAACGCTGGGTATATGCTGCACGTTATTCCTCATCGCCGCACCACGGGATATATGAGGGCAGTCGGGTTGCAGGCGACTCTTGCGAGCCTCCGGCCCGATATTGTGCAGACCACCGCAGCGATAGGATGGATACCGCTTCAAGCAGCAGTAGGCAAGTTGCGTCTGCGCTACAAGTTGTTTACCGGAAACCATTATCATTCGTCGGTGTTCCCTTTGGCCTCAAAGAACCTGCCCTTTTGGCATAAGGAAGTTCTAGAATGCCGAATTACAAGGTGGTTACCCGGTCGGCTGGTGGGTTTACATACTGAAAAGTGTTATGCCATCGCGCCTGACTGCGCGGACATCGCGACTCGATTCTTTGGTGTTCCGAAGAACAAGGTTGAGATCTGCCCGCTCGGCGTTGACACTGAATTGTTTACTCCAGTTGAACGCGACAAAGATAATTACGAGAGCAGGAAGCTGCGTTGCAAGTTGGGTTTTCTTGAATCGGATATCGTGTGTATTTTTACTGGACGCTTTACGGATGATAAGAACCCCTTGCTTTTGGCGAGAGCTGTTGCCAAGCTGAAAATGGAAGGCAGAAAGTTTCGCGCGCTATTCGTTGGCAATGGGCCGCAACTTGCCGCAATCAGGTCAACTGATGGTTGTGTGGTGCAACCCTTTGTTCCCGTACATGAGTTGCCCTCGTTGTTCCGGGCAGCAGACATTGGAGTATGGCCCACGCAAGAATCGACCTCAATGCTGGATGGAGCAGCTTGCGGCTTGCCCATCATTGCAAATGACACCATGTCAGATCCCGAAAGGCTTCGTGGAAACGGAATTAGCTATCGACTTAATGATGTGGACGATCTTATGCGAGCGTTACTCGCGCTGGAGAGTGCAGGAGCGAGACGCCAAATGGGCCAAAGTGGATCACAGAAGATGCTGAGGATGTATAGCTGGCAGTCGATCGCTGAACGTCGGATTCGTGACTATACCAGCACCTTAGGTGTAGAAAAGGCAAGTAGTGAGAACAGTCAAATACCGGAAGCAGATCTTGCGAATGACTAAGAACTTGTAAAAAAACGGCGATCATCATGAAAAGAGCGCTCATTTCAGGTAGCACGGGTCAAGATGGTTCCTATCTCGCGGAATACCTCTTGGCCAAAGGTTATGAAGTTCACGGAATTAAACGACGATCCTCGCTCCTGAATACCGAGCGCATTGATCATTTGTATCAAGATCCTCACGAGCAATGGGAGACGCAAGCAAGGCGCGCTCGAAGCTCGGCTGGCGTCCGCGGGTAACATTTGAGTGCTTAGTTCGAGAGATGGTCGAAGTCGACTTGATAGCTGCGGAGCGGGACAGCTTAGTGAAAAATTCGGGTTATCGAGTTTTGGCTCACCACGAATGATGAAACATTCCTTCAGTTATACGTTGCAGCCGCATGTACTCCTAGATTCTATTTGCCCACGGTACAGTCACGCCATTTAGCAAAAACAGCAACTGAAGTTCCATCTCAGGTATAGACGATGGGGGTGTCATGACCAGACGTTCCATTAACCTTATTGAGTTCTGGCTAAGGCTGGGGTTTTGTTCTATTCCGCCGCTGGCATTCGGCCTTGCCGCGTATGTCCGCTTCAAGAGCATGATTTTTGTCCCAATCAGCGTGAGCCTGAGACCGTATGTCACCCTCACGATCCTGTTTACATTGTTGTGGGCGCTGATCGTCGAGTACATGCAGCTCGATAATATTGACATGTTGATCCGCATACGGACTGGGCTCCGGACCTCCTTTCTTGCAACCCTATGCTGCAGCACGGTCGTACTTGCAGGTCTGTTTTTTTTTCGTAGTGTCAGCTTTGCGCGGATCTTTGTCGCCACAGGTTGCGTTCTGACGTGCTTGTTTAGCCTCGCTATGATCCACATAGTTCGAGGAGTGCTGTACGCTGTGCTCAAGTCGCCGGGCGGGCGTTTTCCGATTGCAATCCTGGGTGTTGACGGCACCGCTGCACGAGTCGCACAAGAGCTAGCCAGGCATCCGTTGGTGCCCTGTAGAGTTGCTTGCCACATTGCTCCTCCCGGAAATGAGCAATCTCTTGTGAAAGCGCCCGTCGTCCTATGGGACAGTCTTAACGACGTGCTTGAGCGCTACGAATGCAGAGAGATATTGATCGCGTTACCTTTTCAGCGATTCGGCGAAGTTAGGGAAATCAGAGAAAATCTCCAGAGACTCTGTATCCCTACCAGAATCGTTCTTAACTTTGGGGAGAACGATGTGCTTTCAGGCGAGTTGTTTGATTTTTGCGGACTCCCATTGCTCGATTTAAGGCCGTATCCCGTGGATACGGTGAAATATGCGATAGGAAAACGGGCATTTGACATCGTGTTTGCGATTGCATGTATGGTCGTTACCGCGCCCCTGATGGCTGCCATTGCACTGGGAATTAAGTGCACTTCCGCGGGTCCGATATTGTTTTCTCAAGAGCGTGTGAGTCTAAACGGGAGGCGTTTCCGAATGCTGAAGTTCCGGACAATGGTGGCACAAAACGATGTGTCATCTAGCCAGCAACATACGGCTGTAGGAGATCGCCGCGTTACCAGTATCGGCAAAATCCTTCGAAAGACGAGCTTAGATGAGCTGCCGCAA
>Ga0207707_10004173_pt1 | contig 12795 bp, 10 predicted proteins | sample KBSC83BmetaG_FD_184336 | JGI IMG/M metagenome (GOLD analysis project Ga0207707, IMG submission 184336) | Corn rhizosphere microbial communities from Kellogg Biological Station, Michigan, USA - KBS C8-3B metaG (SPAdes) (version 2) | ecosystem: Host-associated > Plants > Roots > Rhizosphere ... | reverse complement strand
ACGCTGATTTCCGCCATCCTGTTGTTATTGCGGCAATCGTGGCGCAACTCCATCAACCGTTTCGCCGAGGCCATGACGCTTTTTGCCGTGGCCTGCGCAGGAATCTTCCCCGCCATCCACGTGGGACGGCCCTGGGTCGCATACTGGCTCTTTCCTTATCCCAACACCATGAAGGTGTGGCCGCAATTCCGCAGCCCGCTGGTGTGGGACGTGTTCGCGGTCTCGACTTACGCCACCATCTCGGCATTGTTCTGGTTCATCGGACTCATCCCTGATCTCGCCACCCTGCGCGACCGTTCCGAAGAACGCTGGAAGAAAATCATCTACGGCATGCTGGCCATGGGATGGCGTGGTTCGGCGCGGCACTGGCATCGCTACGAAACCGCCTACCTGCTGCTCGCGGGACTGGCCACGCCGCTGGTGCTCTCCGTCCACACTGTCGTCAGTTTTGATTTCGCCATCGGCATCGTGCCCGGTTGGCATACCACCATCTTCCCGCCTTACTTCGTGGCGGGCGCGATTTACTCCGGCTTTGCCATGGTACTGATGCTGGCCATTCCCATACGCAAGATCTACAAACTGGAAGACTTCATCACCGAACGGCATCTGCAGAACTCGGCGAAGGTAATGCTGGCCACCGGGCTGATCGTGGCCTACGGCTACGGCATTGAAGCTTTCATGGGTTGGTACAGCGGGAACCGCTACGACGCGTTCCTGCTGTGGAACCGCCTGCACGGGCCCTACTCGTTTTTCTACTACATGCTGCTGATCTGCAACCTGGGCATTCCGCAGGTTTTGTGGATCTCCAAGTTGCGCAGCAGCCCGGTCTGGCTCTTCCTGGTCTCGCTGGTTGTGCTGGTAGGCATGTGGCTGGAGCGCTTCATCATTGTCGTGGTCAGCCTGCACCGCGACTTCCTCACTTCTTCCTGGGGTATGTACTATCCCACCCGCTGGGACTGGATGACATACATCGGAACCATCGGCATGTTCCTCGCTGCCATGTTCCTGTTCGTGCGCATCCTGCCCATGATTTCGATTTTCGAAATGCGGACCTTGCTTCCCGAGGCGGAGGTCAAGGAATGAAGCGCACAAAAGCTTACGGGCTGATGGCCGAATTCGATTCCGTCAATTCGCTGGTGGAGGCGGCCAACCGCACGCGGGAAGCCGGTTACAAGAGGATTGACGCTTACAGTCCCTTCCCGGTCGAGGGTTTGGCCGAGGCGATTGGCTTCCATCACGATGAAGTGCCGCTAGTGGTTCTGATTGGGGCCTTGCTGGGCGGACTGGGCGGGTATCTGCTGCAATACTGGATTTCGGTAGTCAGTTATCCGATTAACGTGGGCGGCAAACCTTATCACTCATGGCCCGCATTCATCGTTGTCACCTTTGAGATGACGATTCTCTTCGGCGGAATCTTTGCCGTGTTCGGCATGCTGGCGCTCAACGGGCTGCCCATGCCCTACCACCCGGTGTTCAATGTTCCGCGCTTTGCCTTCGCGACCAAGGACAGGTTTTTTCTGATCGTGTTCTCCTCCGATCCCAAATACAACCCGGTGGAAGTCCGCCGCCTGCTGGAAAGCTTTGGGCCGCGCTCCATATCGGAGGTGCCCGATTAAGCCGCGGCGCAAGCACGATGGAGACGCGAGCGTCCGCGCTCGTGCGGGAAGTCACCACGAACCATGTGGGGACAGCCGCCCTCGGCTGTCCGGTCGAGCCAAAGCCCGACAGTCCTGGTACGGACCTCCTACGACGACTAGCAACATTGCGGAGCTTCGCTCCGCTGGACAGGCGGCAGCGGCTGTCCCCACGTGGTTAGAGATTGCACGAGCGCGGACGCTCGCGCCCACATTGCGGATCGCTATGTTGCTCGCGGCCCTGCTGCTGCTGGCCGGGTGCCGGCAGGACATGCACGACCAGCCGCGCTTCAAGCCTTTTGCCCGCAGCGATTTCTATACCGATCTGCGTTCGGCGCGGCCGCCGGTGGAAGGCACGGTCGCCCGCGGCGAGTTGCGTGAAGACACGTATCTCTATACCGGGAAAATAGGCAGCAATCCCGGGGACTACATGCCCTTCCCGGTCACCGCGGAAGTCCTGGCCCGCGGACAGCAGCGTTACGACATCTACTGCGCGCCCTGCCACTCCCGCGTGGGCGATGGCAACGGCGTGGTCCCCTCGCGTGGCTTCCCGCGCAAGCCGCCCTCTTATCACATCGAGCGCCTGCGCAAGGCGCCGCTGGGATATTTCTTCGACGTGATTACCAACGGCTTCGGTGCCATGCCTGACTACGCATCGCAAATCGCGCCTCGGGACCGCTGGGCCATTGTGGCCTACATCCGCGCCCTGCAGTTGAGCCAGGACGCCACCGCCGCCGACGTTCCCGCGGGACAGAAAGTTCCCTCCGAGCCGCCGCGGTTCGAGGAACTCGGATCTGGCGCCACGCTGCCGGTGGTCGAAACCAAGCCTTCGCATGAGGAGCCGAAATGAGCGCGGTTCCCATGAGCAAGGTCGACCTGATGACGCCGCCGGTGGTGAAGACCATGCAGCAGCGGTCGTTGCTGATCGGATTAATTTTCGGAGCAATCGCGGCCGTGGGCGCATGGCTTCAACCCGACCAGTTTTTCCGCGCCTATCTAATGGCTTTCATGGCATGGCTGGGCGTGACTCTGGGCTCGATGGCGATTCTCATGCTTCGCCACTTGACCAAGGGCGCATGGGGAATGGTGATCCGCAGAATTCTGGGAGCGGCCATGCGCTGCGTGCCGCTGATGGTGGCGTTGTTCATCCCTCTGCTGTTCGGAATACGCCGCCTCTATATATGGGCCCGGCCGCTGGATGGCATTGCGGACAAACACCTGCGCGAACACCTGCAGGAACTCACGCGAAGCTATCTCTCGGTGAATGGATTTATCATCCGGGCAGCGATCTATTTCGCCATCTGGTGGGCGCTGTCTTTCTTCCTGACTAAATGGTCGGCGCAGCAGGACCATCCGCCCATGCGCGATAACAGCGCGCGCTTCAAGGCGCTAAGCGGGCCGGGCCTGATCCTCTACGGCTTTACCATCACCTTCGCCGCGATCGATTGGATCATGTCCATCGATCCCAGCTGGATTTCCACCATCTTTGGCCTGTCATTCCTGATCGGGCAGGTGCTGTCGGCGCTGTGTTTTGCCGTGGTGGTGGAGCGGATCCTCTTCCGCTACAAACCCATGTCGGAATTGCTCAAGCCCGAGCAGGTGCACGATCACGGAAAATTCATGCTGGCCTTCATCATGGTGTGGGCCTATTTCGCATTCTCGCAGTGGCTCATCATCTGGGCGGGAAACTTGCCCGAAGAAATTACCTGGTACATGCGGCGCCTGAATGGCGGCTGGGGATACGTGGGCCTGGTCCTGGTGCTGTTCCACTTCGCGGTCCCGTTCGTGTTCCTGATTTCGCGTCCATTCAAACGTGATATTACGCGGCTGGTCTGGCTGGCGGCGTGGCTTTTGCTGATGCGATACGTGGACTTGTTCTGGATCGTCGAGCCCAACTTTTCCGTGACCTTCAACCTTACCTGGCTGGACATCGTGGTCCCGATCGCAATGGGAGGGTTGTGGCTGGCGTATTTCTTCCGCAATCTCAGCGCCATGCCGCTGGTGCCGGCCTATGACGTTTTTGCGGTCGAAGTTCTGGAAGCGGCGCACGAGTAGATGAGTCGAGCAACTGAGTGATGACTGACGACATTCACATCGACGGGCACAACGAGGAAGCGGAATTTGAGCGCGAAGACCTCGGGGCAAAACCGGTCATCCTCTTTCTGGTGGGTTTAACGGTCGGATGTCTGCTGGTTGCTCTTGCCTTGAGGGGAATGTACAGCTACCTGGACGCGCGGGAGAATCGCCATCAACCCGCTCTGAACCCGCTGGTGCGGCAGACCACCGCGGACACGCGGCTGGTTGCCCCGGGTGACGTCGCAAAATTCCCTGAACCGCACCTGGAAACCGACGAACCGAGGGAGATCAACAGCTTTCGGATGCATGAAGAGCAGGTGCTGCACAGTTATGGTTGGGTCGATCAGTCTGCCGGCGTGGTGCGGATTCCGATTGACCGTGCCATGGACTTGCTGGCGCAGCGCGGGCTGCCTACCCGGCCGCAGGCCGGCATGGTGCCGCCATCAGAAATAAACACGGTGAAAGAGGCGGCGCGGCGGTCAGACACCAGTCGCCAGCCCGCGACGAAGAAGCAATAGGAAGGGCATGACTGGAAGGGCACGAATCTAGTCAAGCCCAGTTTGGGAAGGGCACGACTTTAGTCGAGCCAAACAAAGTTCGGGATTCGAGCGGCTTTAGCCGCTCGGGTTTGCTGTAGCGACTAAGCAATGCTGAAGATAGCAACCATATCGAAGCGGACTCTGCTCGCCACTCTCGTGGCAGGGCTCATGACCCTGCCCTGCTTTGGCCAGGGCATGACCAAGGGCATCATGTCGCCGCCGGCAAACGTGCGCCCCCCGGGCTTGCAGAATGTCGGCATCGAGCAGCATCTGGATGAACAGATTCCCGCGGACCTCAACTTCCGTGATGAAACCGGCAAGCCCGTCCGCCTGGGAGATTACTTCGGCAAAAAGCCGATGATCCTCAATCTGGTCTATTACAACTGCCCTATGCTTTGCGGCGAGGTGCTCAGCGGCCTGGAAGGTGCATTGCGGGTGTTGAAATTCGACGTGGGAAAGGAATTCGATGTCCTGACCATAAGCTTCGATCCTCGCGAGACCCCGGACATGGCCACCAAGAAGAAGGCCGAATTCTTGAAGCGTTACGGCCGCGCCGGAGCTGCCGAGGGCTGGCACTTTCTAACCGGTCCGCAGGAGTCGATCGACGCGCTGACCAAGGCCGCCGGCTTTCAGTACCAGTACGATCCCAAGACCGGCCAGTTCGCGCACGCCACCGCCATCATGATTCTTACGCCGGAGGGCAAGATTGCGCAGTACTACTACGGCGTGGACTATGCGCCCAAGGATTTGCGCCTGGGATTGATCCAGGCCTCGCAGAACAAAATCGGTACGCTGGCCGACCAGGTTTTGCTGTACTGCTATCACTACGATCCCACGACCGGCAAATACGGGGCGATTATTTCGCGAGTTCTGAAGCTGGCGGGGATTGTAACCCTGCTCGGGCTGGGGATTCTGATGACGGTCCTGATCCGGTTGGGGTCGGGGCCCAGGGGGCATGAGGCGCGATGAGGTGTTTGGGCATGCAAGACCTAAAGTCAAAAGCGGCGGGCGAGGGCGCCCGCCCCACACTGAGAGTGCTGACGACCGAGGACTGAAGACCGACGACTGATTATGTTCGATACTTTTCCACTTTGGCCCACACGGGCTTCGACCACCGCCGGAAGCGTGGACGCGCTCTTCATCTTTCTGGTGGCGTTGTCTGCACTCATGAGTGTGGCCATCTTCACCATGATTACGGTGTTCGCGGTGCGCTACCGGCGCCGCAGAGGCGTCGCAGCCGAACAGATCGAAGGCTCGACCGCGCTGGAAGTGACCTGGTCGGTGATTCCGCTTTTTATTTTTGTCGTGATCTTCGTCTGGGGGGCGCTCATCTACTTCAAGGAACGCACGCCTCCTCGCGGCGCCACCGAAGTTTATGTCGTCGCCAAGCAGTGGATGTGGAAGCTGCAGCACGAAGAAGGCCAGCGGGAGATCAACCAGCTGCACGTGCCCCTGGGCCGCGACGTAAAGTTGATTCTGACCTCGCAGGATGTCATTCACAGCTTTTACGTTCCCGCTTTCCGCATCAAGCAGGACGTGCTGCCCGGCCGCTACACCACGGCATGGTTCCATCCCACCAGGGCGGGGACCTATCATCTGTTCTGCGCCGAGTATTGCGGATCGCAGCACTCGGGAATGATTGGACAAGTCGTGGTGCTCGAACCCGCGCAGTACGAGAACTGGCTCAGTGGCGGCGGCGCTTCCGGATCCATGGCGTCGAGCGGCCAGAATATTTTCCAGCAACTGGGCTGCTCTACCTGCCACCGGTCGGATACGCAGGGCCGCGGCCCCAACCTGGTGGGGTTGTTCGGCAAGCCGGTGCAACTGGAAGACGGACGCGTGATCACAGCCGATGAAAACTACATCCGGGAATCCATTTTGACGCCGGGCGCGAAAGTGGTGAGCGGATTCAAACCCATCATGCCGGTCTTCCAGGGACTGGTGAGCGAGGAACAGCTCAACGCGCTGGTGGCATACGTAAAATCATTGAACCCGAGTCCTTCGGGAGCGGCGGGCGGCCCGACGGTGGTTCCGTCAGGCGCGAAGCCGCAGGAAACCAAGGTGCAATAGCAATGGCTACCGCAGCAATCACCGCGGAACGCGAGAATTATCTCAACCAGGAATATGGCATCAAGTCCTGGCTGCTTACGGTCGATCACAAGCGCATCGCCCTGCTCTACCTGCTGTCCATCACTTTCTTCTTTTTCATCGGAGGATTTTTTGCCCTGCTGATCCGGCTGGAGCTGCTGACTCCGGCGGGCGACCTGGTGCAGGCCGATACTTACAACAAACTCTTCACCATGCACGGCCAGGTGATGGTCTTTTTCTTCCTGATTCCTTCTATTCCGGCCGTCTTGGGCAATTTCCTGGTTCCGCTGATGATCGGTGCCAAGGACCTGGCCTTCCCGCGAATCAATCTTCTGAGCTGGTACCTGTACATCATCGCCGGCGTCCTTATGCTGCACTGCATGCTCACCGGCGGCGTGGATACGGGCTGGACTTTCTATACGCCCTTCAGCACCGCCTTCAGCAACACCAAGGTCATCGAGGCCGGGCTGGCCATCTTTATCTCGGGATTCTCCTCGATCCTGACCGGTTTGAACTTCGTGGTCACCATTCACCGCATGCGGGCCCCGGGGATGACCTGGGATCGTCTGCCTCTGTTCATCTGGGCCCACTATGCCACCAGCATCATCCAGTTGCTGGGGACGCCCGTGATCGCGGTGACGCTGGTTCTGGTGGTCCTCGAACGGGCTTTGCACCTCGGGATTTTCGATCCCACTCGAGGCGGCGACCCGCTGCTGTTCCAGCACCTGTTCTGGTTTTATTCCCATCCTGCCGTGTACATCATGATTCTGCCCTCGATGGGAGTGGTTACCGAAATTATTCCGTGCTTCTCCCGCAAGCGGATTTTCGGCTATAAGTTTGTCGCCCTCTCGAGCATCAGCATTGCCGTTTTCGGCTTCCTGGTCTGGGCCCACCACATGTTTGTGGCTGGGATTTCGCTTTACGCTGCACTCATTTTCTCCGCTCTCAGCTATCTGGTGGCGGTACCCTCGGCCATCAAGGTCTTCAACTGGACCGCCACCATGTACAAGGGCTCGATTACGTTCTCCACTCCCATGCTGTACGCCTTCGGTTTCGTCGGCCTGTTTACCATGGGCGGCCTCACGGGATTGTTCCTCGCCGCTTTGGGTATCGATGTGCACGTGACCGACACCTACTTCGTAGTGGCCCATTTTCACTACATCATGGTGGGCGGCGCGCTCATGGGTTACCTTGGCGGCATGCACTTCTGGTGGCCAAAAATTTCCGGACGCATGTATCCCGAGTCACTGGGCCGGCTGGCCGCGCTGATCGTGTTCCTGGGATTCAACCTGACTTTCTTCCCTCAGTTCATTCTGGGTTACCTGGGCATGCCGCGGCGCTACTGGCAGTATCCGCCGGAATTTCAGGTCCTGAACGTGCTGTCGACCGCCGGGGCCACCGTCCTTGCCGTCGGCTACCTTCTGCCCATGGTGTATTTCCTGTGGTCGATGCGCTACGGAAAAGTCGCCCCCGACAACCCCTGGGGCGCATCCGGGTTGGAATGGATGACCACTTCGCCGCCTCCCACCTTTAATTTCGACAAGCCCCCGGTAGTCACTTGGGAAGCCTACGATTACGAGCACATTCCGGCTCCGCAGGAGGCGCGCAGTGGCGGATAGCCCGATCGCGGTGGAGCATCACAATCCGGCGCTCAAGCATCACTTCGCGGACATGGAACAGCAGCGCCAGGCCTCGTCGCTGGGCATGTGGCTGTTCCTTGCGACGGAGATCATGTTCTTCGGCGGCATGTTCTGCGCCTATCTTATCTACCGTCTCTGGTATTTTCCCGACTTCGCCGCCGCCAGCAACTCGCTGGATATCACCCTGGGCACGGTCAACACCGCCGTACTCATCTGCAGCAGTTTGACCGTGGTGATGGCAGTGCGTGCCGCGCAGCTGGGCAAGCGTCAGCAGCAGGTCATCTATCTGGCCCTCACCCTGGTTTTGGGTCTGGCCTTCCTGGGAGTCAAAGCCGTCGAGTGGACCAGCAAGTTCAAAGAGCATCACATCCCCGGCCCCACGTTCAATTTCGAAGGCAGCAATCCCAGCCATCCCGACCAGCCGGTGGACCAGCACCACGCCCAGATTTTCTTCTCGCTGTACTTTGCCATGACCGGCATGCACGCGCTGCATATGATCATCGGGGTCGGCATCTTCAGCTATTTGCTCTATTACGCGTGGAAGGGCAAGTACACGCCCGAATATCACACGCCGCTGGAGAACTCCGGCCTGTACTGGCACTTTGTGGATATTGTCTGGATTTACCTGTTTCCGTTGCTGTACTTGATCGATCGGAAGAAATAAGTTTCTTTGCGTCCTTTGCGGTTAAAAGCTTTTGCCGCGAAGACCGCAAGGGACGCCAAGGAAAACGAGCGCTATCAATGCCCGAACACATTGTCTCCGCGAAAACCAATATTGCGGTCTGGCTGGCGCTGCTGGTCCTGACTGGCGTCACCGCCGGCGTCGCCTTTATCGACCTGGGCCCCTTTAATACGATCGTGGCCCTGGTCATTGCAACCTTCAAGGCGCTGATGGTCGTCCTGATCTTCATGCATGTCAAGTACGCCAGCGAGAAGTTCGTCAAGGTGGTGGTGGTCTCTGCGATCTTCTTTCTCCTGTTGCTGTTGGGACTGAGCCTGGCGGACTACACCACCCGGCTGCTCTGATTTGCGATATACTCCGCCGTCTGTAAAGAATAAATAACGACGAGGTGCTGCGATGGCATTCTGCAATTCCTGTGGCGCAACCCTGGACAGCGGAGCAAAGTTTTGCAACAAGTGCGGCACCACCCAGCCCGGCGCCGCGGCCGCTCCCATCACTCCCGCCGGAGCCGCTCCCGTTTCAACCCAGAAAAGCGGCAGCGCCCTCAAAATCATTCTGATCGTAGTCGCGGTCATTGTGGTTCTCGGGATTCTGGCGATCGGGACCGTCTCCTTCATCGCGTACCGCGTCGCCAAGCGCAGCCGGATTCATAACGAGAATGGAAATGTGCGGGTCGAGACGCCCTTCGGCAGCGTCAATACTTCCACCGATCCCGATGAGGCCGCCCGCAACCTCGGGATTGAGCTGTATCCCGGGGCGGAGGTGGTCAAGGGCAGCACTTCGAACATGACCATGGGCGCGATGCATACCGCTGCTGCGGATTTTGAGACTGGCGATCCAGTCAGCACCGTGGGCGAGTTTTACAAGTCGAGGCTGCCCAACGCCAGCGTGGTCTCTACCACCGGCGACCACTATGCCATCATCTCCACCGACAAGAAAAACATGATTACCATCAACATTGAGCTCAAGGACGGCAAGACCAGAATTCATATCGCCAGAGTTTCCGGAAAAATGGTCAACGGCGGCGATTCCGACAACTGAGGCCAAGTGTGGGGCGGGCGCCCTCGCCCGCCGCCTTTGATTTTGATTTCTTTTTGAGTTTGAATTTGACTTCTTTTTGATTTGTTTTTGATTTCGATTCTTGCCCGAATCTGAACTTGATTGACGGATTTCCTTTAATAAAGATTTCCTTTAACGCCCGAAGCAGCGTCAATGACTCCAGCAAAATCCAGGTCAAAATCGGCGGGCGAGGGCGCCCGCCCCACACCTGCCAGCGCCGCCCCGAACTCCCTCGTGGACGCGGCTGCGCTGGAACAGGCCCTGCGCCGCCACATCCGCGGCGACGTCCGTTTCGATGCGAGCAGCCGCGCACTCTATTCCACCGACGGTTCCAACTATCGCCAGGTGCCGATCGGCGTGGTTCTTCCCCGTGACTCCGATGACGTCATCGCCGCCGTCTCGATGGCGCGCGGGTACGGCGCTCCGCTGCTGTGCCGTGGGAGCGGGACCTCGCTGGCCGGGCAGTGCTGCAACGTGGCGCTGGTGGTGGATTTCACGCGCTACATGGGCAACATCCTGGAAATCGATCCGCAACGGCGTACTGCGCGGGTGCAGCCCGGAGTGGTGCTCGACCACCTGCGCAACGCCGCCGAAAAACATCATTTGACATTCGGGCCGGACCCGGCCAGCCACGACCGCTGCACCCTCGGCGGCATGATCGGCAACAATTCCTGCGGCGTGCACTCCGTGATGGCGGGAAAAACCGACGACAATATTGAAGCTCTCGAAGTCCTCACCTACGACGGTCTGCGGATGAAGGTGGGCAAAACCAGCGATGCGGAACTGGAGCAGATCATTCGCGATGGCGGGCGGCGGGGAGAAATCTACGCCGGCTTGAAGAGACTTCGTGATCAATATTCAGAACTGGTGCGCCAGCGCTATCCCAATATTCCGCGGCGGGTTTCGGGCTACAACCTCAACTTCCTGCTGCCCGAAAATGGATTTGATGTAGCCCGCGCGCTGGTCGGGTCCGAAGGTACGTGTGTCTCCGTGCTTGAGGCGACGTGCCGCCTGGTCGAGAGTCCTCCGGCGCGAGTGCTGCTGGTGATTGCCTATCCCGATATCTACGAGTGCGCCGACCATGTGCCCGACGTCATGGCCCACAATCCGATCGGCCTCGAAGGCATTGACGATCTTCTGGTGGAATACACGCGGCGCCGCGGCATCAATTCGGAAGGCCTGGCGCTACTGCCCGAAGGCGGTGGCTGGCTGCTGGCTGAATTCGGCGCCGATACAATCGCCGCCGCTGAAGCCCAGGCATCCAGCCTGATGCAAGCCCTGAACCGCAGTCCGAGCCCGCCGAACCTGCGGCTGTTCACCAACCGCGAGCAGGTAAAGCGGGTGTGGGAAGTGCGCGAGTCCAGCCTGGGCGTGATTTCGTACGTCCCCGGTGAAGACCTGACTTGGGAAGGCTGGGAAGATTCTGCCGTAGCTCCGGAAAAACTTGGCAAATACTTGCGCGAGTTACGCCAGTTGATGACGAGCTTCAACTATCGCGGCACGCTCTACGGACACTTTGGCCACGGCTGCGTTCACAACCGCACCAACTTCGATCTGCAATCGGAAGCGGGCATCGCCAAGTTCCGAAAGTTCATGGAAGCCGCCGCCGACCTGGTGGTCAGGTACGGCGGATCGCTTTCCGGTGAGCACGGAGACGGCCAGGCACGGGCCGAACTGCTGCCAAAGATGTTTGGACCGGAACTCTTGCGGGCCTTTCGTGACTTCAAAGCCATATGGGACCCTGCCTGGAAGATGAATCCCGGCAAGGTGGTTGAGCCCTATCGCATGGATGAGAATTTACGGCTGGGCGCGGACTACAAACCCTGGGACCCTGAAACGCATTTTCAGTTTCCTCATGACCACGGCAGCCTGTCTCACGCCACTCTGCGCTGCGTCGGCGTGGGAAAATGCCGCCGCGAAGAGGGCGGCGTCATGTGTCCCAGCTGGCGTGTGACCCATGAAGAGGAGCACTCCACCCGCGGCCGCGCTCACCTGCTGTGGGAGATGGCCAAAGGCGACGTCATCCGCGACCGCTGGCGCGACGAAGATGTAAAGCAGTCGCTCGATCTGTGCCTCTCCTGCAAGGGCTGCAAGAGCGACTGTCCGGTCGGAGTTGATCTGGCCACATATAAGGCCGAGTTTCTCTCGCACTATCACGAAGGCCGCCTGCGCCCGCGCAGCGACTACGCTTTCGCCAACATCGACATCTGGGCAAGGATCGCGTCTAAAGTTCCCGGCCTGGTGAACCTCGCTACCCAGCTACCTTTGCTGCGAGACATTGCCAAGTTCGCCGCGGGAATGGCGCAGCAACGCAGCATTCCTGCTTTTGCTCCCCAAAGCTTTCGCAACTGGTTTGAGCGCAGGGAGTCGCCGGATCCCGAGGCCGAGCTGGTCATGCTCTGGCCCGATACGTTCAACAATTATTTTCTGCCCGACACCGCCAAGGCGGCGGTCGAGGTGCTCGAGGCAGCCGGGTTTCGCGTGGCAATTCCCGAGTCCATTCTCTGCTGCGGCCGTCCTCTATATGATTTTGGCATGCTGGACCGCGCCAAGCGCCTCTTGCTGAAGATTCTTGACACCCTCGCTCCCGAAATCGAGGCCGGAATTCCTATCGTCGTTCTCGAGCCCAGCTGCGCCGCCGTCTTTCGCGATGAGCTCACCAACCTTTTTCCCAACGATGACCGGGCGCACAAGCTGTCCCGACGAACATTTTTGCTCAGCGAATTTCTGGAAAAGAGAGCCGCCCACTTTCAGCTTCCTCATCTCGCCGCCAAAGCCCTCATCCACGGCCACTGTCATCACAAGTCGCTGATGAAAATGACCGACGAAGAGTCGGTTCTACGAAAAATGGGCATCGACTGGAGCGCTCCCGCACCAGGCTGCTGCGGCATGGCCGGCTCGTTCGGCTTCGATGAAGAAAAGTTCGACGTTTCGATGGCGATCGGAGAGCTGGAGCTTCTGCCGGCGGTGCGCCACGCTCCGCCCGACAGCCTGATCATCGCCGACGGATTCAGCTGCCGCGAACAGATCGCGCAATCCACCGACCGCCACGCCCTGCACCTCGCCGAGGTGATCGC
>Ga0207707_10004171_pt1 | contig 12797 bp, 9 predicted proteins | sample KBSC83BmetaG_FD_184336 | JGI IMG/M metagenome (GOLD analysis project Ga0207707, IMG submission 184336) | Corn rhizosphere microbial communities from Kellogg Biological Station, Michigan, USA - KBS C8-3B metaG (SPAdes) (version 2) | ecosystem: Host-associated > Plants > Roots > Rhizosphere ... | reverse complement strand
GGTGCCCGCGAGGACGCCCATGCCGACGAACATCGCCATCTCCCAGCCCACGGGCGGCATCACCCACTGGAAGGGCACGAAGGGGCTGGCCGCCACCGTGCCGACGATCGTGGCAATGGTGGCCGAGGCGTCCGGCCGCTCGGTCTGGCCGTAGCGCCGCGAGAACAGCTGATAGAAAGAGCTGCACACCGTGCTGCCGACGATCAGCAGCACGTGCCAGTCGAACTGCGCATGGCCCGGCCGGACGACGATCAGGGCGCCCACGAAGCCGACGCCGACCGCCGCCCAGCGATGGCCGCCGACCTTCTCGCCGAGAAGCCGCGAGGACAGCGCGGTGACGAAGATCGGGCTGGTCAGCGAGATCGACGCCGCCGTCGCCAGCGGCAGGTAGACGACGCCGTGGAAGTAGAGATACGACGAGAAGAACAGCAGCATGCCGCGCACGATCTGCGTGTCGAGGCGGCGGATGCGGAACAGCTCGCGCCCGTTGCGCGGCAGGAACATCGCCATCATGAAGACGAAGGCGAAGGCATAGCGCGCCCAGATGACCTCGATCACCGGATAGCCCGACATCGACAGCGTCTTGGACATCGCGTTGAGGCAGGAGAAGCAGGCCATCGCCAGCACCGTCGACAGGATGGCGCGCAGGATGCGGTCGCCCGGCTTGGAGGACGGCGGTTGAGGCGCGTTGACGGTCATCGCCCCAAACTAGCCCGGACGGCCGGCGCGGCAAACCGGCCGGGGACGGCGCAATTCCGCGTCAGAGGCCGATGCTCTTTATCTTCGCGGCCAGTGCGGCAATCGAGAACGGCTTGCCGATGAAGTTGACCCCGTGGTCGAGCACGCCGTGGTGGACGATGGCATTGGCCGTGTAGCCGGTGGTGAACAGTACCTTGAGATAGGGCCAGCGCTCGGTCGCCACGCCGGCGAGCTGCCGGCCGTTCATGGCGCCGGGCAGGCCAACGTCGGTGAACAGCAGGACGACGTCATCATGCGCCTCGAGCACCGCCAGCGCTCCGGTACCGTCTTCCGCATGGTAGACGGTACAGCCGATCTCGCGGCAGGCCGAAATCGCGAACTCGCGGACGACCGGATCGTCCTCGACGACCAGCACCACCGGTCCGGCGCCGGGCCGGGCCACGGGCTGGATCGGCGCGGCGTCGACCGTCTCGCCGCCCTCGCCCAGTGCGCGCGGCAGATAGACCTTCACCGTCGTGCCGCGATCGAGCTCGCTGTAGATCTTGAGATGGCCACCGATCTGCTTGACGTAGCCGAACGTCATGCTGAGGCCGAGGCCGGTGCCCTGCCCGCGCTGCTTGGTGGTGAAGAACGGCTCGAACGCCCGCGCGATGGTCTCGGCCGCCATGCCCATGCCGGTGTCGGACACCGCCACCAGCACGTACTGGCCGGGCGTCACCTCGGCATTGGCCTCGGCGTAGCCATCGTCGAGGTGGGCGTTGGCCGTCTCGATGGTGAGCGTGCCGCCGTTCACCATCGCGTCGCGGCCGTTGATGGCGAGGTTCAGGATCGCACTCTCGAGTTGGGCCACGTCGGCCTTGCAGCGCCACAGGCCGCCCGACAGCACGGTCTCGACCTTGACCTTCTCGCCCAAGGTCCGGCGCAGCAGCTCAGACATGCCGGAGACGAGCTTGTTGGCGTCGATGATCTCGATCTGCAGCGGCTGCTGGCGTGAGAAGGCGAGCAGGCGCTGGGTGAGCGTCGCCGCGCGCGACACGCCGCTGCGCGCGAGGTCGAGGAAGCGCACGACCTCGGCCGACGGTTGGCCGACGCGGCGGCCGACCATCTCGACGGCCCCGCCGATGCCGGTCAGCAGGTTGTTGAAGTCGTGCGCGATGCCGGCCGTGAGCTGGCCGATCGCGTTCATTTTCTGCGAGTGGCGCAGGCTCTCCTCGGCATTCTCGCGCCGCAGCGTCTCCTGGCGCAGCCGGGCAAGGGCGGCGCTCTCCTGCGTCGCGCGACGCGAGGCGATCAACGCCAGGATGAAGAGGCCGAGCGTCGCCGGCACGCCGAAGATGAGATGCGACGCCATGCGGTCGATCCACGCCGCGCGGACACTGGCGGTCGAGACGCCGTGCACGACGTAGACCGGCAGGTCCGGCAGCTTGCGATAGGCCACGACGCGTTCGACGCCGTCGATCACACCGCTGCCGATCGTATAGCTGCCTTCCAGCGGGTGCTCGGTCGTAGACCGGGCGAAGCCCGTGTCCGGGCCAAGGCGTCCGGCCGGCCCGGTCCCGGGGAAGCGCGCAAGGATCTCGCCGTCGGCGCGGATGATCGAGGCGACGGACTTGGGCCCTTCGGCGGCGCGGCCGAAGATCCGCATGAAGTATGCCGGCGAGATCGACACGGCGATCGCGCCGTTGAAGCTGCCGTCGGGCTTGGCACGGCGGGTGCTGTACTGGAAGAAGTCGATGTCCTTGACCCGGCCATGGACCAGTTCGCTGACGTTGACCGGGTTCCCGGCACGCAGGGCCTTGAAGTACGAGCGATCGCCGTAGTTGTTGCCGGCCGGCATCGGATAGACCTTGGCGGCGACGAGCGGCTTGCCCTCTTCGTCCAGCACCCAGACATCCTCGACCTGCGGCAGCGCCTCGACCAGGCGCTTGAGCTGCTCGTGCAGCTTCTCCTCGTTCGCCGGAATCTCGGCGTTGGTGTAGTTGTCCACCAGTTCGCCGACGTTGGTTGCGACCAGGGACTCGGTCTCAAACGTCGTGCGCACATTGACGTAGAGCAGGTCGAGCGTGCGCCGGATGCGCTCGTCGGCCTGCTGCTGGGTCTCGCCGTAGGCCAGCCAGCAGGCGCCGATGTACAGGACCAGCGGCATGAGCAGGCAGGCCGTCGCCACGACCAGCGACGATTCGGCGGCACTGCCGCCGCGCAGGGACCACGTCCGCAGCTTCAGCAGCCTGCGCACCGCCCTTTCAACTCCCTGCGCCCGGCATCAGCGACAGGACGAACTTGGAGAGCTCCACGGCGCTGTAGGGCTTGGGAAAGACATGCACCGTGCGGCCGACGGTGGCGGCAGGCGCGGCGGCGCCGGAGCAGCGAATCACCGGAATGCCCGGCCGGTGCAGGCCCGCGGCCTCGATCACCTTCTCGCCCGACATGTCGGGCAGGCCGATATCGACGATGATGGCCCCCAGCGGGGTGTCGCCTGCCAGGATGTCGAGCGCATGCTGGCCTGTCGGCGCCTCGATGCAGGTGACGCCGACCTCGCTCAGCGCATCGACCAAAACGGCACGGATCAGAAATTCATCCTCAGCCAGCAGCACGCTCGCCATGCGTCATCCCTATTCGGCCGCTCGCTGCACCATGGGCTGAGGCTTGAACGGCAGGAGAGTGGTCGCACGCGCCACCGGAAGGGGCAAGGGCGGCGTGTCCACACCGAGCGTGCGGGCGGCATTCCAGCCCCAGCGCGGGTCGAGCAGGAAGGCCCGGGCGTGGGCCGTGCAGTCGGCCTCACCCGAGGCCACGATGCGCTCGGCCTGCTCGGGCTCGGTGATGACGCCGACGGCCCAGGTCCTGATCCCGGCCTCGCGGCGCACCTGGGCGGCGAACGGCACGTGATAGCCCGGTGTCACGGCGATCTTCTGCGCCGGCGAATTGCCGCCCGAGCTCACGTCGACGAAATCGCAGCCCAGCGCCTTCAATTGGCGGGCCGTCTCGACCGTGTCGTCGATGGTGAGGCCGCCTTCGACCCAGTCGGTCGCCGACAGGCGGATGCCCAGCGCCTTGTCGGCCGGCACCAGCCGGCGGCAGGCCTCGAAGACCTCGAGCGGGAAGCGGCGGCGCTTTTCCATCGTGCCGCCATAGGCGTCGGTGCGGTGGTTGCTGAGCGGCGACAGGAACTGGTGCAGGCCATAGCCGTGCGCGCCGTGCAGCTCGATGACATCGAAGCCCAGCCGCAGGCTGCGTTCGACACCGGACACAAAGGCGTCCTTCACGCGCGTGAGGCCGACGGAGTCGAGCGGCACCGGCGCATGCCACTTGGCTGCCGGATCGTAGGGCAGCGCCGAGGCCGAGAAGGTCGTCCAGGGAAGATCGGGCGCGTCGACCTGGGTGAGCGGTCCCCCACCCTTCCAGGGCCGCTGCGCCGAGGCCTTGCGGCCGGCATGGGCGAGCTGGACACCGAGCTTCACGCCCGGCATCCAGCCACGAATCCATTCGACGACCGGCTTCAGCGCCGCCTCGTTCTCGTCGCTGTAGATCCCGAGGCAGCCCTGGGTGATGCGGCCCTCGCGCTCGACGTGCGTGGCCTCGAAGCACAGCAGTCCCGCGCCCGACATCGACAGCATGCCGTAGTGGACCTGATGCCAGGGCTGGGCGCTGCCGTCGACGGCCGAGTATTGGCACATCGGCGACACGACGATGCGATTGGGCAGGGTCACTCCGCCCAGATCGACGGGCGTGAACAGCGTGGCGGTCATCGATACTCCCCCGAACTCGAGATCAGTCGTTGCCCTCTTAACCGCTAATCGACGGCCCTGCTTCGTGGCCGAGCCATTCCTCGATCAGGCGGCGGGCGATGGAATCGCGGCGCGGCATGAAGAACGAGCCGTCCTTGGGCAGATTCTCCGGCTTCAGGTCTTCCCGGCTCATCCAGCGCGCCTCCGCCAGCTCGTCGAGGTTGACCTCGTAGTCGAGCGATTCGGCTTCGGCATGGAAGCCGATCATCACCGAAGCCGGGAACGGCCAGGGCTGCGAGGAACGGTAGATGACATTCTTCACCCGCACCTTCACTTCCTCGTAGACTTCGCGCGCCACCGCGTCCTCGAAGCTCTCGCCCGGCTCGACGAAGCCCGCCAGGGTCGAGTGCATGCCGCGCGGGAACTGCTTGCCGCGGCCCAGCAGGCACTTGTCGCCGTGGTGGACCAGCATGATGACGGCCGGATCGGTGCGCGGGAAATGCTCGGTCTTGCAGCTCTCGTTGGTGCAGCGCCGGACATGGCCGCCGCGCACGACCTTGGTGATCGTGCCGCAGATGCCGCAGAACTTGTGACGGCGGTGCCAGTAAGTCATGCCGCGCGCGTAGGCCAGGATCGAGCCTTCCTTGGCGAACAGCAGCGCGCCGACCTGGCGCAGGTCGACGAACTCACCCAGTCCGGACGCCGGCGTGTCCTTGCCCGTGATGTCGACAGCGAAGTACGGCGCCCCGTCGACGTAGCCCAGGAAGATGTGGTGGTCGGCGGCGTTGGCGACCGCGCGGCCCATCATGCCCTGCAGGAACACCGCTTCGGGACTGCCGCCGGCCTTCACGAGGTTCTTCTCGGAGTCGATCGGCACGAACCGCGCCTCTCCCGAAGAAGCGAGTTCGATCATGCGTTCGTCGTTGTCGCGCTCGAGGCTCGACCGGTCGATTTCCGCGCTGGAATAGGGATTTCTGGATCTTTGCATGCGGCGCGGACGGTGCCACAGCAGGGCCATGGCTGCAATCTGGCTGCCCCGCCTGTCGAACCCGCCCATCGGATCCATCCGTCGAACCCACCGGCGAAGACCTCTAGACTGCGGCCATGAGCAGTTCCGTGCCGCCTCTCCTACCCCATGCGACGCGCGACCTCGCCCGGTTTGCCGCGGCCACCCGGTTCGCCGATCTTCCTGCGGCCGTCGTCGACCGGGTCAAACTCAGCCTGCTCGACGGGCTGGGCGTCTGTCTGCACGGCTCGACCCTGCCGTGGACCGAGCGGCTGCGCGACGTCGTCCTCGAGGACGGCGGCAAGCCCGTGGCATCGATCTGGAACAGCGGCGCCAAGGTCGGGCTGACCGGCGCCGTTCTGGTGAACAGCGCGGCGGGTCACGCCTTCGAGATGGACGACATCCACAAGGAGTCGATCATCCATCCCAATTCACTGTCGGTGCCGACGGCGCTGGCGCTCGCCGAGGCGGACGGGGCGCTCACCGGGCAGGACATCGTGACGGCCATCGCGATCGGCGCGGAGATCGGCGTGCGGATCGGCAATGCCGCGACCATGTCGCTGTTCCTGAACGGCTTCCATCCGCAGGGGACGACCGGCGCCTTCGTCGCCGCCGTGACCGCCGGCCATCTGCTGAAGCTCTCGGCCGAACAGATGCAGCACGCGATGGGCATTGCCGGATCGCTCGGCGCGGGGCTGATGGCGGCGCAGGAAGGCGCCATGGTGAAGCGCCTCCACGCCGGACGTGCCGCGCAGGGCGGCATGTATGCAGCCCTCCTCGCCCAAAAAGGCTTCACCGGCATCTCCGACATCGTCGAGGCGGGCTATGGCGGCTTCCTGAGCACGCTGGCGCGCACGCCCAACCCGGCGCGGCTGCTGGCCGGCCTCGGCACCGATTGGGAGGCAGCAAAGGTCGGCTTCAAGATGTATCCCAACGTCACCAGCATCCACGCCGCCCTCGACGCGCTCCGCGCAGCGCTGGTCGAGGAGCGGCTTTCGGCGGCGGACATCGGGTCGATCGAGATCGGCTGCGGCCACATGACGTTCGTCCATACCGCGTGGGACTATCGGCCGGCCGGCGTCACCGCCGCGCAGATGAACATGTTCTACGGCATCGCCGTCATGGCGCTGCGCGGCGACGTCTCGGTCGGCGACTACACCGAGGCCGCGATCGCCGATCCGCAGGTCCTGTCGTTCATCCCCCGCATCAAGGTCTTCGTCGACGACGGGATCGAAGCCATGGGCGCCGCCTTCAGGCACGCCGCGCGCGTCGCCGTGCATACGACCGACGGCCGCACGATAACGCGCGAAGCGCTCAACCGGCGCGGCAGTCCGGAGAAGCCGGTGTCGCGCGAGGACGTCGAGCGCAAGTTCGCGGCCAACCTCGAGGGCCTTCTTGATCCTGGCGACATCGACCGGCTGAAGACGCTCGCGCTCACGCTCGACACGCTGCTCAATGCCGACGGCATCCTGCGCCTGATCGCTCCGGCGCGATCTTAGCTGGGAGCGCGCCACTGGAGTGGCGCGCCCCCAGCGATCGGATCCTATTGTTCCGGCTTCTGCGCCAGTGCGCGGTCCAGAATCTGCGCGACGTGAAGCGCCTGACGGTCCGAGCCGTCGGCGATCTGGTGACGGCATGAGGTGCCGTCGGCCACGACCAGCGCGTCCGGTGATGCTTTGCGCACGGCCGGCATCAGCGACAACTCGGCCATGGCGATCGAGGTTTCGTAGTGCTCGGCCTCGTAACCGAAGCTGCCGGCCATGCCGCAACAGCTCGACTCGATCGGGGTGACGGCGAGATCGGGGATCAGGGCCAGCGCTTCCTGCACCGCGCTCATCGCGCCGAACGCCTTCTGGTGGCAGTGGCCATGCAGCAGCGCCGTCTTCTGCGGCAGCGACGCGAGTTCGAGCGTGAGCCGGCCCGCCTTCTTCTCGCGGATGAGGAATTCCTCGAACAGCAGCGCGTTCGCCGCCGTCCTCACAGCGGCCTCGCCCAGTCCCAGCGCCAGGAACTCGTCACGCAGGGTGAACAGGCACGACGGCTCGAGCCCGACCACGGGCACGCCGCGTGCAACGAACGGCGACAGCGCCTCGAGCAGGCGCTCGGCCTCGCCCTTGGCCTTGTCGACCTGGCCGGTCGCCAGATAGGTGCGCCCACAGCACAGGGCGCGCGCGCCCGGCATCGGCCAGGCCACGGCCACCCGGTGACCGGCGGCCGTCAGCACCCGCCGCGCGGCGTGCAGGATCTCGGGCTCGAAGTTGTTCGAGAAAGTGTCGGCGAAGATCACGACAGTGGCGTCGGCGGCGTCGACCTCGGTCGTGGCGAGGAACGTATCGCTGCGCCATTTCGGCAAGGAGCGTTCGCGGGCGAAGCCGACCCACCGCGGCCGGAAGGCCTGCGCGAGGTTGAACAGCCACGGCACCCGCCGCGCCCATGGCGCGATGTCCGGCAAGCCGCCGATCAGCCGGTCGCGCAAGGTCAGGCCCTTGCGCTTGCGCCGTGCCGATTTCACTTCGATCTTCATGCGCGCCATGTCGACGCCGGTCGGACAGTCGCGCTTGCAGCCCTTGCACGATACGCAGAGGTCCATGGCCTCGGCCACCACGTCGGACGACAGCGCCTTGGCGCCGAGTTGGCCCGAGAGCGCGAGGCGGAGCGTGTTGGCGCGGCCGCGCGTCAGGTGGACCTCCTCGCGGGTCACGCGGAAGGATGGACACATCGTGCCGGCGTCGAACTTCCGGCAGTGGCCATTGTTGTTGCACATCTCGACGGCCTTCGCGAAGCCGCCGCTCTTGTCCTCGCCGGTACCGGGCGCGGTGAGTTCCTCGGTGAGCGGGTCGTTCTGGACGTTCCATGCCGACCAGTCGAGCGCGGGCTTGTAGGAGACGTTCCCGTAGTCGGGCTTGAAGCGGAACAGCGAGCGGTCGTCCATTTTCGTGGGCCGCACGATCTTGCCGGGATTGAGCAGGCCCTTGGGATCGAACACGTCCTTGATCGTCTCGAACGCCTTGGTGATGCGCGGGCCGAACTGCCAGCCGACCCACTCCGAGCGCACCAGCCCGTCGCCATGCTCGCCCGAATAGGCACCCTTGTATTCGCGCACTAGCGCCGACGCCTCCTCGGCGATGGCGCGCATCTTGGTAGCGCCCTCGCGGCGCATGTCGAGGATCGGGCGCACGTGCAACGTGCCGACAGATGCGTGGGCGTACCAGGTGCCCTTGGTGCCGTGCTTGGTGAAGACGTCGGTGAGGCGCTGCGTGTAGTCGGCCAGATGCTCGAGCGGCACGGCGCAATCCTCGATGAACGACACGGGCTTACCGTCGCCCTTCATCGACATCATGATGTTAAGGCCGGCCTTTCGTACTTCCCACAGGGCCGATTGCGGGCCGGGCTCGGGCATCTCCACGACGCTGCCCGGCAGCCCGAGGTCGGCCATCAGCTCGACGAGGCGCTTGAGGTCCTTGAGTTGCGCCTCGCGTTCCTCGCCCGCGAACTCGACCAGCAGGATCGCCTCGGGCTTGCCGATCAGCGCCCGCTCGATCACCGGCCGAAACGCCGGATTGGCGCGCGCCAGCTCGATCATCGTGCGGTCGACCAGCTCGACGGCCGTGGGCTTCAGCTTGACGATGTGCTGCGCCGTCTCCATCGCCTTGTAGAACGAGTTGAAGTTCACGACGCCCAGCGCCTTGTACTTCGGGAGCTGCGCAAGCTTGAGCGTCAGGCGCTCGGTCACCGCCAGCGTGCCCTCGCTGCCCACCAGTAGGTGCGCAAGGTTCACCGAGTTGTCGGCGGTGTACGGCCGCTCCGACTGCGGGAAGAAGATATCGAGGTTGTAGCCGCCGACGCGGCGCAGCACCTTCGGGTACATGCGCACGATCTCGTCCTGCTCGGCCACGGCAAGGGCTGCGATCCTGTCGGCGATGGCGCGCACCGCCGGCTGCATGTCCTCGGGCCGCTTGCCGTCGAAGCGCGCCCGCGTACCGTCGGCCAGGATGGCGTCGATGGCGGCCACGTTGTGCACCATGTTGCCGTAGCGGATCGAGCGGCTGCCGCAGGAGTTGTTGCCCGCCATGCCGCCCAGGGTGCACTGCGCCGACGTCGACACGTCGACCGGATACCAGAGCCCGTGCGGCTTCAGCCAGGCATTGAGCTGGTCGAGCACGACGCCGGGCTGCACCGTCACCTCGGCACGGTCCTTGTCGAAGCCCACGACGTTGCGCATGTAGCGCGAGAAGTCGATGACCAGCGCGTCGCCCACCGTCTGGCCGCACTGCGAGGTGCCGGCGCCGCGCGGCAGGATCGCCGCCCCCGCATCGCGCGCCACGTCGAGCACCAGCGCAAGGTCGGTCTCGTCGCGCGGGATGACGATGCCGACCGGCTCGATCTGGTAGATCGACGCATCGGTCGAGTAGCGGCCGCGCGAGGCTTCATCGAACAGCACGTCCCCCTTGATCGTGCGGCGCAGGGTTTGCTCGAGATCGCTCACTTGTCTTCCATCGTTTCGAGGACGGCCTGCAGCTTGGCGCGCAGATGCCGGATCAGAAGATCGCGCAGACGCGCGCCGTCGCGCGCCGCGAGCGCCACGATCATGTCGCGATGCTCGGCCACCGCCTGGTCCCATTTGCCGCGCACGAGGTTGGAGCGGAAGCGCAACGCATGCAGGCGCGTGTTCAGCGTCCGGAACGTGTGGGCCAGGATCGGGTTGGCGGCGATCACGTTCAGGCGATCGTGAATGGCACGGTTGACGCGATAGTAATTCGGCAGGTCGTGATGCTGGTGCGCGATCTCCATCTCCCCCTGCAACACCCGCAGGTCGGCAATGTCGTCCTCGGTGACGCGCTGGGCGGCGAGTTCGCCCGCCAGCCCCTCGAGCGAGGCCATCACCTCGAAGGCATGGCGCACGTCGACGGGCGACAGCGCCACGACCTGGGCGCCTCGATTGGGCAACTGGACCACGAGCCCGTCGGCCGCCAGCATACGGAAGGCCTCGCGCAGCGGCGTGCGCGACACGCCCAGCCGCTCGCTCAGCTCTCGCTCGTTCAGCCGCGCGCCGGGGGCCAACTCACCCTCGATAATAAGAGTGCGCAGCCGCTCGGCGACCGCCTCGGGTAGCGCCGTCCGTGCGATTGGAAATTGTGAACCATCCATCTGGACTCACTTTGGCATGTTGTATACAAAATGCAACAACCCTGAGCAAAGCCGAAGGGCCCGAATACTCGAAGGATCCGAACCATGCGCCTGAATTCCCACCCGAGCGGCCGGCACTTCCTGCAGATCCCGGGGCCCAGCAATGTGCCCGACCGGGTCTCACGCGCGATGGATTACCCGACCATCGATCACCGCGGCCCCGAGTTCAACGCGCTGGCCAAGAAGGTCCTGCGCAGCATCCGGCAGGTGTTCCAGACCAAGCAACCGGTCGTGATCTATCCCGCGTCCGGCACGGGCGCGTGGGAAGCCGCCCTGGTGAACACCCTGTCGAGCGGCGACACGGTGCTGATGTGGGAGACCGGACACTTCGCGTCGCTGTGGAAGAAGATCGCCGATCGCCTCGGACTGAAGGCGGAATTCATGGGCGGCGACTGGCGCAAGCCGGCCGATCCCGTGGCCATCGAGAAGCGCCTGAAGGACGACGCCGGCCACACAATCAAGGCCGTCTGTATCGTCCACAACGAGACCTCGACCGGCGTGGTCACCGACGTGAGCGCCATCCGCCGCGCCATCGATGCCGCCAAGCATCCCGCCCTGCTGCTGGTCGACACGATCTCGTCGCTCGGCTCGATCGACTTCCGCCACGATGCCTGGGGCGTCGACGTCACCGTCGGCGGCTCGCAGAAAGGCCTGATGCTGCCGCCCGGCCTGTCGTTCAACGCCATCAGCGAAAAGGCGCTGGCGGCGTCGAAGACCGCGAAGATGCCGCGCTCGTTCTGGAGCTGGGACGAGATGCTGGCGTCCAATGCCAACGGCTGGTTCCCCTACACACCCGCGACCACCCTGCTCTACGGCCTCAACGAGGCGTGCGACATGCTGCTCGAAGAGGGACTGAGCGCGGTGTTCGCGCGCCACGCCCGTCATGCCGAGGCCACGCGCATTGCCGTCAACGCCTGGGGCCTCGAGATCCTGTGCGCCGATCCCAAGGCCTACAGCGGCACCTTGACGGCGATCCTGATGCCGGAGGGCCACGACGCCGACGCCTTCCGCAAAGTGGCGCTCGAGAACTTCAACATCTCGCTCGGTCAGGGCCTGTCGAAGGTCGCGGGCAAGGTCTTCCGCATCGGCCATCTCGGCGACTTCAACGACCTGATGCTGATGGGCACGCTCTCGGGCGTCGAGATGGCGCTCGGCCTGGCGAAGGTACCGCACAAGGCCGGCGGCGTGCAGGCCGCTCTCACCTACCTCCGCGACACCGCCCCCGGCGCGCGCCAGGCCTGAGGCCCACGCCATGCGTCTTTACGTGACGCCGGCCTCGCCGTGGGTGCGGCGGGTCCGGGTGGCGATCGAGGAACTGGGCATCGCCGACCGCTTCGACTACGTGCAGACGCGCTGGCCGCACAGCTGGGGCACGCAGACCGTGACGACGCTGGCGCCGGACTTCTCGGCCGCGACGCCGGTGGCGCGGATTCCCGCGCTGGTCACCGACACGGTCACGCTCACCGACTCCCACGCGATCGTCGACTATCTCAACGCCGAGTTTGGCGCCTTCCGTCTGCTGGCGCGCGAGGGCGCCGCCCGCTGGCAGGCCCTGGCCGTCATCGCGATCGCCAGCGGCAACCTCGAGGCGCAGATCATGCGGCGGGCCGAGCTGCTGCGTACAGAAGAGAAGCGCTCCGACGACTTCATCGCCAAAATGCGCGATCGCCAGATGCGCTGCCATGTGGCGATCGAGAAAGACCATCTCGCGTCGTTCGGCGACACGTTCGACCTGGCGCAGATCACCACCGCCGTCGCCTGCGGCTACGACGAGTGGCGCTACGGTCCGGGCTGGCGCGACGCCGCGCCCAGGCTCGCGGCCTGGTACGACACGGTCGCGCAACGCCCCTCGATGAAAATCACCGAACCCGCCGAGACGCCGCAGCGTTAGCGCAGCAGGCAGGCCACGTGATGTCCCGGCGCCACTTCGCGCAGCGGCGGCGACGTCACCTTGCACTCGGCCGTCGCATAGGGACAGCGCGTGTGGAAATGGCAGCCGGACGGCGGCTTGGCCGGGCTCGGCACGTCGCCCTGCACGATCGCCTTGCGCTTGCCGCGGCGCTTGGGATCGGGCGCGGTCGCCGCCGACAGCAGCGCCTCGGTGTAGGGATGCAGCGGCGTCGAGAACAGCGTGCGCTTATCGGTGATCTCGACGATGCGGCCCAAGTACATCACTG
>Ga0207707_10004165_pt1 | contig 12811 bp, 11 predicted proteins | sample KBSC83BmetaG_FD_184336 | JGI IMG/M metagenome (GOLD analysis project Ga0207707, IMG submission 184336) | Corn rhizosphere microbial communities from Kellogg Biological Station, Michigan, USA - KBS C8-3B metaG (SPAdes) (version 2) | ecosystem: Host-associated > Plants > Roots > Rhizosphere ... | reverse complement strand
TGCAGAAGTCGGGACCCGTCCAGTCGGCCGATCTGGCTGACGGTGCCGTCGACGGGCGAGACGAGCGTCTGCGGATCCGAGTCTACGGGGCGTACTCCCGCCCGCAGGGTTCGGGTGAAGAATTCGTTGAAGCTGGCGTAGCTCAGCACAGGCTGAGCGGCCTCGAGGACGTCCGGCTTGAATTGCTGGACGAACTTCGAGATCAACGTGTTCTTCACCCACGGGGTGCGGACACGGGTGAGGCGGAGCACCATGCGCGACAGCAGATGCTGCGGGATGATGTGCTGCAGCGTGATGAACAACCTGTCGCTGTTGTTCACTAGCGAAAATTTCCTGCGGAAATTTTCGCGGACATCGCTCCGTCGACCGCGGGCAAAAAACGTGGTTTTTGCCCGCTACTCACTTCTTCAGCTCCGGCGCCGCCGTGCGCAAGTCGTTGGAGATCTGTTTGACATCGAACGGAGGCGTGAAGACGGCGACCTCGCGGGCCCGATCGTCGAGGAGGAAAACGACCGCCGAGTGGTCCATCGTGTAGTCCCCGCCCGGCAACTCCACCCGGGCCACCGCAACCTGGAAGTCCGCCGCGATCTTGCGGATAGCGTCCGGGTCTCCTGTCAGCCCGACAAACTGGGGGTCGAAAGCGTGCACATATTGGGACAGCACGGCAGGTGTGTCCCTCTGCGGGTCCACGCTGACGAGCAGCACGCGCAGATCGGGAATCGCGCCGGCCTTCTTCACCTGGGCGAGCTTGACGAGGGTGGTCGGGCAAACGTCCGGGCAATGCGTGAAGCCGAAGAACACCAGCGTCGGCCGGCCCCGCAGCTGCCCCTGCGAGAACGGCTGCCCTCGCTCATCGACCAGATGGAAGTCCGCGATCGTGCGGGCTTGCGGCAACCAGGTGCCGCTTGCAAGCTCGGGGCCGGAGCGGTCCAGCTGGCGCGCCAGCCAGAACCCGCCGAAGGCCGTGCACAGGGCGACGAAACCCAGGATCAGCCATGACTTTCTTTCCATGAATGCAGTATCCCACAGGGGGCGCCGCGGAAAGCCCCTCACCGTACTTCAGCTGATCGAGCTGGGCGCCCGGCGCCTGCGACGCGCTCGCGTGTTTTTCGGGCACGGGACGGACAACGCACTCGACGACTCTGCGGCGCTGGTCTTACACGCCTTGAATCTGCCGCACGATGCTCCCCTTGGCGCATACAAGCGCCGCGTGAGTGAGGCGGCACGGCGGCGAGCGGAGCATCTGCTGGATCGGCGCATCCTCGAGCGCATTCCGGCTGTCTATCTCACCGGGGTGACCTGGTTCGCCGGGCTGCCCATCCACGTGGATCCGCGAGTCCTGATTCCGCGTTCGCCCCTCGCCGAGCTGATCGAGAGGCAGTTCATACCCTGGATCGATCCTGCGCGCGTGCGCCGTGTACTGGATGTGGGCACTGGATCGGGGTGCATCGCCATCGCCTGCGCCAAGGCGTTTCCGCGAGCGCAAGTCGATGCGGTCGACATCTCCGAGGCCGCGTTGGAAGTGGCGCGGATCAATGTGCGCCGGCACCGGCTCGGCCGGCGCCTGAGTCTGATCGAGTCGGATCATTTCAGCGCCCTTGGAGCTGAAACGTACGATATCATCGTGGCCAACCCGCCCTATGTGGGCGCACGCGAGCTGCGGAGCCTGCCGGCCGAGTACCGGCACGAACCGCAGATGGCGCTTGCAGCAGGCCCGGCAGGCCTCGACTCTGTCGAGATCATCCTTCGGCGCGCGGGCCGCCACCTGCGTGCCCGCGGGATTCTGGTCGTAGAAGTGGGAAACACCGCAGCGGCGGTTCGACGCGCCTACCGCCATTTGCCCTTCACGTGGCTGGAATTCGAGCGTGGCGGCGGCGGCGTCTTCCTGCTGACGGCGGAGCAACTACGAGCTCATGTCTGGTAACACGATAGGCAAGTTGTTCACGGTAACGACGTTTGGCGAGAGCCACGGCCCCGCCATGGGTTGCATCGTGGACGGCTGTCCGCCCGGACTGGAGCTTTCCGCCGAGGATCTGCAGCTCGATGTCGATCGAAGGCGCACCGGCACGTCGCACTTCGTGAGTCAGCGTCGCGAGGGCGACCAGGTGCGCATTCTCTCGGGGGTGTTCGAAGGGCTCACGACCGGAACACCCATCGGCCTCCTCATCGAGAACACCGACGCCCGCTCGCGCGACTACGACAAGATCAAGGACCGCTTTCGTCCCGGACATGCCGACTACACGTATCAGCAGAAGTACGGAATGCGCGACTATCGCGGCGGAGGACGCTCATCCGCACGCGAGACCGTCATGCGCGTCGCCGCCGGCGCCATCGCTCGCAAATATCTTGCGCAGCGTTTGGGAGTGCGCATCTACGGGTATCTGAGTCAGGTGGGGACTCTGAGGCTGGATCCTGTGGATCCGCCGTTCGCGTATCAGAATCCGTTTTTCTGTCCCGACCCGGCGCGCGTTCCGGAGCTCGAGGCGCTGATCTGGAAGATTCGCGAGGCGGGCGACTCTGTCGGAGCGCGGGTCACCGTGGTCGCCACGGGCGTTCCGCCAGGTCTCGGCGAGCCTGTGTTCGACAGGTTGGATGCGGACATTGCCTACGCGTTGATGAGCATCAACGCCGTCAAGGCCGTCGAGATCGGAGCGGGCACGCGTGCCGTGGAGCAGCGCGGAAGCGAGCATCGGGACGAGCTGACGCCGGAGGGCTTCAAGAGCAACAACGCGGGAGGGGTCCTCGGAGGCATCTCGTCCGGCCAGGATGTTGTCGCGCATCTGTCTCTGAAGCCCACCTCCAGCATTCAGGTTCCGGGCATGACCATCGATGTCGATGGCAAACCCGTGGAGGTGGTAACGACGGGCCGGCACGATCCCTGTGTCGGCTTGCGGGCGACTCCGATTGCCGAGGCGATGCTTGCGATCGTCCTCATGGACCACTACCTGCGCCACCGCGGACAGAATGCCGACGTCCGCTCCAGAACCCCTGCGATATGAGCGACCGGTCATACGACATTGCCGTCGTCGGCGCCACCGGCCTGGTCGGCGAGACGATGTTCCGGATCCTGGAGGAGCGGAATTTCCCGGTCGGGGAGATCTATCCGCTCGCCAGCAACCGCTCGCTCGGCAAGTCGATCGAGTTCCGCGGCCGCGACTACCCGGTGCTCGAGCTGGCCGGATTCGACTTCTCCCGCGTGCAGTTCGCGCTGTTCTCGGCCGGGGGCGCCGTGTCGAAGGAGCACGCGCCCAGGGCCGCCGCCGCCGGCTGCATCGTGATCGACAACACCTCCGAGTTTCGCTACCAGGACGACATCCCGCTCATCGTTCCGGAGGTCAACCTGCACGCGCTCGAGGGGTATCGGGCTCGCGGCATCGTTGCCAACCCCAACTGCTCGACCATCCAGCTGGTCGTGGCGCTCAAGCCGATCTATGACGCAGTGGGCATCGAGCGCATCGCGGTCGCGACCTACCAGTCGGTGTCGGGAGCGGGGCGGGAGGCGGTTGAGGAGTTGGCCGAGCAGAGCATCGCCCTCATGAGCGGCCGCGCACCCGGTCCCGCCCGGGCAGTCCCAAAACGGATCGCATTCAACTGTGTCCCGCAGATCGACCGGTTCGAGGACAACGGCTACACCCGGGAAGAGATGAAAATCGTGTGGGAGACCCGGAAGATCCTGGAGGCGCCGCAGCTGCGAATCAGCGCCACGGCGGTGCGGGTGCCGGTGTTTTACGGGCACTCGGAGGCGGTCAGCATCGAGACTGGGACGAAGATCACGGTTGCGGAAGTCCGGGAGATCCTGCGGAAAGCCGCAGGGGTGGAGGTCCTGGACGAGCGCCGGGCAGGGGGGTACCCAACGGCGGCTACCGAGGCAGCGAACCGCGACACAGTTTATGTGGGGAGAATACGTGAAGATCTGTCCGCAGACAGGGGACTTAACTTATGGGTCGTCGCGGACAACGTGCGCAAGGGCGCTGCCACGAACAGTGTGCAGATCGCAGAGGCTTTGGCCGCGCGTACGAATTAAGTTATATTGCCCCGTTCTTCGCGCGTGAGTTCGCAGAAAGCGGTCCACACGCTTGTTTCTAAAAGATTTTTTACAACTGATGCCTTCGTGGGTGTCGTAATGGTCGCCAAACGCTCAAGCCGGGCGCTGGCACTGCTGTTGGTGATGCCCTCAGCAGCGTTCGCGCTAGGTCTCGGAGATATCCATCTCCTTTCTCCGCTCAACGCTCCGCTCGATGCCGAGATCGATCTGGATGCCACGCCGGAGGAGCTGCAGAGCCTCAAGGCTCAGATCGCCCCGCGTGATGTCTTCACGCAGCACGGGCTGGACTGGCCTGTCTTCCTGGGCAGCGTGCAAGTCAAGGCCGTTCGCGGCGCTGACGGTCGTGAAGTCGTCAAGCTGAAGTCCACTGACACGATTACCGAGCCGTTCATCACGCTGCTGGTGGAAGTGGATTGGGCTCGTGGGCACTTCGTGCGTGAGTACACGATGCTGCTCGATCCTCCGGTATACACACCCAACCAGGGCACGGCCGCCGCACCAGTGGCAGCTCCTTCGGCGGGTGCCGGAAGTCACGAAGGCCAGATTGCCCGGCCAGCGGCTGCACCCGCCCCCGCGCCTGCAGCACCGGCCCCGTCGGCGTCGACGACGCCTGCTCCGAGTGCCTCCAGCGCGGCTCCTTCGGTCAACCCGGGCGACACGACACACGTCGTGAAGCGTGGTGAGACTCTCTCGCAGATTGCGAGCGCGGCGGCGAGCAGCGCCTCGAACTCCGCGCAAACACGCAGTTGGATGTTGGCCATCTATCAGGCCAACCCGCGTGCCTTCGATCAGAACATGAACCTGCTGCGCTCCGGCGCGGTGCTGCGCATGCCCGACTCGGGTGCCGTTGCCGCCGTGTCGGCCTCGCAAGCGTCCGCAGAAATTCATCGGCAGTACGCCGCATGGCGCGCCAGCGCGCCTGCCGGATCGGGAGCCTCCAGCGAGCCCGGCCGCTTGCGGCTGGTCTCTCCGACGGAGCCCGGTGCCGCAGCGGGGACTGGCAACGACAGCGGTGAAGTGAAGGCCCTGCAGGGCCGGGTACACGATCTCGAAGGGCAGGTGAGCGAGCAGAAGCGCTTGCTCGAGATGCGCAACGCCGAGCTGGCCGACCTGCAGCAGAAGTTGGCTGCAAAACAGACTGCACAGGCGCCCGCCGCGGAGCCACCTCCGGCTGCGGCTCCTACGCCTCCTCCTGCGGCTGCAACAGCGCCTACCCCGACTCCCGCGGCGGCACCTCCTGCGGAAGCGACGCCGCCCCCGGCAGCACAGCCTGAGACGGCCGCCGCTCCGCCGCCTGCCGAAGAGCCTCCTGCCGTCACGCCTGCCGCGAAGCCGCCAGTCAGACCTCACAAGTCCATCCCGCCGGCCGCGACCTCCGAGTCGGGCGGCATCCTCGATACAGTGATGGAGTATTGGTGGGCGCTCGCCGCAATCGTGGTGATCGTCCTGGCGTGGCTCGGCCTGAAGACCTTCCGCTCGCGTCGGCAGAACGAGTTCGACGACTCCCTCGGCCGTCTTGCGGCGGCTGGCGCGGAATCGGCGACCCGCGGTTTTGCCTCAGGGGAAACATCGCAAATCCGCCCTTCGCAGGCCGCGACGTCGCGTGAGGACGCGTTCCTCGTTGAGGAATCGGGCACGCACGAGCGGCCCAGATTCCCGGGTGGCCCTGCACCTGCGGCGGCCGCGGCCAAACATGTGTCCTCGGACGAGACGATCAGCAGCGATACTGCGATCAACCTCGATCAGGGCGATCCCCTGGCCGAGGCGGATTTCCACATGGCCTACGGTCTGTACGACCAGGCCGCCGACCTCATTCGCATTGCCATCAGCCGCGAGCCCGCGCGTCGCGATCTGAAGCTGAAGTTGCTCGAGGTGTTCTTCGTCTGGGGCAACAAGGATCAGTTCCTGCAGACCGCTCGCGAGCTGGCGGAGACGCGTGAGAACGCGGCGCCCGGCGAGTGGGAAAAGATCGTCATCATGGGCAAGCAGCTGGCCCCCGAGGATCCGCTGTTTGCTTCCGGCGGCGGTGTCAGCGGCGCGACCGCTGGCGGCGTCGACCTCAACCTCGAAGGCGGTCAGAGCCGCGTCGACTTCGACCTGCTCGGTGAGCCGGTCCCCGGTGGCGAAGCCCCCGGCGGCGTCGATCTCGACATCGGCTCGGCGCTCGGGGACACGGCGGCGCAATCGACGCTGGGTACCTCGACGGACCGTAACGTGGCGATCGATCCGAACTTCACGGGATCGGCAACCGGCACGACCCGGCAGATGACCCAGAAGATCACTCGGGAAGACGACCCGATGATGCCCGACTTCGGAGCCGATCCCGAGGCACCGACCGTCGAGCAGCCGGCCTTCAGCACCCCCGACAACCCGACCATTCGGCAGAAGGTCGAGATTGCCATGAGGCAGAACTCCGCCGAGCAGACCGCGGAGCTGGCGATCGACGACCTGGGCCTCGACCTGGGTGCGCTCGACACCATGGATCAGCCCGGCCTCGGAAATTCACCCGACGCGCCGACGCTGGTCGCGGGCATGGACGACCACTCTCGTCGCGTGATGGAAGACGCTCAGCGCCGCGCACGGGCCGAGGACAAGCCGTCGGAGACCGGCACCTGGCACATGGATGAGAGCGAGCTCGAATCGGCTCTCTCCGGCAATGGCCCGGAAGCGCACGATCCCGCCTCGACCTCGCGCCTGCAGGCGCTGAATGGGCGTGACGTCGACTACGACCTCGGCGACATGAACGGCGCCACCCAACGCGTTACGAACGGCTCCGGCGTCGATCTCGACGTGGGACAGCACACCCAGGCTCTCGATATGGATATCGGCACGGCCACGGTGCCCGATACAGCGTTTACCTCCACACAGAAGCTGTCGTCCGATGACCTTGCGCTGCCCGATCTCGAGCCCGTCACGATGAGTGAAGTCGGGACGAAGTTGGATCTGGCGCGCGCTTATATGGACATGGGCGATCCTGACGGAGCCCGCAACATTCTCGAAGAGGTGCTCACCGAGGGCTCCTCGACGCAGAAGCAGGAGGCCCAGCGGCTGATGGAGTCGCTGCCGGGTTAGTCCATTCGCATTGCGGTAGGGATTGAATACGACGGGACTGCGTATGCCGGTTGGCAGACGCAGCAGTCGGTTCCATCGGTCCAGCAGGTCGTCGAGACCGCGCTCAGCAGTGTCGCCAATGAGGCCGTCAGCGTTACTTGCGCGGGTCGCACCGATGCCGGCGTTCATGCGCGCTGGCAGGTAGCTCACTTCGACACACAGGCGCAGCGGAGTACTCGCGGCTGGATGCTGGGCGCAAACTCCGATCTGCCGCGAGATGTCAGCATCGCCTGGTGCCGGCCCGTTCCCTCGCATTTCCATGCACGCTATTCCGCCGAAGCGCGGACCTATCGGTACGTGATTCTGAACCGTACTGCGCGCTCGGCCCTCGCCGATAAACGTGCGGCTGCCATTCATAGACCTCTCGATCACGAGCGCATGAGTGCCGCCGCCTCCGCGCTCTGTGGCGAGCATGACTTCAGCGCGTTTCGCTCGTCGGAGTGTCAGGCGCATTCTCCTATCCGCCGCATGGAGCGGCTGACCGTCACCCGCCGCGGCGACTGGATCGTCATCGATGCCACTGCGAATGCCTTCCTGCACCACATGGTCCGCAACATCGCGGGCCTGCTGATTGCCGTCGGCCGTGGGGATGCGTCTCCGGGGTGGGCCCGGGAGGTGCTGGAAGGCCGCGACCGGCGCCTGGCAGCGGCCACCGCCCCGGCTGAGGGCCTGTACTTCTGGGCCGTGCGCTACAGCGCCGCTTTCGGGCTACCCGACCCCTACGCCGAGGAACCGGGTCCCGCTATGATCCGTAGCTGAGAGTGCGGATTTTGGCGGAGCGAGGGTTCATTCCATGTCCTGGTTCGAAAAGATCATGCCCTCGCGCATCAAGACCGAGCGCCGTACGCGCTCGGTGCCGGAAGGGCTGTGGATCAAGTGCCCCGCTTGCGATGCGGTGCTGTACCGCGCCGAGCTGGAGCGCAATCTGTATGTGTGCCCCAAGTGCAGCCATCACATGCGTATCGGTGCACGCGAGCGCCTGGAGCGCTTCCTGGACCCCGACGGGAGTGAGGAGCTCGCCGCCCATGTCACCCCCGAGGATCCGCTGAAATTCCGCGACAGCAAGCGTTACAAGGATCGCCTCGTCCAGGCACAGAAGGCGACGGGCGAGAAGGATGCGCTGATCGTGCTCGCGGGCAAGTTGCATGGGCTGCCCATCGTGGCCTGCGCCTTCGAGTTCCAGTTTCTCGGCGGGTCCATGGGCTCTGTCGTCGGAGAGCGCTTCAAGCGTGGCGTCGATCACTGCATCGAGCATCGCGAGCCGCTCGTGTGCTTCACATCGAGCGGTGGTGCACGCATGCAGGAGGCGTTGTATTCGCTTCTGCAGATGGCGAAGACGGCCGCGGCCCTGTCGCGACTCGCACAGGCTCACATGCCTTTCATTTCCGTCATGACGGACCCTACGACGGGCGGCGTGTCGGCGAGTCTTGCGATGCTTGGCGATGTCAACATTGCCGAGCCGCGCGCTCTGATCGGCTTTGCCGGCCCGCGTGTGATTCAGCAGACGGTGCGCGAGACCTTGCCCGAGGGCTTCCAGAGAGCCGAGTTTCTCCTGGAGCACGGCGCGCTCGACATGATCGTCGATCGGCGCGACATGCGTGACCGTATCGGCAGCATCCTGAGGATACTGCTGCAGCTGCCTCCCGTTGCCCCGGCGGAGGCGGCCTGAAGAGAACGCTGGATGAGTGGCTGGCTCTGCAGGAGTCGGTCCACCCGAAGACGATCGACATGGGCCTCGCCCGGGTCTCTGCCGTCGCTCGCACCTTGGGGGTGGACAAGCCGCGGTGTCCTGTCATCACTGTCGGTGGCACGAACGGCAAGGGCTCGACGGTCACGCATATCGAGGGCTTCCTGCGCGCTGGGGGTGTCACCACCGGGATGTTCACCTCCCCTCATTTCATTCGCTACAACGAGCGGATCTGCGTCAACGGCGCCGAGGTCGGCGATGCTGAGCTCGCGTCTGCCTTCGAGCGTATCGAGAAAGCACGCGGCGACATCACGCTGACGTTCTTCGAGTACAACGCCCTGGCCGCCTTGCTTGTCTTCGTCGATCGCGGTGTCGAGTCGATGGTGTTGGAGGTCGGTCTCGGAGGGCGGCTCGACGCCTCGAACCTGGTGGATGCCGACGTCGGTGTGGTGTGCTCCATCGGCTTCGATCACCGCGACTGGCTCGGCGACACGCTCGAGTTGATCGGCGCGGAAAAGGCCGGGATCTTCCGCCCCGGTCGCGCGGCGGTGCTCGGCACACGGGAGATGCCTCGCAGCGTGTTCGCGGCGATCGACAGCCTCGGTGCACGACCCGTCGTGGCAGGGAAAGACTTCAACTGGCAGCTGCAGGGCAAGCGCTGGGAGTATCGCGGGTTGCGACTCACGCTGCGCGACCTGCCGCCCTCGGCGCTCGGAGGCTCGATTCAATATCGGAACGCGGCGACGGCGCTCGCGGCCATCGAATCGCTCGATCCCGGCCGGCTCGGAGCGAAATTCTCGCTGGATGAGCGCGCCGCGAGCCAGGCGCTGCGTGCGGTGCGTCTCGCGGGCCGTTTTCAAATCGTCCCGGGCGCCGGTTCAGGCCCGGGCGAGTGGATTCTGGACATCGCGCACAACGCTCCGGCGGCGAAGATTTTCTCCGAGCATGTTGCCGAGCGTCCGCTGCCGTCCCGTGGCGGACGCACCGTCGCTGTCGTCGGAATCCTCGGCGACAAAGATGCGCCGGACATCGTTGGGGTGCTCGAGCCGAGCGTCGATCACTGGTTCCTCTGCTCGCTTCCCGGTCCGCGTGGAGTGTCCGCACAGCAACTCTCGCAGCGGCTCAGTTTGCCGTCGGACAAAGTGACGCTCTGCGGCTCGGTGTCCGAGGCCTGTGAAGCGGCTCGTGCGGCGACGAGGCACGAGGATCGCGTTCTCGTGTTCGGCTCGGTGTACACGGTGGGCCCGGCACTCCAGTGGCTTAAGATATACTGAGGCGAATGCACACCCACCTGAAGCCCACGAGCCCGCTTGAACGGGAGGGCTTCGGCCCCCATACACGGCGAGTGAATCGGTGAAAGAGCGGCTGACAGGCGCAATCATCCTGGTGGCTCTCATGGTGCTGTTGGTCCCTGAGCTGCTGACGGGGCCTGTCCGCTCGAGCACATCGCCGCCGGCGGCGGCGACCTCCTCGGAGGAACCGCCATTACGGTCCTACACCATCGATCTGGCAGACGACGCCCGCGCACGCTCGGCAACGAGCTCGACGGAGCCGATTGCGCCCGTACCGAGCGGACAGGCGCATTCGGCGCCGAGCAGCAGTCCGCCCGCGATCACCGAGGGCAACCCCGCTTCGGGTTCTACGGATGTGGCGGGGACGCAGAGCTCGAGCAGTTCGGGAGCGCCCGCAGACGCTGCACGTACGCCGAATCCGGCGTCAGAAAGCACGGAGACGCCAACTCCAACGCCGAGCACGACGCATTCGCCTACGCCAAGCCCTGCGGAGACGCACTCGCCTACGCCGGAGAGGCGCGCGCCGCGTCTTGCGGCGGCCAAGCCACCGACACACCCGCCACCGCCGGTCACGAAACCCGCTCCGGAGCCGGTGGCCGGCGGCGACGGCAAAACATCAGGGGCCTGGATGGTTCAGCTCGGCGTCTTCGCGAGCCGCGACAATGCGGATCGGCTGGCCCAGGACCTGAAGGGAAAGGGTTTCAAGATCTCCGTCTCCGAGACGGCCGGCAGCGGACGCAAGCTGTTCCGGGTGCGCGCCGGGCCGGTTTCCGACCGTACCGCGGCATCGGACCTGGCGGCCAAGCTGCGGGCGGCCGGCGCCTCGGGCTCCGTGGTGCCGCGCAGCTGAAGTGCGTAACTGGCACGCCAATCACGGAAAGCGGGCGCAGCCCAAGCGGCCGCGCCTGCGCTCTTGTACAATCCGCGCCGCCTACCCACCGGCTGTGGCTGACGGATGAACTCAACCGACTACCTGGTAATTGCCGGCATCGTGATCTCCGCCGTAGTCGGGGCCCTGCGTGGGTTCCTCCGCGAGGTCGTGGCCGTCATCACCTGGCTGCTCGCGCTGTTCCTGGCCTGGCATTTCAGCGATCTGGTCGCCCCTCACCTCGGCGGATTGCTTGCGGGTTCGAGCGTGCGGATCTGGGCCGCCCGAGCCATCCTCGTCATCGTTATTCTGCTGATCGGCGCCGGCATCGGCGCCCTGTTGAGTCACTACGTGCGGCTCTCGATCTTCAGCGGCGCGGATCGGTTCCTGGGACTGGCATTCGGCGCGGTGCGCGGCCTGGTCCTGCTCGGCGTCCTGGTCATCCTCGGGCAGCTGCTGCGCTTGGAGGACGAGCGCTGGTGGCGACAATCGCTGGTCATTCCCTACGGCGAGTCGATCGCCAATGGCCTGCGCGCCCTGGTGGGCGAGCCCAAACATGGGCCAGCCCAAGGTGCCTCGGGGCGCTCAGGTCCACTTGTAGCTCGATAGCAAAGGCGGTTCAGACATGTGTGGAATTGTCGGCATCGTCGGAACCAGCGCAGTCAATCAGCGGATCTACGATGCGCTGACTGTACTGCAGCACCGCGGACAGGATGCCGCAGGCATCGCCACCTCCGGAGACGGCGAACTGTATGTGCGTAAGGGCAGTGGATTGGTGCGCGACGTATTTCAGCAGCAGCACATGCTGGAGCTCAAAGGGAACGCGGGCATCGGACACGTCCGCTATCCGACGGCCGGATGCGAAAGTGCTTCGGAAGCACAACCCTTCTACGTGAATGCGCCTTATGGCATCTGTCTGGCGCACAACGGCAATCTCACCAATGCCACAGAGCTTGCCGAGGTCATCATTCGTGAGGACCGGCGGCATCTCAACACGACTTCCGACTCGGAAGTCCTGCTGAACGTCTTCGCGTCGGAGCTGCAGCGCATCGGTACTCCGCGAGTAACCCCCGCCGACGTATTCGCAGCCGTCAACGCGGTCTATCGCCGCTGCCGCGGAGGTTATGCGGTCGTTGCGATGGTCATTGGGCATGGCATTCTCGGTTTCCGCGATCCGAATGGGATCCGCCCCCTCGTGCTGGGACAGCGCACGACGCAGCGAGGCACCGAGTGGATGCTGGCCTCCGAGAGCGTTGCATTGGACATGCAGTCGTTCCGCTTTGTGCGTGACGTTGCGCCGGGCGAGGCCGTCTTCATCGACGAGCAGGGGCGTTTGCATACGCAACAGTGCGTCGCCACGGTGCGGCACACGCCTTGTATTTTCGAGTACGTCTACTTCGCCCGACCCGACTCCAAGATCGACAACATCTCGGTATATCGCGCCCGCATGCGCATGGGCGACAAGCTTGCGGAGAAGATCCTGCGCGAGCATCCGGACCATGACATCGACGTCGTCATTCCGATTCCGGACACCAGCCGCACGAGCGCGTTGCAACTGGCGCAGAAGCTGGGATTGAAGTACCGCGAAGGCTTCATCAAGAATCGCTACATTGGCCGCACGTTCATCATGCCTGGGCAGGACCAGCGCGAGAAATCGGTGCGCCGCAAGCTGAACGCCATCGACCTGGAATTCCGCGGCAAGAACGTGCTGCTGGTGGATGACTCGATCGTGCGCGGCACCACGTCCGCGCAGATCATCGACCTGGCCCGCGAGGCAGGCGCGAAGAAAGTGTTCTTCGCCTCGGCTG
>Ga0207707_10004162_pt1 | contig 12818 bp, 9 predicted proteins | sample KBSC83BmetaG_FD_184336 | JGI IMG/M metagenome (GOLD analysis project Ga0207707, IMG submission 184336) | Corn rhizosphere microbial communities from Kellogg Biological Station, Michigan, USA - KBS C8-3B metaG (SPAdes) (version 2) | ecosystem: Host-associated > Plants > Roots > Rhizosphere ... | reverse complement strand
CGTGGACTTGGGTTTGCAGGGTGATGCGCCGGGGATGCGACTCGTTCGGCTCCCCGCAATTGCCGTTGCGTGAAAGCTACATAGCTGACATGTTGATGCAACAAGATTGTGTGGCAAGATTGTTACAGTGCCGTTGGCCTGATCAGTCGCCTGTGGTACTAACGTGACTCCAGTTGAACGGAGTCCGCTCCAGGAGAGGACCATGAGCAGTTCGCTCGCGTACAGCGCTCCGCAGTCCGACAACCCGGGTCCCGTGGACCCCTCGCGGGATCCGCTGTCGATCCCGCCCGAGGTCAAGGCGAGCATCCGGGTACTGGTCGTGGACGACGAACGCACCCTGCGCGAAAGCTGCGCGAGCGTGCTGCAGATGGATGGCTTCAACGTCACGATCATTGGACGGGGCGAGGAGGCGCTGGAGACGGTTCGCCGCCGCAAGTTCGACATCATCCTCGTGGATCTCTACATGTCCCAGGTCTCGGGGCTGGAGATCCTGCGGGCTGCGGTCGAAGCGCACCGCGATACCATCGTGGTGGTGATGACTGGCAACCCCAGTGTCACCAGCAGCATCGAGGCGCTCCGGGCCGGTGCCTGGGATTACCTGCCCAAGCCGTTCTCGGCGACCCACCTGCAGGTGCTCATCGGGCGTGCCTCGCACGCCGTCATGGTGGGCCGGGAGGCGCAGGACCTGCGTCTGCAGCTGCAGAAGCAGCATGGGCATAGCGACAAGATTGCCCTGATCGGCATCTCGCCCTCGTTCCGGAAGGCGGTGGAGCTGGCCCGGAAGGTGGCGGCCACCGACGCCTCGGTATTCATCAGCGGCGAGAGCGGCACCGGCAAGGAAGTCATTGCCCAGTTCATCCACCAGAACAGCCGCCGCCTCGGCAAGCTGCTGGTGCCGATCAACTGCGCGGCGCTGCCCGAGCCGCTGCTCGAGAGCGAAATGTTCGGGCACCGGAAGGGCGCCTTCACCGGGGCGGACCGCGACAAGCCGGGCCTGCTCGAAACCGCCAACGGCGGGACCCTCTTCCTGGATGAACTGACCGAAATGACCCAGGCGCTGCAGGCCAAGCTGCTGCGCGTCATTCAGGATGGCGTGGTGCGCCGGGTCGGCTCGGAAACGCAGGACGCCGTGGTGGATGTGCGGTTCATCTCCGCCACCAATCGCGATCCGCAGGAAGCGGTGGACCAGGGCATCCTCCGGAGCGACCTGTTCTACCGGCTGCGCGTAGTGCCGATCAAGCTCCCGCCGCTGCGCAAGCGACTGGAAGACATCCCCCTGCTCGCCAATCACTTCCTGACGGTATTCTGGCAGCGCCACCGGCAGATGGGCGATCGGATGCCCAAGCTGAGCGAGGAGAGCATCGCGTTCCTGCGCTCGCGCCAGTGGCGTGGCAATGTCCGCGAGCTGCAGAACGTGATCGAACATGTCGCCGTGCTGGCCGAACCCGACCAGCTGATCCAGCCATCGGAAATTCCCATCTACGATGATCCCGGCGACTGGCCGTCGGACTCGGCCACCGCGCCGTCGGCGCTGCTCAACGAGGCCTATCATCCGGCCAAGGAAAAGGTGATCGCCCAGTTCGAGCGCGAGTATCTTACCCGACTGGTGGGACGGGCCGGCGGGAACATGTCCAAGGCGGCACGGCTCGCCAGCATTGACCGGACGACATTGTATCGCCTGATGGACAAGCACGACTTTCAGCGATCCGAGACCACCACGGACGAGTGAGCGTGGATATCGCGCATCCGACCAGCGGTGAGCGGCAGCGAACCGCTACGCCGCATGCTTCCGAAGCTCCGCAGCCCATCTGGGACGGCAGCCGCCCACTGGATGGCGCCGTTGCGCCGGTCCTGTGGGACGCGCTGCGTCGTGCCGTGGAGCTGGTCGGGCGCGAGTGGGAAAAGGTGGTGGAGCATGCGGCATCGCCGGCGGAGGCGGCCCGCCAGCTGGCAGCGATGACCGCCGCCATTCGCACGGCGGCCGCCGGGGCCGATCCGGGGCTGGCGGGCATGCCGCGCTCGCAGCTCTCGAGGCGCTTGCTGCGGCTGGTCCGCTCCGAGTTCATCAGCCACGTGACGTCGCTGGCGCCGCCGCCGGATGCTCAGCAACTGTTGCGACTCCTCGCTGCGATGGAGCAGGTGGGCCGGGTGCTGGAGCCAGACTGGGCCCAGCACCTCTCCGACCGGCTCTCCGGCCCCGATGGACTCGAACTGGTGGTTGAAGTCGCCCATGATATCCGGTCTCCGCTCACATCCATCCTCTTTCTGGCCGAAACGCTGCAGCGAGCCCGAAGCGGCGCCGTGAACGAGGTGCAGGAGCGCCAGCTCGGCCTGATCTACAGTGCGGCGTTCGGGCTCTCGGCCATGGCCAGCGATGTGATCGAGCTGGCCCGCGGCGGAGACCGCCTGGTGGATCTCGACCCCATTCCGTTTTCAGTAGTGGACATCCTGGAGTCGGTGCGCGACATCGTCCTGCCGATCGCAGAGGAAAAAGGACTTGAGGTGCGCCTGGTGGCGCCGAGGCAGGACTTTCGGGTGGGCCACCCGGTGGCGCTGAGCCGGGTCCTGCTGAACCTGACCACCAACGCGCTCAAGTTCACCAGCGAAGGCCACGTCGAAGTGACTGGCCGCGACACCGAGGGTGACGCGGTCGAGTTCATGGTCCGGGACACCGGCCGGGGCATTCCTCCGCAGAGCATGGCCACCTTGTTCGAGCCGTTCAGGCGCCGCCAGCGGGAAGGCGAATATGCGTTCTCCGGTTCGGGCCTGGGCCTGAGCATCTGTCGCAAGCTGGTGGAGGCGATGGGTTCGCGACTGGAGGTTGAGACCGAGCAGGAGAAGGGCACCTGTTTCCAGTTCACCCTGCACCTGCCCGCGGCCGGACAGGGGTTGCTCGGCTGAGGCCGCCATCACGTGGCATCCATGACGCCTGTCCGGATCGTCCTGCTGGATGATTGCTGGGTCCAGACCTACTACCTGGCCGACGGCCTTCGCCGGGCCGGGTGCGAGGTCCACCTGGTCTGCTCGCGCCCGCCCCGCACGATCGGAACCTGGCTGTTCAAGAGTGTCGCGTGCGCCAATCCGATCCATGGGGACGTCGCGCAGCTGGTGATTGACCGGGTGGTTCGACGCGTCAACGCCACCCATGTCCTTCCGATGACCGACCGGTTGCTTGACCGCTATCAGCGCCAGCCCCCTCAATGGCACCACCTGCTGCTCCCTCGCTTCGGCCTGAACCAGGCGGCGCTGCTACGCAACAAGGTGGCGATGAGCACCTTCGTGTCGGGGCTGGGTGTTCCGGTGCCCGAAACGCGCGCGCTGGCGGCGGTGGGGGACCTGGAGCACGCCGTGGCCGAGCTGGGACTCCCCGTGGTGGTGCGGGTGGTGACCAGCACGGCCGGCAGCGGCGTAGCGATTGCGCGCGACCTGGATCAGATGCGCCGGGCCGTGACCAGACTGGGCGCCCACGGCGAGCGACCATATCTCCAGCGTTTTGCCCCGGGGGCGCCGATCATCTCGGCGGGACTCTTTCACGATGGGCGCCCGCTTCGGTACTACGCTGGGGAGAAGCTGGAAATCTTCCCCAGGGACGTCGGTCCGGCGACGATCATGCACTCGCTCAGCGATCCCGTGCTGCAGGATCACACCACGCGGATTTTCCGTGCACTCCACTGGACCGGTTTTGGCCAGATTGACTGGGTCCGCGGCGCCGACGGCACGATCTACTTCCTGGAACTGAATCCGAGGCCGTGGGGTGCGATGGCTGCTGCCGCACGGGCCGGTGTTGACCTGTTCTCCCCGTTTGGGGCGCTGCTGGGTGGAGGCGCGCCCGAGCCGGAGTTCCTGCTCCGGGATGGCGTGACCGAGTATCTCTTTCCGCAGTACGTGCGCGCCAGGGTGGGCCGGGAGGGGCTGAGCGGGATCACGTCGCTGGCCGCCTGGAAGCACGCGCCCTGGCACCGGCCACTGCTGGCCGCACATCTGGTGTCCTGGGTGCTGCGGGACGCGGGCGCCGCCCTGGCCAGTCGCGCTCTCCGCTGGCGCCATCCGGGCGTTGCCCTCCGCGCGACCCTACCCCAGCCCGGTCCCTCCGCCTAGATTCCTCAGGCTCTCCGATAATCGGGGGGCGCCGTTCTCCGTCGCATGATCCCGCGGCGGGACGGTCGCGAGCGGGGCACCAAGGGAGTGCTTCCGTTGCCGCGACCGTCCGCTGCGAGTCCGTGACGGAGGCGGCCGCGAACCACGCGCCGGGAGCCCGGCCCTGACCCAACCCCTTTGTGAACTATTCACACCTGCGTCCCGGCCGGTCGGCCGAACTCGTGCCGCATGCCCCACATGCCGCCCTCCTCATTGACTTCGACAACGTCACCCTCGGTATCCGCTCCGATCTTACCAAGGAGCTGAAGAACCTCCTCAACAGCGACATCATCAAGGGCAAGGTGGCAGTCCAGCGCGCCTACGCCGACTGGCGCCGCTACCCGCAGTACATCGTGCCGCTGTCCGAGTCGTCCATTGACCTGATCTTCGCGCCGGCCTTCGGCACCACCAAGAAGAACGCCACCGACATCCGTCTGGCCATTGACGCGATCGAGTTGGTGTTTACCCGGCCCGAGATCGGCACCTTCATCATCATGTCGGGCGACAGCGACTTCTCCGCCATGGTGATCAAGCTCAAGGAGTACGGCAAGTACGTCGTGGGCGTCGGCATTCGCGAATCGGCAAGCGACCTGCTGATCCAGAATTGCGACGAGTACTACTCGTACAGCGACCTCGCCGGATTGACCAAGGAAGGCGAGACGCCATCCATCCAGCGGGATCCGTGGGAACTGGTATCCGAGGCCGTAGCGCGGATGGCGCAGCACGGCGACGTGATGCGCAGTGACCGGCTCAAGCAGGTGATGCAGCAGATTGATTCCAACTTCGACGAAAGCAACGCGGGCTTCAACCGGTTCAGCAAGTTCGTGACCGAAGCGGCCAATCGCGGCCTGCTTCAGCTGACCAAGCTGGAGAATGGTCAGTACGAAATCGCGGCCGCCGCGGGTGCACCGGCCGCAAAGCCCGCCCGGAATGCCGCGCGCCCGGCCGAGCCGGCGCGAGAGGACCGCAATGGCTCCCGTCGCCGAGGCCGTCGCGGTGGACGTGGACGCGAGCGCGAAGCCGCCCCTGTCGCGGATGTCGCAGCCGCGCCCACGCCCGCGGGCGCACCCGCCGCCGCCAAGCCCGAGACGGGCCTGACGCTGGCGCGCGCTTTCCAGCTGATGACCGAGGCCCTGGGTGAATTCCGCGGGCCGGTGACCCATGAGCAGCTTCGCTCCCGCATGGCAGCGATGTATGGCAAGGAAGACGAGCTGCTCGACGCGGAGCGGTTTCCTCGCCTCCTGCGCCAGGCCAATGACGCTGAAATCGCCGATGTGCGGACCTCGGGCGAGAATGAATACGAGATCAGCCTGCACCGCCGGCCCTCGTACCGGTCGCCGGAGACGGCGCCCCGGTCCGGCCCCGCGGAGACCATGGGAACCGATTCGCCGGCGGAGCCGGCTGAAGCCGCGCCGTCGGCGGCTCGCCGTGGCGTCCGGTTCCGTCGCGGGTCACGCGCGCCACAGCGCCCGGCGGAGATTCCGCTGATCGGGGTGGTGAAGGCCGACAAGGCGGTCAAGGCGGGCGGGACGGACAAGGCGGGCGGGACGGACAAGGCGGGCGGGACGGACAAGGTGGACGGGACGGATGGGGCAGACAAGGCGGGCAAGGCGGTGAAGAAGCCGCGCGCCAGCAAGAGCGCCAAAGCCCCGAAGGTGGCCAAAGCGGCCAAGGCAGCCAAGTCGCCCCGACCTCGGGCCAAGAAGGCGTCGGCGCCCAAGGCCGCCGCCAGCTCCGCCGAGGGACCGGCGAAATGAACACCCGACGGGCAGCTCCGCTGCCCGTTGGTTTTTTCCGGCGTCCGGCGGATACGGTTGCCCGCGAGCTGATCGGCTGCTGGGTTGTGTCGCAGGTGGGTGGCGAGACCGCGGCGGGCCGAATCGTGGAGACCGAGGCCTATCTCGGCGTTGACGATCCCGCTTCACATGCATGGAAGGGCCGGCGTAACGAGCGCAATGCCTCCATTTATGGCCCGCCCGGTATCTGGTACGTGTACCGCTCCTACGGCATTCACTGGTGCGCCAACCTGATCTGTCTGGACGAAGGCGTCGCTGCTGCGGTCCTGCTTCGCGCGCTGGAGCCGCTGGACGGGATCGAGGTGATGCGGCGCCGGCGCGGTGGCCTGGCGGATCGTCTGCTGGCCGCCGGCCCTGGGCGGCTCACCGCAGCGCTGGGCATCACCCGGGCCCTCGACGGTCAATCCATGCGAACATCGAGCGTCACGGTGCACCGGGGCGACGGAGTGCCGGACATAACGGCAACAGCGCGCGTGGGAATCACGCGCGCTGCTGACTGGCCGCTTCGTTTTGTCGAGCTCGGGTCGCCGTGGGCCTCGGGCCCCCGGACTACATCTCTTCGCGGGCTGCGCCGAGGCTGATCCGCACGCCACCGGCGAGGGAATGAACGGTGCCGTTGATGAGGCGCCCGGCGCCGCCCTCGTTGGCCTTGAACTTGGGGATGGTCTGGATCTGGTATTGGCCGAACGCGCTCACGCCGCTTACCCGGAACTGGAGCCCCGCCATGAAGGTACCGAAGCCGGTGCTGCCGAGGTCGGATGCGATCGGATCGTCCAACGTGCCATTCTTGGGGCTGATGACGTTCATGATGCCGCCGCCAAGTCCGAAGTAGGGTGTTGCCGCGCCCCGCACCGGAAAGGCCATGAGCGCGAAGGTGAAGCGGCGCACGTCGGTGAAGGTGACATTCTGGGTTCCGCCGGACGCATCCATGTAGCTGCTCTGCTGGTTCTTCTTGAACGCTTCTTCCACGCCAATATAGAGGCCGCTGCGGCGCGCCTTGATGAGCAGGTGGCCACCCACCATCGGGATGCCACCGCGCGTCTGGTTGGGGGTGCGGTACACGAAGGCGCCAGCCTGGCCGCCGATGTACAAGCGGAAATTGTCGCTCGCGAGATCCTGGGCAGTCGCTTCGGTTGCTGCGACCGTCGCCAGGAGAGCGAACATCGTCATGCTGCGGCAAAGCCGGCTCATCGCGCCTGTCTCCCTCGAATGTGCCGCCCGTGCCGTTGAATTGCGCAGGGGCCGTTGGAAATCGCGAGGCCTGCTCGAGGCGCCCCGCTGTGAGCTAACATGTTTTCAGATAAGACTTTGGGAGCAGTGGGGCCGCACTGTGCGACCCCGCTGTCATGGGGAACTAGCAAGGAGAGGGCCAGCCGGTCAGATCAGGCCGAGACGGCCCCCCACCTTACGGAATGCGGTCAGCGCCTGCTCCAGATCCTGGCGGGTGTGGGCGGCGGAGATCTGGCAGCGTACCCGAGCCTGTCCCTGCGGGACGACCGGATATCCGAAGCCGGTCACGAAGACACCTTCATCGAGCAGCATGCTGCTCATGCGGATCGCAGCGGCCGTCTCGCCGAGAATCACCGGGATGATCGGGGTCTCGCCTGGCAGCGGTTTGAAGCCCAGTGCCAGCAACTGCTCGCGGAAGTAGTTGGCGTTTTCACGCAGCGTGCTCACGCGCTCCGGGTGGCCCTCGAGAAAGCGCACGCTTGCGAGTGCGCTGCCGGCCACGGTGCAGGGGAGCGCATTGGAAAAGAGCTGCGGCCTGGCCCGCTGGGTGAGATAGTCGCACACCGATTCGGACGCAGCCACGAACCCGCCGGCCGCACCGCCCAGGGCCTTGCCCAGCGTCGAGGTGATGACATCCACCTGGCCATGCATGCCGAAATGCTCGGCAGTGCCCCGGCCATTGGCACCCAGCACGCCTGTGGCGTGCGAATCGTCCACCACCAGCACGGCGTCGTGCGCGCGGCAGATCTCCGCCAGGTCGGGCAAGGGGGCGATGGCGCCTTCCATGGAAAAGACACCGTCGGTGATCACCATGCGGGTGCGCCGGTCCTTGTGCGCCGTCAGCAACTCGCGCAGGTGCGCCAGGTCGCCGTGGCGGTACACCGCCGATTGACACTTTGTGATGGCCTTGGCCAGCCGGACGCCGTCAATGATGGACGCGTGGTTGAGCTGATCACTGATGACGATATCGTCCTCACCGAGCAACGACGCGGGCAGTGCCTCGTTGGCATTCCAGCAGCTCACAAAGCTGAGACTCGCGGCGGTGCCGACCAGCCTGGCTAGCGCGGCCTCGAGGTCGCGATGAATGTCGAACGTGCCACAGATGAACCGAACCGAGGCCGTGCCCGCGCCATACCGCTCCAGCGCTGCCTGCCCTGCCTGCACCACCGACGGCTCATTGCTGAGGCCCAGGTAGTTGTTGGAAGAAAGGATGATGACCTCGCCCCGGCCTTCCATCTGCACGCGCGGCCCCTGGGGGCTGGTGAGGTAGTTGAGCTGCTTGTACACGCCATCGGCCCGGAACTGGTCCAGTTCGGCCGAGATGCGCTGATCGAGGCTTGTGCTCATGCGCCGATCTCCAGAATCACCTTGCCGGCCTGGCCATCCTTGATCACCTGAATGGCGTCAGCCATGCGGTCGAGGGGGAAGCGGTGGGTGATGACAGGGCGCGGGTCCAGCTGACCCGACGCGAGAAAGCGCCGCATCACATCCCACGTGTCATACATGCGCCGGCCGGTCACGCCATAGAGCGTCAGGCCCTTGAAGATCACGTCCCGCGCGAAATTCACTTCGGTCGCCCGGCTGGGTGTGCCCAGCAGGTTGATGCGGCCACCCAGGCGCGCCGCGGCGAACGCCGTGGCATGACCGGCAGGATGGCCGCTCATCTCGCACACGAGATCGGCGCCGTCGTCGCCGGTCAGCTCGTGCATGCGGGCGGGCACGTCGTCGGAGCGAGCATCGAGCGTCACGTGCGCGCCCATGGCGCGGGCCAGCTCCAGCCGCCGCGGATTGAGGTCGCTGGCCACCACCAGCGACGCGCCGGCGGCGCGCGCCACCCCCACCGCGAAACAGCCGATCGGCCCGCAGCCGATCACCAGCACCCGTCCGCCAGTGGCCATGCCGCCCTGCAGCACCGTATGAACGGCGTTGCCGGTGGGGTCCATGATGGCACCCACCTCGGCCGGGATGCCGTCAAGCTTCATGACGTTGGAGGCCGGCATCACGATGTACTCGGCAAAGGCACCATCCCGGTCCACGCCGATGATGGAGGTGCGGCGGCAGAGGTGGCTTTCTCCGATGCGGCATTGCAGGCAGTGGCCACACACCACGTGCCCTTCCGCGGTCACGAGGTCGCCCACGCTGAGCAGTCCCGCCGCTTGTGCCTCGCGCCCCAGCTGGGCCACCTCGCCGGCAAACTCGTGACCGATGACCACGGGAGGCCGGAGCCGGGCCGAGGCCCAGGCGTCCCACTCCCAGATGTGGACGTCGGTGCCACAGACACCAGCGTACTGAACGCGGATCAGTACGTCACTCGGGCCGCATGGCGGCACCGGGACGTCGCGGAGTTCCATTCCAGGGCCTGCCGAAAGCTTCACCAGGGCGCGCATGAATCCTCGTTGGAGAATGCCGATACTTGAGGGTCGCGCAAAATATAGGCGGTTCGGGAGCGATCGGAGCAGCAAGGCGGCTCCGGTGCGATGGACTATCGGGGGGTGAAAAAGAGTCCGTTCGAGGAGGAGTCCGCCAGCTGATAGCGCGAACGGAGCGTGGAATCGAGGGCTGGATCCCAGCGCTCGCCGTTGAGCGTGCCCGCGTCAAGCTGGATCAGGGCAAAGGCACCGGACGAAATCCGATGGGCCAGCGCCGCGCGGTTCAACCGGCCAGTGGTGAATCCCTGCTCGGCATTGAAGAGATCGGCCTCCTGCGGGACTCCGGCCCAGTAGCAGAGTGAAAGCGACTCGCACAAAACGGGGCCGCCCGCGCCCGCGATACGCCGGATATCGGCCGGAGTGTCCTGGCGGGCTGCCGCGACTTGACCATCCACCCAGTGCCACTTGAGGGCGGTGAGGCCTGGCAGCAGCCCGATGGCCGGTGCGATGCAGAGCGCAATCGGAAGTACGGCCGCCATCCGGCTGAACGGGGTGCCGGCGGCTTGCTGGAGCGTGCGCGCCGCTGTCACGGCCGCGATGATCACCCCGGGGATGAGCGTGTCGAAATAGATATTCTCGCGGATTCCTGCGCCGCCCGCGAGCGCCACGGCAAGTGGCAGCGACAGCAGCGCATACAGCAGGACGAGCAGGTCAGGGCCGCGCCAGGCCCAGGTCCGAAGCGCCACGGCCACGCACGCCAACAGCAGCGCCAGCGGCAAGAGCCAGGTGGGAATACTTTCGGCTGCGGCGTATGCCGACCAGGTGCGTGACGCGAGCAGGCTGGCAAACACAACCTGCCCGTAGAGGAGTGCGAGTAGCCCGACCGCGGCTCCGGCGAGCGCTGCGCCACCCAGGGTCACGGACAGGCCTCGGCGCATGCCAGTGACCCAGGATGCGACGAGCAGGGCCACCGGCAGTGCCAGGAGATTGTGCTTTGTCAGGCCCGCGGCCAGCGCCAACACCAGCGCCCAGCCCACGGTCCGGCCGGAGTCCCAATGGCGCACGCAGAGGACCAGCGCCGTTGTCATCAGCGCGTGGGCCAGCATCTGCGGGTCGTCAATGCCGAAGTAGCGGCCGTAGAACACGCCGAACATGGCGGCAAACAGGGCGCCGCCATACCAGCCCGCCGTGCGCGAGCGGGCCAGGCTCGCCGTTGCAAGGCCGACATTCAGCACCACGACGGCAAAGCTGAGTATTGCCACGATTCGGCCGGCCATGACAAGGTCATGGGTGAAACGACCCAGGCCGGCAACGACGTAGAAGGAGAGCGGCGGATAGTTGTTCAGCAGGAGCCCGTCCACCGGCGGATACAGGGCTTGCCCCTGCAGCAGGCTCAGCGAATGGTACGCATTCCAGCCCTCGTTGTAGCTGAGCGGAATGCGAAAGAACGCGAGGAGGAGGCGATCCCCCAGAAAGGGGAGGGCCAGCAGGGCTGCGACCACGGTGCCGAGCACCAGTGGACGGTGCGCTTCGGGCTGGGGATCGGGTGCCGCCCCCCCGCTCACGCTGGGGCCGCCACGCCCAGAGGTTCGAGCCGGACAGCGCTCACCTTGAACTCGGCAATCTTGGCATAGGGATCCAGCGCCGGGTTGGTGAGGAGGTTGGCCGCTGCTTCCCGGAAGTGGAATGGGACGAACACCTGTCCGGGCGCCTGCCGGTCGGATGTGCGGGTGCCGATGAGCATGGAGCCGCGGCGGCTGGAGATCCGGACCGTATCGCCATCACGGATGCCGAGACGCACGGCGTCGGCTGGATTGATCTCCACGATCGGGACCGGCTCACGCGAGTCCAGCCCGACCGACCGGCGGCTCATGGTGCCGGTATGCCAGTGATACATCTGCCGGCCGGTGTTCATGATGAACGGGTATTCGTCATCCGGCAGCTCGGCGGGTGGCAGGTACTCGACGGCCACGAAGATTCCCTTGCCATCCGGGGTGGGGAATCGTTCGGCGAACAGAAAGGATGTGCCAGGGTGGCCAGCTGCCGGAACCGGATATTGAAGGCCTGGTCCGCGCAGGGCGCCGTAGGTGACGCCGCGCCACGACGGCGTGACCGAGGCGATTTCGCGCATCACGGCTTCCGGCGAATTCCAGGCGGTGGCCAGTCCCAGGCGGTTGCTGAGATCCGTGATGATGTCGAGATCGCCGCGCGCGTCTCCCGGCGGCGCGAGCGCCGCCTCGGACAGCTGGATTCTGCGCTCGGTGTTCACGAACGTGCCCTGCTTCTCCGCGAACGATGAGCCGGGCAGCACCACGTCAGCCCAGCGCGCGGTCTCGGTCAGAAATAGATCCTGTACCGCGAGGAACTCGAGGCCGCGGACCCAGCTTTCGGCATGGGAGATGTCGGGGTCGGAGATCACCGGGTTCTCGCCCATGATGAACAGCCCGCACACGCCGCTGCCGGGCTTGGTCATCTCCGTCACCATCAGTCCATCCTTGAGCGACAGGCTCTCGGCTGGCACGCCCCACGCCGCGGCATACTCGGCGCGGTTGGCCGGGCTGGTCACGGGGCGATAGTCGGTGTAGGCAAAGGGAATGGCGCCGACGTCACTGGCGCCCTGCACGTTGTTCTGGCCGCGAATCGGCATCATGGGGGCACCCCACCGGCCGATCATCCCGCAGCCCAGCAGCAGATTGAGGAGGCTCGCGACGATATCGGTGCCGGTAGCGTGCTGGGTCAGGCCCATGGCCCAGAGCGTCGCCGTGCGCGGACCGCGAGCATACAGCTCGGCAGCGCGGGCGATGGTTTCAGCGGGGATGCCGGTGATCCGGGCGCCCAGCTCGAGGGTGTACGGTTGCACCGCGGCCTTGACCGCATCGAACCCGGTGGTGCGGCTGGCGATGAATTCGCGCGCCTCCAGGCCGGAGGCAATGACGTGATGCAGCATGGTGTTGAACAGCGCCACGTCGCTGCCGGGCTGCATCTGCAGGTGGATGTCCGCCATGGCCGCCAGTTCCACCTTGCGGACGTCAGCCACGATCAGCCTGGCGCCGCGCCGCACGGCACGCTTGATCAGGGCACCGAAGACCGGGTGCGACTCGGTGGTGTTGGCGCCGGCAATGAAAATCACGTCCGATGCTTCCTCGATTTCCCGCATCGAGCCGGAGGCAGCCGAGGTACTGAGCGCCCGGCTCATGGCGCTGACCGAGGTCGAATGGCAGAGGCGGGTGCAGTGGTCGAGGTTGTTGGTGCGAAAGGCTCCCCGCACCATGCGCATGTACGCGTA
>Ga0207707_10004160_pt1 | contig 12820 bp, 8 predicted proteins | sample KBSC83BmetaG_FD_184336 | JGI IMG/M metagenome (GOLD analysis project Ga0207707, IMG submission 184336) | Corn rhizosphere microbial communities from Kellogg Biological Station, Michigan, USA - KBS C8-3B metaG (SPAdes) (version 2) | ecosystem: Host-associated > Plants > Roots > Rhizosphere ... | reverse complement strand
TGAACTCTATACCGGCAGCGGTGCGAGACTTGCCCGGGCCACTTTTACGGGAGAGACAAGTTCCGGCTGGCAAACTGTTTTATTTGACAGACCGGTTGCCATATCCTCCGGAACAACTTATGTAGCGGCCTATTTCAGCAGTGCGGGAAATTATACGAGCACGACGGAATATTTTGGCTCAGCACTTACAAATGGCCCCTTAACCGCGCTTGCTGACGGAACGGACGGACCCAACGGGCTCTACTCCGTTACGGACAGTGCGGTATTTCCGACCAATAGTTATCAGGAAAGCAATTATTGGGTTGATGTGATTTTTGCTTCCAGCAGTTCGGCCATTGCGAATGCGGGCCCGAATCAAACAATTGTGTTATCCACTCCAATTGCTAACAATGCCGTGCGCGGAACAAGCGGTTCGTCTGAATCCAGCGATCCGGTCTGGTTATCCGGTTCGCAAATTTCATTTACCGGCCCTGATCCGGTTGGGGTTGCCAATAGCTGCTCCTGCCACGATACGACGACTACCACCTGCAACGAGCTGGACAATTTACTCGATGAATACAAATCCATTTACCTGAATCCGGCAAGCGGATACGTCGATCTGGACATGCGCACATTTGCCGGCAACCTTACCCCGGCGGAAGGACCCAAGGGAGTTTTTGATGTAACGGGTAACTTGATTGGCAATACGGTAGACAGCACAACCGACCAGGTCAACGCGTCTTTTGCGCAGATATGGAACAGCAGTGCGATAAACAAGACTGTCGGAACCCTTACTGCGTTGCCCAGTGGCAAATTCCGCTTACAATTGAAGAGTGGTCAGAAGGCCCCCTGTAATGGGGTTACCGGAATGCGGTATTATCAGTTTGATGCGCCTGTGGATTCACTGGACGCGATCCGGTGTGGAATCGATTGTTATATTGATTTCGGAGACGGTAAAAAAATCAAACCGGAAGGAAGCTTTTCTGATTCGGTAACCAGCATTTATGATCTTTCCTCAGGGGGCTATGGGCTGAATACGCAGTATGCTCCTGGTATTGTTACGTTAAGGAATTTTATGGTGTCCCATATTTACCCTGGCACAAATACCAAAATAGTCACAGTTTATCATCCGGATGTAAAGGGAGTCTTTGGATTTGATAATTACGATTCTTATTCGGGGAAATTTGCTCTCAACTTAGGCAAATTGAAAAATCTGCGAGGTTATATGCCGCAGGAAACGAAATCCTTTAGTTTCCACAGTACCCAGGATTCCACTTTAAACAGTTCGGAAAATATCCGGAATTTCAGCCAGGTCAGTTCCATAGAATACATCGATTTTCTGAATGGACAGGCTAACTCGCCTTCAACCTATTTTAAGAATAACCGGTTTGCAAGTTTTGTAAATAACCATCACATGAAGATTGTCAGGGCAGAGCTCTCGCCGTCCGATTCAGCGGGAAGGTCTATAAACGAATATCTTCCCGATCCCGGAGTTAATTTCCCGGAGCTGAACTTTATGCAGATTCAACCGGCTATGGGTCAATACACCCCTAACCTGGATATTTCAATCGTTCCAAAATACCTTATTCTGAGCGGATTTTTGTCGTCGGGCCGGGTCGACAGCATCCTGATTGAAAAAGCGAATGGTTCTCCGGTAACTGGTGGTGTTTTAAGTTTTGGTACGGGAGCGCAAAACAGAACTTCCGCAAGTGATCAGGCTGTCACCACGCTAACAGCAAGACACTGGACTATGGTTGGCGCAGGTCTTAATTTAATCAATACAACGGAAACTTATCCCTGGACCATTGACCCCGATTCAGTGAAAGTCACTGATGCCTTTACCGATTTTATCAATGAAAAATTCGGAACCAGCATGACCTGGAACCAGGTCAGGGATTTGTATTATCAAAAATGTGGTTCCTTCCCGGATTGTTGTTCAATATCCTCCGGCCCAATGCTCTGCCCGGACGAAACGGATTCCCTGCTGCCGGCAATGGCTCCTTCTGTGCCTGCTCCCTGCGCGGACACAACAAGCTATGCGGCAGCGATGGCCACCAACATCTTCGCGCTCTACAGCGATTCACTGAAAGGCAGCTTCGACAGCGCTTATGTAGGCAAATGCCTGCAGGCGGCAAGCAAAGAATTGCTCACGCTAACGGATTCCATCAGCGAATACCACTATACGCTGTATTATTACGACCAGGCAGGCAACCTGGTGAAGACCGTTCCGCCGGCAGGCGTGGTGCGCAGCTACGACCCCGACTGGCTGAGCGACGTGAAAGCAGCGAGATCAAACGGAACCTCCCTTGTACCGGAGCATACACTTGTGACCAATTACCGGTACAACACCCTCAATACTATGATAGCCCAGAAGACCCCCGATGCCGGCCAGACCAGCTTCTGGTACGACCGGCTGGGTCGTCTTGTACTATCGCAAAACGCGAAACAACTGGCTGAAAGCGGCAACTACAGCTACACGCTCTATGATCCGTTGAGCCGGATCACGGAAGTGGGGCAGATCAACAGCGGGGTGGGAGCGGTAACGACCTCCACCACGAAAGTTCCTGCGAACTGGGAGGCCTGGCTCGCCAACAACGAGACTAACCGCTACCAGGTAACCAGTACGGTGTATGATCTGCCGGCAACGGGCATCGATCCCTTTCTCCTGCAAAACCCTTCCACCTTACGGAACCGGGTATCCTACAGCACGATCACACCGGGACAGAAAGGATCGGAGCCGGTTTATTCCACTTATTACAACTACGATATCCAAGGCAACGTCAGCAGCCTCTTGCAGGACTACGACTCGACGAGCCCGATGGGAGCAAGCGACCAGCAGTACAAGCGGATCGACTACGGCTACGACCTGGTCAGCGGCAAGGTGAACAGCGTAAGCTATCAGCCGGGTAAACCGGACGCCTTCCTGCATTTCTACCGCTATGATGCGGAGAACCGGCTGACGGATGTGTACACGACGGCAGACTCGGTAACGGTAGAGCATGAAGCGCACTATGAATATTACAAACACGGCCCGCTGGCAAGAGCGCTGATCGGCCAGAACCAGGTGCAGGGACTGGACTATGCCTACACGCTGCAGGGCTGGCTGAAGGCAGTGAACGGCAGTACGCTGGACAGCGTGAACGATATGGGCCATGACGCAGACCCCGCGGTGCAGAGCAGAAAGTATATTGCCAAAGACGCTTACGGGTTCAGCCTGCATTACTACGAAGGAGATTACTACCCGATCAACGGAACAGCTTTCCTGACGGATTTAAAAACAAAACTTGGAACCAATTACAGAGGCCTCTACAACGGCAATATCTCTTCGATGGCAGTGAACATAGGGATACTGAATAACCCGAAGCTGTACAATTACCATTACGATCAATTGAACCGGCTGACGGGCATGGACGTGCTGAACGGCACGAACACGGGGCTGAATCTCTGGACGAACAACCTCACGCCTTCAAATGATTACACCGAAAAAGCCAGCTACGATCCAAATGGCAATATTCTTACTTATATCCGTCACGGTTACGGTGCTACGCCCGCCATGGACAGCATGACCTATCATTATCAGGCAGGAACCAATAAACTGAACCATATCGGCGACAATTCGGCTTACACCGGCAATTATCCGAACGACCTGGACGACCAGGATGCGGATAACTATACCTACGATGCAGCAGGGAATCTGACAGAAGACCAGCAGGCAGGCATCACAACGCCGATGACCTGGAGCGTGTACGGCAAGCTGCTGACGATCCCGTCGAAGAACATCAGCTACCAGTACGATGCAGCAGGTAATCGGATCGGCAAGACGGTGGGCAGCACAAGCACCTGGTATGTAAGGGATGCACAAGGTAATATCCTTGCTGCTTACAGCGGAGAAAACATGGCGCTGCAGGAACAGGATCTCTACGGATCCTCGAGACTGGGAATCATTTCCAATCCGGCGGCGCTTTCATTAACCAGCCAGTACCTGGATCATCTGGGCTCGGGAACATTGTTTACATTTACGAGAGGGAAGAAGCTCTTTGAATTAACGAACCACCTGGGCAATGTTCTTGCTACCGTGAGTGATAAGAAGTTCGGCACACCGGTTACAGGCATCCCGAGCCAGATCGCTTACTACACGGCCGATGTTAAATCCGCACAGGATTATTATCCCTTCGGAATGGAGATGCCGGGGAGACAGTACAACGCAACTTATCCCTATTCTTTCAACGGCAAACGGGATGACAAGGATGCGGAATACGGTTGGCAGGATTACGGTAAAAGGGAATATGACAGACTTAGTGTACACTTTATTAGTGTTGACCCGATCACTGCAAAATTCCCCATGCTTACACCGTATCAATTTGCCGGGAACAAACCAATTGCCGCCTCCGATCTTGATGGTTTGGAAACGTATATACAAACTGTACATAACGCTCTCCTGCAAAAGGCCGAGCAAGGGCTACCTACGGCAGAGGCAGAAAAGAAGAAGATTCAGGTAATTTCTCGGAGGATTATGAGTAATACTTCTGTCTTAAGCCAGGTCAAACCAAGTACTCCCGTTGAAGATTATAAACAGACTCAGTACAGGATTCAGCAAAATCGGGATTTAGGTTATAATGACGATGGAAGCGAGCCTCCACTAATGAGACTTGGAAAAAATAAAACATGGAACTACTTCTCGGAAAATGTCGGTTTGCCATTAGTCGAAAATTTAGCTTTTGAAGGATCAGGAAGATTATTTTTATCGGAATTTGATATATTGAGAAGGCAATTATTCAATAATCCCCAAATAAAGAAAATTGCCTTCTTTTCTGGGCAAGGGACAGAAGCAAAAGCAATCGGAGAAGGATTTCAAACATTAAGTCAGACTAGAGCTGGACAAAATCTCATGAAATTAACTGAGGGAATGGATTATTATCCTGGATCAAAAGCCTATAATTGGTGGGCACGCTTATCAGAAGTTTACGCCAAAAGTATTCCCGAAGGAAGCACAATCGATGTTTTCTTAAATAAGCCATCTTCAACAGGAATTTGGCTTAATATTGAAAAACCAATTCTGCAAAAAAGAGGTATTAAAATAATAGAACACTTTTCCAACAAATTAGATTAGGGATGAATATAGATAAACTTATCGCTGAAATAATTCCGAAGAACGATTATCGGCATAGAAATGGATTTAACAATTCTAAAATAATAGATTCATTAAATAATCTTGAAAAGCAACTGGTAGAAGAGGCTTTGATAAAAAAAATGGCTGAAACAAAGGATATGCTAGCTGTTGAAACTTTGGCTTATATGAAATCGCAAAAGTCTTTACCCGCCCTTCATACTCTAATAGGAGAATGTCTTGACGAAATGCAAAAGATAATAATTGCCACTTCAATATATGAAATAAATAAAGATGAAGAAATGGTGGATATTGCGATAGGTTCTTTTCATAATCTGAATAATAGTTATCAGATAATAAGTGCATTTTATTACCTCGTTAAATTTAAGAACCCTATGGCAGATAGTTTGGTTAAGGAGTATCTGAATAGCTCCGATTATTTGCTCTCATATAATGCAAAAAGGGCTTTAGAAATTGAATGTATTTAATGGTTGAATCGCTGTTTTAAGAATTAAGAGTTTGACATATCAGCGAATATTTTCTCTATTTAATTAATCTTTTAAGCAGGTTGATTTTTTCTTCTTTTTCTTTTAATAGAAGTTCATACAATCTCTTATTTTCTTCCAAAGCCTGAATCCATTTTTCTACGGGGTTAATATTGAATGTTCCGGAGCTGTTGATGAAGGCGGATTCGTGAAAAGTATTTGAAATGATATTCAGGGCGGCCTGCTCATCAAAATTCTTAATTGCTTCAGCAGGGATTTTCAGAATTTTCGCCACCTGTTCCAGAATGCTATCATCAATTTCTTCGTTTTCTTCCAACCGGGATACTTTCTTTTGTGACCAGTCGTCGCCGAGCTCAAGGGCAAGAGCCTCTTGTTTGATACCAAAAATTTCCCGGAAACGCTTGATGTTCCGGCCTTGATGGGGTTTTCTTGCGGATGCATCAGTATTTGTCATCGTAGTAAATGTATTTTTGGGAAACAAAGTAAAAATAGAGATTTTATGTTTAACCGGGCAGGGTAAAATCACGTCTGAAAAAGACGTTTTTTGACTGTGATACCCGGAGGAGCATGTTGTGCTTTTTTTCGTTAATTGCCTTCCAAGACAAGTAGGCTTCCCACAGATATCACGCCCATTCAGCCTAAAATAATTCTCCCTGTGCGGACACGGCGAGCTACGCCGCCGCGATGGCGACGAACGTCTTCACGCTGTACAGCGATTCGCTGAAAGGCAGCTTCGACAGCGCTTATGTGGGCAGGTGCCTGCAGGCGGCAAGCAAAGAAAGCCTCACGCTGACGGACTCCATCAGCGAATACCACTACACGCTGTACTATTACGACCAGGCAGGCAACCTGGTAAAGACGGTTCCGCCGGCAGGGGTAGTGCGGACTTACCGCCAGGGCTGGCTGGACAGCGTAAAAGCTGCCCGGACAAGTGGGACCCTGCTTGCTCCTTTGCATACGCTCACCACAAATTACCGGTACAACACACTCAATACTATGATAGCCCAGACGACCCCCGATGTCGGTCAGACCAGCTTCTGGTACGACCGGCTGGGCCGTCTTGTGCTGAGCCAGAACGGAAAGCAACTTTCCGAAGGGGGCAACTACAGCTACACGCTCTATGATCCCTTAAGCCGGATCACGGAAGTGGGGCAGATCAATGATGGTACGGGAGCGGTAACGAACGCCACCACGAAAGTGCCTGCTAGCTGGAGCACCTGGCTTTCCAACAACGGCACGAACCGCTACCAGGTAACCAGCACGGTGTATGATCTGCCGGCGACGGGCATCGGTCTATTGCTACTGCAAAATCCCTCTACTTTAAGGAACCGGGTATCCTATAGCAGCATCACACCGGGACAGAAAGGATCGGAACCCGTTTATTCCACTTATTACAATTACGACATCGAAGGCAACGTCAGCAGCCTGCTTCAGGACTACGGGGCGACAAGTCCCATGGGAACAAATGACCAGCAGTACAAAAGGATCGACTACGGTTATGATTTGGTCAGCGGCAAAGTGAACAGCGTCAGCTACCAGCCGGGCAAAGCGGACGCCTTCCTGCATTTCTACCGCTATGATGCGGAGAACCGGCTGACGGATGTGTACACGACGGCCGACTCTGTAACGGTGGAACACGAAGCGCACTATGAGTACTACAAACACGGCCCGCTGGCCAGAGTGCTCATCGGTCAGAACCAGGTACAGGGACTGGACTATGCCTATACGCTGCAGGGCTGGCTGAAGGCGGTAAACGGCAGCACGCTGGACAGTGTGAACGATATGGGCCATGACGGGGACCCCGCGGTGCAGAGCAGGAAGTATATTGCTAAAGATGCCTACGGGTTCAGCCTGCATTATTACGAAGGGGATTACTACCCGATCAACGGAACAGCCTTCCTGACGGATCTGAAGAGCAAGCTGGGAAGCAGCTACCGGGGACTGTACAACGGCAACATCTCTTCGATGGCGGTGAACATCGGGATTCTGAACAATCCGAAACTGTACAACTATCGGTACGACCAGCTGAACAGACTAACGGGTATGGACGTGCTGAACGGAACGAACACCGGACTGAACCTCTGGACGAACAATCTGACGGCAACAAACGACTACCAGGAAAGAGCAAGCTATGACCCGAACGGCAACATCCTGACCTATACGAGGAACGGATACGGCGGCACACAGGGAATGGACGACCTGACCTACCACTACAACAGCAACACCAACCAGCTGAACCATATCGGGGATGCAGTGGCATCGGGCAACTACCCGGACGACCTGGACGACCAGAGTGCGGACAACTACACCTACGACGCAGCAGGGAACCTGACAGAAGACCAGCAGGCCGGCATCACGACGCCGATGACCTGGAGTGTGTACGGCAAGCTGCTGACGATCCCCTCGAAGAGCATCAGCTACCAATACGACGCCGCAGGCAACCGGATCGGCAAGACGGTAGGCAGCACCAGCACCTGGTATGTAAGAGACGCACAAGGCAATATCCTGACCACGTACAGCGGCGAGAACATGACAATGCAGGAACAGGATCTCTACGGATCATCGAGACTGGGAACAATTTCAAACCCAACTGCTCTCAGCACTACACCGCAGTACCTGGATCACCTGGGGTCGGGAACATTGTTTACATTTACGCGTGGAAAGAAGCTCTTTGAATTAACGAACCACCTTGGCAATGTGCTGGCGACGGTAAGTGACAAGAAGTTCGGCACGCCAGTTACCGGCATCCCGAGCCAGATCGCTTACTATACCGCAGATGTTGAATCCGCACAGGATTATTATCCATTTGGAATGGAGATGCCGGGGAGACAGTACAACGCAACTTATCCCTATTCTTTCAACGGCAAACGGGATGACAAGGATGCGGAATACGGCTGGAATGATTATGATATGCGAGAATATGATCGAAGGAGAGCACAGTTCATTTCTTTGGATCCAAATAGTAAGAAGAATCCTGAAGAATCCAATTATACCTTTGTGAGTAACAATCCCGTAATATATAATGATAAACAAGGAAGGGATAAAATATACACGGTAACTACGATTGCTAAAAATGGATCCAAGACAATTTTGACAATACGAGATAAGAGTCAATTCGACTACTTTATGACGGCAAATTATGGCTCATTGCCAACATTTAATAAAAGAGATATTTATGAAAGTATAACTATAGATTTAAGAGCAGACGTAAGTAAAGGTGAAAAAGTAATTTCCACAACGACTTCGTATAGCAGTCAAAATTATCATTCTAATCTTGCGGAATATTTGGGATTACAATCTTTAAATGATAAAATTTCAGGAAATCAAAGCAAATTGGAAGTCATTGGCATTGATCTTTTAGGAAGCAATACAGACGGTAATCAGGAAGACAAAATGAAGCTTCCGAAGGCCGCTCCAGGTTCGGAGATAATGGATATTGAGGGTTTGATTAATGCTTTGGATATAAGGGAGGGATTAAGCGCGACAGACTTCTTAAAGGATGGAAGCAAGCTCAAAAAGATATTGGAAAGTGCTGAAAGAATAACGGAAGCTGCAGAAAAGCTGAAACAAGCTCAGGAAAATAAGGAGAAATCGAAAATAGAACCCCCATCAAAGAATAGACGAGTAAAATATTTTTGGGATCGAACTCCTGCCGAAAATATGAAAGGAGCACCTCAAGGAGAGGGTGATGCATCTGATAAGATCGGCCCGGATACTTTGTTTTACGACAAGCCTTAAAAAATAGATAAGAAAGATGAATATTTATTGGAAGATTCTTATTGGGATAATCCTCTTGCCCAGTTGCAAAAATGAACGCGTTGGGACGCTCGTTATAGATGCAAATACTATAGCTGAAGGGCCTATAAAAAGGGATTCCATATTTGATGGAATTGTAAAGTACTATGATATAAAGACAAGGATCATTGAAAAACAATTAACCTATTCGAATGGTACTTTAAATGGCCCTTGTATCGAGTTTTATCCCAATGGCAGACATTATTCGGAATATACTTTAAGTAATGGTGAATTAGAGGGGAATGTTTTTCAATATGATTCATTAGGAACTCTAATTTCTCGGGATTATTACTTTCATGGATTACGAGTTGGTGGTTGTTTGCGATTTTCAGGAGATTCAATTGAAAGTTATTCGTTTTACTCATTGGAAAACAAGAGGCTTTTTCGTATTTCGTATGATAGTATAAAATACAAAAAGATAACTGATCTCGAAAAAGCTTTCTTTTTTGTTTATCCGTCCGAATATCAGGTTATGGAGAAATTCAACTTTTCCAATCTGCAAACGCAGTACTTTATGTATTTACCTACTCCCCCTAAGTTTAAGTTTAATTACAGCGTAGTTCTCATTGATTCCCTTTCTAATGTTAAAAGGAAACTTATGGATCTTCTGTCGCCATTACCTTGGATTATTTTTGAAAGGCCCCAAATAGACACAAATAGGAATAATATATTAGCGTTACAAATTATTGTAGAAGATTCGGTTATGAAAGTGGGGAGAGCACATTTACTTAGGAGATTAGATTGAAATGAGTCTATAAAATGAACTGTGTGAAGAAATAATTTTGATCATAGCTTCGGGTCTTTTAATTCTTTCCTTCACTGAATAAGGTGGAAAAATGTGTATACCCTGCTGAGTTAGCTGTTGGAATAATGAATCCGGATAGGGCTCTAAGTAAGTGTTATATGTTATAGTATTTTAGGATGCTATGCTTCTGCTTATCCAACTCGAAAGTTCGCAAGTTGATAACTAAAATCATAATTTACTTCACAGGTCTTTTTATTCCGGGATGGCTGTATTTTTAAAATACGGTAAAATTTTTATTCGAGAGCAATCCTTATAATCACCGAAAGAGCCTACCGCCTCATGCAACCCCAATTCATAATTTATTTTTCAAACAACGATATTCTGTACCATGCGGAAGTAAAAGCTTTTGCCGTGGAGAAAAATATAGTTTATGACGTATACTATTCGGTTCACCCGAAAGTGTATCCGGTAAAAAGGATACAGATGTGTGCAGGAAGGGGCAAGGGTTCTGGGATATACTGGCGACAACGTCTTACCCGGATTGACGAAGAGCAAATGTCTTCAGAATTTATTTAAGCCGTTGGCAAAGGGATTGTGCGAGCAAACGAATCGTAAGCCACTAAAAAGAAAATGGGTATAAATATGGTCGTGTGAAAAAGGTAATATATGAGCGCGAAACAAGATAGGCTTGAAAAATGTATTACAGAGTTTGTTTCGGGAATAATCAATGGCAGTTATTTTGAACAAGTGTATTCTGATATTTTTGATTTTGACGATGAAGAAGTTGATGTGAATTATTTTGGCAAGATCAGGGATTTTTTGGAGCATTTTTCTCCGTACGATTCAGATCTGAATAAACACCCACAGTTTTATATTAATGAAGGACAGTTGCGGGAGAAAATAATAGCTTTAAAGAATAGCGCTTCTAAATGATCATTGATCGTTTTTTATTCTGCCAGTTGCGGGGCGCTGGACAATTTATCCTTAAGCCTTTTCTTTGTGTGAGAACAATTAGGCCGAGTGGGCAAGGAATTATGCTTTACAAGATCCGAAGACAAATAGTTTCAAATTTGTTTCAGGAGGGCCTTTTGGGAAACAATAATAGGATGCTGGTCAGACAGTGCAAATATGCATTGCTGGGAAAGCTCCCTTTCAGAGTGCGATCAGAGGCTCGGGTAAATAAATTTTTGCTGCCGTATGGCCGACCGGATGCCCCGTTTAAGGAGTTTTTCTCCCTGATTACCGTATTTCCGGAAGTGTTGGGAATTAAAAAGCCGGCGATCTGCCCCGCAGGAGATCAAAAAAAATTTATCCGAGGCTCTGATCGCACTCTGAAAGGGAGCTTTCTCGGCAATTGTAAATAGCAGTTACTTTTTCAAGTTAGCTGACCGGCTTTGGAGGCAAGTAATGAATAATATTGTCAATAGGATAAACAGTATGGGTGGTCAGGCCACTTTTGACTCAAAAGGAGTAATATCGAAAAGAATTGATTACAATCAAGATGTAAAAGATACGGATAAAGATAAAATTCGAAATAGTGGAAATTAAAAAGATAATGGCAATAAAATCGTTTTTGATAGGATTAATTCTTTCAAAGATATTGACATCCATTTGCGTCGCCTTGATTGCCGCTCATTTTGATCATGATATTACTTTTCTTCAAAATTTTATTGTGCTGCTTTTATCGGGGACTTCCGATGGCTTTATTATACATTTAGTTTTATTTTGTATTTATTTTTTTAACATTAAGTTGATAGTTGTGAAAATAACATCGACCCCTCTTTTTATTATATTCTTAGTTTTAAGTGGCGTCTTATATTTCGCTATCGTGACATTCATAGACTGGGATATTTCTAAAAGGTCTTTTAAAGACTTTGAAAGCTATATCAGCCATGGTGGCTATTATTCGATCTATACGATGATCGTTGTTTTTATTTTGATGATAATGGGAATTAGGAGCAGAAATAATCTTAAAAAAAATATGGGTTAAGTTCCCTACCGCAGGTCCAGCGCATAAAAATAGCCATCCGCCGATCCGAAATAGAGCAGGCCACCTGCAACAACCGGTGAAGAAACAATGGATCCCAGGGTGTAGAAATCATTCATCACTTTCACGTTGGCAGCGTATTGGTACAGGTCGGCGCCCCTGGCGGCATAGCCGAAATCCAGGGTGTCGTTTTTTAAGACGGCGGCGGCATGGAGCATCCGGCTTTCCGTTGCGCATGCGTTCCATCGCCTGCCTGCTGAGCCTAAATCGACAGCATACATTTTGCCAGTGAAATCGCCAATATAGGCTGTGCTTCCGGTAAGGGCGGGGGTGCCGAAGACATAGCCGTTGGTTTTAAAACGGAATGCCTCTTTGCCGGTTTTTTTGTTGATTGCGAGGAGTAAATAGGAGTCAGAGGTTCCCACAACGACATCATCGCCGTAAACAACGGGAGAGCCGACGATCCATGCATTTTCTGCGGCATATTTCCAGCGGAGACTTCCGCTTTCTGCATCTAGCGCGTAGAGATTCGCATCGCGCGAACCGAAGTAAACAACCCCGGAATCAACCGCCGCAGAAGATTGTATGCCGCGCATGATGCCTTCATCACCGGTTTTGAATTTCCATTTTTCTTTGCCCGTTTCCGCATCCACAGCATAGAACCAGGTATCCCAGCTTCCGAAATACAGGTTGCCCAGGTA
>Ga0207707_10004158_pt1 | contig 12824 bp, 8 predicted proteins | sample KBSC83BmetaG_FD_184336 | JGI IMG/M metagenome (GOLD analysis project Ga0207707, IMG submission 184336) | Corn rhizosphere microbial communities from Kellogg Biological Station, Michigan, USA - KBS C8-3B metaG (SPAdes) (version 2) | ecosystem: Host-associated > Plants > Roots > Rhizosphere ... | reverse complement strand
ACTGCGGCCTTGATGTGAGGCGGCGCCGGGCTCGCGGAGATCTCCCGGGCGGTCTGGGCACAGATCGCCGGGGTCGCGGTCGGGTCCTTGGCATGCGCCCGGGCCGAGAAGCAGGCCCGGAACTTGCCGATGATCGGCGGCTGCTCGGCGGCGGGCACGCCCGCGATGGTGAGTGAGTGCCGCAGCTGCGGCAGCACGGACGTCGACGCGGTGTTCGCGTTGGTCCCGAGCAGCGCGAAGAAGATGACGCCAACGACGGCGATGCCGAGCGCCGCGCCGACCTGCTGCGCGGTCGCCAGCGCACCGGAGGCGGCACCCGCGGCGCGGGAGCTGATGCCCGCCAGCACGACGTTGGTGACCGGCGCGATGAAGAACCCGCCGCCCAGTCCCGCGACGAACATCGGCGCCAGCAACTGCCAGCCGGCCAGCCCGGTGCCGGCCCAGGCCATGACGCCGATCACAGCGAGCTGTCCGGCGATCATCAGCGCGCATCCGGCCAGCAGCACCCGGGTGCCGAGCCGCTTGGTGACGGCGGCGGAGCGAGCCGAGCCGATCGCCAGCGCGACGGCGAACCCGAGCGTGACCGCCCCCGCCTTGACCGGGCTGTAGCCGAGCCCCTCCTGCAAGGTCAGCAGCAAGATCATGAAGAACGACGGGATACCTGTGAAGAACACCAGGCAGGCGATCAGGCCGACGGTGAACGGCCGATGCCGGAACAGCGTCGTGTCGATCAGCGGGTTGGCATCGCGGCTGGTCCGGTTCCGTTCGTAGACGATGAACGCGGCCAGCACGATCGGACTGACCGCCAGGCACCCGAACGACCAGGGCGGCCAGCCCTGGTCCCGGCCGATGACCAACGGAAGCACGAGCAGGAAGAGTCCCGCACCGAGCAGCCCCGCGCCGGGCAGGTCGATGCGCCGCCTCGCTCCGGCCTTGGACTCCGGGATCATCCTCGCGGCGAGCACGATTGCGGCGACGCCTATCGGCACGTTCATGTAAAAGATGGAGCGCCAGCCCCAGTCGGCGATGTTCAGGTCGATCAAGCCGCCGCCGGTCACCGGGCCGAGGATGGTGGCGAGCCCGATGGTAGCGCCGTAGAACCCGATCGCCCTCGTCCGCTGTGCCTTGCTGAACACCACCTGGATGATGCCGAGCACCTGCGGGAACATCAGCCCGGAGGACATGCCCTGCACGACCCGCGAGACGATGAGGGTGAGCGCGTCCGGTGCTGCGCCGCACACGGCCGAGGCGATGGTGAATCCCGCCATGCCCCACAGGAACATGTGCTTGCGGCCGTAAGTGTCGCCGAGAGCCCCGCCGGTCACGAGCACGCAGGCAAAGGCGAGCATGTAGCCAGCGACGACGAGTTGGATCTCCCCGAACGAGCTGTGCAGCGAGTTCTGGATCGACGGCACGCCGACCATGGTGATTGTCGTGTCGAGCAGCTGCATAAACACCGCGGTCAAGATGATCGTCAGCACAACCCACGGGTTCACCGTCCGGGCGCGGGCTGGCGGACCGGTGAGCGGGGTTGCCTTCTGGGCCGCGGATCGCGGCGTCACATGCTGGGTCATGATGCCTTCCCGGGAGATTGCTCGCTGCTGAGTGGCTCAGGAACCCTGGGATGACCGGCGTGAACACTGACGAGATAAGACCGCAGGCCGTCGAACGATTCGATGACCCGGTAGAGCAGCGACGCCTCGGTCAGAGGTTCGGCCAGCGATGGTGCGCCCATGAAGGTCACTCGCAGACTGAGCCAGCAGCAGTCGCGCCGCGCGGCTGGCTTAAGCCGGAACGCATGGGTGAGAAGCGGTGAAGCGTCCGTGACGGTCTTCAGCGTCAGTCCGCGATCCTGCTCATATTCGTCCACGTACATGCGGAAGTACTCGCTACGTCCGAGCACCTTGCGCACCACGGACACCTCCGCGCCTGCCCGGGCCTGGCCGCCGCCGTGCACCCGCACGGCGAGCACATCACTTTGCCAGGCCGGGTAGTCGGCTACGTTGGCGAGCACGGCGAAGACCACGGCCGGCGGGTACGGGTACCCGAGTTGGTAGTCCAGTTCGATCATGGAGCCGACGCTAAGCCGGAGCGGGCAGGACCGAATCTGTCACGATGACTGGGATCGGGTAGCCGGTACCCGTCGTTCCACGGCAGCCGTGACACCAGTATCGCTGACAGATGCCGCGCCATCCGCGCGACGTCAGGCTGATGGTCATGGATAGCGCAGTGCATCTCGCTGGGCCGCGGGTGTCGCGGGCATGAATACGTGCACCCGCGCCCACAACATTGAGGCGTTCCGCCGCCAGCTCGATGTGAACGTCACCGGCCAGCTCGCCGTCACCCAGGCCTCCGGGTCGCGCTGGTCGAGCGATGCCTTTCCCCACCTGATCAGCTTCTTCTCCGCCCTGCACCGCAGGCTCGCGCTCAGCCGGCCCCGGCGTCACTCCGATCCTAAACGGGCAGAGCGTGGACGGCGCGGCGCGATGGGTCGTGATCGGGCATGACCGTGCGGTGGGGCGTGGCCGGGCCGGGGCCGGTCGCCGGCAAGGTGCTGCGGGACCTGGCCCACGTGCCGGACGCGGTACTGACCGCTGTCGGCTCGCGCTCAGCCGGGCGGGCGGAAGCGTTCGCCGCCGCGCACGCCGCGGCGGCCGGCCACGGGCGCATCCCGACGGCGCACGGCTCGTACCGGGCGCTGGTCGGCGACCCCGACGTGGACGTGGTCTACGTGGCCACTCCGCATCCGCACCACCGTGCGCTGGCCCTGGCTGCGCTGGGCGCCGGCAAGGCGGTCCTGGTGGAGAAGTCGTTCACGGTCACCCCGGCGGCGACCCGGGAGGTCGTCGAAGCGGCCCGCGCGGCCGGCCGCTTCGCCATGGAGGCGATGTGGACCCGGTTCTGCCCGGCCACGGCCCGGCTGCGCGAGCTGGTGGCCGACGGGGCGATCGGCGAGGTGTGCACGGTGACCGCGGACCTCGGGCTGCGCCACCCCGTGGACCCGGCGGCCCAGTCCTACAACCCCGAGCTGGGTGACGGCCTGCTGTTCCACCTGGGTGTCTACCCGGTCTCGTTCGCCCAGATGCTGCTGGGCACCCCGGAGGCGGTCACCGCGCACGGCGTCGTGCACGACAGCGGAGCCGACGTGGAGGAGTCGGTGCTGCTGCGCTACCCGGGCGGCCGCTCGGCGCTGCTGTTCGCCTCGCTGCGCAGCCCGGCCCCCGGAGAGGCCCGGGTGCTCGGCACGAGCGGGTGGATTCAGGTGCCGCCGCGATTCCACTACCCCAGCCGGATCGTGCTGCACCGTTACGGGCGCGACCCGCAGACCATCGACGCCCCGCTCACCGGCGCCGGCTACGCCCACGAACTGGCTGAGGTCACCGAGCGCGTGGCCGGCGGGCACACCGAGAGCGAGATCATGCCGCTGGCCGACACGGTGGCCGTGCAGGACGTGCTCGGCGAGGTCGCCGACCAGCTCGGCATGCGGGTGGTTGAAGGGCCCGCCGAACTGCCGTGAACACCGCCCCGCTGGCCCCGGGCGCGCCGCGGCACGTGCGGAGCGTAGCGAAAATCAAGATCTCTATCCCGAACGAAATCGGCTGACTGCGTGCAGCTGACCTTGACGACGGTTCCGGGACAGCCCCGGGACACGGATCAGTGCTTGTCGTCATGTGCGGTCTCTGGCCAGTAGGAAGCCGACTGGCCGGAGGCAACGGCCGCAACTCAGTGGCGGCCTGAGCGGACTTGAGCTAGCGCGGTCCACAAGAATGAATGACCAGCTGATGCCGAGGTCGCGCAGTGCTGCGCGAAAGACCGGTAACGGTGACTGATTCGGATCACTCGCGCTGTGCGTACTGTCGCTCAGGTGACTGGAACGGCCAATGGCAGCCCTAGCTGCCCCGCACTATCCAGCGCTGAGCTCGGCCTGGACAATTCCGCGTACTCAGCGATTGTCCCTCGTCAGGTCTGCGCGCTGGATCGCGACGTCAACAGTATCGCCTTCGCGTTTGCGCTGGCGGCGCTCCTGCAGTGCGCTGGCAACGGGGCCGTCAAGCTCGGCGCATCCGAGCATGTCCCGCAGTGGATCGACAGTTTCCGCCAGGTGCTTGCCAAGTGCCTCAACGACCGGACGCTGCTGCTAGGCGTCGCCGCCCGGCGGATGTCCGTCTCGCCTCGTACGCTGCAACGCCTCCTTGAGCGAGAGGGTACGACCTGGCGAGCCGAGGTGGAAGCTGTCCGGCGTGCGCAGGCAACCAGGCTGCTGCGAGGTGGTTTCAGCAAATCGCAGGTCGCTCGGCGGCTTGGTTATTCGGACGTCCGCGCGCTGCGGCGGGCCGCCAAGCGCTGGGAAGAGCGACAACGGTTACGGCTTGCCGGAATGCCGCGTGTTGCGGCCTGCGGGCGACGTGATTTGTCCTACCCACCTTGCGTCCAGTTCGCCAGAGTGAGTACACAATGGATTTTGTGGGTCGTCCTGGAGAACTCCGGCCACATCTGGTGGCCGACGAGAAGCCGCTCTGGTGCGGAAGCCCGGATCCTGGCCATGTGAACGTCTCCATCGGCAAATCGGGGTTCCGCTTCGCCGACGTTACGGACGGCGACGCGATGCTCGCTGCCCTGCACCAGGCGGGTACCGCGGTTCCCGTGCGGGCCGGCTGGCCGTGAACAGTGCGCGGCATCCGGACATGAAGTTGCATGGCCGGGAAGCGGAGCAGCGGGTGATCGATGACCTGCTAGCGGGTGCCCGCGCGGGCCGCAGCGGTGCGGCGGTAGTGCGGGGTGCGGCGGGGATCGGCAAGACGGCGTTGCTCTGCTATGCGGCCACCGCGGCCGACGGGATGCTAGTGCTGCGTACGACGGGCGTGGAGACCGAAGCCGAGTTCGCGTTCGGCGGCCTGCATCTGCTGTTGCGGCCTGTCCTTAACTACATCGAGAGGCTGCCGGGACCACAGACGGCGGCGCTGCGTGGTGCATTCGGGATGTCCGAGCGCGGAAGCCAGGACCGGTTCCTGGCTGGGCTTGCCGTCCTCAGCCTGTTGTCGGAGGTAGCCGAGGACCGGCCAGTGCTGTGCCTGGTCGATGACGCGCACTGGCTGGACACGGCTTCGGCGGATGCCATCCTTTTCACCGCCCGGCGGCTGGAGGCCGAGGGTGTGGTCATGGTTCTTGCGGCGCGGGACGGTCCGTTCCCATTCGCTGCCCCCGGGCTGTCCGACCTGCCGCTTGATCCGCTGAACTCAGGTCATGCTGAGCGCTTGCTGGAGGAACGGGCTCAGCACCTGGCCCCGGCGCTGAAAGGGCGGGTTATTGCAGAGGCCGACGGCAATCCGCTGGCGCTGGTCGAGTTTGCAGCCGCGGTGACGGGCGATTCCGCTGCGGCCGGGGCCGGGCCGTTGCCGGTGACGCACAGTGTCCAGGCGCTGCTCGCCTCCCAGGTCCGGCGGCTCGGCGAGCCGACCGCGCTGCTGCTGTTGCTGGCGGCCGCCGAGTCAAGCGGCGATCTCACCCAAATACTGTCGGCAGCGGATGCGCTAGGGGTCGGAGCTGATTCCCTAGCGGCGGCGGAGCGAACCGGGCTGGTCGCGGTCGAGGAGACGCGGCTGGTGTTCCGCCACCCGCTAGTGCGAGCCGCCGCGTATCACAGCGCGCCACTGGCGTCACGTCAGGCCGTGCACCGTGCGCTCGCCGACATGCTCGAACGCCAGCCCGACCCGGAGGGCCGCCGTGCCTGGCACCGGGCCGCGGCAGTGAGCGGGCGCGATGAACAAGTGGCAGCGGAACTCGTGCAGACCGCCGAGCGATCCCGCAGCCGGGGAGGCTACGCGGCGGTGTCGGCCGCCTACGAGCGGGCCGCCCAGCTCACTCCAGATGGCCAAACCGGTGCCAAGCGGCTGCTCGCTGCCGCGACCGCGGCGGCGGACGCAGGCCAGGCCGACCGGGCGGATCGCCTCACCAGCTGCGCGCAACAGCTTGCCGATGACCCCTTGCTGCTGGCCGAGATCGCCCTGCTGCGGATGGCCAGAATGTCCGGGAACCACCGGGAGCGGATAGCAGAATTGGGTGCTGCGGTGCGGCCGATCTCCAGCCGGTACCCGGAACGGGCGGCCGCGATGCTGGCCCAGGCCCTCCGGGCTGCCATGTCGGTCGAGCGTGCGCTGACCAGCCAACTGCTGGCCCAGTTGGATGACCTTCCCCTCCCGCCACACGCCAGTCCCCAGCCGCTGGACGACGCGACTGTCCAGCGGGCTCGTTTCCTTGTGGGTGACCCCGCTGCTGAGGTGGGTCCTATACGGGACGCGGTAGCGGCGATCAGGCAGGATCCAGATGTCGCGGAACCCGACGGGCGGGTGGCCGCGAGCGCGATGGCCTTCTTCCTGGGGGATCTCGATGCCAGCAGGGAAATCTCGGCTGCCCTGGCAGCCGAATGCCGTCGCCGGGGCACGCCGGCATGGCTTCCCGGCGCGCTGCAAGGACTAACGATGGCGCAGATCATGAGCGGTGAGTGGGCAGCGGCCCGGGCCAGCGCGACGGAAGGTCTGAAGCTGGCGCATGATATAGCCGCGTGGCCGCGCGCCGCCTTCCTGGCGAACTTGCTTGGCCTGTTGGCCGCCCATACCGGTGACGCGGACGATTGCGAAGCATGGATGGCGGAGTGTCTCCGGCTCGGTGGCAGCAGCCTGTTTAGCACGAATAGCCGCGGTGCCTCCCTAGCGCTGCTCGACCTGGGGAACGGCAGGTTCGGCGCGGCTCTGGACCGGCTGGCGGAGCTCCAGGGTGATGGGTGGGATGACAGTAGCTTCATGTCGCTGCCTGACTTGGTGGAGGCGGCGGCGCGCGCCGGCGACTCAGAGCACGCCCGCAAGGCACTTGCTAGGTTCGAGGCCTGGACCCATCTCACCGGCCAGCCGTGGACTCGCGCGGTAGCGTGCCGCTGCCAAGCCCTGGTCAGCGACGACGCCCAGGCCGAAGAGCACTACCGCGCCGCAGTCGGCGAGGCTTACCAGGGGCGGCGGTTCGAGCTAGCCCGGTCCCGCCTGGTGTATGGGGAGTGGCTGCGCCGCCACCGCCGCCGCGGCGAGGCCCGCGCGCAGCTGGCGGCCGCGCACGAGACATTCGAAGACCTGGGGGCGGCGGGCTGGGCGCGCCGCGCCGCGAAAGAGCTGGCCGCGGTCGGTGCCGCCCCGGTGGACCGCCCAGCCCGGTTGGCGGGGGCACTCTACCAGCTGACCCCGCAGGAACTGCAGGTTGTCCAGCTAGCCGCCACCGGCCTGTCCAACCGCGACATCGCCGCCCAGATGTTCCTGTCCTCCAGGACCGTCGGCTACCACCTTTACAAGGCCTACCCCAAGCTCGGCGTCGCCTCCCGCACAGAACTCGCCCGCATGCTCAACACCGGGCGGGCGTAGCGACTGTCACGTGTCCCCGGGCAAACGTTGTCTGGCGGCGCTTTGACGGGCCAGGTCCCTTGTCACGGCGTTCTGTTGGCTGATTGTCCTCGCATCAGGACGTGGTGGGCCTGTCGGTGGCTTGGTTGTCCCAGCGGCGAAGGGCGCGGCGCACGGACCGCGGATCGGAGTACGCGAGTTGCCGGGCAAGCGCGGTGGTGCTGGCCGTTCCGGACTAGCGGACCGATACGGCCCGGCGTTGGCGGGCGGCGTCCGCCAGCAGCACGGTCAGCGCCAGCCGGCGGCTGGTGTGTTACCAGACCTATAGATGAGCAATCGCACACCGGCGATCGCCAATATTCCCTACTATTGACTCCCCGCTCTGACGTGGACTTTCCCCGTCGGGAGGGACCGTACGCTCGCCGCGTTCCCGTCGCCGGTCACCGAGCCAGACACTCGGTTCGGCATCCAGCGGCGCCGCATACGGCACCTGGCTCGGCAAGGAGGTCTCGCATGACCGCGTGGACAGTACCCAGCTACGCCGAATGGGCGGTGCCTGGCTACACCGAGGAACGGCTGCTCGGGCACGGGGTATCCGGCCGGGTCGTGGCTGCGGTCAACGACGCAACCGGCCAGCGCGTGGCGATCAAGTACCTCCACAAGAACCTGGTTCGCGACACCAAGTTCCTCGGAGAACTCCGCTTCGAAGCCGAACAGTTGGTGTCCCTTAACGCCTCGCACATGGTGCGGGTGTTCGGCTACGTGGAGCAGCCCCGCGAGGGCACGGCCATCGTGATGGAGTTGGTTGACGGGGTCTCGCTGCGCGAGATGCTCGCGCGCCGCGGACCGCTCGGCGCCGCGGCCGCGCTCGTGGTTCTGAAGGACTCGCTGCTCGCGCTGGCCGCCGCGCACTCGCATCGCCTCCCCCACCGCGACGTCAAGCCGGACAACGTGCTGATCGACGCCAGGGGCTGGTGCACGCTGACCGACTTCGGTGTGGCGGTGAAGACGGACAAGCAGATGCGCGCCCCGGGCACGCCGGAGTACATGGCGCCGGAACTGTGGCACGGGGCGCCGAACGTCCCGGCGACCGACATCTACGCCGCGACCGCTGTCTTGTGCGAGAGCCTGACCGGCAAGCCTCCGTTTTCCGGGCGGCCGGGACGGCTGCGCGACCACCACGAATCCACGCCGGTGCCGCTTGACGAGTTCGACCCGCCGCTTCAGGACCTCATTGACTGGGGGCTGGCCAAGGACCCGGCAGCCCGGCCAGGGAACGCGATGTCGTTCGCCAGCGAGGTTGAAGCGCGAGCGGCCGCCGCATACGGGCCGTACTGGGAGGACGAGGGCCGCCGTGAGCTCGCGGAGCGCGAGGTCGAACTGCTGCCGCTGCATGAAGGCGGGGCAGGCGGCGGCTCCGCGCGGGTGACCCGGCTGGCCCGGCGCAAGATACTGGCCTTCGTGTCGGTCGCGGCCGTCGCGATAGTCGCGCTCGTCGCGGCGGGCGCGGTCGTGCTGTCCAAGACGTCCGGCCACCAGATCCAGCTGAGCGGCGTGTCCGCCTCGGCGGTCGACGCTGCGATCGCAGTGACGCCGCCGGTGGCGGCCTCCAAGTGCGCCACACCGACCACGTTCACCTTCACCGGCTCGATCACCGACCTCGAGCCGGGGCCGGTCTCCTACCAGTGGCTGTACTCATCGGGGAAGCCGGGCCCGGTGCAGACGCTGAACTTCACCGCGGCCGGGCAGCAGCAGGTGAGCGGCGGAACCGTCACAACCAGCACGGCGGGCGACGGGTGGGCACAGCTCAAGGTGCTGCTCAACCCCGGCACCAAGACCTCGGACAAGGCCACGTACCAGCTGCTGTGCAGCACCGCGAACAGCGACATAGCCGTGTCGGCGACGGTGAAGCCGGCGGCGCAGAACTTCTCCTCATGCTCGGCCCCGCACCCGACCCTGACCGCCACCGGCTCGATCACGAGCAAGAACGCGGGAACGGTCAGCTTCTACTGGGCGATGTCTGACGGGGAGAAGACCACACCGGTCCAGCTGACTTTCAATTCCCCCGGCACGCAAGCCGCGAATCCGCTGACGTTCCCGGCGTGGGTGCCGGCGTCCGGGGACGTGGTGCTCGTGGTGACCAAGCCGGCCGTCGCGGCGTCCAAGCCGGCGGCATACAAGGTAACCTGCGGGCCCCCGGCCACGCCGGGCGCGTCGGCGCCTGCCACGTCGCCGACGGCTACCGTCGGTTCCGCAAAACCGCCGGCGAGCCCGAGCGCCACGACCGCGGCGCCGACGACCGCCACGACGTCGCCGGCGCCGACCCCGACCACCAGCAGCCCGACGCCGGCACCCACGACCAGCAGCCCCACCCCGACGCCGACCACTTCGTCCCCGACCCCGACACCAACGACGGCGACCCCCACGCCTACGCTCACGACCATCAGCGTGACGCTGCCGCCGACGACGCTGCCTGCGGCGCCCGCGCCGTAACCCGGAAGCACCTGAGCGGACACCGGCCGCGCGCAACACAGCAGCCCAGCCCGGCGGCACAAGACCTGTGGCTGGCCATGGCCTCAGCACCTACCGGCTTGCCCTGGCCGGAACACTCCGCCGCAAGGCCCAGCCGCGCAGGGCGGCCCGGCCGACGCCAGATCAACGCATGGGCCAAGATGCGGGCTGGCCCCGCGGGCATCAGCATGACAGCCAGGAGCCCATAACCACTTCAACCCGCTCATATCCAGTCCTGAGCCTGGACCAGGGTCCGGGTTTCGCCCTGATCGGGTCATGCGCCCGAGCAGCGGTGGTGGCAGCGTGGACCTCGCCAGCCCAGGGCATCTGCCCGGGCACAGGAGGAGGGGCAGGACATGGCAAAGCCAGAATCAATCTTCATCTTCATCGGCACCTATCCCGACGAGACGCAGGCCCGGGATGACTATCAGGTCGTGAAGGACCTGCACTCCGCCGGGGCGGTCGGAACCTATGACGCCGCCGTGGTGACCAAAGCCTCCAACGGCAAGGTTCACGTCAACAAAGACGAGATGGCCACCAGGCACGGGGCGTGGGGCGGCGCGGCCGCCGGCGCGGTGATCGGTATCTTGTTTCCGCCTTCGATTATCGGCACCGCCCTGGCGGGCGCGGCCATCGGCGGGGTCGGCGGCCACCTGTGGCGCGGCATGTCCCGCGCGGACGTCAAGGAACTCGGCGACATCATCGACGACGGCCAGGCCGCCCTCGTGGTGGTGGGGGAGAGCAAGATGGGGCAGGCTGTGCAGAAGGCTGCGCGGAAGGCCGAAAAGCGCGTCGCCAAGGACCTCGACGTAAGCCCGAAGGATATCGATCAGGCTGTGCAGGAAGCCGCCAGGGAGATGAGCTGATCCCGCCTGGGCGGCCTGCCCGCAGCCCGGCCCGCTCTGATCATCTAGCACCGGGCTGGCCTTGTCCCTGACGGTGTGGCCGCCACTCCCACCAGCGCAGCTGCCGATTATCTGCTCGGTCCTGATGTTCGGCGCGGCGGGACGTAGCGACACCGATTATCCAGTTACGGGGTGCCGCGCGGCGGTAGCCCGGTGGGAGGGTGAGTCCATGGATTTCGCGCCCCCGCCCGTGACTGCGGCATGGCGGCACCGGGGTGCCCGTACCGGCTTTGAAGTGGCGTATTTCCAGGTCCTTGACCGGGGATGCCGCATACAGGGGTGGACCACGGCTATCGAGGACGGCGTGACCTGGGCTGTCGAGTACCTGATCGACCTGGACGGGACGGGGGCGACACGCAGCGCGCGGATCCGCGGTCGGTCGGCCGCCGGGTTCTCCTCGGCCCTGCTCGAGGCCGACGGGGCGGGCCGCTGGTTGGTCGGCGGCGTGCCGGCGCCGCACCTTGACGGCTGCCTCGACGTGGACCTGGAGTCCTCGGCCACGACCAACGCGCTGCCGGTCCGCCGGATGGGCCTCGCGCCCGGCGCCGGCGCCGCTGCCCCCGCCGCCTACGTCCGGGCCGTTGGCCTGGCCGTAGAACGGCTGGAGCAGACCTACCTGCGCGCCCCGGATGAGGCCGCACGTCACAGCTATGACTACACTGCTCCAGCCTTTGGCTTCGCCTGCCGGATTGCCTATGACGAGTCCGGGCTGGTGCTCAACTATCCCGGGATCGCCGTTCGCACCGGATGACCGGCGCCTTCAACCGAAAGCAAGCGCGCCCTATGCTGACGCTGCTTGCCGTCCACCCGCCTGGCGGGTCTGCCATCTTGTTGCCCGGTCAGCCGTCACAGCACCTTGGACAGAAAAGCCCGGGTCCGTTCGTGCCGCGGGTTGGCGATGACCTTCCGTGGCGCCCCGCGCTCGACGATCAGGCCGTTGTCCATGAACACGAGGGAGTCCGCCACCTCACGGGCGAAGCCGATCTCGTGGGTGACTACGACCATCGTCATCCCCTCGGCCGCCAGCGCTCGCATCGCGTCGAGGACCTCGCCGACCAGTTCCGGGTCGAGGGCGCTGGTCGGCTCGTCGAACAGCATGAGCTTGGGCCGCATGGCAAGGGCACGGGCGATCGCGACCCGCTGCTGCTGGCCGCCGGACAGCTGGCTGGGGTAGGAATCCAGCTTGTCTGCCAGCCCCATCCGGTCCAGCAGGGCCCTGGCGTGCTCGGCCGCCTCGGTCCTGCTCTCCTTCTTGACGACGACCGGGCCTTCCATGATGTTCTCCAGGGCGGTCCGGTGCGGGAAGAGGTTGAACCGCTGGAAGACCATGCCGATCTCGGCCCGGCGTCGGCATACCTCCCGTTCGGCCAGTTCATGCAGTCGGCCGCCGCGTTCGACGTAACCCACCAGCGTGCCGTCCACGTAGAGCCGGCCGGCGTTGATCGGCTCCAGGTGGTTGATGCAGCGCAGGAACGTGGACTTGCCCGAGCCCGACGGCCCGATGACGCACAGCACCTCGCTGGGAGCCACCTCCAAGGAGATGCCGCGGAGCACTTCCAGCCGGCCGAAGCGCTTGTGCACGTTCTCGGCCCGTACCATCGCATCCGTCATCACGGCGCTCATATGTGCTCGCTGCCGGGAACGCGGGCCGACGGCTTGCCGCGGGCGGTCATCAGGTTGTCCCGCAGCCGCTGCAGGAACGTGCGCGGCAGCTCGCGGGCCGACCCTCTGGAATAGTGCCGCTCGATGTAGTACTGACCGATTGTGAGCAGCGTCGTCACGATCAGGTACCAGAGGCTGGCCACGATCAGCAGCGGGATGGTCTGGTAGTTGGCGGCGTAAATGAGCTGCACCGAGTACAGCAGCTCGGTCACGGCTATGACGCTGACCAGCGAAGTGTTCTTGAGCATCGAGATCGTCTCGTTGCCGGTCGGCGGGATGATCACGCGCATAGCCTGCGGCAGGACGACCCGGCGCATGGTCTGCAGCCGAGTCATGCCTAGCGACTGGGCGGCCTCTGCCT
>Ga0207707_10004156_pt1 | contig 12829 bp, 12 predicted proteins | sample KBSC83BmetaG_FD_184336 | JGI IMG/M metagenome (GOLD analysis project Ga0207707, IMG submission 184336) | Corn rhizosphere microbial communities from Kellogg Biological Station, Michigan, USA - KBS C8-3B metaG (SPAdes) (version 2) | ecosystem: Host-associated > Plants > Roots > Rhizosphere ... | reverse complement strand
GCTATGCCTCACCGGTCCGCACCCCGCGCGGCCGGGACATCATGGCCGCCTGCGGCCAGCTCAAAAGCGAAAGCGTGAAGCTGAAAGCCAAAGACCGCATCGCGGAGATGGAAGCCTCGCGCCTCGCGCAGATGCCGGGATGATGCTCGAACTTTCCGAAAAGCGGTTCAGCGACTATCTTCGCGGCAAAGCGGAAACGGGAATGGGTTATTGGATTGCGACCGTTAGATTGAAGGATGGTCGTGTATTTCCACAAGCGGTGATCGTTGGTGGTTGTCTCACGCGCATTAAGGGAGAGGCTGGCATTCCCTTTTCGAGAGAAGACATCGCTGATCTCGAAATAACGCATGACAAGTGGGATTGGCGCGGCGATGACTGATCTCTCCAACAAAATCGCCGTCGTCACCGGCGGGTCGCGTGGCCTCGGGCGCGAGATGGTGCTGGCCTTTGCGAAAGCGGGCGCGGATGTCGTGATCGCGTCGCGCAAGCTGGGCGCCTGCGAGGAAGTTGCGCGCGAGGTGGAGAAACTTGGCCGCCGCGCGCTGCCCATCGCGGCGCATGTCGGCAAGTGGGACGATAACGACAAGCTCGCCGAGGCCGCTTACAAGCAGTTCGGCCGCGTGGATATTCTGGTGAACAATGCCGGCATGTCGCCGCTCGCGCCATCGCTCGCCGAAACCAGCGAAGCCTTGTTCGATAAGGTCGTGGACGTGAACTTCAAAGGCCCGTTCCGGCTGTCGGTTCTTGTCGGCGAGAAGATGGTGGCGGGCGTGGGCGGCGTGATCATAAACTTCTCCAGCACCGCATCGTTCAAGCCGGAGCCGCACACCGTTCCCTATGGCGGCGCGAAAGCCGCGATCAACGCGATGACGGTCTCACTCGCCAAGGCCTTCGCGCCCAAGGTGCGCGTGAACTGCATCGCGCCCGGTCCGTTCCTCACCGATGTCTCAACCGTGTGGCGCGAGAACAAGGCGTTCGAACAGGCGCTCGGTCTCAAACGCTTCGGCCAGCCGAACGAGATCGTCGGCACCGCGCTTTATCTGGCGTCCGACGCATCGAGCTATGTCACGGGCCAAGTGATCCGCGTGGACGGCGGAACGTGGTAGTCGCGAACCCTCTCCCCCTTTGAGGGGGAGAGGGCAGGGTGAGGGGGCCTCTCCACCGGCACATTGCTTCAAGCATCATGCAAGCTGCACCGCCCCCTCACCCCAACCCTCTCCCCCTAAAGGGGTAGAGGGAGGACATTTGTTGATGCGGAGCGAAAGACACCATGACCGACGACCTACAAACCCGCCGCCTGCAAGTTGCGCGCGATCACATGCGGCTGGAGATCACGCATGAGTGGGAGGCCGTGCTCGCCACCTTCGAGCACCCGCATTACGACATCAATGACGGGCAGGCGGTGTTCGATGGGCGCGACGCGGTGCTCCGCTACTTCACCCAGTCACGCATCCCGTTCCCCGATCAGGGCAACGAAGTGCTGATTCCCATGGGTCGGCGTATCAGGCGTAGCGTCTCCAGACGATCTCCGGAACGAAAGACAGCAGCGCCAGAAGCAGGACCCCGCCAACGGCATTGTTGAATTCGCGCGAGCTAAGATCAATCAAGCCAACCGCCAACAGCGCGGCGAAGACTGCACCAAGCAGGAACACCGGGCCAGAAATGTAACAATGCACCCGATGGCAGCGCCTTGCATTGAGGACACAGCCGGTGGCCATCCATACAAACAAGACGGCGCAAATCCCTGCGTCCACGCGAAGGGAAAGGTCGAACAGGCCGACGAACGCTCCAATCGTTATCGGCAGCCCCCACCAAAGAAGGGCGCTCAAGGGTTGCCGCACCAAGTCGTTCTGCTCTGTCATGTTTGCAACACTCCATGCTTCAGCAACAAGACTTCCCTGTTTCCTGCACCGGCGGACACGCAACATCCCCAAACGAGCAGAACACACAACAGTCGCCCGCTTTGGGTTTGAGGATCGTGCCACAACCTTTGCAGTCATAGAAAAATTGGCACGCGTCAGTCGGCATAGTCTCGGTTTGGCGCTGACCGCACGACGGACAAGTGATGGTCGATTCCAGGATCGGCGCTTTTTTATGCATAGGTGAAGCCGTAGTAGAGCAGAACCACACCCACCAAGAGGCCGGCCGCAGTCAGCCATCGCAAAGCGACCGGAACCCGGAGTCGATACTTGCCAAGCAGTCCGCCACCGCCGATCAGACCAACGGCGGCCATACCCAAGAACACGGGACGGTGCGACGCGGCGAACAGCGCGACGCCCGCCAGCCATGCAGTACCCACGCCAAACGATGCAAGTGCCATCGGAATGGCACAACAAGCCGCCAAGCCAAACGCGGCGCCTATCCCCCCCAATGTGAGCAGCGCGGGCGCTGCTCCTACGATGTCAGGGCGATTGGAACTATCCGTCATGCGAATTTGTCCTTACGTTGCTCCGCGGTAGGCTGGCCCCGCGATAAATTCTTGCTCCACACTCGTTAGCTATCGGATACTTCCTGTAGCAGCTACAGGAGCAAGAGGAATCTTCGATGTCCCAAAGCGCAAGATCGCGATTGAGCAAATCCGAATCGTTCGCCATCGGAGATCTGTCTCGGATGAGCGGAGTGAACATTGAGACCATTCGGTACTATGAAAAAATAAAGCTCCTCAAGCCGCCGCCGCGGACTCAAGGTGGCCGTCGAGTTTACGGCAGCGCGGAAACACGCGTACTCATATTTGTGCGGCGCGCTCGCGAGTTAGGTTTCTCCTTGGACGAAATCCGAACCCTCCTTCGCCTGGTTGATCGAGGTTACACCTGTGCAGAGGTGCGTGAACTGACTATTCATCATCTGGCCGACATTCGAGGGAAAATTGCAGACCTGCGCCGCATGGAAAAATCGCTGAACAGTGTGTCCAAGCAGTGTACCGGCAGAAGGATACCGGAGTGTCCGATTGTTGACACGTTGTTCCGCGATTGACCTTCCGAAAACGGAACGCGCGATGCCGTCATTGCGCGATGCGATTGATCCATTTGCGCAGGGCGACGCCGGACCAAACTGCCTCTACCAACCCGAACGGCCAAGCGCCCTGGAGAAAACCGTAAGCTGAGCCAAGTGCGCATGCTGCGGCGAAGCTAAGCGTGAACCATCTGCTCCGCTCCTCAAATGCATAGCTAACCAGCATTCCCGTGACGGCGAATAAGCCGAACAGAGATAGTGGCGTCATCGGAGGTACCCGAATATACGGCCGTGAACCGAGTAGGAAACACTGTTCATTCACATTCCCTTCTTCGCCCAAGCCACCGCATCCTCCAGGCGGTCATTGCCCCAGAACAACTCATTGCCCACCGTGAAGCTCGGCGCGCCGAAGATACCGCGCTTGATCGCTTCGTCGGTCTGCGCCTTCAGCGCGTCCTTGATCTCCGGCGTATTCGCTTGCACCCACGCCGCGTCTGCGTCGCCGCCCACGATCTTCACCAGGGAGCGCAGCAGGTCTTCGTCGGTGATGTCGCGTTGTCCGCCGAAATTCGCGCTGTAAACCGCGCGCGTGAAGGCGCCGGTCCAGCCGTCCTTCTCGCCCGCCAGCGCCAGCCGCGCGGCTTTCAATCCGCTCTGCGGAAAGCGGAAGGGCGGAAGTTTCAGCGGCAAGCCTTCCTTCGCGCAGATGCGCGCAAGGTCGCGCCACATGTAAGCGCCCTTCACCGGATAGATGTTGAACGGGCTGTCGTTCCAGCCCTGCGCGTTGAAGATCGGCGCCAGCAGGAAGGGCCGCCAGTGCACGGCGACGCCCGCCACATCCGCCAGCCGCTGCACGCGCATCGCCGCCGGATAGGAGTAGGTGCTCGCGAACTCGTACCAGAACTCGATCATGCGGGGAGCGTAACCTGTTTTCCTCCCCCGTTTACGGGGGAGGGGGACCGCGAAGCGGTGGAAGGGGGCGCGGTGCGCCACTTACCCCCTCCGCCTCGCATTGCTGCGCTCGCTCGGCACCTCCCCCGTAAACGGGGGAGGAAAGTGAGGTGCTTTCCGCTTGACTTTCCGGCTATATGTTCTTATTTTGTTCTATCAATTCGGTGGCCGGGAAATGGCCGCCGGAAAGGGCTCTGCGTTGCCTTCACCAACGAAGGGAGGGGGAGAGGGGGGAGGGGGGTAGCGCAAAACGTGAAAACGACTGCTCCGCGATATTCAAACCCCAAGATGTTGTGTTTGGCGCAATTCGCGAAGAGAAAATCGACATTCAGTTCCGAAGACGGAGGGAAAGGGGGAGGAGGTAGCGCGAAACGTGACTTCAATTATCGAGCAGTTGTTGGAGAAGGAATGACGAACGCCAGATATAGAAGAGCCGATACGCGGCAATAGGCCTTCGGACATTCCGGGCGGCTCTGCTAACAAGCTGACAGAGTGATTTCGGAGCGCGCCTGTGTCCGCGAAGGTCAAGAAAGTGGTGCTCGCCTATTCGGGCGGGCTGGATACGTCGGTCATCCTGAAATGGCTGCAAACGGCCTATGGCGCGGAGGTGGTGACGTTCACCGCCGATCTGGGCCAGGGCGGCGAGATCGAGCCGGCGCGCAAGAAAGCCGAGATGCTCGGCATCAAGCCGGGCAACATCTTCATCGAGGATGTGCGCGAGGAATTCGTCCGCGATTACGTGTTCCCGATGTTCCGCGCCAATGCTCTCTATGAAGGCGTCTATCTGCTGGGCACCTCCATCGCGCGGCCCTTGATCGCCAAGAAGCAGATCGAGATCGCGGAGAAGGTCGGCGCCGATGCCGTGGCGCATGGCGCGACCGGCAAGGGCAATGATCAGGTCCGCTTCGAACTCGGCTATTACGCGCTGAAGCCGGACATCAAGATCATCGCGCCGTGGCGCGAATGGGATCTGACCAGCCGCACCAAGCTGATCGAATTCGCCGAGGCGCACCAGATTCCCATCGCGAAGGACAAGCGCGGCGATGCGCCGTTCTCGGTGGATGCGAATCTTCTGCACTCCTCGTCGGAAGGAAAGGTTCTGGAAGATCCGGCGGTGGAGCCGGAGAACATCGTCTATCAGCGCACCATCGACCCGCAGGATGCGCCCGACAAGCCGACGATGGTGCAGATCGGTTTCGAGCGCGGCGATGCGGTTTCGATTGACGGCAAGACGCTCTCGCCTGCTTCGCTGCTCACCGCGCTGAACGAATTGGGCCGCGCCAACGGCATCGGCCGTCTCGATCTGGTGGAGAACCGTTTCGTCGGCATGAAGTCGCGCGGTGTGTACGAGACGCCCGGCGGCACGATCCTGATCGCGGCGCATCGCGCGATGGAATCGATCACGCTGGACCGCGGCGCGGCGCATCTGAAAGACGAGCTGATGCCGCGCTATGCCGAGATGATCTACAACGGCTTCTGGTTCTCGCCGGAGCGGGAGATGCTTCAGGCGCTGATCGATAAAAGTCAGGAATTCGTCACCGGCACCGTGAAGCTGAAGCTCTACAAAGGCAATGTGATCGTCACGGGCCGGTCCTCGCCCTATTCGCTTTACTCACAGGATCTGGTGACCTTCGAGGATGACAAAGGCGCCTATGACCAGAAAGATGCGCAAGGCTTCATCAAGCTGAACGCGCTGCGCCTGCGGACCCTGGCGATGCGCAAACGGAAAAGCGGAAAATGAACAAGCCCAATGCGCAGATGATCGACTACTGGAACGGCGCTGTCGGCGAGCGCTGGGCGCGGTCGCAGGATCGCACCGATCTTCTGCTCAACAACATCACCGATCATCTGCTGCCCTTCGCCGCCGCCAAGCCGGGCGAGAGCGTTCTGGATATCGGTTGCGGCTGCGGCTCCACCACCTTCCGGCTCGCCATGGCGGTGGCGCCGGGCGGTTCCGTCGCCGGCGTGGATATTTCCGGACCGATGCTGGATGTCGCCCGTGCGCGCTCGCAGGCGATGAACGCCGATATTCCGTTCCTGCAGGAAGATGCGGGGAGCTACGATTTCCAGCCGGTATTCGACCTGGTGTTCTCCCGCTTCGGCGTGATGTTCTTCGACGATCCGGTCGCCGCGTTCAAAAATATCCGCACCGCGCTTTCGCCGAAGGGCAGGCTGGCTTTCGTCTGCTGGCGCGATTTCAAGGAGAACGCCTGGGCGTTCGCGCCTTACACGGCGGCGAAGCATCTTCTGCCGGAGCAGCCGCCGTCCGATCCGTACGCGCCGGGACCGTTCGCTTTCGCGGATGCCGATCGGCTGAAGGGAATTCTCACGCAAGCGGGGTTCAACAATATCCGCATCGAGAAGCTCGATGCCACCGCCAGCATGGGCGCCAATGCCGATCAGGCTGCGGATGAGGCGTTGAACATCGGCCCGCTCTCGCGCGCGGCGCGGGAATTGCCGGAAGACGTGCGGGCACAAATCCGCGACACGGTGAAAGAGTCGCTCGCGAAATATCAAACCCCGTCGGGCATTACGCCGGGTGTTGCGTGCTGGCTGGTTGGCGCAACGCTTTAGTCGCCGGCTTTCTTTTTGTGCTTGGCAGTTTTCTCGCCCGGCGGCGTATCTTTCAGGATGCTGGCGCGCACCCAGCCTTTCGTTCCGGCATCGTCGATCTCGGCCCATTTGTCGGACAGAGCGAGCAGGGTGACCTTCTCGCCCTTCGCCAGCTTCTTCAGCGGCTCCGACGAGGTGGACGGCGCAGGGCGAAGATCCGAATTGTTGCGGTGAACGTACATCATGCCGCTCGCGGGTTTCGCCGCCGCGACAACATCCGCGCCGGCATTGGCTTTCGCGTGATGCGTATGCGTTGCGCGGGCTTTCTTGGTGACGGAGGGAATGCCGACGGAATCGTCCACGGGCAGCGAGGTTTTCTGCGTGGCGACGCTTGTCGGCAGATGCGGAAGCGCCGGCAGGCTTTCACCGAAATATTTCCAGCCTGCGAAAGCCAGCGCGGCGATGAATAATCCAACGCCGATGCCGCTGCCATGCGCCACACCGAGCTTCTGGCGATAGGAGAGGCCCGTTCCCGGGAGCCCGGCATTGGTTGTGATGCCATGCTTGCCGATGTTCACGTCCGCGCCGCGCGGCCCCACGCTGCCGGAAATACCGCCCTTGCTAAGATTGAGACGGACCAGCCCAGGAATGATGCTGATAACGCGATGAAACCGCCAAGGCATCTCGCCGCTCCCCAAGTATTCTGATGCGAATACTAGGAGCCGTCCGGTAAAGCGGCAAGAGAAGCGGCGGTGATCGTTATACGTCCAGTGCGGCGTTCAGCGCGTTGTCCTGGATGAATTCGCGGCGCGGCTCCACCACTTCGCCCATGAGCTTGGCGAAGAGATCGTCGGCCTCGTCGGCGTGCTCGACCTTCACGCGCAGGAGCGTGCGGGCGTTCTCGTCCAGCGTGGTTTCCCAGAGCTGCTCCGGGTTCATTTCGCCGAGGCCCTTGTAGCGCTGCAGCGCCAGGCCCTTCTTGCCCCACTCGAACACGGCGTTGAGCAGGTCGGTCGGTGAGAACACTTCGCGGCTGTCGTCCTTGCGGACCAGCTTGCCGGCCTTGAGGTAAGTCGTCTGTAGATCGACGGCCAGCTTGTCGAGCTTACGCGCATCGGCGCTGGCGATCAGGCTGCCATCGATGGCGACCGTCTCGCGAACGCCCCGCACGTCGCGCCAGAACTTCAGCCCGCCGTCATCCGTCGGCTCGCCGTGCCAGCCGCGTTCGGTTTCGTCGGAGAGATGATCGAGGCGCTGTGCGATATAGGTCGCGGCTGCCGCGGCCTTGTCCTTGTCGTTCAGCACATCCGGATTGAGGGCACCCGCGATGGCGGCCTGTTCCAGCACAAAATGCGGATAGTGCGGCGGAAAGCCGTTCAGCGCAGATACCGCGGTTCGCGCTTTTTCGACGATCGCATCAAAGTCCGCGCCGCTGACGGTTTCGCCCGTGTGCAGTGTCAGGCTCGCGCCCTGTGAGCCCTCGCTCACCAGATAGTTCTGGAACTCGTTTTCGTCTTTCAGGTAGCGCTCGGACTTGCCGCGCGCCGCCTTATAGAGCGGTGGCTGGGCGATGTAGAGGTGCCCGCGCTCGATGATCTCCGGCATCTGCCGGTAGAAGAAGGTGAGCAGCAATGTCCTGATATGCGCGCCGTCCACATCGGCATCGGTCATGATGATGATCTTGTGGTAACGAAGCTTGTCGGCGTTGAATTCCTCGCGGCCAATGCCGGTGCCCAGCGCCGTGATGAGCGACACGATGGAGTCGCTGGTCAGCATGCGGTCGAAGCGTACGCGCTCGATGTTGAGGATCTTGCCGCGCAGAGGCAGCACCGCCTGGTTCTCACGGTTTCGCGCCTGCTTGGCGCTGCCGCCGGCGCTGTCGCCCTCGACGATAAAGATTTCGCATTTGGAAGGGTCGCGTTCCTGACAGTCCGCCAGCTTGCCCGGCAGAGACGCGCCATCGAGTACACCCTTGCGGCGCGTCAGTTCGCGGGCCTTCCGGGCGGCTTCGCGCGCGGCAGCGGCTTCCACCACTTTGCCGACGACCTGCTTGGCTTCCGCCGGATGTTCTTCAAACCAGCGGCCCAGAGCTTCCAATACCGCACCCTCGACAATGGGGCGCACCTCGGAGGAGACGAGTTTGTCTTTTGTCTGCGAGGAGAATTTCGGGTCCGGCACTTTCACGGACAGCACGCAAGTCAGGCCTTCGCGGCAGTCGTCACCTGTCAGCGCGACTTTTTCTTTTTTCTGAATGCCGGAATCCTCGGCGTATTTCGTCACCACGCGCGTCAGCGCTGCGCGGAAGCCGGCGAGATGGGTGCCACCATCGCGCTGCGGGATGTTGTTGGTGAAGCACAGCATGCTCTCGTGGTAGCTGTCGTTCCACGTCATCGCCACTTCCACCGTCACGCCTTCGCGCTCGGAGGTGATCATGATCGGTGCCGGGATCAGCGAAGTCTTGGCGCGATCGAGGTAGCGCACGAACTCGGCGAGGCCGCCTTCGTAGTGCAGCGTGACTTCCTTTTTCTCCACACCGCGCTTATCGGCAAGAATGATCGTTACGCCGGAATTTAGGAATGCCAGCTCGCGCAGGCGATGTTCCAAGGTCGCGAAGTCGAATTCGGTTTTCGTGAAGGTGCCGGTCGAGGGCAGGAAGGTGACTTCCGTGCCTTTTTTGCCGGGCGCATCGGCCACAATCTTCAGCGGAGCCACGGGTTCGCCGTGACGAAATTGCATGTAGTGCTCTTTACCGTTGCGCCAGATGCGCAGGTCCAGAAATTCCGACAGTGCATTCACTACCGACACGCCGACACCGTGCAGGCCGCCTGACACCTTGTAGGCGTTCTGCTCGAATTTTCCGCCCGCATGCAGCTGGGTCATGATCACTTCGGCGGCGGAAACGCCTTCGCCTTCGTGAATGCCCGTCGGGATGCCGCGGCCGTTGTCGTACACGGTGCAGGAGCCATCGGCGTTCAGGGACACATTCACTGCTGTTGCATGCCCCGCCAGAGCTTCATCGATGGCGTTGTCCACCACCTCGTAAACCATGTGGTGCAGGCCAGAGCCGTCATCGGTGTCGCCGATATACATGCCTGGGCGCTTGCGCACGGCATCCAGGCCCTTCAGCACCTTGATGCTGTCGGCGCCGTATTCGCTCATGTTCGGTGTGGCGGGTGAAGACATATCGGTCACTCTGAAATCAGCGCGGTCTGAGAGTCCGCGACAGCGAACAAATCCGCTTTGGTTTTAAGGGGCGCGAACATCTCGATGTCCGTGCCGGTCATCCATGCCTGCGCGCCAAGTGCGAGGATTTCCTCGAACAGGGCGGCGCGGCGTTTGGAATCGAGATGGGCGGCGATCTCATCCAGCAACAGGATGGGCGCGCGACCCTCTTTCATATGGGAACTCTCCCATGCGTGTGCAAGCACCATTGCGACGAGAAGCGCCTTCTGCTCGCCGGTCGAGCAGTCTGCGGCATCGGTGCGCTTCTGCACATGCCGTGCGGCGAGATCGGAGCGATGCGGGCCGAAGGTGGTACGGCCGGCTTCGGCGTCACGCGCACGCGCGTGGGCGAAATGATCGCGAAATTCCGCGGCGGGATCGGCGCTTTCGGCGAGGATCGTATCGGCATCGCCCGTCAGCGTCAGGTGTGCGGACGGGAACGCGCCGGCCAGCCCGCGGGCCTCAAGAGCTTTGTTCAGGCGCGAGACGCCTTCGGCGCGAGCCCAAGCAAGCGCGACACCGGTGTCCGTCATCTCGGCCTCAAGGCCGTTGAGCCAAGCCGGATCTCGCGGACCATACTTCAGCAGACGTGCGCGTTCACGCATCGCCGTTTCGTAGCGCGCGGCATTTCGCGCGTGTTCGGGCGTGAAGCCGAAGACGAGCCGATCGAGAAATTTGCGGCGTCCGCTCGAGCCTTCGATGAACAGGCGGTCCATCGCAGGTGTCAGCCATGCCATCTGCACGACCTCGGCCAAATCCGCGGCATTGTTCGACGGAGCGCCGTTCAGATGCACCTTGCGCCGCTCGCCGCCGTTGGGGCCGAGCGTCAGACCCGTTCCGATTTCGTAGGGTTCGCCGCTACGCGACACGGTGGCGGCCACGGCCCATAGCGCGTCGCTCGGAACGGAAGGACCTTTGCGCGCGTGTTCGCCCAAAGTCGCGCCACGAAGGCCGCGGCCAGGCGACAGAAGCGATATGGCGTCGAGAATATTCGTCTTGCCCGCGCCGTTCGGCCCTGCGAGCACAACAGGACGTCCGCTCACGGTAAGCGCGCCGCTCGCATAGGAACGAAAGTTTGTGAGAACGAGACGCGTAACCGCGAGGCGCGGCGCTTCAAAAGCGGACGGCGCGCCGTGGAGGCGCTGGTCGGAAGCGCCGATCAAACTCAGACTCGCATCGGCATGAGGACGTAAAGCGTGCGGGGGTCCTCAGCGTCTTCGATCACGGTCGGCGAACCGGCATCCGAAAGCAGGAATCGTACTTCTTTGCCTTCGAACTGGCTGGTGATGTCCATCAGGTAACGGGCGTTGAAGCCGATCTCGATAGGCGTGGCGCTGTAAGTCGCGCCAAGTTCTTCCGTCGCTGTACCGGAATCCGGGTTGACGACGGTGAGCGTCAGCTTGTCCTTGGAGATGCCCAGCTTCACCGCGCGCGTCTTGTCCGCCGAGATGGTCGACACACGGTCCACAGCTTGTGCGAACTCCTTGCTGTCGAGGCCCAGCGACTTGTCGTTGCCGCTTGGGATAACGCGCTGATAGTCCGGGAAGGTGCCGTCGATCAACTTGGAGGTCAGTTCCACACCGTCATTGGTGAACTGGATCTTGGTGTCAGAGAGCGAGATGTCGATCGCGCCCTCGCTGTCGTCCAGCAAGCGGCGCAATTCGGCGATGGTCTTGCGCGGCACGATCACGCCCGGCATGTCCGACGCGCCATCCGGCAAATCGAATTCATAGCGGGCGAGGCGATGGCCATCTGTCGCGACCGCACGCAGCTTCTGCGATTTTCCTTCCTTCGCGGCGTGCAGATAGATGCCGTTGAGGTAGAAGCGCGTTTCCTCGGTGGAGATCGCGAAACGCGTCTTGTCGATGAGCTGCTTGAGGTCGTTCGCCTCGAGGCGGAATTTGTGGGGGAGGGCCCCGGCCGCCATCTGCGGAAAGTCTTCTTTCGGCAGGCAGGCGAGTTCGAAGCGCACTGAGCCCGCGGAGACCTGAAGGCGTCCACCTTCACTGGTGAGCAACTCCGCCTGCACCTGCGCGCCATCGGGCAGTTTGCGCACGATGTCGTAGAGCATGTGGGCGGGGGCCGTGGCCGCGCCATTGCGGATCACGTCCGCCGGCAGATTCTCCACGATCTCGATGTCGAGATCGGTCGCGGTGAGTTTCAGCTTTCCCTTCGCAGCCTCAATCATCACGTTCGATAAAATCGGAATGGTATTCCGGCGTTCGACGACGCTCTGGACGTGGGAAAGGGCCTTCAAAAAGGCGCCGCGTTCGACGGTGATTTTCATCGGTTTTGCGCTTCAATCCTGTCGCGTTGAAATGCCCGTTCGGGCAGCCGAATGGGCCCCCGTAACTTCTTGAAATCATTAGCGATTTTTAGCCGCTCAGACTCAAGCGCCCGAGTATATCAGGCGGGGGGCAAACACAACAGCTTTTGGAGCGTAAAAGCGCCCGGCTCCGTGCTCTTTTTAAAGCACGAAGTCGGGCGAAACTGGCATCCAAATCAGCTTGGGCGGACGAGTACCGAACGCAGGAAATTGACCTCTTCCTTGAAGGTGCCGTCCTCTTCACACAGGGCCGCGATCCGGCGGCAGGCGTGCAGCACCGTCGTATGGTCGCGACCGCCAAAGCGTTTACCGATCTCCGGCAGTGACCGCATTGTGAGTTCGCGGGCGAGGAACATGGCAACCTGGCGCGGGCGCGCCACGCGACGCGAGCGCTGCGGTGACTGGAAGTCGCGCAGTTCGAGTTTGTAGAACTCCGCGGTCTTGCGTTGGATATCCTCGATGGAGGTCTTCTTCGCGGCCACAGTCGCCTGGCCGAGGATGTGACGTGCTGCCTCCAGCGTCAGCGGCTGCTTGGTGAGGTCGGCGTAGGTCGCAACCTTGTTGAACGCACCGACGAGGTCACGTGGGCTATTCTCCTCGCTATCGGCGATGTGGTCCAGCACGTCATTCGAAACTGCCAGGCCGCGCGCACGCGCAAATTCGGCTGCGCGAGACTTGAGGATGGCCAGGCGGGTGGCGCGGTCCGGCTTGTCCAGCGCGATGACCAGCCCGCCCGACAAGCGCGAACGCACGTCAGCACTGAGGTTGTCGATGGCACCGGGCGCCTTGTCCGCTGCGATAACGAGCTTTCGGCGCAAGTCCGAG
>Ga0207707_10004155_pt1 | contig 12829 bp, 11 predicted proteins | sample KBSC83BmetaG_FD_184336 | JGI IMG/M metagenome (GOLD analysis project Ga0207707, IMG submission 184336) | Corn rhizosphere microbial communities from Kellogg Biological Station, Michigan, USA - KBS C8-3B metaG (SPAdes) (version 2) | ecosystem: Host-associated > Plants > Roots > Rhizosphere ... | reverse complement strand
AGCATTCGAATAATCGTGCATCTTAATGGTCGAAGTGAAACAGGATGGTCGAGCGGCCGTCCTTGTGAGTCGCCGCGACACGATCGGCATGGCGCCGCAGCATGAAGCCGGCAAGTTTTCGCTGCGCGTCTTCGGAAGCCATGATTTCCTCATTGGTTGGCCTCTTATCGGGCAGGTCGAGCGGGGCGCCCTCGTAGGAGACGCGCACGTCGAGGCTGAACTCGTCGAATGTCGCCTCGATCGTGAGCATCCCCGTTGGATTACATCCGTCGATGATAGTCTCGATCGATTGTACGAGATTGAAACTCGCACGCTCGATCACGTCCCGGCGCGCGCCCCAAGACGCCCCTTGAGCTTCGATGAACTCTTCGACCGCCACTGCATTGAATTGCGCCGGAACAACGTCCAGTGTTCGCGTTCGTCGCACGCCCAACCGAAATATAGCGTTGAGCAGCAGCGCCGATACGGTTGCCAGCACGAGCGAGCTACTCACGAACGGCAGGAGCTCTGCAGGCATACCAGCAAAGGATTGCGGCTGCAGATCGACCGCCAAGCCAAACATAAAAGACAGCCCAATGACAAAAGTCCTGCGGGCGTCGAGCATCCGCGACGTCACGATCTGGAGGCCATTCACGAAAATGACCGAAGCTGAGAACAACAATGCAGCGCCCACCACCGGACCGGGCATGATTACGAGAAATGCGCTCGCCTTCGGCAAGAACGCAAGCACAATGAATATGCCGCCGATGGCAAATCCAACACGCCGGCTCACGATGCCGGTCGCTCCGGCTAGTCCAACGCTGCTGGTATAGGTGCTGACGCCTACGGTACCAAGGAGACCCGCCGTGATATTGGATAGTCCATTGGCCAGCACTCCGCCACTGATCGAGCGCATGTCCGGACGCACCCAGTCGGCGTCATTGATCTTTTGAGCGGTCGTGACATCGCCCATCGTTCTGATGCAAGTCGCAAACGCGGCCACGAGAAATGGAACCACGCTGCCGAGATCGAAGGACCAGCCCAGATGCCCGATGCCGGGCACGCCGGCGAAAGGCGCTGAATGTATCGCGGCGAAATCTTCGGCCGTCGTCATTCCCGCAACGGCGGCAATCAGGTAACCCACGATCATGCCGAACAGGGCGCAAAACAGACGCGGCGCTCCCTTGGTCCAGATATTGAGCCCCACCATCGTCCCGAGCGTGATGGCGGCCACCGTCAGGTGTTCGCTGATCGATTGAGATGTGGTCCCTCCAACGACGCTGCGCAAGCCCAGCGCCCCGACAGCAATACCGATCATCACCACGACCAATCCTGAAATCTCGGAAGGAAAATACGGCCGAAGCGGGCGCAGTACTCGCGAGAGTCCTATCTCTATAACGCCGCCGAACGCGGTCATGCCCAGGACAAGCGATAACCCGCCCGTTTTAACCGCGATCAGCGAGGGCGCCAGGTAGGCCGCAGTGAACGTCGGGGGGCACAAAAGACGCGCGCCTATAAAGCCGCGAGGCAGGACCTGCAGGATCGCGCCGATCCCCAATACAATCATCGATAGACTCAAGACATCCTGACTTGCTTGTGAGGAGAGACCTGCCTCAGGCGTGACCAGCAGCGGATAAACCAGAATGATCGATATCAACCCGACGTGCTGCAACCCGGAGAGCACCGTCACGCCGTGCGGCGGCTTGTCATCGACTCCGTAGAAGATGTTGGGCGGTCTTCGCACTGGCGCCGCCTCGCATTACTTTGCGGCGCTGATGGCGTCATCGCGCGACGAAGCGATCTGGAAGAAATCCAGGAATCCACCGAGGTCGAACAATTGCTGAACTTTGCTCGAAAGCCCGCATAGCACGAGGCGGCTTGCGCTTTCATCGGCGCGTCTTGCCGCGAGAAGCAGCACGCGGAAGCCCGCGCTGCTGATGTATTCAAGCTGGCGCAGGTCCAGTACGAGGCGCCTGTCGCGCATCGCGAGCGCCGCGCTCAGTCGATCGCCCAGCGTGGAAGCCGTCGTGCTGTCGATGCGGCCTTTCACATCGAGTATCGCGACTTCACCGGCAATCTCTTCACGCAGCTCCACCGTCGTGATCCTCAGCGATCGCCGTGTGGAAGCAGCGATTGAATCTTCGCTTGCAGTCTGGCGAAATCTACGGGTTTCGTATCGAAGTCCTCGCACCCCGCTTCGAGCGCCTTCTCGCGATCGCCCGTCATGGCGTGAGCGGAAAGCGCAATGACCGGGATATCCTTGGTTTCCGGTGCCGCCTTCAGTCGCCGCGTCGCTTCCCAGCCGTCGAGGATCGGAAGACTCAAATCCATCAGGATGAGATGCGGCTTCTCAGTAATCGCCATGGCTACCCCTTGCTCGCCATCCAATGCGACTACTACGGTGTAGCCCGCTCGTGTCAAACGGTTTTTGACCACGTAGACGTTATCGTCGTTATCTTCGACGTAGAGAATTTTCACGCTGCGGTCCAAGTTACTGCGTCGGGTTTCGCCCGAGGAGCAATCGAATTTTCTCGACCAAAGCCCGAAAATCGATCGGCTTCGTTTCGTATGCGTCGCAGCCGGCGGCGGACGCACTCGCGCGGTCTTTCTCCGAGTGGTGGGCCGTGACCAGGATGATCGGGATGTGGTTGGTTTCTGCCTGATTCTTCAATTGGCGCGTCGCATCCAAGCCGTTGAGCCCTGGAAGATTCCAATCCATCAAAATGACGTCGGGCAGCAATGATTTCGCCCATTCGACCGCCTCCGCGCCGTCGGTCGAGACCTTGACGTCGAACCCGGCACGAGTCAATCGCCGGTGCAGCATGAACAGGCTGTCGTCGCTGTCCTCGACGCAGAGAATTTTGGTCATCGCAATCTCTTCTGTTGTCATGCGGCCTCATCCTGTGGTGTGAGCTGCGGCACGCATGCGGCGAGTGCTTTGCCCACTTCGCGCAGCAGCTCATCGCGGGTATGCCCGCGCTTCTGTATCACATTCTCGACATCGCCGTTTAACCGGCGATGATCCTCTTCGCTGAGATCGAGCGCAGTCACCACCACCACCGGAATATCGTGCCACCCGGGATGATTGCGCAACTCCGCAATGAATTCGAAGCCATCCATCTCCGGCATCATGAGATCAAGGATGATCGCATCGGGCCGCGCTTCTTTCAGACGATCGAGCGCAACACGGCCGTTGGTTGCTTCCATCACTTCCCACCCTTGCCGTTCGACCAAGGGCCGGATCAGCGCGCGCGCCGTATCGTCGTCTTCGACCAGAAGCAAACGGCCCGCACTGCGCCCGCACAGCGAACGCAGCACCGCGGCGAGGCGGTCACGGTCGACCGGCTTAATGAGATAGTCGGTCGCGCCCAGCGTATAGCCGTGCTGCTTCTCATCGACAATCGTGACTAGAATCACTGGAATGTCGGCCAGCTCGGGATCGCCCTTGAGCGCCGCCAGCACCGTCCACCCATCGATGTCGGGCATCATGACATCGAGCGTGATTGCTGCGGGGTGCACTTCGCGCGCGCGCGCGAGTCCGTCGATTCCGTTCTCCGCCGTAATGACGGCATAGCCTTCCCGCGTGATGTAACGCTCCATCAGTGCGCGCACGGTGGGATCGTCATCCACCACGAGCACCGTCGCTGCGCCGCGGCTCCGCGCAAGCGCCTTGGAAGGCGCAGCAGGAAATGTCCGCTCAGCAGCGGATTCATTCACGCCAGCCGCCGCACCTGCCGCGGGCAGGCGGATCGTGAACGTCGAGCCGCGCCCCGATGTGCTTTCCACGGTAATGTCACCCCCCATCATGCGGCAGAAGCGGCGGCTGATCGCGAGTCCAAGGCCAGTACCGCCATACTTGCGTGTCGTCGACGCATCGGCCTGCGTGAAGTCCTGGAACAAGCGCGCAATCTGCTCGGCGGTCATGCCGATGCCAGTATCGGTTACGTGCAGTGCAATCGCGTCGCCTGCCTCCGCCGCCTCCCGCTCCGCGCTGATCGTGACCGTTCCCTTCTCGGTGAACTTCACTGCGTTACTCGCGAGGTTGAGCAGCGCCTGGCGCACGCGCATCAAATCCGCATGCATGGCGCCCAGATCGGCAGCGCATTCGACATTCACGCGATTGCCGTTCTTCTCGGCAATCGGACACACCGTAGCGGCGACATCTTCGACGAGCGGCGCGATCGCAAAATCCTGTAGATTGAAGTCCATCTTTCCAGCCTCGATCTTGGAGAGGTCGAGAATGTCGTTGATGAGCGCGAGCAGATGCTGTGCCGCACGCAAAATGCGCTCGAGTGGCTCTACCTCGTCATCGCGCTTGAGATCGCGAGCGTCTTCGAGCAGCATTTCGCTGATGCCGATGATCGCGTTCATCGGTGTGCGCAGCTCGTGGCTCATGTTGGCGAGGAACTGCGACTTGTGCTGGCTCGCCGCCTCGAGCTCACGGCTTTTCGATTCGATCTCAGAAAACAAGCGTGCGTTCTGCAGTGCAAGAGTCGACTGCACCGCAAAGCCTTCGAGCAAGCGCACGCGCTCCGCGCCAAAAGCACCGGGCAATTTGCGGCGGACGACGAGGCCGCCAAGGATTCGTTCGTCGCGGATCAGCGGCACGGCAAGAACGGCGCGGAAGCCTGACTGTATCGCGAGCTCGCGCAGCCGATCTTCGTAGGTATCTCCGACGAGCACGTCCGGAACTTCCACCGACCGCCCGATCGCAGCGGCGTGCCCTACCGCGCCTTCTCCGAAGCGAACGGGTATGGACCGGAGCCGCGCAACGTGCTCGTCCTCCATTCCGTGAGTCACTCGCGGCAGAAACCGCTTCGCGCCTTCGTCGTAGTCGTAAATCGTGCCCTGATCCGCGCCCGTCAGCTCCACGGCAGCAGACACGATGCGCCGCAAGACCGTGTCGAGGTCCAGTGTCGACGCCACTGCGTGGCCGACCTCGCCCAGCGCACGCAACTCAGCGTTTGCCGCCCCGAGCTCGCGCGTGCGCGCGTCGACTTTTTTCTCAAGCCCCGTGTAGAGCTCCTGCAGTTTGGCCGCCGCGCGGTTGAACTCTTCCGCGAGGGCTTGGAGTTCGTCTCCGGTGCGGATATCGATGCGATAATCCAGCTCGCCTTTGCCGATGCGGGCAGCGCCATCCTGAAGCTGTCGGATCGGCGCAACCATACGGCGAGCAAGAATGACACTCGCCAGCACCGACAGCGCAAGCCCGAGGACGACAATCATTGCGCCCCAGAGCAAGGCAAGCCTAACCGGAGCGTAGACTTCGTCAAGAGGCTGCTCGACGAACACGAACCATCCCAGTGAAGGGATCGCAGTGTAGGTGATCAGACTTTGAGTTGCGTCAAGCCCAGCAGAGACGGTCGCGAATGTCTCGTCCCCCGGCTTGGAGGCCCGTGCGTCGCGTGCTGCCTTCACATATGCGAGCCCTGAGAGATCCCGCATTTGCAGGACGAGGCTCACGTCAGGATGCGCGATCAGATGACCACGCGAATCGACGACATAGGCGTAACCCAAACGCCCAATGCGGATCTGCGAAACCACGTCCCATACGGCTTTAAGACTGACCTCGGCCATGGTCACTTCGATGGCCTCATCTCCTGAAGGTACGGCGATGGTCATGTACGGCTCGGAATCGTTCCTGAAGTACACGGGGCTGAAGTACGAGGCGCGCGACTTCGCATTCACGAATGCGGGATTTTGAGAGAAGTCCTCTCCGCTGTTGGCCGAATCGAGCGCAAAGCGCGAGACACGAAGCTGCTCCTTGCCCGCGCTATCGAGATGTCTCAATTCCATGATGACAGGGACATTGCGAAGGAGCTGCAAAAAATTGAGCTCCCGTTGTTCCGCAAGAACGAGGGTTGCGCTATCCGTCAGTAAATTGGTAGCAGCGTGCGTGGTGCCTTTGATATGACGTTCAATCTCCTTGATGAATTGCTCGATGCGTTCCGCCGCCGCTGCGGCTTTCTCGCGCTCCACGCTGACTACGGCGCGCTTCGTTTCCTTGTAGGCGAGATAAAGCTCGACCAGGCCGCTGAGGATAAGCATGCCGCCGACGAGAGCGACCAGCACGACGACATATTTGCGAAAAAGTCGCTTTTGGGGCCGTGCGCGTCTCATTGCCTGATTCCATCAGCCCGCAGTAGAACCTTGGCGGGTATGGCCAAGCCGAAACGGATCGCCGTCTTGAGGTTGAGCGTGAGATAGACGCGATCAGCGCTTTCGACGGGAAGATCGGCGGGACGTGCACCACGCAGGATTTTCGCTACCAGACGCGCGGCTTGCAGACCCTGCGCGTAGTAGTCCGGACCGTACGACACGAGCCCGCCGTGCTCGATCCACAGCGACGAAGGAAACACCGTCGGAATGCGCGCATCGAGGGACTTCTCGAGAATCGAGGCGCCGATATCAAACCCATCCTGATCAGGCGCCAGCAGTGCATCTCCAGGCTGAAGCGTTTTCAGCACGGCTGCGACGTGCGGAGAGTCTGCAATGCCGATCGCCGTGAGTTCGACGCGAAGCTGCTGCGCCGCCTCCATGCCTTTCTTCAGCGCCGCGGTGCCCGTCGGATCAGTCGCATCGTGTAGGAACCATACGCGTCGAACTGCGGGGTAAATTGTTTTCAAAATTTCCAGGCGCTTAGGCATGAGGTCCGAAGTGAGACTCGAAATACCGGTGAGGTTGCTCCCGGGTCGCGCGAGCTGCTTCACGACACCCGCCGTGATTGGGTCACCGACCAGCGTGAATACGATCGGGATTGTCCGCGTTGCGGCCTGCGCCGCACGCGTCGCAGACTCATTACTGGTGAAAAGGAGATCAACGCCCGCCTTTACGAGAGCCTGGGCCGCGGGGGGTATCGACTTGGGATCGCCTTTGCTGAAGCGAATATCAAAGACGACGTGGCGGCCCTCTTCGAATCCGAGCTCGCGCAGCCCTGCTTTGAGGCCTTCGACGGTCGGATGATTAGCTGCAAAGGCCTCATTGAGCACGCCGATGCGATACGGGCGCGACGAACCTTCCTCATCCGCGAACGCCATTTGTATGAAGGCAAAGCACGTCGCAAAGATCGCAATCCACGGTAACGACCTCGCGCTGCGAAGCGTCGTCACTGCCGCTGGCCTGAGCGGGCTCGGTAACAGACCGCTGAAGTCGGCGCCTCGCCGTGCTCGATCACTTACGCTGGCTCCAGGGCGGGGTTGGAAAAACAGGCCGCTCTGCCGCAAGCTCTTCCGGCCACACGATGATCTTCTTTCCCTTTTGCCACTGGAACGACACCATTTTGTGCGCGGTCTGAAAACCATCCGCGTCGACTTTGAAGCTGCCGAAGGCGGTATTGCCATCGAATTTTGCGAGCGCGTCGCGGATACGTTCGCGATCGAGAGCGCCAACCGTGCGAACCGCCTCGGCAATGATATTACACGCCGCATAAGCTGCCGCACTCTGGTACGAAACTCCGGCGCCGGGGAACATTTTCTGGAGTTCTTCCACGAACTCACGCGCGCCCGGATACAGCCGTGCGATCGGCACCAGACCGCCGGCGCGCATCGTGACGAGCTCCGGTTCCCATTGCGAGGCTCCATACACGTATTCCGCGCTCGGGCCGAGCAGCTCGTAAAATTTCGGCAGATCGCCGCCGACGGTCACGCCGGTCATGCGCGGGTTAACCCCGGCTTCGCGCGCGTGGCGGATGATCGCGACAGCGTCATCGAAATAGGTCGCCGCTCCCAGCACATCCGGATTCAGCGCTTTCACTTTGTTCAACAGAGCGGAAAAATCCGTCGTCTTGCGGGTATAGCCCTCCATGAGCACGACGTTCAGTCCGCGCTTCTTCGCAATCTCGGATGCGCCCTGCGCTATCGCTTTGGGAAAAAGGGTGTCTTCGTACACGATTGCCACGGTCTTCAGCCCACGTTTTGCAGCGGTATCCAGGAGTCCTTCGAGGTACACCTCGGCCGGCGACAGCAGCATGAAGGCGTACTTCCGTCCTTTTTTGAATATCGCGGTCGTCGCAGCCCCAGCTGCAATCATGGGTATGCGGTGTTTCTCGGTGATGTTCGCGACTGCTTCTGTGAGCGGTGAGGAATAGGGAGAAAAAACGAGATCGACTTTGTCCTGCGCGATCAGCTTCTCATAGATCGCGACGGCATCTGCGACCTCCGAGCGATCGTCCTGGACGACGAGCTCGACTTTGCGTCCAAGCAGTCCGCCGCGGTCGTTGATCTGCTTCAAGCACAGGCGGTAAGCGCGCTCATGGATCTGGCCGAGCTCCGCATAGGTTCCGGTCATCGAAAGCGATGCACCGATCCGGAATGTGGACTGCGCCTGAGCGACGCACGCAGTGCCGAGTGCAAAGACGATGGAAGCGCCGACAAAAACAGCCCATGAGGATCGCATACCTGCTCCTTCTTTTTTATCATGGGGTCCGCTACCTTCCCCGAAAGGTTACAAGTTGGGAGCCCGAGAATCATTATAGTACAAATTGGACGTTGTAGCCGCAGGCGATGCAACAATGTCTGCCATTGGGTATCAAGTACTGACCGGCACGCCAGCCTGCCGCTTTCAAACCTGCTAGCATAATCGCGTCTAGATTTCGTGATGGTGTGGACCATGAGGGCGTCGCTTGAAACGGCCGCGCTGCTGGCTTGTTGCTACGCGCAGGCGCACGCGCAAAGCCAGCAAGTCAGCATCTCATTCGGCCAATTTCTATGAACCCGGACAACCTGAGTTTGCCGCGGAATGCGATTGGAATCCTTGCGGTGCTGTGCGCGGCCGTGCTCTGCGCTGTGCCCGCCGCGGCACAGCCGTATCCGACGCGGCCGGTCAGGGTCGTCGTAGGATTTGCTGCGGGCGGGCCTACGGACGTCATCGCGCGCATCGTTGCACAGGACATGTCGACGGCGCTGGGCCAGACGTTCGTCGTCGATAACCGGCCGGGCGCGAACGCGATCATTGCGACCGAGCTCGTCGCCAGCGCCACGCCCGACGGTTATACGACGCTGTTCTCATCGCTCTCATTGCTCGTCAACGCAATTTTGCTCGAGGGCAAAGTCAAGTACGATCCGTTCAGGGATTTCGCGCCGGTCAGCAATGCTGCGGTGCTGCCGATGGTCGTGGTGACGGGCTCGAATACGCCGTTCAACTCGCTGCAGGATTTGCTCGCGGCGGCCAAGGCGAAACCCGGCGCTCTGAACTATGGCACGCCCGGCCACGGCGGCTCGGCGCACCTTGCCGGTGCCATGCTCGAGAATGCAAGCGGTACCAAAATGACGAACATTCCTTTTCGCGGCAATGCGCCGGCGCTTGCAGAAGTGATGTCTGGTCGCGTGACGTTCATGTTTTATCCGATCATCGGAATTGCAGACCAGGTTGCCGCGAAGCGGCTGAAGGTGCTTGCTGTCGGCACGTCAGCGCGGCATCCCGATTTCCCCAACGTGCCTACATTGGGTGAAGCAGGTTTTCCGGGATTCGAGGAAACCGCGCCGTGGGTTGGAATGCTCGTGCCAGCCAAGACGCCGCCGGCGATCGTCAACCGTCTGAGCGTCGAAATGCGCAAGTCTCTGACGAAGCCGGAGACGCAGGCGCGCCTGAACGGGCTGGGCGCGATTACCGTCGGCGACACGCCAGCCGAATTTCTGAGCTTCCTCAAGAAAGATTACGCGCGTTGGGCGCGGGTCATCAAGGCGGCAGGCGTCACGGCGGAGTGAGCGACTCGGCCGGTGACATGCTTTTTGTAGTGCGGTTATCCCGTACTTGACAGGTCTGCATGTCGAATTCGGAATAATCTAGTCTAACTACCGTGCCTTGATTCCCGCGTCCTTAATCACTTTGGCGTAGCGCACGGTTTCGCTTTTGATGAACTCCGCGAAACGCTCCGGCGTGCTGGTCTCCGCTTCCACGCCAACCGCAGCGAGGCGTCCTTTCAGTCCGGCAGAAGTCAGCGCGGTATGAAGCTCCGAATTGAGCCGGCTGATTATGTCGCGCGGAGTAGCGGCCGGCGCGAGAATTCCGTACCAGATCGGGACCACGAAGTTGTCCACGCCCGCTTCTTTCGAGGTCGGCACGTTTGGCAACGCGGGCTCGCGCCGCTCCGCGAGCACCGCCAGCCCACGCACTTTATTGGTCTGGACCAACGGGATCGCCGGCGGCACCGCCATGGTTCCAAAATCCACCTCCCCGCTTATCAATGCCACCAGCGCCGGACTTGAGCCCTTGTACGGCACGTGCACCATGTTGAGATGGTACATGCCCTTCAGCAGCTCGGTTGCGAGATGGTTGGTGGTACCTGCTCCGCTCGAGCTGAAATTGAGCTTGCCCGGATAACGGCGTGCGAGCTGGATAAGTTCCTTCAGCGTCCTGGCCGGCACAGAGTTATGCGCCACGATGATGTTCTGAATCGTAGCCACCAACGAGATCGGCGCGAGATCCTTCTGTTCGTAGTTGAGTTTTACGTACAGCGAAGGACTGATCGCGAGCGGTGGGGCGGTCAGCACGATCGTATAGCCGTCAGGTGGAGACTTGGCCGCCAGCTCCAGACCGATATTGCCGGCGGCGCCAGGCCGATTGTCGGTCACCACCGGTTGACCGATCTGTTCAGTAAGTTTCTGGGCGATGGCGCGGCCCGTGATGTCGGTCGGACCACCCGGCGGGAATGGCAGGATCAGACGAATCGTCTTGGCGGGATACGCTTGCGCCAGTGCAACACCCGACTCCGGGACGCATACTGCGAGCGCAAAGGCGCTGCTGATCAATCGTGACAAACGATTCATGGATTTCTCACAGATCATAGGTGATGTGTTTTTTGTAGATCGCCTGCGAGAGTCGCGGCTATGGATTGTCAGAGCTTGATATGCGCCAGCCTGATGGTCTTCGAGTACTTGGCGATCTCGCTTCTCATTAGCGAAGCGAGCTGCTCCGACGTGCTGCCCACCGGATCCAGCCCCTCTTCGGCCATGAACTTGACGACCGCAGGCGACTTCAGCGCCTTCAGTATCTCGGCATTAATTTTCGTGATAATCGAAGCCGGCGTGCCGCTCCGGACGAACATCGCGTACCAGTTATCGGCCGTGAATCCGGGATAGAAGCTCGCCATGGTCGGCAGTTCCGGGAATGCAGCGGCCCGCTTTTCTGTCGTGACGGCGAGCGGCCGCACCTTGCCCGACCTGATGTGCGGCGCGGCCGAGGGCGCGGTCGCAAACAGGAAATCGGTCTCGCCCGACATGAGCCCGATCAGGGCCGGCCCGCCACCTCGGTACGGAACGATCACGTGCTCGACATGCGCGAACTGCTTTAGCATTTCCGCCGACAGGTGGCTCGTGCTGCCGATCGTGTTGACCCCGGCGGTCATGAATCCCGGGCTCTTCTTCTCCAGCGCGATCAGCTCCGGTACAGTCCTGGCCGGTACGTTAGGGTGCACGACGAGCACGAGCGCAGTGGACGTAATCCAGCTGACCGGCGCAAGGTCTTTCACCGCGCTGAATTTCATGCGGTTGCCGTAAAGCGTCGTGTTCACTGCGAGTGTCGCGGTTGTGAACAGGATCGTGTAGCCGTCGGGCGGGGAATCGACGGTGAGCTGCGCGCCGATCAGTCCGCTCGCGCCAGGACGATTGTCGACGACGAACGTTTCGCCGGTGCTTTCCAGGAAACTCTGAGCCAGCGCGCGTGCCTGGATGTCGGTGCCGCCGGACGGGCTGAAGGGAACGATGATTCGTACGGGATGCTCTGGATACTTTTCCTGGGCCGGCGCGAAACCGGATTGCGATACAAGCGCTGCGAACACCATGCCTGACGCCAACATTGTTCCATGTGAGAGCCTCGCCATGATTTCTCCTCAACGTTCGTGATGACTTCTGGACTGGATTTTTTATCGATTACTGCACCCGTATTCCGGCCTGCTTCGCAACCCCGGTCCACTTCTTCACCTCGTCGTGGATGAGCTTCCGCAACTCGGCCGGCGTGAGGATCCGGACTTCGGCCGCATCATTGGCAAGCAGCTTCTGTGTTTCAGGTTCCCTGAGAACGGCCGTGAACTCGCGGCGCAGCTTGTCGAGCACGGCACGCGGCGTGTGCGCAGGCGCTGAAACACCCCACCAGACGTAGACCTCGTAGCCGGGAAATCCGGCCTCTGCGACGGTCGGAATGTCGGGCAGGACCGGAATGCGTTTGGCTGCTCCGACCGCCAGCATCTTGATATTGCCGGCGCGCACATTCGGCAGCACCTGCGTGACCGAAGTGAACATCACCGGGACCTGCCCCGATATCACGTCGATCATCGCGGGGCCGCCGCCTTTGTACGGCACCATCACCATGTTGATGCCGGCGATCTTTTTGAAGAGTTCCCCGCCGAAATGATTGAATCCGCCCACACCGGTCGAGGCGTAGTTGATCGATCCCGGTTGCGCCCGCGCTCGATCGACCAGTTCCCGCAGCGAGCTCACGCCGAACCCGGGGTTGACGACGATCGAGTTCGGCGACGACCCGATCATCGAGACTGGATCGAACGACTTTTCCACGTCGTAGGGCAACGGCCGTACGGCCGCATTCATCACGAAGGACGTGGAAACCATGAGCAGGGTGTAGCCATCCGGGGGCGCGGTGGCGACCATCTCGGCGCCGATGATGCCGGTCGCGCCGCCGCGGTTGTCGATCACCATCTGCTGGCCGAGCCGGTTGGTGAGCTTCGCCCCGAGGAAGCGGCTCAGCATGTCATTGCTGCCTCCCGGCGGGAATGGAATGATCCAACGGATAGGCTTGTTCGGAAAATCGCTCGCGCTCGGCTCACCGGCCGAATGCGCCCCCGGGAATGGACCTGCGACCAAGGCGAGGGCGACGACAATCGACCGGCTGCGCGGCT
>Ga0207707_10004153_pt1 | contig 12830 bp, 11 predicted proteins | sample KBSC83BmetaG_FD_184336 | JGI IMG/M metagenome (GOLD analysis project Ga0207707, IMG submission 184336) | Corn rhizosphere microbial communities from Kellogg Biological Station, Michigan, USA - KBS C8-3B metaG (SPAdes) (version 2) | ecosystem: Host-associated > Plants > Roots > Rhizosphere ... | reverse complement strand
GCAGCGAATGCATGAGACGCTGGACTTTCTCCCCGCCAAGGCGCCGCCCGTAGTTCTGCGTCACGTGAGCGCAAGCTTACTGGATGCCTTCGCCGATGTAGTGACGCCGGTCGTTCGCCCTTTGGCGGCACCGCGCGATTACTTCGCGGCGGATTTGGTCGGCTCCTTTTCGGGTATTTTGCCCGTATAGCGAAGCACGAACGTGCCCCACTTGTCGTCGTTGAGGTAGATATTGCCGCGCGTGTCGACCGCGACTTCCTCACTCCAGTTGATCGGCGAAGCATGGGCACCTGTGTGTTCAGGCAGGCCTTGCCGCTCCGGTGGCATGAAATAGCCCACCTCTTTCGGTAGCCGCGGCTCGCTGATGTCAAAAATTCGCAAGCCGGCATTGAAATACGCGATGTAGATCAGAGTGCCCGGCTGCTGCACGGCGGAATTATGGATTTCCTGATTGGTGTTGTGCGGCCCAAAGCGTCCGCCCTTGTCGCAGAAATCTTTATAGGCCGCATTCTTCGGTGGCACCGGCGTTGGAAAAACCGAGATGAGGCGCGGCTTGGTCGGATCGCTGTTATCGATTATCCCGGCGAAGTTCATGCCATTGTCGCGGCAGCGCTCATCCATCGCTTCCGAGCTGACATAAATGAGCTTGCGATCCCACAGCGGCAATGTCGTATGCAGCGACTGGCTGCCGACGCTGGCGAAAGGCGGCGTCATTTGTAATTTGCCGATCAGCTTCGGCTGGGTCGGATCGCTGATATCGAGATTGATGACATCAGGCATATAGCCGGTCGTCAGCATCTTGCCGTCGGGGCTGATATTGGCGGGCCCATGGAAACCGCTGGCTGGGCCGGTGACGGGCTCGCCGTCTTTCTGGCCCGGCTGCCACCATTTGCCGACCTCTTTCGGATGCGCTGGGTCGCTGACGTCGAGGATGACGAGGATCTTGTTTTTGAAGCCCGGATAGCTGGTCGAGAGATAAGCGTACTTCCCGCCGGGATAGGAGTTTCGATGCGCACCGTTGGCGCCGCTGCCCCAGCGCGTGATCTCTTTCGGATTGACCGGATCGCTGATGTCCCAAAAAATCATATCGGGTCCGTCGGCGGGCTTGCGGCGGTCGAGCGAGGTGATCATCAGGTTGTCGTGGACCGTGACTTGCGCGGTGATCCAGTCCTTCGGCCCGTCGAAGGGAATGAATTTGACAAGCTTCGGCTGGGCCGGGTCGGTAACGTCCAAGATGCTCCAGCCAAGGTCGAAGGAATGTCCCATATACAGGTACCAACGCCCGTCGATCGGATGGTTGAGCGCCATCTTGAAGGCGCCATAGCGGCCGCCCAAGGCGGAGAAGCCGATCACTTTGACATGAACGCCTTGGCCGCCAGCCGGAATCGCATCGGCGCGCGCGGCGCGCGAACTCACGAGCATCAATGCGCATGCGGCGATGCCGAGGGTGAAGCCGCGCATCCCAAGGATGAAGCCCTGTTTCATCGTCTCCCCCTGAGTCAACCGGATGCTAGTGACCGCCCGGGATCTCGAGATGATCCGCAGTCTACCATCGGAATTAGCAGCTAAGACCATTCCACACCCAGGTCTCGCAACCGCCGCCGGTATTCGATGGCGGGCGTATCGGGACCGCGCAGATGCAGCTCTTCGGCGAGATCCACCGGCAGTTCGGACGGCCGCTGGGATTCGACGATCCTTCGATCTTGTTCGAAAGTCAGCCGATGGCGGCGGTTGAGCTCCTCATCGGACTGGAAGTCGCTAAAATTTCGTCCCATGAAGCGGAAAAAGCGGGTTTCATTATTGGCCACCGGAGAGCAGAGAAAAATATTGGTCTGGCGTTGAAATCCGCCGGGCTGCCGGCGCTGGATAAAGAGCGTGAATGGCAGATAAAGCTTGTAGGTCTGCCGCGCCGGCTGTTCGCGTGTCAGCCGATTCACCGGCTGCGGAATATCGTACTGGAATCCGCCGTCCAACGGCTCGATTGTGATTGGCTCGCACTCAGGATTATCGGGATCGCCCAATGTGCCGGGATGAACAAAGGGAAAGTGAGAATAATCCGCCAGGTTCTCAAGCATGCGCGCGGCGTTCGCCTGCCACACACCGTCGGTTTCAAATCCTTCCCAGCGAAATGTCTCATCGTAATACTCGGGAGGAAAATCCTGAATCCCAGCCCGCGGTTCGTCGAGACAAACCCAGATCAACCCATAGCGCTCCTGGACATGATAGGCTTGGGCGCGCGCTTTGCTCGGAATCGGCCGCTCCCCCAGCGACGGAATGCGCGTACAGGCTCCGTCCGGGCCGTAGCACCAGCCATGATAAGCACAGACGAGTTCACTGTTCTGTACTGAGCCCAACGACAGCGGCGTGCCTCGATGCAGGCAGAGATCGTAAAAGGCGGATAACTGCCCGGGGGACCTCCATAACACCAGTGGCTGGTCGAGCAGTTTCGCTTTGACCGGCTTGTCGGCAACTTCACGCGACCGCGCCACCGGATGCCAGTAGTGAGCCAGCGCTTGATTCGGCGCCCGAGGCTTAGCGGCGCTGGATTCTATCCCGTCGTCATCCATCGCATACTCCTCTGGAAAACAACATCACGAGAAACGAGCGTCCTCGTGGGTATAACCTCACTTGTGAATTGTTTAGTCGCACCGTATCCGCGAACGCGCTAACATGTCAATTGTCTTCAGGTTTGTGCTGGGAGCACGCAGGGTTCCAGTCGTTTCCAATGTTCAACCGCCGCGCTCAGATCAAATTATTTTGCGGACTGATACGATTCAGCGAAAATGTTCTTGGCAGTGGCGGTGACGGGAGGACCGGCGGCGCAAACTTATGCAAAACCGGCTTTCAGTTGGCCGCGGCAGAATGAAGGTCGACTAATCTGCTTTTTTCAATTCGAATGCTTCCGCCAAAAGCTCGTAGGAACGCCGGCGCGGCGCGGCATCGTAGGTCCACGTGACCACGACGAGCTCATTGAGTTCCAAGCTCTTTGCGAGGCTGTTCAGCCGTGCGGCGACCTGTTCGGCAGAACCGACGATCGCTTTCTTGTGAAGCTTGTCCGCCGTGGCCAACTCCGCCGGAGCGTAGGGCCGCTCGGCTTCTTCGGGCGGCATCAGCGGCAAGCGGATACCTTGGCGGCGGTCGATGATCGCGCGCTCGCGGGTTTTGAACTGATAGAGCGCTTCTTCTTCCGTATCCGCCGCCAGCGCCCAGACGCAGATTGTGGCGATCGGTTTTGGATTGTTTTCTGTCGGGCGAAAATTTTTACGATAAAGCTCCAGCGCCTGCTCCACTCCGGTGCCTTCGCTGAAAAAATACGCGAAGGCGTAGGGCAGGCCAAAGTAAGCCGCCAGTTGCGCGCCGTAATCCGAGCTGCCGAGAATCCACATCTCAGGACTGCTCGGCCCGGTCGGTTGAGCGGTAATCATCCTGAACGGATGTCCCTCCGGCAGTGGGGTTCCCGATACCCAATCGCGCAGCTCCTGGACTTGCCGGGGAAACTGTTCGAGAACATTCTGCGGATAAGGATTAAGCGCGTAAGAAGTCATCTGGTCCGATCCGGGCGCGCGGCCAATGCCGAGATCGATGCGCCCGGGCGCGATGGCTTCCAATACGCGGAACTGCTCGGCGACTTTCAGCGACGAATAATGCGGCAGCATGACGCCGGCGCTGCCGACGCGGATGCGGGGCGTCGTCGCGGCGATCGCCGCCATGAGGATTTCCGGCGCCGTGCCGACAATGTTGCCGGAGTTGTGATGCTCGGAAAGCCAGTAGCGATGGTAGCCCAGCGCATCGCAACGGCCGGCGAGATCGAGGGTCTCGCGGATCGCGATATCCTGCGTCTTCCCTTTAGACGCCGTTGACTGATCGAGGACCGATAATCTCATCATGATCGTTGCAGAGTCCTAATATTTTCTATCAGGGGTGAGTTGGCGCTGGCAAATGGCCGCAAGCGTCATTATTTGCCAGCTAATAAATTATTCCCCGGACGGTGACGAAACGGTACAATCGGTCTCTCGATGTCATCCAGCTACAGCTTGGAATCGGTCGCAGAACTGTCGGAACGAACCATCTCCGCCTGTTTGGACGAGATGGTGCGGCGTTTCAAGGATCAACCGGCCATTTTCGCTCACTCTGATTTTCGGTGTGCCGACGGTTTCGGCGCTGGCAACTTTCGTTTCGAACCCCGGGCAAGAGTGATAGCAGGAAATTGGGAAAGCGACATCGGTATGGTCACAAATCAAAACGCCACGCCGATGGATGCGGCAGGAATTCAGGTAAGGCATGCGTCAACGAGTTGCTGTGTCAACTTAGATCGGTGACGGCGTGACCCGTGCACGACGTCACCGCCTGACCGAGAAAATTTCCCGAAATTCGTCGGCGTAGCGGCGGTAGTTCTTCACAATCTGATCATAATCCATTGTCATCAGGCGAATTTTCGCCGATCGAGGCACCGGCTGGGGTACATCTGACCGGCTTGGATTGCGGTTGAGCTGATAAATTATCGTCTGTCCTTCGCGTGAAAGAACGAAGTCCGTAAAGAGCTTGGCTGTATTAAGATGTGAGGTGGTTTTCGGTATGCTCACCGAGATCGGCGGGTTGGGAGCCAATGGCTCGATGGCGGTCCATTCGATCGGTGCTCCTTTGATCTTCATCGTCTCTGCCTGGTGAACACGAATCGTGGGAGCGAGAGCAAATTCTCCGGCGCCGATGAGTTGGGCGAGCAGGGTATGGCCGGTGCGGATTTGAAGGTGCTGCGCCGCCAATCTACGCATAAAATCTTTTCCCTTCTCTTCTCCCATGAGTTGGAGGATTGCCGTGTACCAATCGACGTCTTCTTCCTCCAAGGCGATCTGTGATTCCCAGCGTGGAGCGATAAGATCTTCCCAGGTTTTTGGAACTTCAGCGCTCCGCACCATTTTCGTATTGTAGGCGAGAACCTCCAGGTTCCAGTAGACTCCAGTCCAATACCCGCCGGGGTCTTTCAATGCCGCAAGAACCTTCTCTCGTTCTGGCGATGAATACGGTAAAAGCATTCCCATTCCCTTGAGCAGCCACGTTTGAAATCCGCTGAGCAGGTATGCATCGGCGAGATTTTTTCCGGCGCGAGACTCCGTGGTGATTTTTTGGATTAACTTTTCGCCACTGGCCCTATACGTTTCCACCTCGATGGAAGGATACTTCTTACGAAAGCCGGCCAAAATTTTTTGAGTATCTGGAACGTTCGGCGAATGGTATAGCACAAGTTTATTTTCAATCGGTGCACTGGCCGACCCATCTTGCGCATCGGTCGGCTGGACAAGGAACAACCCGCTCAGAGTTGTCGATAGGACCAAGAGCATGCTGGATAGGTTGAAGCGGGTCATAGTCCTTCCACCTCATTCGCCAAGATTTAGAAAAAGCGCCGAAGACGCGCTCAAATTCTCCCGCCTTTCCGCTCATTCACATTACGAGTCTTTGTCCGTAGAGTTTCACCGCGTTGTCCCAAAGGATCTTTCGCTTGGCCTCATTCGCAATGGGTTGAGCATTGAATTCCGGCAGCGCCTTCGCTGGCTCGATGCCGTCAAGATGGGGGTAGTCGGTGTTCCAAACGATGCAGTTGCCCCTGAGATGGTCGACTGCATATGCCAAGGCGCTCTCATCGCTGTCACAGGCCACCGTGCATTGGCGAATAAAATACTCGCTCGGAAGCATGGATATTTGTTTGGGCTTGCCCATAATGCTGTAACGACCGTGGGAATGCACGTCCATCCGTCCAAGCCAAAAGGGCAACCAGCCGGCGTTGGATTCGAGAATCGCAAGACGCAGTTTGGGAAATCGTTCCAATATCCCGGTAAAAATAAAATGGCCCAGGGTCGCCATATTGTCGCACGGAAATCCGATCGCATGATCGACTGCCCGTAACGCTTGGAAGTCGTGAATCTCATCGCTGCTCGAGCCGCTTTGCTCCACAACGCGAAACCCACGGAAGGGTTGGACGCGATAGCGGTACTCGCCGTGCACGGCTATCGGAAAATCCAACTCACAAGCGAGCTGCCAGAGAGCGTCATATTTTTTTTCGTGTATCCAGTTGCCATCGGGCAACAAAGGATTTCTGATCGAGACCGCCCCAAGCTTTTCCACCGCTCGTCGCGCTTCCTTCACAATCTCCTCGACGCTTGCGCCTGGAACAACGGCAATGAACTTAAGCCGCTTGGAATTTACGCTGCAGTAATCGTGCGCCCAATTGTTATAGGCCCGGCACAGTGCAGCGCCCAAATCAGCGTTCTTCAGTGCCACAGAGCAACCAAAGTTTCCGTTGCTGCCCGTCGGCAAAAGCACCTGGACGTCCCAACCGTACCGGTCCATGTCCTTGATCCGAGTCTCCGGCGCCCACCAGGTTCGGAAGGCTTCGCCATACTTCTCCTCCATAATTCTGAAGGACTCCTTGGGAGGACCTTTAACCTGTTTTTCATCCTTCCGAATGATTTTGCCGTCCGGTTCGTAAACCATGAAAGTGCCGTTCATATAAGCTACTTTGGGAGCGAGCGACTGGTATTTGGGCTCCACGTATTTTTCCCACATGTCTTTTGGCTCGTGCATGTGGGCGTCGGCGTCGACTACCCTATATTCATTCCACATAGATATTTCCTCTTACCTGGCCATACCGGCTGTCCAGGAATTTAGGTTGGTGTCAGCCTTTGGTGAATCATAGCGAGCAACCGGACCGGTTGCCTAACGTTGCAAAGTCCGCAGTTCAGTCATGACAAACAGCGCGTGGAGGAGAGTGTCGAGAAAATTGGGGTTCGGTCGCTATTTGACCTGCTGTTATAAAAAAATTCTATTCTCCAAACTGCGCGCCAACCTTCAACTCTGCCTGTTTAGCGAATTCCGCACCGCTGACTTTGGCGCCCTCGCCGCGCGCTTTCTTCGCGGTAAGAGTGCCGCCGCTAAGCGCAATGGTAATTTCTTCGGCGCCGATGGCTGTGACTTGTCCCGCGGGCGCGCTGTTCGTGCCGTTATGCAAGCGCGCATCGAAGATCCGCACCATTTTTCCCCGCCACGTGGTATGCGCGCCGGGCTGCGGGTCGCAGCCGCGGATGAGATTGTAAACGTCCTGGGCCGGTCTCGACCAGTCGATTCTCGCGTGTTCGTCGCGACACGGCGGATCGTAGGTGGCCTTTGAATCGTCTTGAACGATGCGCGGTGGATTGCCGGTGTTGATTAAGTCCACCGCCTCGCCAATGGCTTCGATACCCAGCGGAAAGATCTTGTTGAAGTAAAGCGACCGGGTGGTGTCGTCGAGGCCGACTTCAACTTCCTTTTGCAGCAAGACCGGTCCGGTATCGATTCCCGGATCGACCCAGAAGAGCGAAAGTCCAGTGACTTTCTCTCCTTTGATCAGAGCCCAGTTGATGGCGCTGGCGCCGCGATACTTCGGCAGGAGCGACGGATGAAAGCAGATGCTGCCCAAGCGCGGCACATTGAACACTTGCGAGGGAACGATAAAGCTCACGAACGCGAGAATCGCCAGATCGGCGTTGAAGGCGATAAATTCCTCGCGCACCTCCGGCGCCTTGAACGATTTGTGCTGGCGCACCGGAATTTCAAGGCTCAGCGCCTTTTGCTTGACCGGATCAAATTTTCCGTTGGGCAGATCCGGCGGGCAATAAACGGCGACGACTTCTTCGCCTTTGCCGACAAGCTTGTCGAGGGTTTTTTCGGCAAAGGCCGCCTGACCGATCAAAATAATCCGCATGCTACTTTGCTCCCGTTGAATCACGAGCCACGAACACGCTCCTGTTATTTCGTCAGCCGATGACTTTGTAATCGCCGCCCTTGTAGCTCTTGCACAGATTGACGTAGGTCGATGAGCCCATCTTGATCCAATGCAGCGCTTCGCCGGCAAGCTCTTTTTTCACTTTGGCGGGGGCGCCGGCGGCGAGCACTCGCGGCGGAATCTTGGTGTGCGGCACCACCACGCTGCCGGCGGCGATCAAGGCTTCTTCGCCGATCTCGACGTTTTCCAGAAGCGTCACGTTCATGCCGATGATCGCGCCGCGCTTGATGAGCGGCCCCTCCATGATCGCGCCGTGGCCGACGGTGCAGTCGTCCTCGATGATCGTCGGCGCTTCGCCGGAATGAAGCACGCAGTTATCCTGGATGCTGGTGCGCGCGCCGACCACGATGGGGTTCTGGTTCTGATCCGAGCGGATCACCGCGCCCCACCAGATGCTCGCTTCCTCGCCGATGCTCACGTCACCAATGATGACCGCGGTCGGCGCGATGAATGCGCTGGCCGCGATTTTGGGCTTTTTGCCTTTGTATTCGATGATCATGCACTGCCTCCGTTATTTCGATCACGATATTTGACGTGGGTCGGGAAATCAATAATATGCGGTGCGGCATGGGCTGAGTTTGCCCTCACCCGGCGCTCTGCCGCTTCGCGGGCGAGGGAGGTTCGGGTAAAAACAGATTGGAGATGGAAGATGAATTGGCTTTTCGTGATCGTGATCGTTTTGAATCTTGCCGCGGTAGCGCCGGTGCTCGCGCAAAATCGCGAGGCGACCTTGGCGGCGCTGATGAAAGTGCCGCCGGCCGAGCGCCAGGCGCGCCTATTGGAAGGCGCGAAGAAGGAACACGGCCTGGTCTGGTATTCGAGCACGACCGCGGAAGACGCGCTGGCGCTGACCAAGAAATTTCACGAGCAGCATCCGGCGATCCCAATCAATCATTTTCGCTCGTCGAGCGAGAAGCTGCTGGAGCGCATTCTCACCGAGTCGCGCGCCCACGCGTTCAAGGCCGATCTCGTGAGCCTGCCGGAGCTCGAGCTCTCGATCATGATCAAGCGCAAGCTCCTGGCGCGCTATGAAGGCCTGGAAAATTCGCTCTACCCGCCCGAGAGCAAAGACCCGCACGGTTATTGGACCGGGCTTTACACGTCGGCGTGGGTGCCGGCGCACAATACCAAGATGGTCGCCAAGGACGCCGCGCCCAAGTCGTACCGCGACCTCCTCAACCCGAAATGGAAGGGCGGCATCGCCATGGACAACGAGCCATACAACTGGTTCGTCGTCTCGCTGCGATATTTAGAGCGGCGCGACGGTAAAGAAGCGGCGCTCGATTACATGAAAAAGCTCGCGGCGCAGCAGATGCAGTGGCGCAAAGGCCATTCGCTGATCGGCCAACTGATGTCCGCGGGCGAATTTCCGCTTGCGGCCGAGCTGCAGGTGCATACCGTGGAACGCGCCAAGGCCCAGGGCGCGCCGGTGGAATGGTCGGTGCTGGACGGCGTGATTCCGATCTCCAAAGTCGCGGCCGCGATCACCAGCACGGGCGCCAATATTTACACCTCGGCGCTCTTCTACGATTTCTTGCTGTCGCGACCCGGCATGGAGACGATCCGCGCCAGCCGGCGCATTCCCACTCGGCCGGACGTAACGGCGCCTTATTTGAAACCCTACAAGCTGTTGCCGTTCGAGCAATCGGTAATGGACGAGTTTGACAAATACGTGGCGCTGTTTCGAGATATCTTCAAGCCGGGGCAGTGACGAGAGGGAACGGAGTGTTGGAGTATTGGAATAGTGGAGTGATGGGAAGAAGTCTCGACTTAACTTTATAGGGCGAAATTTTTGTCGGCCATCTCGCAAATCTGTCGGCCGATGGCCAGGGACGCGGTAGCTCCGGGCGACGGGGCATTGAGGACGTGGATGGCATTGCGGCTTTGTTGGATCACGAAGTCGTCGATTAACGCGCCGCTCGCGGAGACCGCCTGAGCGCGCACGCCGGCGCCGCCGGGCACGAGATCGCGCTCCTGGATTTCCGGCAGGAGTTTTTGCAGCGCGCGCACGAAAGCCGCTTTGCTGAGCGAGCGGTAGAGCTCGCCCATGCCGGTCTGCCAGTATTTGGCCGTGATCGCCCAGAAGCCGCGGAACGAAACCGTGCGCCAGAGGTCGCCGAGGTTGATGTCGGTGTGGCGGTAGCCCTCGCGCGCGTAGGCGAACACCGCGTTGGGGCCGGCTTCCACCCCGCCTTTGGCCATGCGCGTGAAGTGAACCCCCAAAAAAGGAAACGTCGGGTCGGGCACCGGGTAGATCAGATTTCGCACCAGAAACTCGCGGTCGGGCGCGAGTTTGTAGTATTCGCCGCGAAACGGGATGATGCGGTGCTCCTCTTTGCCGTTTCTGTCGCGGCCCATCATGTGCGCGACGATGTCCGATTGAAGCCCGCAGCAGTTGATCAGATATTTTGTCCGATAGTCGCCGCCCGAGGTTTGCAGAACGATCTCGCTCGGCGGATTCAATATTCCCACCACGCACTGCGATAGACGAATATCGCCGCCGGCGTTGCGAATATTCTCGGCATAGGCCGCGGCTACTTTTCGATAATCGACGATCCCGGTTTCGGGAACGTAAAGCGCTTTGATGCCTGTCGTATGGGGTTCGAGCTCTTTCAGCCGCTGCGGTCCGATGATCTCCAAATTTTGCAGCCCGTTGGCGATGCCGCGCCGGTGCAGCTCTTCGAGGCGCGGCAGCTCTTCCTGGCTGGTGGCAACGACGACCTTGCCGCAGATTTCGTAGGGGATCTTCTTCTCGTCGCAAAAAGCGATCAGCTCCTTGCGTCCGGTGACGCAGGAGCGCGCCTTCAGTGAGCCGGGTCGATAGTAAAGCCCGGAATGAATGACGCCGCTGTTGTTGCCGGTCTGATGGCGCGCCAGCTCGGCTTCTTTTTCGAGAATGAGAATGCGCAAGGCCGGGTGAGCCGCCTCCAGCTTCAAAGCGGTGGCAAGCCCGAGAATGCCGCCGCCGATGATCGTCACGTCATACTGAGATGCCATAAATCGATGACGCCCGGAGCGCTCGAACCGATCCAGGTGCTCGAGCTGTGCGGCGTTAGATGTGCAGCAGACGGCGCGAGTTCTTTTCGGTGAAACTCTTCACGTGCTCGGGGTCGCTTTGAGCGTCCACGGCGACGAAGCCTTTTTTAAGCGCGCCGAGGCCGCCGCAGAAATCGGAACCAAAGACAATGTTGTTTTCGCCCATCTTGTCGATCAGAAAGGCCAGAGTCCGGGCGTCCGAGCTGGCACAGTCGATCAGAAAGTGCTCGAGAAAAATATCCGAGTAGCGCCGCTCGCCTGACGGTCCTTTATGCTTCCAGAAAAAGCGGTGGAGCAAAAGCGGCAAGCCGCCGCCGGAGCTGCGGATGACGATGTTCAGATTGGGATAGCGGTCGAACAGGCCGCTGGCGATCATGCGCAGGCAGCATTCGGCGACTTCGCCGTCAGACAGCACGGCATAGGCGACGCCGGCGCCGCCATCCTCGAGGCGCTTCAGCGACGGGCTTTGCGCGGTGCCCGCGCCGTGGAGAAAAATCGGCAGATTCAGTTGAGAAATTTTGGCGAAGATCGGGTCCATGGCCGGTGTGTCCGCCAGCATCTCGCCGTCCACGTGCGGGTAAAGCAACACGGCGCGAAAACCCTTGGCCGCGGTGCGCTCGATTTCCTTCACGGAGGCGTCGATGTTCTTGAGCGAGAGCGCGGTGACGCCGAAAAGCCGGTCTTTGTGCGGCGCGATGCGCTCCGCGAGAACGTCGTTGGACTGGCGCACGACCTCGAGCGCTTGGTCCGCGGGGAGTTGATCGGCGTAAACACCCGCGCCCTGACAGATGAGCTGCACGTCGAGATTGGCGTCGTCCATCTCACGGACGCGTTTGGACATCTCGGGAGAATCGCATACGTCAATGTGCGGCGCCTTGCCGGTAAGTGCGCGAATTTTCTCGGCGACTTCCGGCGCGGTGTGGTGCGCGTGCCAATCGATCATGGTAGCCATGGGATTTCCTCCATTCGCGGAATCTAATTCGGCATACTGCGCGCCGGAGGGGGAGTCAAGGACGAAGACGACGCGCCGGCGGCGGATCGCGAAGGATCGCTGTGCGACTCGGAGTCCTGCGCCGTTGGGAAGGACTGTCTTATTTCGCCGAGCTGAACTCGGATTTACTTTTAAGCCGGTTTACCAGGTCTTCGTAGGACGAGTGGGAAATCACCCGGTTGAACTGCGAGCGATAGTTGTTCACCAGGCTCACGTTTTCGGCGACCACGTCGTACACTTTCCATTCGTTGCTGACCAGATGGGCCTTGTAGTTGATCGAGTATTCGGCTCCCTTGGATGTGACGATCTTGCTATTGACGTCGGCAAAGCTGCCGTCGATGCGCTCGTTGATGTAAAGGATCTTTTCGTCGGTGTAGGATTCGATGATGTCCGCGTAGGCGCGTTCGAGCACGTCGGTAAAAAGATGGACGAACTCTTCCTGCTCCTGGGGCGTGCGTCGGCGCCAGTTGGCGCCCAGAGCGCGTTTGGCCATTTCGGTAAAATCGAAGCGCGCGAATAAGATCTGGCGCAGTTGGTCGCGCCGGTCCTTCACTTTGGCGGGTGGTTTGAGCGTCGGATCGCGCAAAACTGTGAGCGCCTTGTCGACGGTCGATTTGATCTGGTCGGTGGGTAAGCCGGCGTGAGCCTCGACGCTAAGCAGCGCTAGGATCCAAAGCAAAAATCCGGCTGTACGAGTCAATTGTTTATTTCTGCGCATCATCCTTTTTCTCGCCGCCCTTCGAAGTCAGATCGCCGCCGACGATTTTGCCGATCAGGTCCGGAATATCCGGCGGCGACTCGGTTTCCCGGATCTTGCCGCCCGGGGGGATGATCTTGTCCGAGGCGCCCGGGGTAATCAGCACAAACTTGTCGCCGATCAATCCGCGCGCGCGCACCGAAGCGATTGCATCCTCCTGCAGCTTCATGCCCTCGTTGAGCCGCAGCGTCAAGCGGGCGCGGTCATCTTCCGATAAACCCAGCGAGTCC